>ERZ856578.303-NODE-303-length-102901-cov-24.023331_pt1 | contig 102901 bp, 91 predicted proteins | sample MGYA00514384_ERZ856578 | MGnify/ENA primary metagenome ERZ856578 (study PRJEB29103, sample SAMN06111958) | human gut metagenome | biome: human gut; feature: ankylosing spondylitis patient; material: healthy_person | host: Homo sapiens | place: China:Hangzhou... | reverse complement strand
TACATTTGGGACCTTAGCTGTGGGTCTGGGCTGTTTCCCTTTTGACAATGAAACTTATCTCACACTGTCTGACTGCTATCCATCAATTATCCGGCATTCAGAGTTTGATAGGGTTCAGTAAGCTTATCGCCCCCTAGCCCATTCAGTGCTTTACCTCCGGTAATCTAAGATAACGCTAGCCCTAAAGCTATTTCGGGGAGAACCAGCTATCTCCGAGTTCGATTGGAATTTCTCCGCTAACCACAAGTCATCGCCGGTCATTGCAACGAACGTGCGTTCGGCCCTCCATGAGATTTTACTCTCACTTCAGCCTGCTCATGGTTAGGTCACCCGGTTTCGGGTCTATGGCAACGAACTTTATGCGCCCTATTCAGACTCGCTCTCGCTTCGCCTCCGGTACTGAATACCTTAAGCTTGCTCGTTACTATAACTCGCCGGACCGTTCTACAAAAAGTACCTCATCACACTTTAACGTGCTTTGAGTGCTTGTAAGCACAAGGTTTCAGGTTCTCTTTCACTCCCCTCCCGGGGTCCTTTTCACCTTTCCCTCACGGTACTGCTCCTCTATCGGTCATCAGGTAGTATTTAGGCTTGGATGGTGGTCCACCCGTTTTCCCGCGGGGTTTCACGTGTCCCGCGGTACTCTGGATACTCGCTGTCAGCTTCCTCTTTCACGTACGGGGCTCTCACCCTCTGTGGCCGGCCTTCCCATGCCGTTCTGTTAGATTCTTCTGATCGTGATGCAAGTCCTAACCCCGGAGAATAAATCCTCCGGTTTGGCCTCCTCCGTGTTCGCTCGCCACTACTTACGGAATCTCGGTTGATGTCTTTTCCTCGCCCTACTTAGATGTTTCAGTTCAGGCGGTTCCCCACGTACACCTATTTTGTTCAATGCACGTTACTGGAGTATTGCTCCAGTGGGTTTCCCCATTCGGAAATCTCCGGATCACAGGATATTTGCTCCTCCCCGAAGCTTATCGCAGCTTGTCACGTCCTTCGTCGGCTCCTGATGCCAAGGCATTCCCCTTGCGCTCTTTATAGCTTGACCTATTAGAGATATTTTGGTTCTCTATAGTTGAATTATGCAGGCAATCACAGATCTAGCAAAATTGTAATTGTTACCCTCTTCTTTCACAGAAGTGTTCCACAATTAAAATTCACAACTTTTCTTTCAAGTCTCCTTGAAAGACCTCTCTGTTGCCTTGCTTTCATCACTTTCTTCTTTGTTCAGTTTTCAAGATGCAAGCTCCAGCCTCTTTTGAAGCCAGATCTTAAGATCCAATCCCTTGGGTCTTAAGATCCATCCGCAAAATGGAACTCTGGTGGGCCCGAGTGGGCTCGAACCACCGACCTTACGATTATCAGTCGTACGCTCTAGCCAGCTGAGCTACGGGCCCATGCGAAGGTATTCTCTTGGTGGAGATAGTCGGGATCGAACCGGCGACCTCCTGCTTGCAAGGCAGGCGCTCTCCCAGCTGAGCTATATCCCCGTGCTATCTGTCGTTCCGCCTGCCGGCGTATACCCTCTAAATTAAACAATGAACAAACTCAGTCCCACACGGCTGACCAGGATGTTACAGCCAAGCCCGTAGGCTCGCTGAGGTCTCCTTAGAAAGGAGGTGATCCAGCCGCTCGTTCTCGAACGGCTACCTTGTTACGACTTCACCCCAATTATCGAACCCACCTTCGACTGCGCCCTCCGAATGGTTAGGCTACAGGCTTCGGGTGTTCCCGACTCTCATGGTGTGACGGGCGGTGTGTACAAGGCCCGGGAACGTATTCACCGCAGCATGCTGATCTGCGATTACTAGCGATTCCGACTTCATGTGGGCGGGTTGCAGCCCACAATCTGAACTGGGACGGCTTTTAGGGGTTCGCTCCACCTTGCGGTTTCGCATCCCTCTGTTGACCGCCATTGTATTACGTGTGTAGCCCAGGACATAAGGGGCATGATGATTTGACGTCGTCCCCACCTTCCTCCGTTTTGTCAACGGCAGTCTCGCTAGAGTGCTCTTGCGTAGCAACTAACAATAGGGGTTGCGCTCGTTGCGGGACTTAACCCAACATCTCACGACACGAGCTGACGACAACCATGCACCACCTGTCTCTACTTTCCCCGAAGGGCACCTAATGTATCTCTACTTCGTTAGTAGGATGTCAAGCCCTGGTAAGGTTCTTCGCGTTGCTTCGAATTAAACCACATAATCCACCGCTTGTGCGGGCCCCCGTCAATTCCTTTGAGTTTCAACCTTGCGATCGTACTCCCCAGGTGGAATACTTATTGTGTTAACTGCGGCACGCAGGGGGTCAGTCCCCGCACACCTAGTATTCATCGTTTACAGCGTGGACTACCAGGGTATCTAATCCTGTTTGCTCCCCACGCTTTCGCGCCTCACCGTCAGTTGTCGTCCAGCAATCCGCCTTCGCCACTGGTGTTCCTCCTAATATCTACGCATTTCACCGCTACACTAGGAATTCCGATTGCCTCTCCGATACTCAAGAAAAACAGTTTCAAATGCAGTTCACGAGTTGAGCCCGTGGATTTCACATCTGACTTGCCTTCCCGGCTACACGCCCTTTACACCCAGTAAATCCGGACAACGCTTGCCACCTACGTATTACCGCGGCTGCTGGCACGTAGTTAGCCGTGGCTTATTCGTCAGGTACCGTCTTCTACTCGTCCCTGACAAAAGAAGTTTACAACCCGAAAGCCTTCTTCCTTCACGCGGCGTTGCTGGGTCAGGCTTGCGCCCATTGCCCAATATTCCCCACTGCTGCCTCCCGTAGGAGTCTGGGCCGTATCTCAGTCCCAATGTGGCCGGTCAACCTCTCAGTCCGGCTACTGATCGTCGCCTTGGTGGGCCGTTACCTCACCAACTAGCTAATCAGACGCGAGGCCATCTTTCAGCGATAAATCTTTGACATCAGGGCCATGCGACCCCAATGTGTCATGCGGTATTAGCAGTCGTTTCCAACTGTTGTCCCCCTCTGAAAGGCAGGTTCCTCACGCGTTACTCACCCGTCCGCCACTGTCCTCTACTTCTCTTGGACGAATCCTCGATCCGTAGATTCTCGTTCGACTTGCATGTGTTAAGCACGCCGCCAGCGTTCGTCCTGAGCCAGGATCAAACTCTCTATAAATCGTATCAACACAGCGTCTCCGCTGAGCTAATCTCGTTACAGAGCTATTTGTCATAGCTTCAAAAACTTTTTATACTTAGCTTCGCAGGTAATTGACTTAACCCTGCTCCACCAAGTTTCGTCGCACATTTTCATGTGCTCCCGTCTGGTGCTTTTGTTCGTTCATTGTTTAATTTACAAGATACACGCCCGCTTCTGCGGAACATTCATCATTTTACCACAAACGCTTTACATTGTCAAGAACTTTTTTCAGGGTTTTTGACTTTTTATCGAAAGCCTTTATGGTTGCCGTCCTTGCGGACAGCTTATTTAGGATACCACTCACGAGGGCGTTTGTCAAGAACTTTTTTCGGCTCTTTTTAAACTTTTTCGCTTCGGTCCCCGCCGCTCACCTCCCGGCGAACAGCTTGTTTACTTTACCACACTCCCCTCCCCTTGTCAACGACTTTTTTCCTTATTTTCAACTTTTTTCAACGCTTTGTAATCCCTGTCAAAATCTGGGCTTATATCTCCCCTGCCATCGTACACTTTTCCTTCCCTTGACATTTATGATACACTATTCCTATATTGGACGAATGTTGGACAGGGTTCGGCATGGGGTGGACAGTCCAAAAGCGTTCTGTTTCTGTCCGATCCCTTCCACTCCGTCAGCGTTTCATTCACCAGCGGTTTTAGGTGAAGTGTGCATCAGGCGTGGACATGATATCCATTTCGCTTTCAGCTTGTCCTCCCTTCCGGCGGATCTATGATATCCCTATCTTGATATCTATATGATATCCTCATTCCATGTATCTTGCCCGGCGCTTTGTTCGCATCCCCTTTTTTGTTCTCCATTCATCCTGACACCTATTTCCCATCCCCCATTATAATAATGTGAGGTATCCTATGAACGATTCTTTTACCGGCATGCTGCCGTGGCTCCTCTGGGGCGGGCGCATCGCTCTGTCCGCCGTGGCGGTCCTGCTTTTGATCCGCTGCGGGCGTGCCTTACTCTCCGGAGGGAAACGGGAGAGCTGGGGCTTTCTCAGCCTCTCCAACGGCGCACGCTATCCGCTGTACCACTGGGAGAACATGATCGGCCGGGCCAGACAGGCGGATATTCGCATCAATTTTCCATCCGTCTCCCGCAGCCACGCCGCCCTGTGCCGGGACAGCGAGGGCATCTGGCGCATCTACCCCATCCGCACCGGCGGCACGCTGCTCAACGGCACGGTGGTGGAGCGCCCCACCGCCCTGAATCCCGGCGACGCCCTCTCCATGGGCGGGGTGGATATCTACTTCTTCCCCGACCAGAAGCAGGCCCGTCGGCCGGTCCGCACCGCCGCCTCCCCCGGGACGCTGTGGCTGCTGACCCTGTTTCAGGTGCTGATGTTCCTGCAATTCCTCCCCGGTCTGACGGCCGGAGCCACACTGCCGGTGTGCATCGGCTTCGGTGGGCTGGTGCTGCTGTCGTGGGTCTTTTGCTCCCTGCGCCGCACCGGCTCCCGTGGACTGGAGGTTCTGGCACTGCTGCTGACCACCGTGGGCTTCGCCGTCACCGCCGCCTACGACTCCCACTCCTTATATAAACAGTTGGTCGCCGTGGTGCTGGGTATGGGGATATATCTGCTGATGGATCGGGTCTTGCAGAGTCTGCCGCTGGCGTTGAAGCTCCGGTGGCCGCTGGTAGCCGCCGCATCGGCGCTGCTGGCCTTCAACGTACTGTTTGGGCAGCGCATCTTCGGCGCCAAGAACTGGATCGCCGTAGGCCCTATCACCTTCCAGCCCTCGGAGTTGGTGAAGATCGTATTCATTCTGGCAGGGGCCGCCACGTTAGACCGCCTGTTTGCCAAGCGGAACCTCATTTTCACCATTCTCTTCTCCGCCTACTGCGTGGGGTGTCTGGCCCTGATGAGCGACTTCGGCACGGCGCTGATCTTCTTCGTGGCATTTCTGTGCATTGCCTTTCTCCGCACCGGCGACCTGCCCTCCATCGTGATGATCACCGCCGCCGCAGGCTTTGCCGGGGGCATCGTCCTGCGCTTCAAGCCCTATGTGCTGGCCCGGTTTGCCGTCTGGCGGCACGCCTGGGAGTACGCTCAGAAGGGGGGCTATCAGCAGACCCGCACTATGTCCGCCGTGGCCTCCGGCGGTCTCTTCGGCGCAGGGCCGGAGGAGGCGTGGCTGAAATATGTGGGCGCCGCCAACACGGATCTGGTGTTCGGCGTGGTGTCCGAGGAGTTCGGCCTGCTGCTGGCCCTGTGTGCTGCAGCCGCCGTGATCCTGCTGGGCATTTACGCCCTGCGGGCCGCCGGACGCTCCCGCTCCAGCTTTTACGCCATCGCCGCCTGCGCCACCGCTGCCATGCTGGTGTTCCAGACCACCCTCAATGTACTGGGCTCCGTGGACCTGCTGCCCCTGACCGGCGTCACCTTCCCCTTCGTCTCCATGGGCGGCTCCAGTATGCTGTCCTGCTGGGGGCTGCTGGCCTATTTGCAGGCGGCAGCGCCGCCGCCCGTATCCGTCAAGGCGGCCCCCAAGGCTCCGGCTCCCGCCGTCAAGCCGCCGCAGGCCACCGGCTTTTTGGATGAACTGGGAATCTCCACGGATGACATCTTCGGAAAGGAGGATGCCCGATGAAGCAAGTGAAATTCCGCTCCGTCCTGCTCCTGCTGCTGATCGTACTGCTGGGGCTGGGGCTGGCGCTGTTCTGCCTGCGCTACACCTTCCGGGGGGAGGCGTGGGCCGCCTTCTCCGCCAACGGTCATGCCTACACCGACGGCGTGGTCCGCACCGGTCAGGTGCTGGACCGCAACGGCACCGTCCTCTATGACGGCCCCTCCGGCGTCTATCACGAGGACAGCGCCCTGCGGCAGGCCACCCTCCACGCTGTGGGGGATCAGCTGGGGAACATCTCCACCTCGGCGCTGGAGGCGTTCCAGTCCCGGCTCATCGGCTTTGACCCCCTCACCGGCACCCTCTCCGGCGGTCACAAGGTATATCTCACCATAGATGCCGACCTCAGCCGAACGGCGTGGGAGGCGCTGGACGGCCGCAAGGGGGTGGCCGCCGTGTACAACTATCAGACCGGCGATATCCTCTGCATGGTCTCCAACCCCTCCTTCGACCCCGCCGACCCGCCGGAGATCAGCGACGACGACAGCGACTATGAGGGCGTGTATCTGAACCGGCTCCTGTCCGGTCTGTACACCCCCGGCTCCGTGTTCAAGGTGGTCACCACCGCTGCGGCGCTGGAGCAGCTGCCCGGTGTGGAGGAGCGCACCTTCACCTGCGACGGCAGCGTCACCATCGGGGATCAGGTCATCACCTGCCCCTACGCCCACGGGGAGATGGATCTCTCCGACGCATTTGCCCGCTCCTGCAACGGGGTGTATGCCCAGCTGGCGGTGGAGCTGGGGGCTGACGTTTTACAGGATTACGCCCGGCAGGCGGGGCTGCTGGAGGGCTTCTCCGTCAGCGGCATCCCCACGGTCTCCGGGCTGTTCACCGCCGGGAGCGGCGGCGATCTGGGCTGGTCCGGCGTTGGACAGTATGAGGACATGGTGAACCCCTGCGCCATGCTGGCGCTGATGGGCTCCATTGCCTCTGACGACAGGGCCGCCACGCCCCGACTCCTGTACCGGGAGACCGGCGTACTGGGGCTGCCCGCCGCCATTCCCGCCAAGGAAAAGCGGGCCGCCGTTTTCACCGCCGAGACCCGCCAGACCCTGCGGGACATGATGGCCCACAACGTACAGGAGACCTACGGGCAGTCCCGGTTCGGGGATCTGGCGGTCTGCGCCAAGTCCGGCACGGCGGAGGTCAGCGACGGTGCTCCTCATGCGTGGTTCGTGGGTTTTGTGGACGACAGCACCCTGCCGCTGGCCTTTGTGGTGGTGGTGGAGCACGGCGGCAGCGGCTCCGACGTGGCCGGCTCCGTCGCCGCTCAGCTGCTGGAGCAGGCACAGAGTTAAAAAATATCCGCTTCCGGTGTAGTGGAAGCGGATATTTTTTACAGGTATTTCACCAGCTGCTCCATGGACTTGCGGTCCGTGTGCAGTCGGGCGGGATGGGCTCCCTCGGCGGGATAGCCCAGCGGCAGCATGGCGATGGGGACAAGGCCCGCCATCTCCGGGAAGGCCGCCGTCAGCTTCTCCGGGTCGAACATCCCCACGTAGGTGGTGCCAAGGCCCAGATCCGCCGCCTGCAGCATCATCTGGGTCACGGCAATGGTGGCGTCGATCTCACCGTGGTTCTTCCCGTCGCACTCCCGGTCCCAAGCCGCTGCCGGGTCATAGGCCACCGCCAGCAGCACCGGCGGATGGAAGTGGCAGCCCATGCAGGCGTCCGCCTTCGCCATGGCCTCCGGGCTTTGCAGCACGAAGATGCGCTGGGGCTGGTTGTTATGGGCGGTGGGGGCGTTGCGTCCCGCCTCCAGCACCTGCTGCAGCAGGGCATCCTCCACCGGCCGGTCACTGAACTTACGCAGGGAGTACCGCTGCGCCGACAGCTCCGCAAAATTCATATTCATTCCTGCCTTTCTTCTGATAGTGGCTTTATTATACCATGTCCCGCCGGCGGTTGCCAGAAAAATTTTCTGCCGGGGCTTGACAAGTGTGTGCCGGACGCATATAATACTCCACAACAAGTACACAGCACAAACCTGTGAGAAAGAGAAGTAGTCGGTGCGGCAATTCCTTCAGAGAGTCCCGGATGGTGGGATCGGGGCGGTGAGCGGCCGGTGAATGGACTTTCGAGGGCGGACCGAACGGCGCAGGCCAAGTAGGGACCGACGGGAGCCCCACCCGTTACCCACCGGGGTGCGTATGATGGTACGCAGAAGCGAGCGGACACCGTTTGGTGTTAATTTGGGTGGTATCGCAGAAGCAATGGCTTTTGTCCCATGTGGGACGAAGGCCGTTTTTTTATTTTCCGCAGGCCCCGGCACGGCCACGGGATCATCTGCCGCCTGAGATCATTTTTAGGAGGATACCCGTATGAAAAAGAAGAATCTGATGAAGTCCCTGACGGCGCTGGTGCTGTCCGTGCTGATGGTGCTGAGTCTGGCCGCCTGCGGCGCCGAGCCCTCCGACGGCGGTAAGGATGAGGATAAGGACGGCTATACCGTGGCCATCATCAAGCAGATGGATCATGCCTCGCTGGATGAGATCGCCGATGCCATTGCCGCCCGGCTGGACGCCATCGCTCAGGAGCAGAACGTCTCCATCCGCTATACCATCACCTCCGGGCAGGGGGATCAGTCGGTGCTGAAGCAGCTGGCGGATCAGGCCGTGGCCGATCAGGTGGACGCCATTATCCCCATCGCCACCACCGCCGCTCAGGTGTCCGCCGTGGCGGCTGAGGACAGCCGGACACCGGTGGTGTATGCCGCCATCTCCGATCCCGATACCGCCAAGCTCACCGGCATCGACTATGTTACCGGCACCAGCGATGCGCTGAATACCGAGTACATTCTGGACATGATGCTGGCGCAGGATCCCGGCGTCTCCAAGGTGGGGCTGCTGTACTCCCTGTCCGAGCCCAACTCCACCAAGCCCATTGCCGAGGCCAAGGCGTATCTGGAGCAGCACGGCATTACCTGTGTGGAGCAGACTGCCAACACCAACGACGAGGTGGTGGCCGCTGCCGCCGCCCTGATCTCCGCCAAGGTGGACGCCGTGTTCACCCCCACCGACAATGTTATCATGGCCGCCGAGCTGGCCATTGCCGACGATCTGGCCAAGGCCGGCATCCCCCACTATACCGGGGCTGACTCCTTTGTCCGCAACGGTGCCTTCGCCACCTGCGGCGTCAACTACACCGAGCTGGGCGCACGCACTGCCACGCTGGCCTATCAGGCCATGACGCAGGGCATGGACGGGATGGAGGACTACTACCGGATGGACGGCGGTATCATCACCGTCAACACCGACACCGCCGCCGTGCTGAAGGCCGACTACTCCGTGTTTGCCCAGATGGCCCAGTTGGTGGAGGTCACCACCACCAAGGACTAATGCTTTCCGACTGACTTTCCGAAAGGAGCCGAATCATGCTGCTTGTCGTACAAACTGCATTGGAGCTGGGCTTTCTCTATGCGCCGGTGGCGCTGGCGCTGTTCCTGAGCTTCCGGGTGCTGGACATTGCCGATCTCACCACTGACGGCTGCTTCGTGCTGGGGGCCGCCGTGTCCGTGACCCTTACCGCCGCCGGGCATCCCCTGCTGGCCGTTCCGGCGGCCATGCTGGCGGGGGCGTGCGCCGGGTTCATCACCGCCTTCCTCCAGACCCGGCTGTCGGTGCCTTCCATTCTGGCGGGCATCGTCACCAATACGGGGCTTTACACCATCAACCTCATGGCCATGGGCTGGCGCTCCAACGAGAGCCTGCTGGGCAGCGACACCGTTTTTACCCTGCTGCGCTCCACCGGGTTGGGGGGCGACTGGCATGAGCTGGTGCTGGCCGTAGCAGTGACGCTTCTGTGCGCCGGGCTGCTGGCGCTGTTTCTGGGGACCCGGCTGGGACTTTCCATCCGAGCCACCGGTGACAATCCCGATATGGTCCGGGCCTCGTCGCTGGATCCCACCTTTACCGTCACCGTGGGGCTGTGCCTGTCCAATGCGCTGACGGCTCTGTCCGGCGCCATGGTAGGACAGTATCAGAAAACCGTGGACATCAACTCCGGCACCGGCATCGTGGTCATCGGACTGGCGTGTCTCATCATCGGCGAGACCGTGCTGGGCCGCCGCACGGTGTATAAGGGTATTCTGGCAGCGCTGGTGGGCTCCGTGGTCTACCGTTTTATCTATGCCGTGGTGTTTTACACCAAGGTGGTGCCGGTGGAGTGCCTGAAGCTGCTCACCGCCGTCATTGTGGCGCTGGCCATTGCAGCACCCGGTCTGCGGCGCTGGGCCGCTTTTCAGAAGCAGAAGCACAGCCGAAAGGAGGCCGCCTGATATGCTGGACATCACTGCCATTTCCAAGACCTTCCACCCCGGCACGCCCAATGCCCGGCAGGCTCTGCGGCAGCTCTCCCTGCATCTGGAGGACGGAGAGTTCGCCACCATCGTAGGCTCCAACGGCGCCGGGAAGTCCACCCTGTTTGGGGCCATTGCTGGGAGCTTTTACACCGACGAGGGGCGTATCCTGCTGGACGGTACGGATCTGACCTTCCAGCCGGAGCACCGGCGCAGCCGGGTCATCGGGCGGCTGTTTCAGGACCCCATGCGGGGGACCGCTCCCCACATGACCATCGAGGAGAATCTGGCGCTGGCCTATCTGCGAGCCTCCCACGGAAGCCCCTTCCGCCGCATCACGCCCAGGGACCGGGAGCGGTTCCGCAGCCAGCTGGCCCAGCTGGACATGGGGCTGGAGGAGCGGATGCACCAGCCGGTGGGGCTGCTGTCCGGCGGTCAGCGGCAGGCGCTGACGCTGCTGATGGCCACCATGGTGCCGCCGAAGCTGCTGCTGCTGGACGAGCACACGGCGGCACTGGACCCCGCCACGGCGGACAAGGTGCTGGAGCTGACCCGGCGCATCGTGGCGGAGCACCGCATCACCTGTCTGATGGTGACCCACAACATGGCGCAGGCCCTGTCTCTGGGCAGCCGCACCCTGATGATGGCGGAGGGCTCCATTGTACTGGATGTCTCCGGGGCAGAGCGGGAGGGGCTCACGGTCAATGACCTGCTGGAGCGCTTCCGCAGCGGCGCAGGCCATGCGCTGGACAATGACCGGATCCTGCTTGCGTGAGGGAGATGTTTTGATTTGTCTGCGGGGACTTCAATGGGACGGGTCTCCGACGGGTGACTTTGATGGGAACGTGCCTCCGGCGGCCCACTTTTCCCACCAGCTGGAAAAGTGGGCAAAAGAGCCGTTTGAAACCGATGGTTTCAAAACTTCCTTTGCTCTCAAGAGTTGCGTTCGCTATGGGCTGTAAAGGGAATTGACTCTGCAACAGACCCGCTGCCGCTCCCACTCAGGTGGAGGGGCGTGTGGGTCTATCGCTGGGAAATGACAGGCTATCTCTATGGTGATAGCCTTCAGTCGTCATGATCCGTCTCGCTTTTGTTGTCTCCGGCGGGTAACTTTCTGCCAATAGCGGCAGAAAGTTACCAAAGAACGCCACTTGAAACCTAAGGTTTCAAGGCTTCCTCTATCGTGTGTAAGAGTTGCATCATAGGCCCCGCCGAAGCAAGGAATCGGCTTCCGTCTACTCTCGCTGCCGCTTTATTGGGTGGTTGAAGAAGTCTGCCGTTCTACCGAAGGGGGCGGATTGCCACAGCTAGTGTGGGTACTGGCTATGGCAATGACAGGCTATATTTGTGGCGATAGCCTTTAACGGCCTGGGATGCTCTTTGTCTTTGTTGGCTCCGACGGGTGACTTCGGTGAGAACGTGCCTCCGGCGGCCCACTTTTCCCACCAGCTGGAAAAGTGGGCAAAAGAGCCGTTTGAAACCGATGGTTTCAAAACTTCCTTTGCTCTCAACAGTTGCGTTCGCTATGGGCTGTAAAGGGAATTGACTCTGCAACAGACCCGCTGCCGCTCCCACTCAGGTGAAGGGGCGTGTGGGTCTACCGCTGGGAAATGACAGGCTATCTCTATGGTGATAGCCTTCAGCTGTCATGATATGTCTCGATTTTGTTGTCTCCGGCGGGTAACTTTCTGCCAATAGCGGCAGAAAGTCACCCGCCGGAGGCAAAACAATGCACATAAAAGATTGAAAGTCAGCACAAGGCCCCCGGACGGGAGGAATTTTCACTCCTTCTGTCCGGGGGTCTTTTGGGCAAGCGATCCAAGGCTGCCGCACTTAAAACCGCCTCTTACAGCTGCCCCTTATGACGGCCGCCATATCTATCATACACATATAATTATAATGGTCTCCGCACGGCAGCTGATCTCCGACTTATGCTTCACCGCTCCAGACGGTGGATGGCCCCGGCAGTCAGCAGTGCTGCGCCCAGGGGCAGAACGTCCTCATTGAACACCACCTTCGGATTGTGCATGGGCTGGCCGTAGCGGGGGTCCTCCTGCGGTACCCCCGCCCCCAGCAGCAGGTAGGCGCAGGGCAATTCATAGGTGTAGGAGGCAAAATCCTCGGAACCCATACCACCCTCCTTCAGCCGGTAGACCTTCTCCCGGCCCAGCAGTGTTTCCGCCAGCGCCGCCATATCCTCCGTCAGGGCCGGATCGTTTTGCAGCGGCGGGGCCGAGGCCAGCTCCTCCATCTGCGCGCTGCCCCGGAAGGCAGAGGCAATGCCCTCCGACAGTTGGCGGATACGCTCCATGATCCGGGCCGTCACCGCCCGGTCAAAGGTACGGACCGTCCCCTCCAGCACCGCCTCATCGGGGATGATGTTGGGAGCCTGTCCCGCCTGAAACCGACCCACCGTCACCACTGCCGGGGTCTTGGCGGGAAGCTCCCGGCCGGTGATCTCCTGCAGGGCCAGCCAGATCTGGGCGGCGATGCCGATGGGGTCCACGCCCGTCTCCGGCATGGCCCCGTGGCACCCCTTTCCCCGCACCGTGATGCGGAACAGGGTGCAGCCCGCCATGAAGGTCCCGCTGCCGCACAGCACCGTCCCGGAGGGGGTGCCGGAGTGGACGTGGAGGGCCAGCGCCTCGCCGGGGGCCGGATTTTGCAGGACTCCCGCCGCCAGCATGGACTTTGCGCCGGTGAAGCCCTCTTCGTCCGGCTGGAACACCAGCTTCACCGTGCCGGAGAGCTCCTGCCGGTGCCGCATCAGCAGTTGGGCCGCCCCCAGCAGCATAGCGGTGTGCATATCGTGGCCGCAGGCGTGCATGCAGCCGTTTTCCGATTGGAAGGGCAGGCCCGACTGCTCCTGTCCCCGGAGGGCATCCATGTCCGCCCGCAGCAGGATGCAGCGTCCGGTGTCAGTTCCGGTGACGGTGGCGGTCAGGCCGCCGCCCAACTCCTGTGGATGGTATCCCATCTCCGTCAGCCGCTCCTTGACATAGGCCACCGTCTCCGGCAGAACCGCCCCGGCCTCCGGGTTCCGGTGCAGGCGGCGACGATCCGCCGTCAGCTGAGGCTGCATGGTCTGCGCCTCCCGGCGTAATTCCTGAATATCCATGGTATTCGCTCCTTTTGCTGTTGGTTTTTCTATGATTATACACGCTGTGGTGGGAGAAATCTTGCATATTTTGAAAACAGCAGCGCCGGAAGCAAATATTTTTTCTGGAGTCCCTTGACATCTTCTTCCGCCGGTGGTATAGTACTACCAACCTACCGAATTAGTAGTATTATCAAAAACGATCATCGGCCCCTGCCGCATGGAAAGGAAGCGCTGTTATGTCCCGCATTTATCCCTCTGCCGATCAGCTCATCGGCCACACTCCCCTGCTGGAGCTGACCCATCTGGAGAAGAAGTACGGTCTGAAGGCTCGTCTGCTGGGCAAGCTGGAGTATCTCAACCCCGCCGGCTCCGTGAAGGATCGTATCGCCCGTGCCATGATCGATGACGCAGAGGTGAAGGGCCTGCTGAAGCCCGGCAGCGTTATCATCGAGCCTACTTCCGGCAATACCGGCATCGGCCTGGCCTCCGTGGCCGCCGCCCGTGGCTATCGGGTCATCATCGTCATGCCGGAGACCATGAGCGTGGAGCGCCGCCAGCTGATGAAGGCCTACGGCGCCGAGCTGGTGCTGACGGAGGGTTCCAAGGGCATGAGCGGCGCCATCGCCAAGGCGGAGGAGCTGGCCCGTGAGATCCCCGGCGGCTTTGTCCCCGGTCAATTTGTCAATGCCGCCAATCCCAAGGCGCACTTCGAGACCACCGGCCCGGAGATCTATGAGGATACCGACGGCAAGGTGGACTACTTCGTGGCCGGTGTCGGCACCGGCGGCACCATCACCGGTGTGGGGCAGTATCTGAAGTCCCGGAATCCGGAGGTGAAGGTGGTAGCCGTGGAGCCCAAGAGCTCCGCTGTTCTCTCCACCGGCGTGGCCGGCGCCCACAAGATCCAGGGCATCGGCGCAGGCTTCGTGCCGCAGGTGCTGGATACCAGAGTCTATGACGAGATCATCCCTGTGGAGAACGACGACGCCTTTGCTTTGGGCAAGGAGATGGGCCGCAGCGAAGGCGTGCTGGTGGGCATCTCCTCCGGCGCTGCGCTGTGGGCCGCCATTGAGATCGCCAAGCAGCCCGGCAGCGAGGGCAAGACCATCGTGGTGCTGCTGCCGGATACCGGCGACCGTTATCTCTCTACACCGCTGTTTGCCGACTGAGGCTCTTCCTTTGCTATCTTCTTTTTCCTTTTACTCCTTTTTTACCCCTCTCTCTGCCCGAAAGGGCAAGGGGCAAAGACCCGGTATCCTGTCGATACCGGGTCTTTGCTCTGTTCTTTTCCGGTGGCGCTTACAGTCCCAACAGCTTCGCCTTCAGCACGGCGGCCACGGTCTTGCCGTCCTCGATCTCGCCGGAGAGGCACCGTGCCAGCAGCGTATCGAAGGGGAGGCGCCGCACCTGCAAAAATTCGTCGGCGTCGGGGTGCGTTGCCCCAAAGGTCAGGTCACGGGCCAGATACAGGTGCAGCACCTCGCCGTAGCAGCCGGGAGAGGGCAGGATGGCCCCCAGCGGCTGCCAGTGAGTGGCCTCGGCGCCGGTCTCCTCCCGCAGTTCCCGCCGGGCCGTAGTCAGCGGGTCCTCGCCGGGCTCCCGCTTTCCGGCGGGGATCTCCAGCAGCGTCCGGCCAAACACATAGCGGTACTGCTCCACCAGCACGGCGCAGTCCTCGTCATCCAGCGCCAGGATCCCCACGCCGCCGGGGTGGCGTACCACCTCCCGTGTGGAGGTATTGCCATTGGGCAGGGACACGGTATCCACCTGCACGTCGATGATGCGGCCGTGATAGATCTCCCGGCGGGAGAGCAGCTGTTCGGTCAGGTTCATAGTGATATCCTCCTTGCGTTCTTTCTGCAGTATACCACGACAGAGGCTGTGTGCCAAGAGGGCTTCTCTATCAGCAGTGTGGCGCATATTTCGGGCTTGTAATCAGCGGCGGAACGTGGTATACTATATGCCACACTTCAGGAAAGGAGCGTTTCCCATGGAAAAGCGTGGCATTAAGATCGCCGCACAGAACCGCAAGGCGTACCACGACTACTTCGTGGAGGAGCGCTATGAGGCGGGCATCGAGCTGGCCGGGACGGAGGTCAAGTCCATCCGGGGCGGGCGGGTGAATCTGAAGGATTCCTACTGCGTGGCCAAGGATGGTGAGCTGTTCGCCCTGAGTATGCACATCTCCCCCTATGAGCAGGGCAACATCTTCAACAAGGATCCGGATCGGCCCAAGCGGCTGCTGATGCACAAGCGGGAGATCCGCAAGCTCCACGATCTGCAAAAGCAGGACGGGTATGCCCTGATCCCTCTGAGCCTGTATTTCAAGGACAGTCGGGTAAAGGTGGAGCTGGGGCTGTGCAAGGGTAAGAAAAACTACGACAAGCGGGACGCCATCGCCAAACGGGACGCCAAACGGGAGATGGACCGTGCCATGCGGGAAAAGAACCGCTGACGCCTGATAAAAAGGAGAATGGATATGAGCAACCCTATTGTGACCATCGAAATGGAAAACGGCAAGAAGATCGTGGCGGAGCTGTACCCCGACATCGCTCCTCAGAGCGTGCGGAATTTCATCTCCCTCGCCAACGCCGGTTTTTATAACGGCCTGATCTTCCACCGCTGCATCTACGGCTTCATGATCCAGGGCGGCTGCCCCGACGGCACCGGCATGGGCGGCCCCGGCTACTGCATCAAGGGCGAGTTCGAGGCCAACGGCATCCGCAACGACCTGCGCCACACCCGTGGTGTGCTGAGCATGGCCCGTGCGCAGGATATGGACTCTGCCGGCAGCCAGTTCTTCATCATGCACAAGGACTCCCCCCATCTGGATGGACAGTACGCCGCCTTCGGCATGGTCATCGACGGTATGGACGTGGTGGACGAGATCGCCTCCCAGCCCCGGAATATGCTGACCAACAAGCCCAAGAAGCCGCAGGTGATGAAGTCCGTCACCGTGGATACCCAAGGTGTGGAGTACCCGGAGCCGGAGAAGCTGCCGGACCCCTTCCACAGCTAAGGAAATAACCGTCCGGGTGGGGGCGACCTCACCCGGAACGGTAGAAATATACAGTCTTTTCCCATACTTCGATACGGGGCTGCACCGGTTTCGACGGGGGTGTGGAGGCTGGATAAGCGGGCGGCGGCGCCTGACCGCCATAAAACGGGCAACTTAAAAATTAACTGACAACAATCGTATTGCTGTCGCTGCCTAACTAAGGGCAGCCGTCTGAACCGGAGAGGCCACAGGCCGGGGAAGGCGTCGTTGATGTGGCGGACGTGCGGCGGGTAAGAGTTGCCCCGCCCATGCATCATGACTCTACCAAGCCGTGCAGTCTGGGCAGTGCCTGCACGGGGCGGGAATCCTGAATCTGTCCTGCGCCCGGAGAAGGTCTTGTTAAAGCGCTTTCGGACAGGGGTTCGACTCCCCTCAGCTCCACCATAAGTCCACCGTAATTTTGATAGAATTACGGTGGACTTTTTCTATGCCCGAAAACCGCTTGAAATCAAGACTTTTGCCGTTTTTGAGCATAAACGAACCCCGCCGCAGAGCGATTCTGCAGCGGGGTTTTGTGCTTTACATGGGTTTTGTGGCTTTCTGTGGCGTTGTAATCGTTAAACAGTCGAGTAATCGTTGAATTACTGAGGGTAATCGTTGAACAGCCGAGTTCTGACAATACTCCTTATGAGAAAATCGGCGATGAAGTGCGGTCGCTGGCGGATTTAGCGCCTTTTGAGATACCTTCGTCATGGGAGTGGTGCCGGGTAGGCGACCTTTTCTCAAATATGTCTGGGCTTGCGCACAAAAAGGATACCCTCGCTATAAATGCGGACAAAATGATAAGGATACTGCGTGGCGGAAACATCGGTGAAGAGCAGTTCTATTTTAAAGGCGACGATGTTTTTATCTCAAGTGAGCTCGTAAAGCCGGAGCTGTATTTACGGTGTGGAGCGCTGTATTGACGATGAACTGCCCTTTGAGATACCGGAAAATTGGTGTTGAGCACGGCTCGGAAGCATCTCTTCTTATGCAGAAACCAAGCAAAAAGTAAACGCTGCGAATGCTGATTCTGCTATATGGGGGCTTGACCTTGAGGAGATTGAGAAAGGTGGCAGATCGATTGTACGCAAAACTGTCGGTGAACGAAAAGCTATAGGCCATAAGAAGCGCGGCACGACAGAGCCATTCCCGTGATCGTCCACGGCAGGGCGCTGATCGAGAACTGCTGCGATAATGTTGCAGGTCGAAAACGATCGCCATGAAACAGCCAAGGATCATTATGATATATCCGCACCGGAGGGCTCGGTTTCCGTCCCTGCCGGCAACTCCACCGCAATGGTGGTTCCCTTATCTGAGCTCTCCTCTACCCGGACGCAGCCGCCGTGGAGATCGGTGATCTCCCACACCAGCGAAAGCCCCAACCCTACGCCGCCGTACTCCCGGCTGCGGGACTTATCCACCCGGAAGAAGGGCTGGAAGATGCTCCGCCGATACTCCTCCGGAATGCCGTAGCCGGTGTCGGAAACGCAGATCAGGAGCTTTTCCGTCTTCTGCGTGACGCGGACCCACACCGAACCGCCGGGTCGGTTGTACTTGACAGCATTCTCCGTCAGGTTGAAGATCAGCCGGTAGATCAGTGCATCGCTGCCGGTCATAATACCGTCGCCCTCCGCCGTCAGCGTGACGCCCAGCTTATCTGAGAGCGGCGCAAGATCTGTGAAGATCTCCTCGATCATGGGAGCGAGCTGGATCCGCTCGTTCCGCGCCACCTGCTGCAAATTGCTCATCTCCAGCAGCGTCTTGGTCATCTGTATCAGCCGTTCCGTCTGCTCACGCAAAAGCGTGAGGAACTCCGCCGTCTCCGGGCGCATATCCGGATGCTCTGCGGAAAACAGCTCCAGCTGCGCCTGCATCAGCGCCAGCGGCGTGCGCAGCTCGTGGGCGGCGTTGCCGGTGAACTGCCGCTGGGCGGCAAAGGCGTTGTTCAGCCGCTCCAGCATCTGGTTGAACGAGTGGCTCAGCTGCCGGAACTCCGAAATAGCATCTTCATCGATCCTCATATCGGCAAGATTGTTCAGCTGCACCTGCTCCACCTGCGAGGCAAAGCTGCGCAGGGGCTTGAGGGCGCGTCCGCTGACAAAATAGGCGAGGATACCGCTGAGCAGCGTTACCGCCGCTGTGATGTACCAGTTGGTGGTGCGGAAGCGCCCCTGCGCCCCATTGACGACGATGGTCAACTCCTCGTTGGGCGCTATGAGCTGCGGGTCAAAGCTCTCCGCTCCGCCATCATTCAGGATCGCCGTGCCGCCGCCTTGTAAACTGTCCGCAATGGTGTCCATATAGTACACACCGGAGGAGCACAGCAGCAAATTCATGGTCACGCAGGTGATGCCGATGAGCAGGACGGACATCAGCGTGATGCGCCACTGCAGGGAAAGCCGCTTCATGCCTCCTCGCCTCCCATCAGATAGCCCTCGCCGATGCGGTTGCGGATGGGGTCATAGCCCAGCACGGTGCGGAGTTTTTTGCGCAGGGCGGAGATGTGGACACGAATGGAATTGCTGAAGCTGTCCACGCTATTGTCCCAAACGTGATCCATCAGCTCCTCCTGACTTACCGGCCTTCCTTGATGCACCATCAGGTATTCCAGGATTCCCGTTTCCTTCCGAGTGAGCGTCAGTGTCTGCCCGTTGACGGTGGCAGTACGGGAGCGGGTGTCAAAGGTCAGGCCTCCGCAGCTTAGCAGCACATCCTGCTGGGTGAACTGCCGCAATGTCAGGCTGCGGATGCGGGCCTCCAATTCAGCTAAGTGGAAGGGCTTCGCCAGATAGTCGTTCGCCCCGGCATCCAGCCCCTGCACCTTGTCCTCCACTTCGCTGCGGGCGGAGAGGATCAGCACCTTTGTCTCCCGGTCGGTCTGCCGCAGGGTGCGCAGCACCGTCATGCCGTCCTTTTTCGGCAGATTCAGATCAAGAAGTACCAGATCGTAGCGCTCCACGCCCAAAAGCTCCAGAGCCTTCTCCCCGTCGTAGCAGTAGTCCACGCTGTAGGCCAGCCGCCGCAGGCTGCGGACGATGGTTTCACACAAGGCGCGTTCGTCTTCAATAACCAAAAGGTGCATGAGAGCCCTCCTTTTACATTTCTTCATGTTCACGTTGTTCTTAATTATAGCAAAAACAGATAAGGTTTGTGTTAAATTTTTCTTCTTAACAGGGACTTTAACTCCCCTGTGCTATGATGACGGCAGAAAAAGTGAAGGGGTGATAAATTTGAGCCATGTAAAAAAGGCGGTGGCGCAGGCCATGTTGCTGGTTGTGGGTATCGCCATGCTGTGCTTCGGTGTCTGGCGGGGCGAGGCGGCGACGGTACTGAGCAAAGCGATCAAATTATGTCTGGAGTGTGTGGGCATTGGGTAAGAAAAAACGCGGCGTATCTCAGGTACTGTCCCGCTTCCGTGGCTGGATACAGGCGGGGGCAGCTTTATTGACCAACCTGCATCTGCCGAACTTTCTCAAGGGCAAACTGTATCAAGGCGCAGGGAAAACCGTATGTGTACCCGGGCTGAATTGCTACTCCTGCCCGGCAGCCTCCGGTGCTTGTCCTATCGGGGCGTTTCAGGCGGTAGTGGGTTCTTCCAAGTTCAGCTTTTCCTATTATATCACAGGCTTTCTCATTTTGCTGGGAGTCCTGCTGGGACGCTTTATCTGCGGTTTTCTGTGTCCCTTCGGCTGGTTTCAGGAACTGCTCCATAAAATTCCCACGAAAAAGCTCTCCACAAAGAAGCTGAAGCCGCTGACATATCTGAAATACGCTGTCCTGCTGGTGATGGTTTTCCTGCTGCCGGCGTTCCTTGTGAACGATGTTGGCATGGGAAACCCGTTCTTCTGCAAATACCTCTGCCCCCAAGGCGTGCTGGAGGGAGCCATCCCGCTGTCCCTTGCCAATTCCGGCATCCGGGCGGCGCTGGGAAAGCTGTTTACATGGAAATTCAGCATCCTGCTGTCGGTGATTACGCTGAGCGTGATATTCTACCGCCCCTTCTGCAAGTGGCTCTGTCCGCTGGGAGCGTTTTACGCACTGTTCAACCGGGTGTCCCTCTTCCAGATGAAGGTGGATCGGAACAAATGCGTCTCCTGCGGGAAATGCGCCAAGGCCTGCAAAATGGATGTGGACGTGACAAAAACGCCCAACCACACCGAGTGCATCCGCTGCGGGATGTGCATCCGCGCCTGTCCTACCAACGCCGTCAGCTTCCGCTACGGCTTTGGAGACGGCAAAAAAGAACCTGTAAAACCTGTAGATAAATTAAAAACGGAGGAAACAAAATGAACGTAAAGAAAATCATCACACTGCTGCTGGCAGCACTGCTGGTGCTGTCCCTGGCCGCCTGCGGCAAACAGGGCAGCGACGACACGACAAAGCCCGACGGCGAGCCCAAGAACGCCCAGGAGGCGGCCGCTATGTACAAGGACCTGATGGATCAGGAGAATGCCATTCTGACGGAAAACCAGTCCCTTTGGGAGAAGGTGTTCCAGTCCGCCGACAAGGGCATGACCACGCAGGAGGACGGCAAGAACTACGGTGATTTCCTGCTGGACACCATTGAATCCGCCAAGGACAAGTTTACCGCCGACGAGCTGAAGCTCCTGCGCCAGGGCGGCGAGAAGATCCGGGAGATCGAGCGCACCCTGGCCGCCATTGAGGCCAAGTTCCCCGATGCGGCCCCCAAGGCCCCGGACAACGGTGACAGCATCCCTGCCGACAGCCCCACGACACCCGGCGACAGCGGCAAGACGCAGAAGTTCCCCGCCTTCGAGGGCAAGGACCTCAACGGCAACACCGTCAAGAGCGATGACCTGTTCTCCAAGAACGCCGTCACCGTGATGAACTTCTGGTTCACCACCTGCAATCCCTGCGTGGGAGAGCTTGCCGAGCTGGACGCGCTGAATAAGGAACTCGCAGAGAAGGGCGGCGCACTCATCGGTGTCAACACCTTCACGCTGGGCGGCGACGAGGCAGCGATTTCTGAGGCGAAGGACGTGCTGGCCAAGAAGGGCGTCACCTATCAGAATGTGTATTTTGACTCAGATGGTGAGGCGGGAAAGTTTGCTGCCAACATCTTTGCTTATCCCACTACCTATGTGGTCGACCGCAACGGCAATATCGTGGGCGACCCCATCGTAGGTGCTATTACGGAACCGAAGCAGGCGGAGGCACTGCAAGCCCAGATCGACAAGGCACTGTCCGCCGATAAGGGCTGACCCAAGATTTTTAGAAAGTGTCTATGATGAAGAAAAAAACATCGTAAGCCGGCACATTCTGCGCGCCATTGCATCGCCTCTGGCAAGCAAGCGCCTATCCTATCGAAATGGCCTTTGAGGGTGAAACCGGAGCATCAGAGGGGTGTTCATCCTTGGAGACCCCTGCTCCATCAAACAGGCATTGGACGAACACCTATCTCTTCAGCGGCGGTTTCGCCGTAAAGTGTTCGCTCTGATCCGCAGCAGAAAAGCGCCGTCTTGGAAGTGATTCCGGGACGGCGCTTTTTACTATCCGCACATTCGATTTCCGCTATTCCTCCTGCTGCTGTGATTACAGAAAGGAACGGGAGGTTATGCGAATGGAGAGATTTGCCGCAGATGAACGATGCCGTTACCTGCGAACATTCCTTTGCGTAATACAATAACCACAGAATCAAATGAAAACTAAACGGCCTGAGCCCTGTGCAGTACAGGATTCAGGCCGTTCAGGTCGCTTAATTCTTATTTTGTCTAACTTTTGGGGGGCACTTCACACTGGTGCGCCGCTCTTTTTATCACATTTCGCTAAATTCCCGGATGGGGCTTACTTCTTCAGCTTCTGATCCACCACCTCGTGGAGCATGGCAGTGAAGTCCGCTACGGTCATGGCACCCAGATCCTCGCCGGTACGGGTACGGACGGAGACGGTACCCGCCTCCATATCCCGGTCGCCCACCACCAGCATATAGGGGATCTTCTCCAGTGTGGCCTCACGGATCTTCTTGCCGATCTTCTCGTTGCGGCTGTCCACCTCCACCCGGAAGCCCTCTTGCCGCAGCTGCTGGGCCTGCTGGGCGCAGTAGTCGGCGGCCCGGTCGGTGATGGGCAGCAGGCGCACCTGCTCCGGCATCATCCAGGTGGGCAGCGCACCGGCATACTCCTCGATGAGGTAGGCCAGCGTCCGCTCGTAGCAGCCCAGAGAGGTACGGTGGATGATATACGGCAGGGCCTTGTTGCCGTTTTCGTCGATGTAGTACATCCCGAAGCGCTCGGCCAGCAGCATATCGATCTGGATGGTGACCAGCGTATCCTCCTTGCCGTACACGTTCTTATACTGGATATCCAGCTTGGGGCCATAGAAGGCGGCCTCGTCGATGCCGATGGAGTAGTGAACGTCCAGATCCTTCAAAATCTTCTCCATGGTGCTCTGGGCGTGATCCCACTGCTCCGCCGTACCCTCGTACTTGTTGTTGGGGTTGGCGGGATCCCACTGGGAGAACCGGAAGGTACACTTATCCAGCAGACCCACGGTGCCGAGGCAGTACTTGGCCAGCGCCAAGCAGCCCTTGAACTCCTCCTCCAGCTGATCGGGACGCAGCACCAGATGGCCCTCGGAGATGGTGAACTGGCGCACACGGATCAGGCCGTGCATCTCGCCGGAATCCTCGTTGCGGAACAGGGTGGACGTCTCGCCCAGCCGCATGGGCAGGTCACGGTAGGAGCGCTGGCGGTTCAGATACACCTGATACTGGAAGGGGCAGGTCATGGGCCGCAGGGCAAAGCACTCCTTCGTCTCGTCATAGGGGTCGCCCAGCACGAACATACCGTCCAGATAGTGATCCCAGTGGCCGGAAATTTTATACAGGTCCCGCTTGGCCATCAGGGGGGTCTTGGTCAGCAGGTAGCCGGCCTTCTCCTCGGTGTCCTCCACCCAGCGCTGCAGCTGCTGGATGACCCGTGCGCCCTTGGGCAGCAGGATGGGCAGGCCCTGACCGATGCAGTCCACGGTGGTGAAGTACTCCAGCTCACGGCCCAGCTTGTTGTGATCCCGCTTCAGAGCTTCCTCCCGCTCCTTCAGGTAGGCGTCCAGCTCCTCCTTCTTGGGGAAGGCCACGCCGTAGATACGCTGGAGGGTCTGGCGGCTGCTGTCGCCCCGCCAATAGGCGGCGTTGCAGGCCGTCAGCTTGATGCCGTTGCCTTTGATGCGGCCGGTGGAATCCAGATGGGGGCCGGCGCACAGATCGGTGAACTCGCCCTGCTTATAAAAGGAGATGTGGGCGTCGGCGGGCAGGTCGTTGATGAGCTCCACCTTGTAGGGCTCCTCCCGCTCCTCCATGAACTTCAATGCCTCCTCACGGGGCAGCTCGAAGCGCTCCAGCTTCAGCTTCTCCTTGCAGATCTTCCGCATCTCCGCCTCGATCTGGGCCAGATTCTCCTGTGTGAAGGCAAAGGGTGCGTCCAGATCGTAGTAAAAACCGCCGTCGATGGACGGGCCGATGGCCAGCTTCACCTCCGGCCACAGGCGCTTGACGGCCTGAGCCAGCACGTGGGAGCAGGTGTGCCAATAGGTCTTGCGATACTCCTCGTTTTCAAACGTGTACTTGTTTTCTTCGCTCATGATAGCTTCCTCCTTACTTGGTCGGGGCGGGCAACAAAAAAACCCCGCCCCTGATACGGTTCAGGGGTGAGGTAAAATAGCTTTACTCCACGGTTCCACCCTGCTTACGGAAATTTTTCCGTCGCTCGTGATCTCTGTAACGGGAGAACCCGGCCCGGCCTACTGGTTTCCGTTCGGCGAGCGGCTCGGAGGGGGTACCGTTCCGCTTCCCGTCAGATCCCTTGCACCACGGGGGGACCCTCTCTGTGACCTTCTGCGGACAGCTTCCTCGTCTATGCCTTTTTTATACCCCAGAATATAGCACCCCCGGCGGCGGTTGTCAACGGCCTTTTTGAAGTTTTCCCCGGACAAAACAAAAAAAACTACCCTTTTCACAGGAACTGTGCTATGATATAAGAGTATGATTGTCGTTTGATAAGGAGGGGACCTATGCGACATCTGAAACGCCCGGCCCTGTTGGGGCTGTTGCTGCTGGCCTGCCTGCTGCTGGCCGGATGCCAGATGGACAGTACCGTGGAGGAGCTGTTCACCCTGCCCCGCCTGCCCACGGAATACACCACCCTCTCCCGCCAGCTGGATCAGCTGCTGTCGGAGGGCTATGAATACATGGCTCCCACCTCCGGGCGGAACATCCAGTCCCTCCAGATGGTGGACATCGACGGCGACGGGCAGGACGAGGCGCTGGCCTTTTTCCGTCTCAGCAACGGTGAAAAGCCCCTGAAAATTTACGTGTTCCACCCCCGTGAGGACAGCTATGAGCTGGCCTCCATCATCGAGAGCAGCGGCACCGCCATCGACTCCATCTACTATGAGGATCTCACCGGCGACGGTCGGAAGGAGCTGATCGTAGGATGGAAGATCAGCTCCGACGTCCAGACCGTCACCGTCTACGATATGCGGCCCGGCCCGGTGCAGCTGATGCAGAGCAACTACACCCGCCTGTCCTTTCAGGAGCTCAACGGCGACGGCATCCCCAGCCTTCTGCTGCTGCGAACCAACAGCGACAACCAACCGGTGGCGGAGTTTTGCAGCTGGCAGGAGGGGGCGCTGTCCGTCTCCCACCGCTGCACCCTGTCCAGCACCATGGCGGAGCTGAATCAGGGCAGTGTGGTCACCGGCAAGCTGGATCAGGACACCCCGGCGGTGTTCATCACCGGCATCAACAGCCAGGGCATCGCCGTGACGGATATCCTCGTCTGGCAGGAGGACGCCGGGCTCGTCAACGCTGCGCTGGACCGCAGCACGGGGCTCTCCACCGCCACGGCTCCCTATCGTCAGCTGACGCCGCAGGACATCAACGGCGACGGCATCACGGAGCTTCCCCGGCCCGACAGCTCCGTCTCCGACACCAAGCAGGCCGACGGCATGGTCTTTTGGGAGCAGTACCGGCCCGACGGCCTTGCCACCGTGGAGCGCACCTATCACTGCCTGTCCGGCGGCTGGTACTTCATCCTGCCGGAGGATTGGACGGGCGATGTCACCGCTCTCACCTCAGATGCCGGCATCGGTGAGACGCAGGTAACGCTGTCGGTGCAGGGGGAGAAGGCCCTGAGCATCTGCGCCCTTACCGGCGAAAACCGGGAGCGGCGGGCCCTCCGGGGCAATCGGGTGGTGCTCAGGCGCCGCACCGGCACCATTTACGCCGCCGAGACCCTCAGTGAGATCTATTCGCTGGATGAGGAAGCGCTGCGTCATAATTTCAACCTGATCGTCCACTCTTGGGACGCCAACTAACAACATAGAAGGAGTAGCTTATGAAAAAAGTTCTGGTTCTGGAGGATGAATCCAGCATCCGCAGCTTTATCGTCATCAATCTGCGCCGTGCCGGTTATGAGGCCATCGAGGCAGGCACCGGCGAGGAGGCGCTGGAGATGCTGCAGCAGCACAGCGATATCCGTGTGGCGCTGCTGGATGTGATGCTCCCCGGCATCGACGGCTTCGAGGTATGCCGCCGCATCCGGGCCACCAACTCCCGCATCGGCATCATCATGCTCACCGCCCGCTCACAGGAGATGGACAAGGTCACGGGCCTGATGACCGGAGCCGACGACTACGTCACTAAGCCCTTCTCCCCCGCCGAGCTGACGGCACGGGTGGACGCCCTCATGCGCCGCAGCGGCGGCAGCATGGAGGAGCACTCCGGCGAGATCAGCCAGCCCCCCTTCCTGCTGAACACCCGCAACCGCACGCTGGAAAAGAACGGCAAGCCCGTGAAGCTGACGCAGGTGGAGTACTCCATCATGCGGATGTTCATGGAGAATCCCGGCAAGGCCCTGTCCCGTGAGGAGATTTTGGATCTGGTGTGGGGCCGGGATTACTTCGGTGAGCTGAAGATCGTGGACGTGAACATCCGCCGCCTGCGGCTGAAGATCGAGGACAACGCCACCAACCCCACTTTCATCAGCACCGTATGGGGCTACGGCTACAAGTGGGACGCCTGATGGCCCCGCAGCAAGGAGGTGACGGTCCATGAAGGAGCGTCTGCGAATACAGGGCCTGCGCAAGCGCTGGATCCTCAACAGTGTGGGGCCTGTGATCCTGATACTGGTGCTGGCGGCCATTCTGGCCTCGGCAACCGTGGCCAACAACTACTACGGCTCCGCCCGCTCCACGCTGGAGGCCAAAGCCAAGGCCGGCGCCGACTACTTCAACTCTTACAGCATGAGCAGCTACAGCGAGTACTACCGCAACGCCTCACTGTACGCCGCCAGCTTCGACAGCACCCGCATCGAGCTGCAATTCCTGAATCTCTACGGCCGGGTGGATAACTCCACTCAGGGCGTGGCCGCAGGCACGGCTCCCCAGACCCCGGAGCTCGCACGGGCGCTGGAGAGCGGCAGCATCGAGGTATTCAGCGGCAAGGACCCCGTCACCGGCGAGTCGGTGATGGCCGTCACTACACCCCTGAAGTTCAACGGCTCCACGGTGGCCTTTATGCGCTACGTCACCGCCACCCGGCAGATCGACCATCAGATCCTTCTGACCATCCTCATCATCAGCGCCATCATTGCCGGGGTCATCTGTCTGGTGCTGATCTCCAGTCTGCTGTTCATCAACAGCGTGGTGGCCCCGGTGGCTGAGGTGACGGACGCCGCCAAGCGCATCTCCGGCGGCAGCTACGGCATCCAGCTGCCCAACCCCTACACCGATGAGATGGGGGAGCTGGTGGACAACATCAACGATATGTCCCTGAAAATCAGCCAGAGTGAGAAAATCCAGACGGAGTTCATCTCCTCCGTGTCCCACGAGCTCCGCACCCCCCTGACGGCCATCAATGGTTGGAGCGAGACACTGCTGGAGGACGACGATCCCGCTCAGCTGCGCCGGGGTCTGCACATTATCCTCAAGGAATCCCGTCGACTCACCAACATGGTGGAGGAACTGCTGGAGTTCTCCAAGATGCAGGACGGTCGTTTTACCCTCCGCATCGAGGACGTGGACCTGCAAACGGAGTTTGAGGACGCCGTTTACACCTATCAGGAGCTGTTCCGGCAGGACGGTATCCGTCTGGAGTATGACGACGACGGCGAACTGTACACCGATCCTATCCCCGGCGATCCGGAACGGCTGAAGCAGGTGCTGTGCAACGTGCTGGACAACGCCGCCAAGCACGGCGGCTCCGGCAAGCGTATCATCGCCTCCCTGCGGCGGGAGGAGGACAACTATGTCATCCGCATCCGGGACTTCGGCCCCGGCATCCCCCCGGCGGAGCTGCCCTATGTGAAGCAGAAATTCTACAAGGGCTCCTCCAAGGCCCGTGGCAGCGGCATCGGTCTGGCGGTGTGCGACGAGATCATCACCCGCCACGGCGGCACCTTCGAGATCGGCAATGCCGACGGCGGCGGCGCTCTGGTGACCATTACCCTGCCCATTCCGCCCCACACGGAGCATCGATAGAAATAGAACAGTTGTTGCATTTCATTCGAGCAAGTGCTATACTTACGGAAAGGAACTTACATCGTCTATGGAACACAAACCCGGTACATTCCGCACCTCCATCGGCGGACAGGCTCTCATTGAGGGCATCCTCATGCGTGGCCCGGAAAAGCAGGCCATTGTGGTGCGCTCCCCGGAGGGCCTTGTGACCAAGGTGGAGGAGCTGACACTTATCAAGGACAAATACCCCATTCTGGGCCTTCCCATCCTGCGGGGGGCCGTGACCTTTCTGGACTCCATGATCCGGGGCGTCAAGGCCCTGATGTTCTCGGCGGACTACTTCCCCGACGACGAGGCCGCCCAGCCCTCCAAGCTGGACCTGTGGCTGGAAAAGCACGTTCCGGCAGAAAAGCTCCAAAATGTGCTGGTATGGGTGTCGGTGCTGCTGTCGCTGGGCATGACGCTGGTGCTGTTCATGCTGCTGCCCACCTTCGTGGCCGGGCTGTTCCGCGCTCAGAACGCCGCCCTCCATAATCTCATCGAGGGCGTCATCAAGGTGTCCATCTTTCTGGCCTATCTGATCCTCTGCTCCAAGCAGAAGGATGTGCGCCGGGTATTCTGCTACCACGGTGCCGAGCACAAGACCATTTTCTGCTATGAGGCGGGCCTGCCCCTGACGGTGGAAAACGCCCGCATCCAGCCCAAGCATCATCCCCGCTGCGGCACCAGTTTCCTTTTTGTGGTCATCATCGTGTCCATCCTGTGCAGCAGTGTCGTTTTCAGCTACGTCAACTGGCAGAACATCTGGGTCCGTATCGGGATGCATCTGCTGCTGCTGATCCCGGTGGTGGGCATCACCTATGAATTCAACCGGCTGGTGGGGCGGCACGACAACGCCCTCACACGGGTGCTGTCTGCCCCCGGTATGTGGCTCCAGAATTTCACCGTCAATGAGCCGGACGACTCCATGCTGGAGGTGGCCATTGAGGCCTTGAAGCTGGTGCTGCCGGAGGAGAAGGGCAAGGACCGCTGGTGAGAAATTCCCGGCCGTTCTCCCCTGAAAAGCTCAAAATATGACAACGGAGCGTATTATGGCGACTACTTACAACAATTTGTATATGGATATCCGGCAGACTCTCCGCCGGGCAGGCATCGAGGCCGCCACGCTGGAGGCCCGTGAGCTGATGTGTTTCGCCTCCGGCAAGACCCGCAGTCAGCTGGTGCAGGATGGGCAGCTGTATGTCCCTCCGGCCATCGAGGAGCGGGCGAAGGATCTGGTGCGCCGCCATCTGGCAGGGGAGCCGGTGGCCTACCTCATCGGGGAGTGGGAGTTCTACGGGCTGCCGCTGGACATCTCCGAAAGCGTGCTGATCCCCCGTCCGGACACGGAGACGCTGGTGGACCACGTGGTAGCGTGGCTGCGGCCCCTGCCGGAGTGCCGGGTGCTGGATCTGTGCGCCGGCTCCGGCTGCATCGGTCTGGCCATCGCCAGTCAGGTCCCCGGCGCACGGGTGGTGCTGGGGGAGCTGGACGAGGGGGCCTTGCGGATCTGCCGCCAGAATATCCGCCGCAACAGCCTCAGCGGACAGGTGGTGTCCTTAAAGATGGACGCTCTGTCCGATCCGCCTCCCCGGCTGGGGGATTTTGACTGTCTGGTGTGCAATCCCCCCTACATTCCCTCCGGGGACATCGCCGGACTGGACGTCTCCGTCCGGGACTATGAGCCTCATCTGGCGCTGGACGGCGGGACCGACGGGCTGGACTTCTACCGCAGCGTCTGCCGCCGCTGGCGGGACGTGCTGCACACCGGGAGCCGCCTGGCCTTCGAGGTGGGCATCGGGCAGGCCGACGACGTGCTGCGGCTCATGCGGAGCGAGGGCTTCGGTGAGCTGGAGATCCTGCCGGATCCGGCGGGCATCCCCCGTGTGGTGACGGGTCTGCGCTATCAGGAGGTCTATGCCGACGCCTGATGGCCGACGAAACGACTTTGTAAATCGATGGGCCTCTGCCCATTTACCACGAAAATTTTCATTGATACAGGAGGAAGAAACATGGCAGCGAAGAAAGACAGTTCGATAGCTGCTCCCGTGGTCTCCGACAAGAAAAAGGCGCTGGAGACCGCCATGCAGCAAATCGAAAAAACCTACGGCAAGGGTTCCATCATGCGCTACGGCGACAATGTGCAGCCCAATGTGGAGGCTATCCCCACCGGTTCTCTGGCGCTGGATCTGGCGCTGGGCATCGGCGGCGTACCCCGTGGCCGCATCATCGAGATCTATGGGCCTGAGTCCTCCGGTAAGACCACGCTGGCTCTGCACGTTCTGGCGCAGGCCCAGAAAATGGGCGGCGAGGTGGCCTTCGTGGATGCCGAGCACGCTCTGGACCCCACCTATGCCCGTGCGCTGGGGGTGAAGATCGAGGATATGCTCATCTCCCAGCCGGACACCGGCGAGCAGGCGCTGGAGATCACCGAGGCGCTGGTGCGCTCCGGGGCCATCGACGTGGTGGTGGTGGACTCCGTGGCCGCTCTGGTCCCCCGTGCCGAGATCGAGGGTGAGATGGGCGACAGCTTCGTGGGGCTCCATGCCCGGCTCATGAGTCAGGCGCTGCGGAAGCTGACGGGCATCATCGCCAAGACCAATACCGTGGTCATCTTCATCAACCAGCTGCGGGAAAAGGTGGGCGTCATGTACGGTAACCCGGAGGTCACCACCGGCGGTCGGGCGCTGAAGTTCTACGCCTCCGTCCGCATCGACGTGCGCCGCATCGAGACGCTGAAGTCCGGCGGCGAGATGATCGGCAACCGCACCCGTGCCAAGGTGGTCAAGAACAAGGTGGCGCCCCCCTTCCGGGAGGCGGAGTTCGATATCATGTATGGCGAGGGCATCAGTAAGCTGGGCGAGATGCTGGATCTGGGCGTAAAGCTGGATCTGGTACAGAAGAGCGGCTCCTGGTTCAACATGGGCGAGGTGCGCCTGGGGCAGGGCCGTGATGCCGCCAAGCAATATCTGCGGGATCATCCCGACGAGGCCGACGCACTGGAGGCCAACATCCGCCGTGATTTCCACAAGCTGATGAGCAATCAGTCCAAGGTGGCGGCACGGGCCGCAGGCCGTGCGGTGGATGTATCCGCCGACGACTTCGACGATGCGGATTGATCGCATCGAGCCATCCCGCCGCAAGAAGGATCGGGTACTGGTGTTTCTGGAGGGGGGCGACCTGCTGCGGGTGACGGAGCAGGAGCTGCTGGTCTTCGGGCTGCGGCCCGGTCTGGAGCTTCCGGAGCAGCTGCTGGCGCAGGTGGAGCAGTCCGCCAAGCGGTCGGAGATGAAGGCCCGTGGCGCCCGACTCACCGGCAGCCGAATGCTTTCGAAAAAGCAGGTGATGGAGCACCTGACCCGTAAGGGCGGCGACCGGGAGCTGGCGGAGGATACAGCCCAGTGGCTGGAGGAGTTGGGGGCCGTGGACGAGTCGGCCTACGCCGCCGCCATTGCCCGGCACTATGCCGCCATGGGCTACGGCCCCGGCCGGGTGCGGCAGGAGCTGCAGCGCCGGGGCATCCCACAGGAGCTGTGGGACGATGCGCTGGCCCTGCTGCCGGAGGGCGAGGAGGCCATCGAGCGTTTTATCCGCAGCAAGTGTAAAGGGAAGCCCCTTGATCGAGAGACGCAGCGCAAGCTGGCTGCCGCTCTCCAGCGGCGGGGCTTTTCCTGGCAGGAGATCCGTCCGGTGCTGAACCGTCTGGGCGAGGAAATGGCGGAGGAATAGGGAGAATCCCTTCCCAAAGGTAAATTGCTCCTATGCAAAACCACCTCCGGCGGCATATTTTTGCCGATCATTCTTCTTATTGTCTCCGGCGGCAGCAGATCACATTTTCATCGTCTATCCAGAGAGCATCTCCTTGAATGCTCCTTTGCAAGATCACAAATCCACATACCAAACATCAGAGGAAACACAGCATGAATGTATCATTTATATCCCTGGGCTGCGACAAAAACCGGGTGAACACCGAGCAGATGATGGCCCTGTGCCTGCAGGCCGGGCATACCGTGCAGGAGGATTGCTCCGGCAGCGACGTGGTGGTCATCAACACCTGCGGCTTCATCGACAGTGCCAAGAGCGAGGCCATCGATACTATTCTGGCGGCGGCGGAGCTGAAGGCCGCCGGTGAGGTGGGCAAAATTCTGGTAACGGGCTGTCTCAGCCAGCGGTATCAGGCGGACATTCTGGAGGAGCTGCCGGAGATCGACGGCATCATGGGAACCGGCTGCTTCGGTGACATCGTCACGGCGCTGGAGCAGGTGGTGAGCGGTCAGGAGTGCCGCCATTTTGCCGACATCAACGGCCCCGTGGAGGAGCTGCCCCGTGTGCTGTCCACTCCCCGGCAGTACGCCTATCTCCGCATTGCTGAGGGGTGCAGCAACCGCTGCGCCTACTGCGTGATCCCCTCCCTGCGGGGAAACTACCGCAGCCGCCGGATGGAGGACATTCTGGAGGAGGCTCGTGCGCTGGCGGAGGACGGGGTGCAGGAGTGCATCGTCATCGCTCAGGATATCACTCGCTACGGCGTGGATCTGTACGGAGAGCGGCGGCTTCCGGAGCTGCTGCGGGAGCTGTGCAGGCTTCCCTTCCACTGGGTGCGGCTCCACTATCTCTACCCCGACAATCTCTCCGACGAGCTCATTGACACCATCGCCGGGGAGGCAAAGATCTGCAACTATCTGGATATCCCCATCCAGCACTGCAACGACACCGTTCTCAAGGCCATGCGCCGCCGGGAGACCAAGGCCGGGCTGGAGGAGCTGTTCCGCCGGGTGCGGGAGCGCATCCCCGGCGTGGTGCTGCGGACCAGCCTCATCACGGGACTGCCCTATGAGGACGAGGCGGTCTTCGAGGAGCTGTGCGACTTTTTGGGCGAGCAGAAGCTCCAGCGGGTGGGGGCCTTCCCCTACTCTCCGGAGGAGGGAACTCCGGCGGCCAGAATGCTGAACCGGGTGGACACCGAGGAGGCCCAGCGCCGGGCGGAGCTGGTAATGGAGATTCAAACACAGGTCATGGACGAGTTCAACGACAGCCGCATGGGCGACACCGTGGAGGTGCTGTGCGACGCCTATGACGTTCAGGCCATGAGCTATGTGGGCCGCAGCTACGCCGAGAGCCCCGGCATCGACGGGTGCATCTTCTTTACGGCGGAGCGGGATGTGGAGCCCGGAGACTTTGTCATGGTGCGTATCACCGGCGCCATGGACGGCGACCTCACCGGCGAAGCGGTGGAGGAACTTTCTGAGGAGGAATAAAGCTATGCCTATGAACACTGCCAACAAGCTGACCCTTGCACGGGTGTTTATGATCCCGCTGTTTCTTGTGATCGCATACTGGGGCTTCCCCGGCAGCCGCTATGTGGCGCTGGGGGTGTACATTCTGGCCTGCCTGACGGACCTGCTGGACGGGTATGTGGCCCGACACTATAATCAGGTGTCGGACTTTGGCAAGTTTGCCGATCCGCTGGCGGATAAGTGTCTGGTCATGGCGGCGCTGTGCTGGTTCGTGGAGACCGGCGACATGGTGGGCTGGGTACTGGCTGTGGTGCTGCTGCGGGAATTCGCCGTGTCCGGGATGCGGCTCATTGCCGTGGAGAAGGGCCGGGTCATCGCCGCAGGCTGGTCCGGCAAGGTCAAGACTGCCAGCACCATGGTGTGCATCTGCCTGATGCTCTTCGGCATCCCCCACTGGCTGAATCTGGTGTGCCAGGGTGTCATTCTGGTGACCACCGTCTACTCCGGCGTGGAGTACTTCGCCAAAAACTGGGATGTGTTTCAGGAGAAGAAGTAAGTAAGCGCCTACGAATTTTGATCTCATCATCGGCGGCGGCCCGGCCGGTGCCACACTGGCTCGGCTGCTGCCCCGCTCCATGCGCTGTGCCGTCATCTATCGGAGCGACCTCTCCAAGCCCTGCGGCGGTCTACTCTCGGAGGATGCCCAGCGGTCATTGGCCCGGTATGATATCACCCTCCCTAAGGACGTTCTGGTGGACCCGCAGATCTTCGCCGTCAAGACCATCGATCTGGAGGCCGGACTGGTGCGGCACTATCAGTGCACCTACCTGAATATGGATCAGCGTCAACCGTACCCCGCCGGGAAAAGCCGTACTTGACACCGGCGGGAAATCCTGATACCATAAGCATCGTAATATAGCACGTTGATCGGAAAGAGTACGCCCGGCGCTCCGGGCAGAGAGGGATGGCCACCGGCTGCAAGCCGTCCTGCGGAGCAAGGGCCGAAAGTGCGTCCGGGAGTGCGGGGGATGCAGACGCCCTCCGGCAGGCCGCCGTCACCGGCCATCGAGCGATAAACGAGAGTGGAACCGTGGAGCAGCCGCTTCGCCTCTCATGCCTGCGGGCATGGGAGGCGTTTTCTGTTCTGCACGGAGCTTTCCGAATTTTGCAGCTAAAATTTGCAGCCAAAAGGAGCTTGACTATGTATCTGTATAATTCTGCCACCCATACGAAGGAGGAGTTCCGGACCCACACGCCGGGCCACGTGGAGATGTATACCTGCGGCCCCACGGTGTATCACTTTGCCCACATCGGCAACCTCCGCAGCTACATCATGGAGGATGTGCTGGAGAAGTACCTGCGCTATGTGGGCTACGATGTGAACCGGGTCATGAACATCACCGACGTGGGCCACCTGACCTCCGATGCCGACGAGGGTGAGGACAAGATGCTCAAGGGCGCCCGCCGGGAGCACAAGACCGTCATGGAGATCGCCCAGTTCTACACCGACGCCTTCTTCGAGGACTGCCGCAAGCTGAACATCAAGCGCCCCGACGTGGTGCAGCCCGCCACGGGGCTCATTGATGACTACATCCGCATCATCTCCCGCCTGCTGGAGAAGGGCTACGCCTATGTGGCTGGCGGCAACGTGTACTTCGACACCAGCAAGCTGGAGCGGTACTACGTGTTCAACGACCACAACGAGGAGGATCTGGCCGTAGGCGTCCGGGAGGGCGTGGAGGAGGACGTGAACAAGCGCAACAAGAACGACTTTGTGCTGTGGTTCACCAAGTCCAAGTTCGAGGATCAGGCCCTGAAGTGGGATTCCCCGTGGGGCGTGGGCTACCCCGGCTGGCACATCGAGTGCTCCGGCATCTCCATGAAGTACAACGGTGAGTATCTGGATCTCCACTGCGGCGGCGTGGACAACGCCTTCCCCCACCACACCAATGAGATCGCCCAGTCGGAGAGCTATCTGGGCCACCCTTGGTGCCCCCAGTGGTGCCATGTGGCCCACCTCAACACCAGCAGCGGCAAGATGAGCAAGTCCAAGGGTGAGTTCCTGACGGTGTCCCTGCTGGAGGAGAAGGGCTATGCACCGGTGGTATACCGGTTCTTCTGCCTCCAGAGCCACTACCGCAAGAGCCTGGTGTTCAGCTGGGAGAATCTGGACAACGCCGCCGTGGCCTATGGCAAGCTCATCGCCAAGATCGCCGCCCTGCCGGAGGAGGACGGTGCGGTGGATATGGCGGCGGCAGCGCCCTTGCAGCAGAAGTTCCGCACGGCCATGGACAACGACCTGAACACCTCCATGGCGGTGACGGTGCTGTACGACGTGTTGAAGGCCAAGACCAACGGGGCCACCAAGCGGTATGTGCTGACGGACTTCGACCGGGTGCTGAGTCTGGATCTGCTGGAGAATGCCGCCCGGAAAAAGGCAGAGCAGAAGCAGACCCCTCCGGCCTCCGGCGGGTTCCAGATCGTCGGCGAGAGCGGCGAGACGGACGCTCAGGTGGAGGCTCTGCTGCAGGCCCGCTACGACGCCAAGAAGGCCAAGGACTTCACCGAGGCGGACCGCATCCGGGACGATCTGAAGACCATGGGCGTGGAGATCACGGACATCCCCGGTGGTGTGCGCTGGAAGAGATAACGCTTTCATAGATCAAGGGGAGGAGAATGCCTGCGCCGTTCTCCTCCCCCTTTTGTTACCATCGGTGGCAGGCGTACTTGCCCTTGTTCATCGATGGTATGTTGTCGGCACCCTACTCCCCGGCAGTTCTTTCCTCTTTTGTCTCCGGCGGCATACTTTTTGTCAACAGCCTCTTTCTTGCCTCCGGCGGGTAACCTTCTTTCAATAAGCTTTTTTACATAGGAAACGTGCCTCCGGCGGCCTACTTTTCCCAACAGCCTCTTTCTTGCCTCCGGCGACTTTCTGCCAATAGCGGCAGAAAGATTCACCGTCGTGTCAGCCGGTTTCCAGCCACGTTGTGGCATGAAAACTGGGACACTTCCTCGAAACCGCCTTGCTGCTTCCGCCACAGGCGGCGCTTCGGCGGTTTCCGCAATGACACGTCAAGAAGGCACAAGTCTTGTTCGGCCGCTGGGAGTTCTCTCATAAGATAATTCTGTCATTCCGAGACCAGTCCGCAGACTGGTCGTGGGAATCCGTATCCCCCGGCGGTAGACCCAACGCTCCTTCATCAGAGCAGGAGCGGCAGCGGGTCTGTTGCTGAGTCAATTCCCTGTTTCGGCGGGAGTTAAGTTGCAACTCTTACACACGACAAAGGAAGTGCAGAAACCATCGGTTTCTGCTGGCGTTCTTTGGTAACTTTCTTTCGCTATTGAAAGAAAGTTACCCGCCGGAGGCATAAAAAGAAATTGCTGCTGGGAAAACTCACCCCCCCACCGGCACGCAGAGTGACTTCTCCCAAGCGGATACTGCCGAATATCATCTGCATATTCCACCGTCAGGTATTGACAAATCTGCCCGATTTCAGTAATATGATAGAGAAAACAGGCAGAATATTGGAGGAAACGGTATGGAGCTGCATCAGGCTGTGGCCGGAAATATTCACCGCATCCGCAAGTCCCAGCGACTGAGTATGGATCGGGCAGCGGAGCTGGCCGGCATCTCTGTGAGTATGTGGGGGCAGGTAGAGCGTGGCAGCGTGAACCCCACGCTGGCGGTACTGGGCAAGATCGCCTCCGGACTCCACGTCCCTCTGGAGCTGCTCATTGAAAACCGTGAGGAGGCTCCCGCCACTCTGTACCGGGCGGTAGACGTGGCCGGGCAGCGGCTCTACGGTGGAAAGGTCATCCGCTATCCCCTGTTCCCCTTTGATACCGACAGCCGCAGCGAGAGCTGCCAGATGGATATTTTCATCAGCGGTGCCTATGAAGCGGCGGACCACGTCCCCGGCTCTCATGTGTACCTGACGGTGCTCAGCGGAACGGTGGAGGTCACCTGCGGCGGCGAAATGTTCCGACTGGAGAGCCGGGACTGCCTCTCCCTGCCGGGGCAGGCGGAGCGGCAGTATGTCAACGTGGGCAACACCACCGTTCGGCTGCTGGAGTGGATAGTCTACCGTAAGAACGGATGAATAATGTATGAAAAAGGATGAACCATGTTCTCTGTGGTTCATCCTTTTTTGACAGCTGCCGCAAAAAACGCGGGATTTTTCCGGATACCGTGTATGATCCAGTAGAAGCGAAGGGAGGGAGACCGTATGCAGGAGCGGAAGATCATCGCCTTGCTGCGTGAGCGGGGACGAGCAGGGGCTGCACGCCCTGCTGGTACACGATGGGCCGCTGTGCGATACGTCATCGTTCCCATTCTGCGGGACCCTCAGGAGCGGGAGGAGTGTCTTTCCGAGGTGACCATGCGGGTCTGGGAGAAAATCGATACCTTTCAGGAGGAGCGGGGAAGCTGGAATGGCTGGCTGACCTCCCTCACCCGTCATGCGGCGCTGAATCACGCCCGGCGGATCTCCCGGCACGGCGGGGCCGAGGCCCTGTCGGAGGATCCCCCCTCCCCGGAGCTGACGCCGGAGGAAGTGCTTTTGCGTCAGGAGCGGCAGACCGCCCTGGGGACGAATCTCTGGGGACTGAACTACCTTTTGCCCGGCATCGGGCTGGTGCTGATGCTACTGGGCTTCCGGCTCCTGTGGCGGGAGGAGATCGAGGCCTGTCGTGGGGCCATACAGATGGTGGTCAGCGTTCAGGAGTTCGACCAGAAGGGAGGCTTCTGCCGGAGCAGCGGCTCCAACCCGCTGTGCATAACCGGGGTACGGGTAAAGCTGACGGGAGAGCCCACCCGATGGATGATCTTCCACCACTTTCTCTGGAACACGGCCCCGCCCTTCCATGGGATAGCCGCCATACAGCTCTGGCCGGTATACCAGTCAGATGAGCTGTGGAGCGCCGCCGGAGAGGTCGCCGGCCGGGTTCTGTACGATCGGGGCGAGGAGACCTTCCGGGCGTCCTACCACTCTCTGGAGGAGGATACATCCCCCCCTACGGCTATCAGGGCATCTATGGACAGCGGGACATTTTCGGGACATTTTCTCTGTCCACTGCGGCGCAGCACGGGCGGGGCTATGTGGTCTATGCCGCCGATGAAATTCCTCACGCAGAATACCGAAATGTGCCGGATAGCCGGTTCAATTACAGCTATCCGTACAGATTTCTGCAATACCCGGCAAAAACGGCACTGGAAAACCGGATGTCCGATCATGGGGCATTTCGGACCGTCTGGAGCGATCTGCGCTACGGCCCCGAAGTAACTCCACCTGTCATCAAGAAGAACGATCAGCGGAATGACCCTCCGGCAAAAGCCGGAGGGTCATTCTGATATTTTTTCATTCGATAGTCTGCCGCCTGGCAACGGGAGCAGAACAAAAAAATTGGAAATTCACGGTTTATAGGATAAGTCATTTGGCAAGCCACCTCACACGGCACGGTGCCGCATTTGGTAAGGCGGCCCATCTGGCAGGGTGTTCCACTCGGCAGGGTACACCATTTGGCAGGACACCTCATTGAGCAAGGCGTTCCAACCGGCACACACCGTTCGGAAAGATCTGCCGATTCGGGGATGGCAGCGTTACGGGCGCACCTGCGGAAGACTGGCGGCGGCCACGGACTGTCCGATGCGGCGGAAGCGATCGTCAGGCAGCAGCACCTCCAGCGGCAGCTGAGGGTACTCCTCCGCCAGCACACGGCGGCAGATCTCCGTCATCCACTCCCCGCCGATACCGGAGGCCACACGGCCCAGCACCATCACATGGCGCAGCGGGTAAATTGCAGCGTACAGGGCCAGCGTATGGGCAAGGCACACCCCCATATCCCGGAAGATCCTCCGGGCAGCGGGATGGCCCTGCCGGGCCAGCTCCTGCACCTGCCGCAGCTGTTGAGCCGGGGGCAGGGCCGCATCTGTGGGAACTCCTGCGGCAGCGGCCAACCGGATCACGGCGTCCTGAGAAAAGTACTGCCCCCCTACGCCGGTATCACCGGACCACGGGTCCTTGGGGGCCATCTCCCCCAGATCCACCGGTGCAAAGGCCAGCTCATTGAGCCAGCCGGAGACACGGCCCTGTGCGTCCACATAGCCCGCCGCCTGACTGGTCCCCATAGCGATGCCCATGACGGGGCCGGTGCCGAGACTCATATAGCCCGCCAGCGCCGTGACATCGCCGTCGTTGGCCACTGCCAGCGGGACATTCCCCATGGCGGCTGCGGCTCTGCGGTAGAGGGTACGTCCCTCCTGTTGGCGCTCCGGCGGGACGGCAGCCAGCAGCGCCGACACCATCAACTCGTCCCCCCGGACGATGCCGGCGGTGGAGACGCCGATGGCATCCACACGGGGCAGATGAGCCGCCGCCGTGCGGAGGGCGCAGAGTACCTCCCGCTGATGATACCGGGGGTCGGCGGCGGTCTTGGGGTGCCAGATCACCTCCTCGGAGTAGACGGTGCGGCCATCCACCACGGCGGAGACCTTGCGGTCAGAGCCGCCGGCGTCAAAGCCGATGCGGCAGCCCTCCAGATGCCCGCCTATGGGGCGGGCCGCCGGTCGGGGCTCCGGGAAGCGCTCTCCCGCCGCCTCCACGCAGAAGGGGCGGCCGTACACCGTCTCCATCATGGCCACGTCAAAGGCACGGGAGCCGTGGGGGCTGAAGATCTCCCCCAGCTGGGAGATCAGGACCTCGTCCCCCTGCAGCGTCACCCGCCACCCTCCGACGCTCCACAGCAGCAGCTTGATGGTGCGCTCCAGATATCGCAGATCGGCAGGGCTCCCGCCACGGATGCGTGTCTCATACACCACGGTGCCGCTCCCCTCCACGGCGATGCGGAAGGGCTGTCGGGCCTGAGACAGATAGGCCGTCCGCCACGGGGCAAAGGGCAGAAAATCCGGCTGCAGGCAGGGAGTATTCTTTACGGAAAACGGGATGCCCAGATACTCCATAGCAGGCTCCTCCTTATGGGCGCTCTATTGGCAGTCCTCCGCCGGCTGTTCCTCCGGACGGCGGGCGGTGTCCACGGCGCCCCGGTACACCACCAGCCGGTCATAGACATATTCCGTGACCAGATTCAGCACCATGTTCAAAAACGTCACCAGATACTCGTTCCAATGGAGGGTATCCGCCAGATAGCTGCCCAGCAGGGTGGACAGGGGCGTGAAGGCACAGTAGTACAGCAGCACCAGCGCCATGGCCTGCGGGACGTTGTTGGCGCTCTGGAAGGTGAACTTTCGATTCAGGGTGAAGTTCCACAACACCGAGAGGGTCAGAGCGATGAGATAGCAGGGCCAGTAGCTCCCGTGCAGCAGCTCATTGAGCAGGGCAAAGGAGGCCATTTCGATGGCCCCGGCGGAGATGGAGAACAGGGTGAATTTCAGCACCCGTCCCCACTCTCTTTTGTTTTTCATGGGGTAAGTCGTTCCTTTCTGCGGGTCACTGGTTGGCCTTGCGGAGAAGGGTCTCCCACTCCTTCACGATGGAGCGGTCGGTGAAGTAGTCGATCCGCATGGCCTTGCGGACCTGCGCCAGCGTCCCGTTGGTGGTCTCCACTGCCTTGGCCGTACCGGCCACCAGAATATCGTACACCGTGTCGATGTCCTTCGCCCATCTGGCCCGCTCCTCCCGGATGGGGGCCAGCGTCTCCTCCAGCACGTTGAAGAGGAATTTCTTGCAGGTGCCGTCCCCCAGGCCACCCCGACGGTAGTGGGCCTTCATCTCCTCCAGATTGGCGTAGTCCGGCAGGAACTCCGCAAAATGCTCGTCGGTGCAGAAGGCATCCAGATAGGTGAACACCACGTTGCCCTCGGTGTGGCCCGGATCGCTGATCTGGAGGTGGAGGGGGTCGGTGAACATCTTTCCGTTGATCTGTTTTTTCACCACGGCGGCACTGTCGGACAGGTAGATGCAGTTGCCAAGGGATTTGCTCATTTTGGCCTTGCCGTCTACGCCCGGCAGACGGCGCTGCATCTCGTTTTCCGGGATCATGGCGGTGGGCATGGTCAGCGTCTCGCCATAGATGCGGTTGAACTTCTCCACGATCTCACGGGTCTGCTCCAGCATGGGAAGCTGATCCTCGCCCACAGGCACCACGTTGGCGTGGAAGGCCGTGATATCGGCGGCCTGAGAGACGGGATAGGCGAAAAAGCCCACCGGCAGGCCCTCGTCGGCAAAGCCCCGCATCTGGATCTCGGACTTCACCGTGGGGTTGCGGGAGAGACGTGCCGTGGTGACCAGATTCATATAGTAAAAGGTCAGGGCATGGAGCGCCGGAAGGGTGGACTGCACGCAGATGGTGGACTTGGTGGGGTCGATGCCCACGGAGAGGTAGTCCAGCACGACGTTGATGATATTCTCCCGGATCTTGCCGGGGTTGTCGGCGTTGTCGGTCAGGGCCTGATCGTCGGCGATGAGGATGTTGATCTCGTCGAAGCGGCCGGAATTCTGAAGCTCCACCCGGCGCTTCAGGGAGCCCACATAGTGGCCCAGATGCAGGCGGCCGGTGGGACGGTCGCCGGTAAGAATGATGTTTTTCATGGTGATCCCTCCGCAAATCTTCGTTTGCTGTATGATGTCAGGATATTATACCACAGGTGCGCCGATTTTTCCAACAGAAAAATTGGGGGATGCTGCCCCGGTGGGCGGGTGGAATATTGCGTCCGGCTTCGACGTCCCGTTGGGTCGTGCGAAGGCGGAGCTCGTTTCGAATCCACCAGATGCCAAAAAGAGACGCACCATGCGGAATGCCCAGCTTTGTGGTGTTAGAGGGAATCGCTTCCCTATGAGGCAAGGAAAGGGGCGTGTGAGGGGGAACCCTTGGGCGGTTTCCCCCTCACGATTTTAATCAAAGGCCGCTTGCGGCCCCGGTTTTTGCACCGCAAAAACCGGCAGGCACCAAAAAGAGAAGCACCGCAAAGCGGTGCTTCTCTTTTTGGTGCCCCGTCGGGGATTCGAACCCCGGACACCCTGCTTAAAAGGCAGGTGCTCTACCGACTGAGCTAACGGAGCGGACGGTTTATTTTCGCAGGAGGGCAGGCAGCCGATCATACCGGTACAACCCTCCGGATACACTTTGGCAGGGATGGCTGGACTCGAACCAGCGAGTGAGGGAGTCAAAGTCCCTTGCCTTACCACTTGGCTACACCCCTGTGTGAAAAAAGATCAGGGACTGGGATCTCTCCCAATCCCTGATATTCAGTGGGGTGGGTAAAGGGACTCGAACCCTCGACACCCGGAACCACAATCCGGTGCTCTAACCAACTGAGCTACACCCACCAAATATGAACCGCAAGGGATGCTGACGATGCTCCTTCAGCAAAAGAGTGGCGCGCCAGAAGGGACTCGAACCCCTGGCCTACTGCTTAGAAGGCAGTTGCTCTATCCAACTGAGCTACTGGCGCAAATAAAGTCAGTGGAGCGGGTGACGGGAATCGAACCCGCATCCCCAGCTTGGAAGGCTGGTGCCCTGGCCATTGTGCTACACCCGCATGGGTCCTCCGCAAAATCGTCAGCTTTGATATGTTACCATGTTTCACGCCCTTTGTCAACGGGATAATCGGATTTTTTTGAAGTTTTTTCCGGCGGGAGGCGGCGGCAGAGAGGCTCTTGTGAAGAAAATAACGCTTGTAAAGGCTGGGGCGGTATGCTATCATTATCACGATATACTCCCCATGGTGTGGGGTCGGAAACAAAAAGATAAGGAGAATTTCATCATGAAAGTACTTGTCATCAATGCGGGGAGCTCTTCCCTGAAGTATCAGCTCATGGATCCGGAAACCGGCAAGGTCTTTGCCAAGGGCCTGTGCGAGCGCATCGGTCTGGACGGCAAATTCACCTACAAGCCCCAGGTGGAGGGCAAGGAGACCATCAAGGCCGCCGATGTGGCCATGCCCACCCACTCCGAGGCCATCCAGACCGTGCTGAACGCTCTGGTGGATCCCCAGAACGGCGTCATCTCCTCCATGAAGGAGATCGATGCGGTGGGTCACCGTGTGGTCCACGGCGGCGAGACCTTCGCCTCCTCCGTGCTCATCAACGATGAGGTGCTGAAGGCCGTGGAGGACTGCACGCCTCTGGCTCCCCTGCACAACCCTGCCAATATCATCGGCATCGAGGCCTGCCGCAAGGTGCTGGGCGACGACGTGCCGCAGGTGGCTGTGTTCGACACCGCTTTCCACCAGACCATGCCGGAGCACGCCTATCTGTACAGCATCCCCTACAAGTACTATGAGAACGACAAGCTGCGCCGCTACGGCTTCCACGGCACCTCCCACCGCTATGTGACCCTGCGGGCCGCCGAGCTGCTGGGCAAGGATCCCAAGGATCTGAAGATCGTGTCCTGCCATCTGGGCAACGGCTCCTCTCTGGCCGCTGTGGACGGCGGCAAGTGCGTGGACACCTCCATGGGTCTGACGCCGCTGGCCGGTCTGCCCATGGGTACCCGTGCCGGTGACATGGACGTGGGCGTTATCGAGTATGTGGCCAACAAGTACGACCGCTCCATCTCCTCTGTGATGGAAGGTCTGAACAAGCGCTCCGGCATGATGGGCCTGTCCGGTGTGTCCTCCGACTTCCGTGATCTGGAGGCTGCTGCCGCCAAGGGCCATCACCGCTCCGCCATCGCCCTGCGGATCTTTGAGTACCGTGTACACAAGATGATCGCTGAGTACGCCGCCGCCATGAACGGCGTGGACGTGGTGGTCTTTACCGCCGGTGTGGGTGAGAATGCCCCCTCCACCCGCGCTCACATTCTGGAGGGTCTGGAGTTCATGGGCATTACCTGCGACGAGGAGAAGAACGATGTCCGTGGTGAGGAGCGCATTATCTCCAAGGATGGCGCCCCTGTCACTGTGATGGTCATCCCCACCAATGAGGAGTTGATGATTGCTCAGGACACCCTGTCCATCGTGGAGGAGAGCAAGAACAAGTAAGCTTGTTTGACGCAAGGAGCCGACTGCTATGCAGTCGGCTCCTTTTTTGTTGGTTGGAAAGCCCGGAATTTTTTCTGTTGTCCCGCAGAGGGCAACAGGCGGTACAACTTTCCCGGCGGGGACGCCACAGGCAGAAGGGGGTGTGAGAACATGGAGACAATACGAGGGGAGGCGGCGGTATGGAGCTGCTGACGGTTCTGGCGGGCATCTCCTCCTGTGTCACCGGAATCGGTGCGGCGCTGATCCTGCTGCTGCGGCCGGTGCGGGAGGCGCTGACGGGGACGAAGCACCTGCGGGAGGGGCAGAAATGCCTGTTGCGGAGCAATATGCTGCATACATACTATAAGAATAGGGATCACTCCGCCATCCGGCAGTATGAGTATGAGAATTTTCTGCTGGAGTACCGGGCCTATAAGGCCCTGCGGGGCAATTCCTTCATCGATCGTATCTATCAGGAGATCAAGACCTGGGACATTGTATCATAAGGAGGGCTTTTATGGAAAATCTGGGTATTGCCAGCGTGGCGGCCATCACCGTCATCACCTATCTCATGGGCATGGCCGTGCGGGCCAGCCGGATGGACAACAAGTGGATCCCCATTCTCTGCGGCCTGCTGGGCGGGCTGCTGGGGCTGGTGAGCTTCTATCTGCTGCCCATCCCCGACTATCCGGCGGGGGACCCTATCACCGCTGCGGCGGTGGGCATCGTCAGCGGTCTGGCGGCTACGGGGCTGCATCAGGCGGCTAAGCAGCTGGGCAAGGAGGCGGGCGGAGATGCCTAAGGTGTATCTGTCCCCGGCGTATCACTACTGGAATCCCTGCGCCGTGGCGGGGTGCGACGAGACCACCCACAACAACCTCTATCTGGATGTGCTGGAGCCGTATCTGGCAGCCTGCGGCATCCAGTATAAGCGGGGGCCACGACGGACGCCCAAGTCTGGTGAGGACGGGGACGCCCTGATGCTGCAGGCGGTACGGGAATCCGATGCGTGGGGTGCCGACGTCCACTACGTCAGCCACACCAACGCCGCCAACGGCGGCGTCCGGGGCTACCGGCCCATGATCTATCCCGGCTCCGGCGGCGGGCGAAAGCTGGCGGCGTGTATCCTGAAGTATCGCCGGAAAATCTACGACCAGCCCATCCGGCTGTCGGAGAGCAGCGTGTGGTATGAGCTGCGGGCTCCGGCGGCGGTGAGCTTCTATGAGGAGCACGTGTTCCACGACAACGCCTCCGACGCCCAGTGGTTCCACAGCCATCTGGGGGCCATTGCAGAGGCTACCTGCCGGGGACTGTGCGAATATTTCGGTATCCCGTACCGGGCGCCGGGGACGGCCAATCCGTCTCCTGCGCCGACCATCAGGAAGGAGGAACAGGTGACCGTGGAACTGCGTATGCTGAAGCGCGGCATGGAGGGCGGCGACGTCCGGAGCGCCATGCTGCTGATGAAGGACAAGGGGTACTACCCCTACGCCATCCCCGTCAGTGACAAGCTGTTCGGGGCTAAAATGGAGGCCGGTCTGCGGAAGATGCAGGCCGACCACGGCCTCGGCGTGGACGGTATCTTGGGGGCCGCCAGTTGGGGCTATCTGCTGGGGCGATAAGGACAAAGTCAGAGCACACAGCTTACGCTGTGTGCTCTGACTTGGATGTGTGAGATGCCGCCTGTTTCGTGCAGAGCAGCAGATTTTTGAGCAGAATCGCTGTGCTTGAACTTAGTCCTGCATGATGCGCTTCACGCTTTCACGAAGTTCTTCTATCGTATCGCACTGTCCAATCAGTTCAATAATTGCTCGCAGCAGTGCTTCCGTATAATTCATCTCCATTTCCTCCCTTCTCTCATTCCTTTGTCAGTTGGGTCAGGAAGGCCATGACCACACGGTTCAGATCCTTCATGGCGGCGGGGAAGTTGAAAGCGAAGTCGTGGTGCTCAAACAGGCAGTCCGACACGGACTTGATGGCCATGAACTTCACGCCGTTCCGCAGGCACACCTGCGCCACGGCGCAGCCCTCCATCTCGCACAGCAGCGGGTGGAAGGTGTCGGCGATCCAGTGGGAGCGGGGGGTATCGGTGGCGAACCAGTCGCCGGTGGCCACCCAGCCGGTACGGTAGGGAACGCCGGTGGCATCCATGGCGGCCCTGGCGGCAGGCAGGTCCGCCGTGGGGAACTGAATCTGTTTGACGGTGGACACCAGTCCCACGGGGTCCCCGATGGCGGTGGTATCCACATCGTGCTGCACGAAGCCCTCCGCCAGAACGATGGTGCCGATGGGGACATTCTCGAAGCAGCCGGCCACACCGGCGTTCAGCACCAGATCCGGGTGGTAGAGGCTGATGAGCAGCTGGGCGCCCATGGCGGCGTTGACCTTGCTGACGCCGCAGCAGCAGGCGATGATATGGGGGCGGATCTGATAAAAGGACACGCCCGCCTCCGTGCGGATGGGAGTGCGGGTCTCGTCTGTCAGCAGCGTCTCTATTTCACCGGGCATGGCGTATACCAGACCAATGGTCATGATGGAGTTCCTCCTTAAAGTGCATATTTTTCTCCATTGTAACGGGATGGGGGACGTGTGTCAAGGGAAAGCGCCTGCGGGAGGGAAAAAGTCCCTCCGGAGCCTCCGGAGGGACTTTGGGACAGTGCTTACTCCCGGCGCAGGGCCTCGATGGGATTCAGGCGGGAGGCCTTGATGGCAGGTACCAAACCGAACACGATGCCGATGACCATGGAGAAGGCCACCGCCACAATGCAGGCCGGGGCGCTGATGGCCACCGCCGTACCCATGACGTGGCTCAGCATCTCCGCCAGACCGATACCGCACAGGACGCCCAGCAGGCCGCCCAAGCTGGTAAGCACTGCCGCCTCCGTCAGAAACTGCCAGAGGATGCGGCTCTTCCGGGCGCCGATGGCGATTTTCAGGCCGATCTCACGGGTGCGCTCGGTGACGGAAACCAGCATGATGTTCATGACGCCGATGCCGCCCACCACCAGGGAAATGGCGGCGATCCAGATCAACTGGCGGTTGGTGGTCTCCGACAGACTTTGCAGCTCGGAGGCCTGCTTCAGCAGATCCTGCGCCTGATAGGCCGCCTTGCTGCCGCTCACGACCTTTCCGTTGAGGTAGTCCGCCACGCCGCTGCCGGCTTTTGTCATATCATTGGTGGAGGAGGCCCGCACCGCCACGTTCATAGGCTCGTCGTAGCGGAAGGCGATGGGCCAGCAGCTCTCCGGGATCATCACGGTGCCGGAGGTGGTGCGGGCGTACATCTGATAATCCTCTACACTGTTGATGACCGGCTGGGAGGTGACCCTCTGGCTCACCACGCCCACCACGGTGAAGGGTTCGCCCTGCATCTCGATGACGCCGCCGATGGGGTTCTGTCCGGGAAACAGGCTCTGAGCTGCCGCCGTGTCGATGACGGCCACCTTGCGGCAGGAGGAGAAATCCTCCGGTAGGAAGGCCCGACCGTAATTCACCTGATACCCCGCCACGGAGAGATAGTGATCATCCACACCATTGAGGGTGCCGGTAAAGGAATTGTTGCCAGCATAGATGCCGTCGGCCCAAGTGCGCTGGTGGTACATGGCCACGGCAGAAACACCCGGCAGGGCGTCCATTTCATCCCGCATGGCGGAGGTGATGGTGGCGATGCCCTCCGGAATTTCCCCGTAGGACAGGTCCACGACGCTGCCGTCCTGAGTTAGCTGCACCTGCACCATATCGTTGCCGGCACCGATGAGATTCTGCTTGATCTGCTCGTTGGTGCCACGGATAGTAGAAACGATGGTGATGATGGCGGCAATGCCGATGATGATGCCCAGCATGGTCAGAAACGACCGCAGCTTATGGCTCCACACGCCTTGCAGCGCCAGATTGATATTTTCCAACATAGTGATCGCCTCCTTATCCGCCGTACTGGACAGCCACGGTGGATTCCTCCGTTTTGGCCCCGGACACCACGTCCCGGCCATAGGGGAAGGCCACATAGTCCTCCTGCGTCAGGCCGCCACGGATCTGCGTGTAGCTGTCCCACACCACCTTACCGGTCTGGACCCAGCGCTGCTCCAGCCTACCGTTCTCGCCACGGACCATAACGTAGCTCTTCCCGTTCTCCGTGCGGACGTACATATTCTCCAGATACAGGCTGTTGCCGTCGCTGTCGGATACCGCCTGATAGCTGATGCTGACGCTCTCCCCCTCCTGCAGCTGCTGATCCTCGCTGATGAACACCTTGAAGGGATAGTAAGAGACATTGGTGTTTCCGCCACCCCACGAGGAGGCGTTGTCTGCGGGATAGGTACTGATCTCTACAATTTCGCCGGTGCAGGTGCTTCCGTTCATCCGTGAGCTGATGGTCACGGTCTGGCCCACCTTCACGGTGTCCAGCTGCAATTCGCTGACGGTTCCGGTAACATAATAACCGCCACCGGCAGAAACCTCCACCACCGCCTCGTTATTGGCGGCGGCATCCGTGGGGGTGCGGACGGCCTTGACCACGCCGTCCAGCTGGCTGTACACGCTGCCGTCGGATGCCTCCGTCTGCTTTTTACGCAGGTCCAGCTCCGCCATTTTGATGGAGGTATCCGCCTCCTGAATCTCCCGGAGTTTATCGTTCTGCATCCGCAGCAGCTCCGCCTTGGTATAGGATCGGCTCAACAGCTCCTGCACCCGCTGCAGCTCCTTGCGCAGCTGACGTATCTCGTCGGTGGTGCCGTCCACGGAGATATCCTCCGCCGCCGGAAGCTCCGCCAGCGACACGGAGATGGCTCCGTTCTCTCCACGGATCAGGTGCAGGCCCCAGCTGCCGATGATGTCCCCCAGTGTCTCGTCGCCCCGGTGGGTCACCAGCACCACATACAGTTCCTTCTCCCCTTCCGGCAGCAGCACCGACAGGTTCTGTTCCGTCAGGGCATCACCGCTGTTCCAGTCGCAGTAGAGGGGATCCTCCGCCGTACCGGCGGCGCTGCCACGCAGCAGGGGCTTGCCGGGTTGGATGGGCTTGGAATCCCGGCGAATGATCTCGTCGGTGGATTCCGCCAGCTTCTTCTCGATCTTGGCGGACAGCGCATCCGCCTGCTGCTGGAGCTTCTCCTTGTCCTCGGCCAGCTGAAGCTGCTGGAGTTCCTTGCGGGTGTTCTCCTGTTGCAGCCGCAGGCGCTCCAGAGCGATGCGGGCCCGCTCCACGTCCAACTCCGTCAGGGTGCTGTCGTAGCTCAGCAGGCGGTCTCCCTTCTTCACCGTCTGGCCCTCCGTCACGTAGACCTGCGCAGAGCTCTGGGTCTTGGAGAGGTACACCTTCTGGAGCTTATCCATGGTAACGGTACCGCTGGTTTCCGTGGTGTCACCCCCATACTCCGTCATGCCGATTTCTGTCACGGGATAGACCTTTACGGCGCTGCGGCTGCCGTTGCGAAGCAGCGTCAGCCCACCCCACACCAGAGCGCACACACCCACTACGATACCCGCCGCCAGCAGCGGCCGCTTGAGCTTACTGTTCATGGTTGTCACCTCCGCTGAGGACACCGTCCCGGATGGTCATGATCCGCTGGGCCTGCTGCGCCACCTGCGCATCGTGGGTAATCATGATAATAGTGGCACCGTTTTCATGGAGCTGCCGGAACAGCTCCATGACCTGTGCGCCGCTGGCCGAATCCAGGGCGCCGGTGGGTTCGTCCGCCAGCAGCAGCTTGGGGCCGCCCACCATGGCCCGTGCAATGGCCACACGCTGGCACTGGCCGCCGGACAGCTGGTCCGGGCGATGGTCGATCCGATCGCCAAGCCCCACCATCTCCAGCGCCGCACGGGCCCGCTCCCGGCGCTCCGCCTTTTTCACCCCGCCGTACAGCAGCGGCAGGGCCACGTTATCCAGCGCCGTCAGCCGGGGCAGCAGGTGGAAGGACTGAAACACGAAGCCCAGTTCCTGGTTCCGCACCTGCGCCAGCTGTAGGTCCGTGCAGGCGGTGATATCCTGCCCGCACAGGAGATAGCTGCCGCTGGTGGGCTCATCCAAACAGCCGATGATGTTCATCAGCGTGGTCTTGCCGCTGCCGGAGGGGCCCATGATGGCAAGGTATTCTCCCTCGGCCACATCCAGACTCACGTCCCGCAGCACACGGGTCACGGTCTTGCCCATGGGGTAGTCCTTGCAGATATTCCGCATTTCAAGGATCATGCTCAGCCCTCCGTCACGGTGTTGTCTGTGGCAGTACCGTCCGTTACGGCACCGCCACCACCCTCCGGCTGTTCAACGCCGCCACCCGATGCATTGCTGTCGTCCGGCTTAAAGGTGCGCTGGTCATAGGGAACACAGATCATTCCCACCGTCAGTGTCTCATCCGGGTAGGCGATATAATCCTCCGTCGTCAGCCCGCTCTCCACGGGATAGGTGGCCAGCGTCTCCTCATAGGTACCCAAGGTCAGGCTGCGCTTTTCCAGCTTCCCATTCTTATCCTGCGCCCACACCCACGGGGAGGTGTCGGCGTCATTGATGTAATAGGCGGGCAGGTGGATACCCTCCTGCCGCTGGCCCTGACCGTGATCCGGCTCGATGTAAACGTGCTGGCCCATCAGCAGACCATCGCTGCTGTCCAGCGTCACATAGAAGGGGTACTTGCTGGCGGTGGACACGTCGCTGCCGCCGTCCATGGTGTTTTGATTACTACCGGTGGCGGGATTCTTCCAATCAATAGAACTGACGCTGCCCTTCCAGACGTCACTGCCCACACGGGAACGGACCAGCACCTCCGCCCCCTTGGACAGGGCCGACGCATTGTTCTCATTGACGTAGCCCTTCACACGGAAGCCTGCCGTCTCCACGATGGTCATGAAGGGTAGGGCTTTGCCGTTGCTGTCGGTGCCTCCGTTCTCGTTCACCGCCTGCACCCGGCCGTCTACCGGAGAGGTGACGTCGGCGCTGCCGACGCTGTTGCCGAGACGCTGCACCTCCTTCTCCTTCAGGGTGATGTTGTACTGCTGCTCCAGAATGGCCGCCGTGGCCTCCCGGATCTCCAGATCGTATTGCAGCTGCTGATCCGGGGAGACGTTGCTCTTGTCCCGCTCCAGCCGGGCCTTCTCCTCCTGCTTGGCGCTGAGGGTGCTCTTCATCTGGTCCAGCTCCAGCTGGGCTTTCTCCAGATCCAGCTGCGCCTGCGTCTGGTCGTAGGTAAAGAGGGTCTGGCCCTTTTTCACCTCATCCCCGGCCTTCACGGCCACGGAGGCCACCCGCCGGCTCTCGTCCTTCGCGATCTTTGTCTCGCCCTGAGCGCTGACGACTCCAGCGAAGCGATCCACCCGTCCCACACCGCTCAGGCCGCAGATCATGGATACGGATTCCACCGACGCCTCGCCTTTGCTGCTTTTTCCGCAGCCCGCCAAGCTGCTCAGCAGCAACAGCGCCGCCAAAAGCAGTGCCATCTTTTTCATGGTCATTTCTCCTTTAATTTCACTGAGTTTTGCCCAAACGGCTCCTTGCGCCGCCGGTCTTTCCTTTTATAGGACGGCAATGGGCCGGAAAATGTTCCCTCCATCGCCTATAGCGGTGAAAATGAGCATTGACAGTCCACGCAACGCAGAGTATGATATATTACAGATATATCATGGAGGTAGGGCTATGGAACTGCTCAGCTATCGAACCTTAGGCACCGAGGCGTCCCTGTCCCGGCGAATGCCGGAGCGTGTCCTGCAATTTGGGGACGGCAACTTCCTGCGAGGCTTTGTGGATGATTTCATCGATCAGATGAACGAAAAGGCGAACTTTGACAGCAGCGTGGTAATCGTCCCTCCGGCCTCCACCGGCAAGACGGGGCGCATCAACCGGCAGGACGGGCTGTATCAGCTCTATCTGCGAGGAAAGCTCAACGGTCAGGTAGTCGATCAGCGAAGGCTCATCCGGTGCATCAGCCGAGCACTGGACGTGTTCACCCAGTGGCAGGAGCTGCTGGATTTTGTATGCGGCGACGAGCTGCGGTTTGTGATCTCCAACACCACGGAGGCAGGCATCGTCTATGACCCCACCTGCCGCTTTGACGACTGCCCGCCCGCCTCCTTCCCCGCCAAGCTGACCCGGCTGCTGTGGCAGCGCTGGCACGCCGGAAAGCCGGGGCTGATCCTTCTGCCCTGTGAGCTCATTGCCGACAACGGCACCGTCCTGCGGGACACCGTGCTGCGCCACGCCGCCGACTGGGCGCTGGAGGAGGACTTCCTGCGCTGGCTGCGGGAGGAGAACCGGTTCTGCAATACGCTGGTGGATCGCATCGTCACCGGCTATCCTGCCGCTCAGGCTCCCCGGCTCAATGCCGAGAACGGCTATGAGGATGCCCTGCTGGATACCGCAGAGCCCTTCGGGCTGTGGGTCATCGAGGGCGACGAGGCCCTGAGCCGGGAGTTTCCCGCCCAAAAGGCGGGGCTGCCGGTGAAGTTCGTGGCGGACCACCATCCTTATAAGGAGCAGAAGGTCCGCATTCTGAACGGCGGCCACACCAGCATGGTGCTGGCGGCCTATCTGGCGGGCCACAGCATCGTCCGGGAGTGTATGGAGGACGAGGCCGTCCGGGCGTATCTGGAGGGGGCGCTGTTTCAGGAGATCATCCCCACCCTATCCCTGCCCCGTGAGGACTGCGAAGCCTTTGCCCGTGCGGTGGAGGAGCGGTTCGCCAACCCCTACATCGATCACCGGCTGCTGGATATCGCCCTGAACTCTGTCTCCAAGTGGCGGGCACGGGTGCTGCCCAGTGTCACCGCCTATCTGGAAAAGACGGGGCGGCTGCCGGTGCGGCTGACCTTCTCCTTCGCTGCCCTGTGTGCCTTCTATACCCAAGGTCAGCGCAGCGGTGAGACATACCCTGTGCGGGACGAGGCGGCCGTGCTGAATTTCTTTGCCGTTCACGCAGGTGATACGGCGGAAGCACTGGTAACGGCTCTGGCGGCCCGTGAGAATTTCTGGGGACAGGACCTGAACCGGCTGCCCGGCTTCACCGCCGCCGCAGCGGATGATCTGCAGCGCATCCGCCGGGACGGCATGGCCGCCGCCATGGAGGCCTGCCGGAAGGAGGCGGTGCTATGAGTCATATTCTGCAAATTCATCCCGATGACAACGTGGCCGTGGCGCTGGAGCCCTTGAAGGCCGGAGAGGTCGTGGAGACCTCCGCCGGGACCGTAACCCTGCGGGAGGATATCCCCCAAGGTCACAAGCTGGCGCTGACGGATATCCCCGCCGGGGCCACCGTGGTGAAGTACGGCTTTCCCATCGGGCACGCCACCCAAGCCATCCATGTGGGCGACTGGGTCCACAGCCACGATCTGGCCACCTCCCTCGACGGAGAGGCCGTTACCTCGGCGGCCATCGCCGTCCCGACGCAATCAGTGGTCCCTGCCTCCCGCACCTTTCAGGGCTTTCGCCGCAAGGGAGGCGTGGGCATCCGCAATGAGATCTGGATCATCCCCACCGTGGGCTGCGTCAACAGTGTAGCCGAGACGCTGGCCCGCATAGCCGTCCATTCTATCCGGGGCAGCGTGACGGGTGTCTACGCTTGGCCCCATCCCTATGGCTGTTCCCAAACGGGAGACGATCAGGAGCATACCCGTCGTATCCTTTGTGATCTGATCCGCCATCCCAATGCAGGCGGTGTACTGGTGCTGGGACTGGGCTGTGAAAACAGCAACATCGGGGAGCTGAAAAAGCTGCTGGGGGACTGGGACCCGGAGCGAATAGCGTTTCTGGAGTGCCAGTCCGTCCCGGACGAACTGGAGGCCGGCAAGGTTCTGCTGCGCCAGCTCATTGACCACGCCTCCAAGGATGTCCGGTGCAGTATCCCCGCCAGCGAACTGGTCGTCGGTCTCAAGTGCGGCGGCTCCGACGGTCTGTCGGGCATCACCGCCAATCCGCTGGTGGGCCGCATTGCCGACCGGCTGGTGGCCATGGGCGGTACGGCTCTGCTGGCGGAGGTGCCGGAGATGTTCGGCGCCGAGGGGGTGCTGTTCCGCCGCTGTGCCGACGAAACAGTACAAAAGGAACTGCCGGCATTGGTAGCAGATTTCAAGGACTACTTCGTCCGCCACGGGCAGGTGGTGTATGAAAATCCCTCCCCCGGCAACAAGGCCGGCGGCATCACCACACTGGAGGAGAAGTCTCTGGGCTGTGTCCAGAAGGGCGGCAGCTCCCCCATTTGCGGTGTGCTGTCCTATGGTCAGCGGGTGCAGAACCGGGGTCTGACCGTGCTCCAGACCCCCGGCAACGATCTGGTATCCACCACCGCTCTGGCGGCGGCCGGGGTACACATGGTGCTCTTCACCACTGGGCGGGGAACGCCCTTTGCCGGGCCCGTCCCCACGTTGAAGATCTCCACCAACACCGCTCTGGCCCAGCGCAAGCCCCAATGGATCGACTTCAACGCCGGTACGCTGGTGCAGGGGGACTCTTGGGATGATGCCGCAGAGACTCTGCTGGATCGGGTGATGGCCACAGCCTCCGGTCTGGCCACCTGCTCCGAAAATCTGGGCTACCGGGAGCTGGCCATCTGGAAGGACGGCGTTACCCTGTAAACACAGCCTACCAAAGAACATAGAACGAAAGAGGGGACAGCCCAATGGGCTGTCCCCTGAGCCTGCCCCCAAGTGGAAATCCTTCGTCAACGGGGCGGAAGGGTGTGTGCGGGAAACCCGGAAGGGTGTCCTGCACGATGATGATCAACATTTTTCAGAGCTTTTTGAAGCTCTGAAAAATGCTTCCGCTTGTCGAAAAGGCTTTTTCGACAAGCGGAGGGGACAGCCCAATGGGCTGTCCCCTCTCTTTTCTTTTACTCAGAAGGAGGCGTGCATCATCGTGTGGATGGCCTCCTGATACGACAGCTGGATGTGCTCCTCCATCAGACGGCAGGCCCGATCTACATCCTTCTCCAGAATGGCATCCAGAATGTCGATATGCTCCCGGTTACTGATCTGATAGCGATCGGCGCTCCACGCCGTGACCCGGATCAGGTTCAGGAAGTCTACCAGACTCCGCATGAGGTTGGAAGCATACTGGTTGTGAAACACGTCCACCAACTCCAGATGAAACCGGTTATCCAAATCGATCAGCGGTGCCGCTGTCTCGCCGGCGTTGGAGGCCGTATCATCGGCATGACCCTGCAGCAGCGCCCGCATATCCACAGCCCACTGTGGATCCACCATGCCGCAGCACTGGCGCAGAATGGCAGGCTCCATGATCCCACGAATCTCGAAGATGTCGTGGATATCCTTGGGTGTGGGGCGTGTGACCTCGATGCCCTTGCGGGGATGGATGGTCACCAGCCGGTCCTGTGCCAGCGCCAGCACGGCCTCCCGCACCGGCGTCCTTCCCAGCTCCAGTGTTTCCTGCAGCTGCGACTCATTGATAAACTGCCCCGGCATCAGCTCCTTTTGCAGGATCATGACTTTGATGCGGTCATAGGCGACACGGGACAGACATTTTTGTTTTTCAGTGGCAATGCGTGGCATAGATACCTCCCTGATTGGTGTGTAATATATCACCAGTCCATTATTTCAAATCATATAATATATCAGACGCTCCTTATATTACTATTCCTTCCTGCATTTGTCAATCCTCTTTGTCACTTTGCACAAGATTTACTCGTAAAATTTGTACATTAAAATCGGCAAAAATCGGTGCTTTTTAGGCAAATGGCTGCATTTTCAACTTGACACCCCTCCTAAACTATGGTATCCTCGTAATCAAGAAATATATCACAGATATATCGATGATATATAAATAACGTCAGTGCGATGCAAGATCACGCTATCCTTCGGACGGAGGTCACTGAAAATGAAGCATTTTATGGACGAGGAGTTTCTGCTGGATACCCAGACGGCCCGTGAGCTGTACCACGGTGTGGCGGAGAAGCAGCCCATCATGGACTATCATTGCCACGTCAGCCCCAAGGAGATCGCAGAAAACCGCTCCTTTGCCAACCTCACCCAGCTGTGGCTGGAGGGCGACCACTACAAATGGCGCCTGATGCGGGCCTGCGGTGTGCCGGAGCGTCTCATCACCGGCGATGCACCGGATCAGGAGAAGTTCCGGGCATGGGCCGCCACACTGGAGCGGGCTGTGGGCAACCCCATTTACCACTGGAGCCACCTGGAGCTAAAGCGTTACTTCGGCTTTGACGGCTATCTCACCTCCCGCAACGCCGATGCGGTGTGGGAACACTGCCAGAAGGTCATCGGTGACGGGATGCGGGTGCGGGACATTCTGAAGAAGTCCAACGTCACTCTGCTGTGTACCACCGACGACCCGGCAGATGACCTCTGCTGGCACGAACAGCTGGCCGCCGATGATACGCTGGAGACCGTGGTGTTACCGGCCTTCCGCCCGGACAAGGCGGTAAATCTGGAAAAGCCAGACTTTGCCGATTACATTGCTAAACTCTCTCAGTCTGCCGGGACGGAGATCCAGAACATGGACACCCTGCTGGCGGCGCTGGATCGCCGGATGGACTACTTCGCCGCTCACGGCTGCACCGTAGCCGACCACGGACTGGACAACATCGTGTTCCGCACGGCGGACACGGCGGCGCTGGATGCCATCCTGCAAAAGCGGCTGACCGGCCTGACCATCACCGAGGAGGAGCTGTGGCAGTATAAGACGGCGTTGCTGCTGTACTTTGGACGTGGCTATGCCCGGCGGGGCTGGGTCATGCAGCTGCACTTCGCCGCCCAGCGCAACAATAATACCCGGATGTTCCGCCAGCTGGGGCCCGATACCGGCTATGACAGCATCGGCCCGGCGGTAAACCTGCCGGATCTGGCACGGCTGCTGGATACGCTGGAGGCCGAGGAGGCCCTGCCCAAGACCATCCTCTATTCGCTGGATCCCAACGATAACGCCGCTCTGGTAACCCTTATGGGCTGCTATCAGGGCGAGGGAGTCCGCAGCAAGCTGCAGCACGGCTCTGCCTGGTGGTTCAATGACTGCAAGGACGGCATGGAGGCCCAGCTGAAGGGTCTGGCTGCCGGAGGTGTGCTGGGAAACTTCGTGGGAATGCTCACCGATTCCCGTAGCTTCCTCTCCTACACCCGGCACGAGTACTTCCGCCGCATCCTGTGCGGTCTGCTGGGCCGCTGGGTGGAGGAGGGTCAATACCCGGACGACCGTCCCCTGCTGGAGGAGATGGTGGCCGATATCTGCTACCGCAACAGCGTTTCCTATTTCGGATTCCAGCACCATCACTTACGGGGGTATGAAAAATGAGCATGATCAGCGTAAAGGGCCTGCGAAAGACCTTCGGCAAGAACGAGGTTCTCAAGGGCGTAGATATTGAGATCCAGCCCGGTGAGGTGGTGGCCATCGTTGGCCCCTCCGGCTGCGGCAAGTCCACCTTCCTGCGGTGTCTGAACCTGCTGGAAAAGCCCACCGGCGGCAGCATCATCTATCACGGCACCGATCTGGTCACCGCCCCGCCCAAGGAGAGCACCAAGCTCCTGCTGGGTATGGGCATGGTGTTCCAGCAGTTCAACCTTTTCCCCCACAAGACCGTGCTGGACAACATCATGCTGGCGCCTGTGAAGGTGCAGGGCGTGAATAAGAAAACCGCCGAGGAGCGTGCCATGGCTCTGCTCCAGACTGTGGGACTGGCAGACAAGCGTGACGCTTACCCCAATCAGCTCTCCGGCGGTCAGCAGCAGCGCATCGCCATCGCCCGCTCGCTGGCTCTGCAGCCGGAGGTCATGCTCTTCGACGAACCCACCTCCGCTCTGGACCCCGAAATGGTGGGTGAGGTGCTGGACGTTATGAAGAAGCTGGCCGCTGAAGGTATGACCATGCTGGTGGTAACCCACGAGATGGGCTTTGCCCGTGAGGCAGCCGACCGGGTCATCTTCATCGACGGCGGCGTCATCGTGGAGGACAGCGAGCCTCAGGAATTCTTTGCACATCCCAAGAACAAGCGTCTGCAGGATTTTCTCAGCAAGATGCTTTGATAAAAACAGACTTAAACAAACAGGAGGAACCTACTATGTCTCTCATTCAGGTAGCCCGGTACAGCGACGTCAAGTACGATTTCAAGGACGGCTTCGCCCGTGTACCCGTGCTGGAGAACGCCTTTGATCAGGCCTGCTTCGCCCATTGCGCCCTGCAGCCCGGCCACTCCATCACCCCCGACGTCTACTCCGTCACCGAACACAACCAGCTGTTCTTCTTCACCAAGGGCAAGGGCTATATCACCACGCCCCGTCAGGCCTGGAACATCAACGAGCCCGGCGTGTTCGTCCCGGAGTTCGACACCGAGCGCTTCACCATCACCTGCTCCGCCGACAGCAAGGAGCCTCTGGAGTTCCTGCACATCGTCACTGAGCTCAACGACTACGACAAGACCTGTCTGGTAGAGTCCCGCATGGTACTGCCCCGCTTCCGCACCATCTCTCAGGGCTGGACCTATGACGAGGACTTTAAGGACAACTCCGTCACCACCTCCATGATGCTGCTGGAGCACCGCAATCTGGGCCGCCTGTCCATGGGTTGCGTCAAGGGCAACGGCCCCATCGAGATCGGTCAGCACATCCACAACGAGCTGGCCCAGTGGTACTTCCCCCTGCCCGGCTCCGACTTCATCTACACCGCCGGCGGCGAAGAGGTCCACATGACCGGCGGCGACCTGTCCTACACCCCCACCGGCTTCTGGCACGGCAGCCGTGTGGAGGCCGGCAAGAAGTGCGACTACATCTGGTTCGAGATGTGCATCGAGGGCTATCCCGGCGAGATCAAGTAAAAACGCTTTCCACGCCTCTTTTAGGCGCAGATACCGATATTTCCATACTGTAAAGGAGAATTTATCATGGCTCTGGTCAAGATTTCGAGAGGTGCTGATATCCAGCACAACTATGTCAACGGCGTCTCCCGTGTGAGCATTCTGGAGGGCGCTTATAAGGATGCCACCGTGGAGCGCATCTCCCTGCAGCCCGGTGCGGACTTCTCCGCCGAGCTGTATACCCGTGAGCAGCACAATCAGGTGTTCCTCATCACCGCCGGCAAGGGCTACATCGTCACCCCCCGCCGTGTATTCAACATCACCGAGGTCTCCGTCTTTGTCCCCGACTTCGACAAGGAGAGCGTCACCTTCCACTGCGCCGCCGATGCCAAGGAGACCATGGAGATCGTCCACTTTGTCACCGAGCTCAACGACTATGACAAGACCTGCCTGAAGGAAGCCCACATGAGCCTGCCCCGCTTCCGTGGTGTGTCCGGTGCATGGCACTACAAGGAGGACTTCACCGGCGCCGACATTCAGCAGATGATGCTGCTGGAGCACCGCAATCTGGGCCGTCTGTCCATGGGTGCCAACTTCGGCACCGGCCCCAACTACATCGGCCAGCACATCCACAATGAGCTGGAGCAGTGGTACATCATGCTGCCCGGTGCATCCTTCACCTACACCGCCGAAAACGAAAAGATCCACGTGCAGGGCGGCGACATCACCTACACCCCCCACGGCTCCCACCACGGCAGCGAGTGCGCCGACGGCGAGAAGTTCGCCTATGTGTGGTTTGAGCTGTGCGAGAACGGCTATCCCGGTGAGATCAAGTAAGGAATGGATCAGCTTTTAGGCTCCAATGGGCAATATAGTCGCTTCCCTTTGCCGGTCTTTCTGGAGTCCATGCAGCGTCTGGGCCTCCGGCGGCTGGACTTTGTGCCGCAGGTGCCGCACTTTTTCTGCGGTTACCGGGGCCACGCCGACGTTGCCCCCCTGCGGGCCGCTCTGCAAGGGGCAGACCTTCAGGTCAGCGTCCTAACGCCGCCTCCCTATCGCTGCTCTCTTACCGCCCCGGCAGGTGAGCAGCGGGACGCCACCATCGGTTACTACGACAGCTGCATCCGTCTGGCGGCGGAGCTGGACTGCCATCGGCTGGTGCTGAGCGCCGCCGGGGCCTGCTGGGACCTCCCACCGCAGGAGCTGACGGAGCACGCAGCCGCCATGCTGACCCATCTGTGCCATACGGCGCAGGTGGAGGGCGTGAAGCTGCTGCTGGCCCCGGTGATGGGCGCTGAAACGCCCCTCATTGCCGAGGCCCCGGTACTGAATACCGCCCGGCAGCTCTCCCAGATGCTGGCGTGGGTCGATTCCCCGGCGCTGGGCGTGTGTCTGGATACCAACGTCATGAGCGCCAACGGCGATACCGTGGCCGATTGGCTCTCTCTCTTCCCCGGCCGCATCGGTCTGGTGCGACTGTGCGACGGCAACTGGCACGGCTGGCGGGCGTGGGGCGACGGCGTTCTGCCGGTGGACCGCTACCTCTGCCAGCTGACAGAGGGCGGCTATCAGGGCGATTTCTCCCTGTATCTCCCCGGTGAGCGCTACATTGGCTCTCCCGCCTATCCTGATGAAAAGGCCGTGGCCGCTGTGAAGGAGGTGCTGGCGTAATGGGCATCCTCCGCAGTCAGCTGGTGAACATGAACCAGCACTACCGCCGCTTCTCGCTGGACTATTTTCTGGACTGTCAGCAGCGGCTGGGCATCCGCCAGATCGAGCTTTGGTGCGGCGCCTCCCACTTCTGGCTGGACCACGAGGGCACCGGCGACGTCCCCGCTCTGAAACAGAAGCTTCTGGATCACGATGTCCGGGTGGTGTCTGTCACCGCCCCCAGCATCGCCTACCAGTATCAGTACGCCTCGCAGGAGCCGGAGCTGCTGGAGTACTCCTTCCGCTACTTTTCCAACGCCATTCGTCTGGCCGCCCAACTGGGTGCCGACCGGGTGGTGGTGAACTCCGGCTGGGGCTACACCGGCGAGGACGAGAGTACCATGTGGAACCGCTGTCGGGATCATCTGTACCGCCTGTGCCGTGTGGCGGAGGCGGAAGGCATCCTTCTGGTAATGGAATCCCTGCGGGACGACGAGAGCAATCTGGTCTACGACCTGCCCCGTGCCCGTGAGATGTACCGGCAGATCGGCCACCCCAACCTGAAGATGATGGTGGACAACATCGCCACCGGCGCCGCCGGCGAGACGCTGGAGGACTGGTTCGACGCCTTCGGCGACGACCTGATCCATATGCACTTTCTGGACGGCGACCCTTGGCTCCACAACGTATGGGGCGACGGCAACACGTCCCTGTCCCGCCAGCTTCAGATCATGCAGGCCCACCACTTCACCGGTTATCTGGTGCAGGAGGTGGCCGACGAGCACTACTTTACCGACCCCTTCAGCGCAGACCGCAGAAACTTCCGGGTATTGGAACGTTTTCTGGAGGACTGAACCAACGTATTTCTCAGCGTCAGCTGAAAAATAAATAAAAAAGAGGAAAAGGTGAAACGAATGAAAGTGAAAAAGATCCTTGCAGCGGTCCTCGCTCTGATGATGATCGCCTCCCTGGCTGCCTGCGGCAAGAAGGCCGACGACAACAACAATGGTGACAACAACACCGACAACTCCCTGCAGCGTGTGCTGGACGCCGGCAAGCTGACCATCGGCGCCGAGGGCAACTGGATCCCCTACGTCTACAACGATGAGGGAACCGGTGATCTCACCGGCTTTGAGGTAGAGGTTGCCAAGGAGATCGCCAAGCGTCTGGGTGTTACCGCTGAGTTCAACATCTCCGACGGCTGGGATCCCGTTATGGCTGGTCTGGACGCCGCCCGCTACGATGTGGTTATCTGCGGTGTGAACCCCAAGCCCGAGCGTCAGGAGAAGTACGCCGTGTCTGCCTCCTATGCAGAGAACCCCTTCTGCCTGGTGGTGAACGGTGACAACGAGGAGATCAAGTCCTTCGAGGACTTGGACGGCAAGGTCTGCGCTAACTCCCCCTCCTCCACCGCTGGTCAGATCGCCCAGAGCTACGGTGCCACCACCGCTGACGCCGACCTCACCGGCGCTATGGATATGCTGAACACCAAGCGCGTGGATGGCCACATCAACAATGTCGCCGCCGTGGATGAGTACATGAAGAGCCGTCCCGATGTCAATGTGAAGATCGCTGCCATCTATGAGCCCGCTGCCGATCAGAAATACATGGTCGAGTCCGCTGCTATGTTCCGCAAGGACGATCAGGCCCTGTGCGATAAGGTCTCTGAGATCATCGGCGAGATGATCAAGGACAAGACTCTCTACAACCTGACGGTGAAGTACTTCGGTCAGACCGTTGCTGACAGCGTCAGCCTGTATAAGTAAGCTTTAAGGCCACTATTCAAGGGGACGCCGCCTCCGGCGGCGTCCCCTCTTCTTAAAAAGGAGAAGCCCCTATGGAACTATTTCTTGAGTCCTTCTGGCCCATGTTTCGGGCCGGCTTGACGGTTTCTGTACCGCTGATGCTGGTTTCCTTTGCGTTGGGCCTCGTACTGGCTTTCATCATTGCACTGATGCGGATGTCCAAGTTGCCGCCCCTAAAGGGCATTGCATGGTTCATCGTCTGGGTCATCCGTGGCACACCTTTGCTGGTACAGATCTTCGTAATATTCTTTGGACTGCCGTCTATCGGCATCGTTCTCAAGCCTATTCCTTCCGCTATCATTGCCTTGGTCGTCAGCCAAGGTGCTTACAACTCTGAGGTGATTCGCGCTGCGCTGACTTCCATTCCCAAGGGACAGTTCGAGGCCTGCAAGGCGCTGGGCATGAGCAAGCTCCAGACCATGACCGAGGTCATTATCCCGCAGGCGGCGTTGGTGGCGGTGCCCTCTCTGGGCAACTCCTTCATCAGCTTGCTGAAGGATACCTCTCTGGTGGCATCCATCACCGTGCCGGAGATACTCATGACTTCCAAGAGCATCATTGCCGTTCGCTTTGAGCCCATGTTGCTGTACTGCGAGGCCGCACTGATTTACCTGATCTTCAGCACCATGCTGACTTGGCTGCAGGGCAAGCTGGAAAAGAAGCTTGGTAAGCATCTGGTGGATACCAGAGTCTGATACGAAGGGCGGCATTCTATGCTTCATCTGAACATTCAGGGTCTGCGGAACAAGAGCGGCTGGCAGGCAGCTCACATCGCCCTCCCCCGCTACGACGTCTCCGCCATGCAGGAGCGGACGCTCCGGCATCCCGTCTGGATACACTTCGGGGCCGGGAACATCTTTCGCGCCTTTCTGGCGGCAGCCCAGCAGTCCCTTTTGAACGCCGGTCTTACAGACACCGGCATCGTGGCGGCGGCATCCCATAATTTCAGCGCCGCCACGGAGGGCTATACCCCCTACGACAACCTCTCCCTTCTGGTGCGGATGCACGCCGACGGCTCCTGTGACCGGGAGGTCATCGGCAGCGTGGCAGGCTGTCTGAAAGCCGACTGGCAGGATGAGGACTGGCAAACCCTTTGCCGGATGTTCTGTGACCCCTCCCTGCAAATGGTCAGCTTCACCATCACCGAGAAGGGCTATGCCCTCCGGGATATGGACGGCACGCTCCTGCCCGTGGTGGCGCAGGATCTGGCGGCGGGGCCATTCCGGCCCCGGCACACGCTGTCCATCGCCGTGGCACTGCTGTATCAGCGGTTTCTGGCAGGTGGAAGCCCCATTGCCGTGGTCAGCATGGACAACTGCGCCCAAAACGGCAAAAAGCTCCGGGACAGCTGTCTAACCCTTGCCGAGGGCTGGCAGAAGGGCGGCTTCGTGCCGGAGGATTTCCTCCGCTGGCTCTCCTGTGAGGAGAACGTCAGCTTCCCCTGGTCCATGATCGACAAGATCACCCCCCACCCCTCCCAGAAGGTGGCCGACCAGCTGACGGCGCTGGGCGTGGCGGGTATGGCCATCACCAAGAGCGCCACCGGCACCGTCTCCGCCCCCTTCGTCAATTCCGAGGTCACGGAGTATCTGGTGCTGGAGGATCATTTCCCCAACGGTCGGCCGCCGCTGGAGCAGGCGGGTGTCTACTTCACCGATCGGGCCACCGTGGAGAAGTCGGAGAAAATGAAGGTCGGCACCTGTCTGAACCCCCTGCACACGGCGTTGGCGGTGTTTGGCTGCCTTTTGGATTATCAGACCATTTCCGCCGAGATGCGAGATACCGACCTTGTAACGCTGGTGGAACGTATCGCCGGCGAGAGTCTCCCGGTGGTGGAGGATCCCGGCATCCTCCGGCCCACGGAGTTTATTCATCAGGTGCTCCATGAGCGCTTCCCCAACCCCGCCATTCCCGACACGCCCCAGCGCATCGCCACCGATACCTCTCAGAAGCTACCAGTGCGCTACGGCGGCACCCTGCGCCGTTACCGGGAGCGCAGCCTCCCCATGGTGCAGCTGCGGTATATCCCGCTGGTCTTTGCCGGCTGGTGCCGCTATCTGCTGGGAGTAGACGATGCCGGTAAGACGATGCCGGTGAGTCCGGATCCCCTGCTTCCCCAGCTGCAGCCGCTGCTGGCGGACGTAACCCTCGGAAAGCCCGATACCTTCACCCATCAGCTGCGTCCCATCCTGCAAAACGCCGATATCTTCGGTGTGGATCTGTATGAGGCAGGGCTGGCCAAAACGGTGGAGGACGATTTCCGTGCCATGCTGGCAGGGCCGGGAGCGGTGCGTGATATCCTGCGCCGGCAGCTGAGTGAGAGAGTAAGGAGCGATCAGCCATGAAAATGACATTTCGCTGGTATGGCAGTCAGATGGATCCCATACCGCTGCGCTATATCAAGCAGATCCCCAACATGAGCGGCGTTGTCAGTTCCTTGATGGATATGCCCGCCGGGGCTCTGTGGCCCACGGAGCGTATTCGGGCGCTGAAGCAAGAAGTCAACGACGCGGGTCTGGAGCTGGAGGTCATCGAAAGCGTCAATATCCACGAGGACATCAAGCTGGGCCTGCCCAGTCGGGACGAATACATCGACAACTACCGCCAGACCGTGGCCCGCTTGGGTCAGGCTGGGGTCAAGGTCATCTGCTACAACTTCATGCCGGTGTTCGACTGGACCCGCACGGATCTGGCCAAGCCCCGGTTCGACGGTGCTACCGTTCTGGCCTATGACCAGTCCATTATCGACTGCATCACTGATCCGCAGGCCTTTGCCGACCGCATCCAACAGGGTGCCGGTGACTTCGAGATGGCGGGCTGGGAGCCGGAGCGCATGGCGGAGCTGAAAAAGCTCTTCGCCCAATACGCCTCCGTGTCCCACGAGGATCTGTTCCGCAACCTTCAGTACTTCCTGAAGGCGGTGATCCCCGTGTGTGAGCAGTACGACGTGAAACTGGCCATCCATCCGGACGATCCCCCTTGGGATATCTTCGGCCTACCCCGCATCTGTACCAACGCCGAGAATGTCCGCCGCATCCTGTCGCTGGTGGACAGTCCCTATAATGGGCTGACCCTTTGCTCCGGCTCCATGGGCTCCAACCCCTGCAACGACATCCCCGCCATGGTGCGGGAGTTCGGCGCACAGGGCCGTATCCACTTCGCCCACGTCCGCAACATCCGATTCACCGGCCCCGGCCAATTTGAGGAGGCCGCCCACTTCTCCGGCGACGGCAGTCTGGATCTCTACGAGATCATGAAGGCCTATCATGACGTGGGCTTCGACGGCTACATTCGCCCCGACCACGGCCGCATGATCTGGGATGAGCAGGGCCGTGCCGGTTATGGTCTTTACGACCGTGCGCTGGGCGCCGTGTACCTATCCGGCTTGTGGGAGGCGCTGGAGAAGGGCAGCAAGTAACCCCCTCCAAAACCCGAAAGAACCACCGCATCTGAGCGTGTTCCGGCGATATCCGGCGCTGACGCCGGGTGCGGTGTTTTTCCCTTTGTTCCCGTCTGCGTGTAAGCACGCAGCATCTGACCATTTCCACTACTACACAGAAAAGAGGGTCTATCCATGCATCCTGTTCCGAAACAAATCTCTGATATCGGCATCGTCCCGGTCATCGCCATCGACGACGCCGAAAAGGCCGTGCCGTTGGCAAAAGCACTGGTAGCCGGAGGGCTGCCGGTGGCCGAGGTCACCTTCCGCACCGCCGCCGGCGAGGCGGCTATCCGTGCCATCAGCCGGGAGGTCCCGGAAATGCTGGTAGGTGCCGGCACGGTGCTGACCCACGACCAGCTGGATCGTGCGCTGGACGCCGGTGCCAGGTTCATCGTCAGTCCCGGCTTCAACCCCGACATGGTGCGCTACGGTCTGTCCAAGGGTGCGCTCATGGTCCCCGGCACCGCCACTCCCGGCGAGATGGAGCAGGCTATGGCGCTGGGTCTGGAGGTAGTAAAGTTCTTCCCCGCCGAGCAGAACGGCGGCGTGGCCAAGCTGAAGGCTCTGGCCGGCCCCTACAAAACCCTGAAATGGATGCCCACCGGCGGCGTCAATGCCAAGAATCTGGCGGATTATCTGGCCTTTGACCAGATCGTGGCCTGCGGCGGCACCTGGATGGTGAAAAAGGACCTCATCCAACAGGAGAATTGGGCGGAGATCACCCGCTTGAGCCGGGAGGCCGTTCGCACCATGCTGGGTTTCTCTCTGGATCATGTGGGCATCAACTGCGGCAGCGAGGCCGAGGCCGACCGGCTGGCCCGTACCCTGTGCGATATGTTCGGCTTCGCCTATCAGATGGGCAACTCCTCTGTACAGGCCCTCCACGCCGTGGAGTGTACCAAGACCCCCGGCCGTGGCACCCACGGACACATCGCCATTGCCACCAGCAACGTGGACCGGGCGGTGTATCATCTGGGCCTGTGCGGCATCCGCTGCCTGCCGGAGACCCGCAAGACGGATGCCAAGGGAAACACCAAGGCCATTTATATCGACGGTGAATTCGGCGGCTTCGCCATTCATCTGGTTCGCAGATAAGGAGGAATCACTATGAGCAAACGTATCGTCACTTTCGGTGAGATCATGCTGCGGCTGGCCCCCAACGGCTACTACCGCTTCTTTCAGGACGATCAGCTGCAGGCCACCTTCGGCGGCGGCGAGGCCAATGTAGCCGTGTCGCTGGCCAACTACGGCATGGACGCCGCCTTCGTCACCAAGCTGCCCGCCCACGCCATCGGACAGGGCGCCGTCAATGCCCTCCGTGGGCTGGGCGTGGACACCCGCTCCATCGTCCGGGGCGGCGATCGCATCGGCATCTACTATCTGGAAAAGGGTGCCTCCCAGCGGGGCAGCGTGTGCATCTACGACCGGGCGCACTCCGCCATTCAGGAGGCCCAGCCCTCCGATTTCGATTGGGATGCCATCTTTGACGGCGCCGACTGGTTCCACTTCACTGGCATCACTCCGGCGCTGGGTTCCAATCTGGTGGAGATCTGCAAGGAGGCCTGCGTAGCCGCCAAGAAGCACGGCGTAAAGATCTCCTGCGACCTGAACTATCGTGGTAAGCTCTGGACCCGTGAGCAGGCCCGTGCCGCCATGACGGAGCTGTGCCAGTACGTGGACGTCTGCATCTCCAATGAGGAGGACGCCAAGGATGTGTTCGGCATCGAGGCGGAGAACACCGACATCTACGGCGGCAAGCTCAATAAGGAGGGCTACAAGTCCGTGGCCAAGCAGCTGGCCGATCGGTTCGGCTTCGAGAAGGTGGCCATCACCCTCCGCACCTCCCTGTCCGCCAGCGACAACGACTGGGCCGGTATGCTGTACGACGGCGAGAATTACTGCTTCTCCAAGGAGTACCACCTGCACATCGTGGACCGTGTGGGCGGCGGCGACAGCTTCGGCGGCGGCCTGATCTACGCCCTGCTCAGCGGCAAGGACAGCCAGAGCGCCATCGAGTTCGCCGTGGCGGCTTCGGCCCTGAAGCACTCCATCGAGGGTGACTTCAACCGTGTCACCGTGGCCGAGGTGGAGAAGCTGGCCGGCGGCGACGGCTCCGGCCGGGTGCAGCGGTAAAACATTCTATCCCCTTCCTTTCCATAGCATGACCCCGGCGGCCATTGGCCGCCGGGGTCATGCAGCGTGTCAAAAAAGCCTCGCAGAGTTTGCCGCCCGCAGGCGGCAAAGAAGTAAAATCATTTTCTCTCGCGACATGTGCGTGAGAGAAAATACTTCTCAGGCTGCAAGTGTGGAATTTGTGCGCCTATGGCACACAAATTATGCGCACAGCAGACTGCAACCTTTTGCCGGAAAAACCCTCCGGGTTTTTCCGACAGTCTCCATGACCCCGGCAGCCAATGGCCACCGGGGTCATGCACTGTTTTCAGTTCCGACGGTTTTCCTATAAAGCAGTGGATAGGGGCCCCTCCTCGCCGCAATCGATCCTCCGATAGACCCCCATATGCCGGTAAAGGCCCACAGCCTGAGGATTCGGTTTGTTCACTGTGACCTCCTCCACGCCGCAGTCCCGTCTCATGCACACGGATCATATCCTTCTCCTTCCATGGAAAAAGGGACCGAGCATCGGCTCGGTCCCTCCCGTTGCTTTTCAGGCCAATCGGCCGTAGATGCGGGTCAGCTTCCGGATGCGCTGCGCCAGCTCCGGTGTCAGCTCGCCCGGCAGCATCCGCCACTGCCAGTTGCCGGACTGAGTCCCCGGCTCGTTGGTGCGGTGTCCCGCCCCCAACTCCAGATAGTCCTGCATCTGAGCTACAAACAGCTTGGCCACAGAGCTCATGCCGCCCCGGATGACACCCCGATTGAAGCCCTCCTCGTCATTAAGACCCAGATACTCCTTGGCAAAGGCAATATCCGCCGGATCTGCCTCCTGCCTCCATAGGGCCAGCGGGCTGTTGTCATGGGTGCCGGTATAGCAGATGCAGTTCTCCCCATAGCTATGGGGCAGATAGCTGCTGGTGTCACGGGAATCGAAGGCGAATTCCAACACCTTCATGCCCGGCAGACCGGAATCCCGCAGCAGCTGTGCCACCTCCGGGGTTGGATAGCCCAGATCCTCAGCGATAAACTCCAGCTGCGGGAACCAACCGGTGAGCACACCCACCAGCGCCATGCCGGGGCCCTTGACCCACCGGCCGTTTTTGGCCGTCGTCTCGCCGTAGGGTACTGCCCAGTAGCTCTCGAAGCCCCGGAAGTGGTCGATGCGGATGACGTCATACAGCTTCCCGGCGCCGTCGATGCGGCGAATCCACCAACCGAAGCCGTCGGCCTGCATCCGATCCCAGCGATAAAGGGGATTGCCCCACAGTTGGCCATCGGCGCTGAAGTAGTCTGGCGGCACACCGGACACCTCCGTGGGGACACAGCGGTCATCCAACTGGAAATTCTCCGGCTCGGCCCACACATCGGCGGAGTCCATGGCCACGTATATGGGCAGGTCACCGATAACGTGGATGTCCCTCTCATGGAGATAGGTCCGCAAGGCCTCCCACTGCCGGAAGAACAGATACTGGATATAGGTAAACAGCTCCACATCCTCCCGCAGCAGGGTGCGGTACTGCTCCAGCACTTCCGGAGAGCGGCGCAGGCGGATGTCCTCATCCTCCCACTCCGTCCAGGAGCGCATCCCGAAATGGCGCTTGCAGGCCATGAACAGAGCATAGTCCGGCAGCCACCGGATATTCTCCGTCACAAAGGCCGTGACCTCCTCCCGGTCACGCTCCCAGCCCCGCTTTTTGGCCTTGGACAGCAGCTTCAACCGGCTGTCATACACAGCGCCGTAGTCCACATGGCGGGGGTCACTCCCCCAGCGGTAGGCCTTCACCTCCCGCTTCGTCAAGAGGCCGTCCTCTACCAGCAGGTCCGGATCGATGAAATAGGGGTTACCGGCAAAGGTGGAAAAGCTCTGATAGGGGGAATCCCCATAGCTGGTGGGGCCAAGGGGCAGCATCTGCCAGTAGTGCTGGCCTGCCTCCGCCAAAAAGTCCGCAAAGTCATACGCCGCTTTGCCCAGCGTGCCGATGCCATAGGGGGACGGCAGGGAGAAAATGGGCATCAGAATGCCGCTGCTTCGATTCATAGGTAGTCACTCACTTACTTATAGAAATGCTTTGAAATTCTTCTTGTCGGCCCCCGGACGGAGGCCCCATATGTCCCTTAGCCCTTCACGGCTCCGGCGGCCACGCCCTTGATGATGTGCTTCTGGCAGCAGAGATAGAAGATAATGACCGGCAGGATGCTCAGCATAATCAGGGCCATGGTGGCGCCCATGTCCACGGTGCCATAGCTGCCCTTGAGGTACTGAATGTGGATGGGGATGGTGCGGTACTGGTTGATGTCCAGCACCAGGCTGGGCAGCAGATAGTCGTTCCATACCCACATGATCTCCAGCACGCCCACGGAGATCATGGTGGGCTTGAGCATAGGCAGCACCACCCGGAAGAAGGTGCCCACCGGGCCGCAGCCGTCGATGGCGGCGGCCTCCTCGATCTCCAGCGGCAGACTCTTGACAAAGCCCGTGAACATAAACACGGCAAGGCCCGCGCCGAAGCCCAGGTATACCACGGGGATGGTCCAGGGGGTGTTCAGATGCACCCGGTCCGCCGTCCGGGCCAGGGTGTACATGACCATCTGGAAAGGCACCACCATGGAGAATACGCACAGGTAGTACACGATCTTGCTGACCAGGCTCCCCACCCGGGAGATGTACCACGCCGCCATGGACGTGCATAGCAGGATCAGCGCCGTGGAGGTAATGGTGATGAAGAAGCTGTAGAATACCACCTTATAGAAGGCGAAGTTGCCGAAGGTCATGCCCTTGACATAGTTCTTCAGCCCCACAAAGGATTCCGCCGTGGGCAGCTTGAAGGTCTCGGTGTTGACAAAGGCGTTGGCCTTCAGGGAGTTGATGAGCACCAGGAGCACCGGCATCAGATAGATCACGGAGATGATGGTGAACACCACCGTCAGCAGCGCCTGACGGCGCTCTCTGCGGCGCAGAGCTTCGGTTTTGATCATTGCTGCACCTCCTTGCGGCGGCTGGCCTGAAGCTGGATGATGCTGATGGCCGCCACCACGATGAAGAAGATCACGGCCTTGGCCTGACCCACGCCGCGGTTGCCGCCGCCGCTGGTGCCGAAGGCGTTGACGATGTTCAGGGCCAGCATTTCCGTTGTTTTGATGGTCTCTCCGTTGCCCAGCTGCTGGAAGGGACGCCCGGCGGTCAGGGCCAGGTTCTGGTCAAACAGCTTGAAGCCGTTGGTCAGGCTCAGGAACATGCAGATGGTGATAGAGGGCATCACGTTGGGGATAGTGACCCGCCACAGGGTCTGCCAGCGGTTGGCGCCGTCGATGCGGGCCGCCTCCAGCATATCCTCGGGCACGGCCTGGAGTCCGGCAATATAGATGATCATCATATAGCCGATCTGCTGCCAGCACACCAGGATCACCAGACCCCAGAAGCCGTATTTCGTCTCCAGGATCACGGAGGTGTTGTACTTGATGAGGATGCCGTCGAAGATCATGGACCAGATATAGCCCAGCACGATGCCGCCGATGAGGTTGGGCAGGAAAAACACCGTGCGGAACACGTTGGTGCCCTTGAACTTCTGGGTCAGTGCATAGGCAATGGTAAAGGCAAACAGATTGATAACGATCAGGCTCACCAGAGCAAACAGCGCCGTGTACCAGAACGCGTGCATATAGCCGGGGTCCTGGAAGGCCTTCCGGTAGTTTTCCAGCCCCGTCCATGTCCACTGGCTGGTAATGCGGAAGTTGCAGAAGGACAGAAACAGCCCCTTGAAGAAGGGGTACAGGAAGCCGATGCAGAAGGCGGCAAAGGTGGGCAGCAAAAACAGCCACACCATGCGCTTGATGGGGCGGCGGATCAGCCGGGAATTCAGTGCGGCCTCATCCCGGCGGTGTTTCGGAAGTTTCATGACGCCTCTCTCCTATCTATGTTTTTTCCGGGCGGCGCCCGGAGCTCTTGCCCGGTCCATACCGGCCAACAGCTCTGTGCGCCGCAGGTGAGAAAATCGGGGGCGGGCGATAAGCCCGCCCCCGGTCCTATTGCGTTACAACGGAGCGCTTATAGCTCAGCCGTTCTCCTTGGCATACTGGGTGGCCCAGCCGTCCACGAAGGCGGTCTTGACGTTGTCCCAGCTGCCGCCGTTGACGGTGTACTGGGTCAGAGCGTCCACCACGCCCGCACGCCAGTCATTCACGGCGGGAGTCCAGTTGAAGTCCCAGGTCACAATGTAGTTGCCGGCAGTGGTATAGGCGTTGGCATCGGCAAAGAACACGTTCTCGGGGGTCTTGGCGTTCTTGAAGGGGCAGGGGCCAAACTGCTCAGCCAGCATGGTGGTGCCCTCGTCGGAGGTAACGACCCACTTCATGAAGTCCAGCGTGGCCTGAATGTCCTCTTCCTTGGCGTTCTTGTTAACAGCCCAGCAGTTCTCGGTGCCGCAGCACAGGCCGGACTTCTCCTCGCCCTCAACGCCGCAGTAGATGGGGATCATGGCCAGATCCTCGGGGTTCATCTTAAAGCCCTTCTCCTCGCCGGTGAGGTTGGCATACTCCCAGGAACCGTTCTGGAAGAACACGGCCTTGCCCTGACCGAATTCGGCCTCGGAGGTGTCGCCGGTGGCGGTGGTCAGAGCAGCGCCGGTGGTGGCGGAGTCAGTGGTGTACAGATCCCAGACGTTCTTGAAGTTGTCCAGATAGGTGCCCTTGATGGTGGCGGGCTGAGCGGTGACGTTGTCATCCCGGAACTCATAGAACAGGGGCATATTGGCCAGGTGACCGGAGAAGCGCCAGCTGGAGGAGCCCTCCAGGCCGGCGGAGCTGAAGGCGTCAAAGCCCAGCTCGTTGGCACGGGCGTGGATATCATCAGCCACCTTCTTCAGAGACTCGAAGTTGGTGATGTCGGTGATCTCATAACCGACCTGCTTCAGCAGAGCCTTGTTGACGATGATGCCATAGGCCTCATAGCAGTAGCCGATGGACACGGTCTCGCCGTTGGCATTCTTCAGGTTGAAGTCCTGGGTGGTCATTTCCTTCATGACGTCGGTGTTATCCAGAGGATAGCAGAAATCGCCATAGGAGTTGACGGCGCCCTGATTGCCCACCTGGAACATGGTGGGAGGAGCGGACTTGTCCAGCTCGGAGGTCAGCATGGTGTCATACTGGCCGGAGGCGGCGGTGACGACCTTGACCTCCACGCCGGTCTTCTCGGTGTAGGTCTTGGCCAGATCCTGCCAGGCCTTGTCGGCTTCGGGCTTGAAGTTCAGGTAGTACACGGAACCCTTCGCTTCGTCTCCATTGCCCTTGTTGTTGTCATCTGCCTTCTTGCCGCAGGCTGCCAGAGACAGCGCCATAGCAAGAGCCAGAGCCAATGCAAGAAACTTCTTCATTTTCATTTCTCCTTCATTTATTATTTTTCACATCCCTTGGGATGGGAAAAACTCAGTTGATCCGCCGCACAGACGCTCCCCGGCGCAGCACGGTCCGCACCGTCTCGCAGCGAGGCCGTCCCCGGCCGTGGATCATGTCCATCAAAATCTCCACGCTGCGCCGCCCCATCTCCTCCATAGGCTGGCAGAGGGTGGTCAGCATGGGATGGAAATACTCCGACATGGTCAGGCCGTCGATGGCGATAACGGAGCAGTCCTCCGGCACCCGGCGTCCCGCCTCCCGCAGCGCCCGCATGGCGCCCAGCGCCATGTTGTCGGCAATGGAAAACACCGCCGTGAAGTCCGCCCCCTGCCGCAGCCTCTCCGCCGTGGCCCGGTAGGCGTCCCCGATGTCAAAGGACCCGGCGCGGATCACCAGTTCCTCCTCCGTCGGCAGGCCGCAGTCCGCCAGCGCCCGGAGATACCCCTGATAGCGCAGCTGGCTGATGGCCCGGTCATCGGTGCGGGCCACCAGCGCCGCAATGCGGCGGTGTCCGCAGCGGTACAGCTCCGTCACGGCCCGATAGGCCTCCTCCTCGTCAGCGATGGACACCGATGCGTAGGAGCCCTCCGGCAGTGTGCCGTACTGATTGGCGTAGGAGCAGCAGACGAAGGGTACGTTCAGCACGGTCAGCTCCTCCGGCGTATAGTCGGATCGTCCGCCCAGAAACACGATGCCCCGCAGCCGCTTCTCCCGCTCCATCATAGCCCCCCGCTTGATCTCGTCATCGCAGGTGCCGATCTGCTGCATCACCATGGTAAAGCCCTCGGCGGTGATGCTGTCCTCGACGGCCCGGATGATGTCGGTATAGAAGGGGTTGGACACGCCCCGCACCACCAGCCCAATGGCGTCGGACTTGGTCTTGACCAGATCCCGTGCGGTGTTGTTGGGGATGTAGTTGGAGCTTTCAATGACCTCCAGCACCCGGCGTCGGTTCTCTTCGCTGACGTCAGGTCGGTCATTGAGCACACGGGATACCGTGCTGACGCTGACGCCGCAGAGCCGGGCAATATCTTTGATGGTCATCGGTAATCCCTCCGGAGATAGTACCGAAAACTTGGAAACCTTTCCGGTAACGTTTTCGGTTTGTTGACGCTACCATCTTAGCAACTTATACATAGGCTGTCAATGGGGCCGGACCATTTTTTCAGAATCTCACAGTTTTTTCGCCGGGTCTCTTGTGATTTTGACCAAACACGCCTCGCCCTCTGTCAGCAGTTCTCCCATCCGGGACTCCCCCAGCACCGGGATGCCCTCCCGGCGCAGCAGCTCCGCTGTCACGCCCCAGCCCTCCACCACCGTTCCGGTGAAGGTGCCGTCATAGATCTCCCCGGAGCCGCAGGAGGGGCTGCGCTCCTTCAGAATGGCCGCCTGTGCTCCGGTGAGCCGGGCCAAACGCACCACCTCCTCCGCCCCCCGGCGGAAGGCATCGGTGACATCACCGCCGTCGCTTGCAAACACGCCGCCCTCCCGGCGTTCGGAGGGGAGCCGGGGCGTGGGCAGCCCCCCGAAGATCTCCCCGCACACGGGGATCACCTCATGGCGGCGGCACAGCTCCTGCGCCAACGGATGGAGCTTGCTCCGCCCGTCGTAGCGGCAGGCCACTCCCAGCAGACACGCACTGACCAGCAGCTTCATCGCTCCATCTCCCTTCCGTTCAGGGCGGCATAGGCCAGCCGCTCCCCCTCATAGCGCAGCTTCAGGGAGAAGAACGGCACCTCCCGCCGCAGCAGCTCCAGAAAGATGCGATCCCCCTCCCACTGGGGCAGGGCTGCCAGCCGATCCCGGTGGATCCACTCCAGCACGCCCTCGTCGCAGTCCTCCCGGATGCGGCCCGTCCAGCCGGTGGCGGTGAACAGATGCATATATTCCGTCTCCCACCGGTCGGAGACAAAGGTGACGATCCCCCGATACCGATAGTCGGTAAGGGTCAGTCCCGTCTCCTCCAGTGTCTCCCGCAGGACACACTCCTCCGGACTCTCTCCGTCCTCGAATTTCCCGCCCACACCGATCCATTTCTCGTGGTTGCAGTCGTTCTCCTTCTTCACCCGGTGGAGCATCAGATACTCCCCGGCCGGATTTTCGATGTAGCACAGGGTGGTGTTCTTCATGGTGCAGTCTCCCCTTTCAGCATATGTCCTTTCCTGTATGATAACACAGTTTTTGCCTTTTGGGAACCGATGTGGTATACTGATCCCAAAAACGGAGGTGGAGCATATGGCGGACATCCAACCGGGGCGGTATCACCACTTCAAGGGCAATGAATATCAGGTGCTGGGCATCGCCCGCCACTCGGAGACGCTGGAGGAGCTGGTGGTGTACCGGGCCCTCTACGGCGACGGCGGCCTATGGGTGCGCCCTGCGTCCATGTGGACGGAGACCGTGGACCGGGACGGCTATCACGGCCCCCGGTTCATTTGGGTGGCAGAGCGATGACGGACTATCGGGTGGTGCGGAGCCGCCGCCGCACCGTGGCCCTACAGGTGGACCAGTCCGGCAGCGTGATAGTGCGGGCGCCCATGACTCTCCCGGCGGAGGAGATCCGCACCTTCGTGGAAAAGCACGAGACATGGATCCATCGCCAGCAGCAGCGTCAGGCCCGGTATCGGGCGGAGCACCCGGAACCCACCCCTCAGGAGCAGGAGGCCCTTCGCCGGCAGGCCAAGGCTCACCTGCCCCAGCGGGTAGCCTATTGGGCCGGGATCATGGGCGTCCGCCCCACCGGGATCAGGATCACCTCCGCCCGGACACGGTTCGGCAGCTGCTCCGGGAAAAACAGCCTCTGCTTCTCCCTGTACCTGATGGCCTATCCACCGGAGGCCATCGAGTATGTGGTGGTGCATGAGCTGGCCCATATCCGCCATAAAAACCACAGCCCCGCCTTCTACGCCGAGGTGGAGCGTTACCTGCCGGACTGGCGGCGCCGCCAAGCCCTGCTGAAACGGTGAGCTTCCCGTATAAAAAAGCCGTCCCCGGCCACTGGCCGGGGACGGCTTTTCTATTCTTCTCTTACCGCAGGATGGGTGCCGTAGCGGCCACGAGCCACGCCAGCTCCTCCCCATCCAGATGGGGTGCGATGGCAGCCCGCACCTTCTCATGATAGGCGTTCAGCAGCGCCAGCTCCTCCTCCGACAGCAGGCTCAGCTCCAGCGCCGCCCGGTCGAAGGGTACCATGGTCAGCGGCTCGAAGTGCAGGAAGCGGCCATACTCGTTCTCGCCGTCCCGCTGCACCAGCTCCAGATTCTCATGGCGGATGCCGAACTGTCCGGCGGCATAGTAGCCGGGCTCGTTGGATACCACCATGCCCTCTGCCAGCGCCGTGACCTTCTGGTTCTCCGGCAGCCGCCAGTGGAGGCGCTGCGGTCCCTCATGGACGCTGAGCACATACCCCACGCCGTGACCGGTGCCGTGGTTGTAGTCCATCCCCTGCTCCCACAGAGGCAGCCGGGCCAGAATATCCAGATTCTGCCCGCACAGGCCCTCCGGGAACCGGGCCGCCCCCAGCCGCAGATGACCCTTCAGCACCACCGTATAGGCCCGGCGTTCCTCCTCCGTCAGCGGCCCCAGCGGGATGGTACGGGTGATGTCCGTGGTCCCCTGAAGATAGTGTCCGCCGGTGTCCGCCAGGCAGAAGCTGCGGGGCTCCAGCGGTACATCCGTCTCCGCCGTGGGCTCATAGTGGACGATGGCTCCGTGGGGGCCGAAGGCCATGATGGAGTCAAAGCTTGGCCCCAGATAGTCCGGCTGCTGAGCCCGGAAGCTCTCCAGCTTGGCGGCAGCGCTGCACTCGGTGATGGGTTCCTTGCCCACATGGCTCTGCAGCCAGCAGATGAACCGGCACACCGCCACACCGTCCTTGATGTGGGCGGCACGGAAGTTCTCCTGCTCCGCCGGGGTCTTCATGGCCTTCATCAGCTGCACCGGGCTGGGTCTGTCCAGCACCTTGGCCCCGGACAGGCTCTGCAATACGCAGTAGTTGGCGGTGGCGCTGTCCGTCTGCACCGTCGTCCCTGCCGGGATGGCCCGCAGCCGGTCATAAATACTCTCATAGGGGGCCAGCGCCACGCCGCAGGCCGCCAGCTTCTCCTTCAGTTCCCCGGACAGGATCTGCTCCTGCACACACAGGGTGGCCTCCTCCTGCCGCAGCAGCAGGAAGGACAGGAACACCGGCGTGCAGCGCACGTCGTCGCCCCGGAGGTTCAGCGTCCACGCCACCTCGTCCAGCGCCGTCAGCACCAGTACCTCTGCCCCGGTCTCCCGCATCTTCTCCCGCAGCAGATGCAGCTTCTCCTCACGGGTCAGCCCGGCGCACTCCGCCGGCAGCTCCCACACCGGCTGCGCCGACAGCGCCGGCCGGTCCGGCCACACAGCCCCGGCCAGATCCTGCTCATAGGCGAAGCGGACGTTCTTCCCCTCCAGCGCAGCGGCCATCGTCCGGGCAAAAAGACTGCTGACGGTGCGTCCGTCGAAGCCCACGGTGCCTCCCTGCGGCACCCTCTGTGCCAGAAAGGCCCCGATGGTGGGAACGCCGGGCTGCCCCGCCCGCATCAGGTCGATGGTGCTCCCGGCCAGCTGATCCGCCGCCTGCAAAAAGTACCGTCCGTCCGTCCACAGGGCGGCGCTGTCCGGCAGCACCACCAGCGTACCGGCAGAGCCGGTGAAGCCCGACAGATACTCCCGGGCCTTAAAATAGTCACCCACGTACTCCGAGCCGTGGAAATCATCCGTTACCACCACATAGGCGTCCATGCCCTGCTCCTGCATCCGCTGCCGCAGCAGTCGGAGCTTTTCAGCGCTGTTCATTGCGATTACCGCCTTTCATTTATCAGTTGGCCCTATTGTATCACACCGCCGGAAAAAAGCAACGCCCAAGTGTTCCGTTGCAAAATCTGCGGATGTATGGTATGATTCTGGCAAGATCTCGTAAATACCCGACAAATTGTTTATTTCTCCGTTGAAACCAGAGAAATTTCCACAAATCCGTGCATCCCGCAACTGAATTGTAACCTTTTGTAACATTTTAAGGGGGAACATCGTGAACGCCATTGGTATCATATGTGAATACAATCCCTTCCATCTGGGCCATGCCCGGATGCTGGAGGGCCTGCGGCGGCAGTACGACGCCCCCCTTGTATGCGCCATGAGCGGCAACTTTGTCCAGCGGGGCGACGCCGCCGTGGCGCACAAGCACGCCCGTGGGGAGATGGCCGTCCGCTGCGGCGCCGATCTGGTGCTGGAGCTGCCCACCCCGTGGGCCATGGCCTCGGCGGAGCGGTTTGCCGACGGCGGTGTGGCGCTGCTGACCTCCACCGGCGTGGTGTCCCATCTGGCCTTCGGCAGCGAGTGCGGTGACCTGACTGCCTTACAGGCGGCGGAGGCGGCCCTCTCCCAGCCGGAGCTGATGCCCCGCATCCGGCAGCTGCTGGCCCAAGGCATGGCCTATGCCCCGGCCCGGCAGCAGGCGGCGGAGGAGTTGGGCGCTCCCCCGCAGATGCTCTCCCGCCCCAACGACATTCTGGCCATCGAGTACCTGAAGGCCCTGCGGCGGCAGAAGGCTCCCATGGAGCCGCTGGCCGTCCTGCGTCAGGGTGCCGGCCACGACGGCACACCCTCCGGCGACACGGCCTCCGCTTCCTATCTGCGGACGCTGCTGCGCTCCGGCCGTACCGACGAGGCTCTCTCCTATCTTCCCGCCCCCGCGGCGCAGGTGCTGTGGCGGGAACTGGCGCTGGGACAGGCCCCGGCGGACCTTTCCTATTGCCAACGGGCCATTTTAGCCCGGCTTCGGCAGCTGCGGGAGGAGGACTTCCTCCCCTATGACGGCGGCAAGGAGGGCCTGTACCACCGATTCTATCAGGCGGTACGCACCTCCTGTTCCCCGGAGGAGCTGCTGGAGACCGCCAAAACCAAGCGCTACCCCACCTCCCGGCTGCGGCGGATGCTGCTGTCGGCGTGGCTGGATGTCACGCCCCCGACGGGCGGTATCCCCTATCTCCGTGTGCTGGCTGCCAACGAGCGGGGCCGGGATCTGCTGCGGCAGATGCAGCGGCAGGGCGCACCGGTACTGACCCGCCCCGGTGACGTGTCCCGCCTGGGGCCTGCGGCGGAGACTCTTTTCCGTCAGGAGGCTCTCTGGACGGATCTCTACGTCCTGACCTATCCCCAGTCCTCCCGCAGCGTCTGCGGCAGCGACTGGCGCACGAACCCCATCCTTCTGTGAGGTGAACCCCCATGAAAAAGCTACTGGCTCTGGCCATGCTGCTGGTCTTATGTACCGTCCTGACGGGCCTGCTGACCGGCTGCAAGGTCTCCGCCGCCAACACCATGATGGTAGACGACACCCCGAAGGTGGCCGTGACCTCCCCGGACGTCCCCGTCATCTCCACGGAGTGGACCGAGCGGCAATATACCGTCAGCGAGCAGGACGAGACAGTGCTGCTCACCGCCCGATATCAGATCCCCGTGCTGACCCTCACCGGCAGCCCTGACAACAGCGACACCGCCGCCAAGAACCGGCAGGCCGCCGTGCAGCGCATCAACGACTGGTTCACCGACTGGCGGGATCAGCAGGTGGATATGCTGGACGAGATGGAGCAGATGGCCCGTGAGGAGTACAAGATCACCGGCGGAGAGCGCTGGAAAACCGAGGACTTCGCCTATCGGGATGAGGCAGGGATCTCCTGGTGGCAGAATGAGCGCCTGCTGTGCGTCACCCTGTCCTATGTCTCCTATACCGGCGGCGCCCACCCCAGCACCTGGCGGCAGGCCGTCTCCTTCGACCTCTCCACCGGCAAGACCGTGTCCGTCACGGATCTGGCCACCGACATCAACCAACTGGAGGAGGCCGTGTACCAGCTGATCCTCCGTCAGATTCAGGACAGCGGCGACACCTCCTATTTCAGCGACTACGACAAAACGGTGCTGGACTGGATCGAGCGCAGCGTGTTCTATAACGCCAAGGGTGTGACCATCGTCTTCAACACCTACGACATCGCCCCCTATTCCGCCGGTGAGCAGACCTTCTTCATCCCCTATGATCTGGTGAAGCCCTACCTCAACGACTACGGCCTCCACCTGCTGGAGCTGGATACATAAAGCGCACAAAAAGGCAAAAACAGAGCGCCGATCCGTATGGACCGGTGCTCTGTTTCTTCTGTTTTCCTCACTCCGTAAAGTGAACGTGGGAGAAGATATGATCCTGACAGAAGCAGTGATAGCCCACACACTTGCTGCAATACCGGAACTGCAGATCCGGATAGTCCGTATCCGTGCGGCCGCACACGGCACACTTGTGGTGATACCCCTGCTGCTTCTGCTGTTGATGGACGGCCTTCTTGAAGTTCACCGCCTGCCGGGAGTGCTGATACTGCTGCCGCTGCGCCCAGCCCTGCAAAGTGGGCCATGCGAAGATCAGGAAGTTCAGCAGCGCCATGATTGGCAAAATCACGCCGCCCCAGTTCTGCACCAAAATGGCCCGAATGATGCCCGCCGCAAACAGTCCCACATCGATGTAGGCCAGCCACTTCATCTTCACCGGGATGATAAACATCAGCAGCACCTGCGTATTGGGGAACAGCAGCGCAAAGGCCAGGAACATGGACAGGTTCACGTAGCTCGTCCCCGCCACCGCAAAGTTGCCGCCCGTAATGGCGCTGGCCAGCAGAGCGCCGATGACCGTCAGCAGCACGCCGCTCCAATAGTAGAGGTTAAACCGTGCCGTTCCCCACTCCCGCTCCAGCGTGGAGCCGATCCAGTAGTAGAAATACAGCTCCACCACCAGCCAGAACACACTGGTGGTACTGGGTACGAAAATGTAGGTGACGATGCGCCACACCTCACCCCGCAGCACCATCTGCGGATCAAAATACAGGAAGTTCAGGGCATTGGCGTTGGTGCCTCTGGTCAGCATGATCAGAAAAAACACCACCACATTGCCGATAACGATATAGCGCATCAGATCCGGCACGCCGAAGCGGGGATGCCGGGCGCAGAACCGGTCTGCGGCGTCATAGAGCTTTCTCAAGGGAAATTTCCTCCAAACACTTATTTTCATTCATTGTACCCCATTATGCGGAAAAAGTCATGACATTTTTTTGAATATTCCGGAGAAAATGCCGCAAAATCTCCCCAAAAGGCGTTGACAAAGTTGCGCCCGGCTGGTATACTTTATAAGCCGCTTTGAATGGGTAGAAGTTTCGGCTCCCGCAGCCGACGCCCCCGACAGCGAGTCCGTTATAAAGGAAAGGCAGGTGCAACAAGTAATGCAGGCAATTATCGTGACCGGTGGTAAGCAGTACAACGTTTCCGAGGGTGATACGCTTTTCATCGAGAAGCTGGACGTCAACGCCGGCGACGCCGTGGTCTTTGATCAGGTGCTGGCCATCGTGGACGGCGAGAACTCCAAGTTCGGCACTCCCGTGGTGGAGGGTGCCAAGGTGGATGCCACCGTGGTGAAGAACGGCAAGGGCAAGAAGATCCGTATCTTCAAGTACACCCCCAAGAAGGGTTACCGCAAACGGCAGGGTCATCGTCAGCCCTACACCAAGGTGGAGATCGGCAAGATCTCTTTCTAAGGCATGACGACCGTTACATTCCTCACGGAGGATGCACGCATCATCGGGTTTGACGTGCAGGGCCACAGCGGCTGGGGAGAATCCGGCGAAGACATCGTCTGCGCCGCCATTACCAGCGCCGTCCGTCTGGTGGAGGCCACCGTAAACGACGTGATGGGTCTGTGTGCTGCGGTAAAGGTGCGGGAAGCGGATGCCTCGATCTCCCTTCGGCTCCCCGGCGGACTGGCCAACACGGCCGAGTCCACCTGTCAGAATCTCCTGACGGGGCTGATGGTCTATCTGGCGCAGCTTCACGACGAATATCCCGATAACATTGAAGTTATGGAAGGCTGACCGCCCTCCTCTTCTCTACCCTTACAGAAAGGATGGTACTGAAATATGCTGAACATTGGTCTGCAATTCTTCGCCCACAAAAAAGGTATGGGCTCCACCAAGAACGGCCGTGATTCCGAGTCCAAGCGCCTGGGTCCCAAGCGTGCGGATGGTCAGCACGTTCTGGCCGGCAACATTCTGGTTCGCCAGCGTGGCACGCATATCCACGCCGGTGCCAACGTGGGCCGTGGCTCCGACGACACCCTGTTCGCCAAGGCCAACGGTGTGGTTCGCTTCGAGCGTCTGGGCAAGGATCGTAAGCAGGTTTCTGTTTACCCCGCCGAGTAAAATTTACGTTCAAAAAACCGTGGAAGCTGTGCTTCCACGGTTTTTTCCTTTCTCACGGCCGCCGCTTTTTCTCCAGCGCCTGCAGCGACAACTCCCCTGCCAGCTTCAGCAGTGCATCCGCCATGACCCGCTCCGCCGGCAGGCCCCCGGCCTGCGCCCCTACCTTCCGGTAGAATTCGTATAGGCTCTCCTCCACCAGTATCTCCACCCGCTTCATCTATTCCACCCCCCAATTTAGATAGGTCCATTCTACACCTTTTTGTCGTCGGGGTCAAGTGACCTCATTCCGTTCTTTGCTTCCTGTTATGATAACAGGGAAAGAAGGTGAGGTCATGGTCAGCGCCGCTCTGGTGGGGCAGGTGATTCAAAGCTATCGGCTCCGAAAGGGAATGTCACAGGAGGTCCTCAGCGGTCTGGCCGGTCTGGACCGCACCCATTACAGCAAAATCGAGCGTGGACTGCGGAGTCCCACCCTCGATACCCTTTTCAAAATCGCACAGGCGCTGGATATTCCGCCCAGCGATATCGTCCGGCAAATTGAGCAGCAAATATCAGAGTACCCCGAACCATAATTTTATGGGAGGTAAGCCCGTGGAACAGAAAATCAAGCAGGACAGCATCCGCATCGGGGAGAATATACGCCGCATCCGTCTGGCTCAACACATCAAGCAGACCCAGCTGGTGCAGCTGCTGCAGCTGGAGGGCATCAACATGACCCGTGAGACACTGGTGAAGATCGAACGTGGTATCCGACATATTGAAGCCACCCAGCTCCGGGGCATCCGAGACGCCCTGCACACCACCTATGACGAATTATTCCGGGAATCATAACCAGCTGAAAAAATAGCGGCAGGAACTTCGTTCCTGCCGCTATTTTTTTATTTAGCTTACCGCTTGCCTCCGCCGAAGCCTTTCCCGCTGAAGCCGCCGCCACGGCTGCCTCCGCCGGAACGGGAGCTTCCGCCGAAGCCCTTGCCGCTGAAGCCACCGCTGCGGCTCCCGCCGCCGAAGCTCCGGGAGGGCCGGGAACCGGAAGGCCGGGAGGGTCGAGGGGTACTGGGCCGGGATCCACCGGGCCGAGGACCGCCTCCCATGGGCGGTCTGGGGCCGCCCCCCATAGGAGGCCGAGGGCCGCCGCCCATGGGCGGACGGGGGCCACGGGGCGGTGCAGGCCGCCGGGGCGGACGGGGATGCCGTCCCCAGAACACGGGATAGTACACAGGCCCGCCTACCACCACCGGGCGGCGGCGATACCGGCGATACCGCAGGCCATCCAGCAGGATCCACACCACAAAGATGCCCACCACCAGCAGCACCACGGCTGTCACAGAGCCGGAGTCATTGCCCTGCCACGCACCGTTATCCTCATAATCGGAATAGCTGCCGCCGCTCTGCTGACGGCCCAGCGTCTGGGCATAGAACACATCCGCCTGCCGGAAGAAGGCCAGCGCCGCTGCGTCGTAGTCCCCCTGATAGTAAGGAGTCTCCACAGCGCCCTGCAGGCCCGCCTGATAGGTGTCCGTCATGGCGTCCAGCACGTTGTCACCCAGCGCCACGTAGTAGTCACTGTCCTTCACCAACAGCAGCAGCATATCATTGCCGCCCAGCCCCCACTGGGAGCCAAGCTCCGCCGCCGCCTTCTCATAGGTCCAGCCGTTCAGCGTGTCCAGCGTCGCCACGGCGATGATGGCCCGATAGTCGCTGTCCCAGCTCTGGTCATACTGCCGCAGGGAGGCCTCCGTTTCGTCCGTCAGCAGATCGGCGTCGTCCCGCAGCCAGTTGCCGTAGGATACCTGGGGCAGGTCGGCGGGCTTTTTGCTGATGCCGTAGACGCAGGAGCCCAGAATGGCCAGCACCAGCACCACCAGCGCAAAGCCACGTTTTTGATAAAATTTCATGGTAATCTCCTTTCACGGAGAAGGCGTATCTCTCAGCTTAACCACGCAGCTCCAGCAGCTTCTGCTTCAGTTCGCCCTCGATGCGGCCCAGCTGGGCCTCGGCCTCCCTGCGCTTGGCGGCGCCCTCCTGCTGGATGCGGGCCACCTCGTCCAGAGACTCGATAAGCTGCTGGTTGGTGTGCTGCAGCGTCTCGATGTCCACGATGGAGCGCTCGGCCTCCTTGGCGGTGGCGATGGTCCCCATCTTCAGGGTGTCGGCGTTCTTCTTCAGCAGCTCGTTGGTCATCTCCGTCACGGCGCTCTGAGCCGCCGTGGCCTGACGGCTGTGCTCCAGCCCCAGTGCCAGCACCATCTGGCTCTTCCACAGGGGAATGGTGTTCACCAGCGAGGACTGGATCTTCTCGATCATCAACGTGTCGTTGTTCTGCAGCAGCCGGGTCTGGGGGCCCATCTGCACCGACACCATCCGGGTCAGCTCCAGATCGTGGATCTTCTTTTCAAACCGGTTGCACAGGTTCACCAGATCGTTATAGGCCTGTGCGTCCTCTGCCGTGCCGGACTGCTCCGCCTTCTTGCGAAGCTCCTCCAGTTCACCGCTGCGTACCTCCTCCAGTCGCTTTTTACCGGCCAGAATGTACATGGTCAGTTCCTTGTAGTACTTCAGGTTCAGCTCATACATCTGGTCGAACATGGCCACGTCCTTGAGCAGCGTGATCTGGTGCTGCTCCAGAGACTGGGCGATCTTCTCCACGTTGGCCTCCACCTTGCCGTACTGGGCCTTCATGCTCTCCAGTCGGTTCCCGGCCTTCTTGAACAGGCCCATAAAGCCCTTCTTTTCTTCGCCGTCGCCGAAGCCCTTCAGCTCCACCACCAGACGGCTCAGGTCCTGCCCGATCTCGCCCAGATCCTTGCTGCGAACGTTATTCAGGGCGCTCTCGGAGAAACCCGCCACGCTCTTCTGTGCGGCGGCACCGTACTGCAGGATCATGTTGGTATCCCGCACATCGATCTTGTGGGAAAACTCCTCCACCGCCTTCTTCTCCTCGTCGGTCAGGAGCTTTTCATCCATCTCCACCGGCTCGATCTTCTTCTCCTCCGGCTCCGGCACTTCGGGAGCCGTAGGCTCCAGCGTCAGCTGGGGAACGGCCTCGGCCGCCGCCGTAGGCTCCAGGGTCAGTTCAGGCATCATGTTGTCTGTCATGGTCATAGTTCCTTTCTATCTCATATTGTTCGTTTACTTGCATTTCCCGGAGGGCGCCGCCCCATGGGCCGCCCTCCTCTCAGGGTCTTTTTACAGCTCCAGTTGGATGCCGTTGTCGTCCTCCCTCTCCTCCGCCGCTGGAGTCTCCTTCTGGGTCTGGTGGATGGGATCGTCGCTGAGTCCCTCACGGGCCATCATGTTCTCCAGCACCGTGATATCCGTGGAGATATCCAGCGCCTGATCCCCAAAGAGACTGTCCAGCTGCCGTTCAAAGGCAGTGACAATGGTGCTCATCATGCTCTCCACCCGCTCCATGGTGCCGCTGATGTTCTGACCCTCCACGCCCTGACTGCTCATGCGGTCATAGGCGTTGAGGAGCTTCAGCGTGGTAGGCAGGTAGTAGTTCATGAATTTACGGATCTGCGGCAGCTTCTTGGGATCTGCCTTAACACAGTCGAAGATTTTGTTGGAGACCTCCTCCAGCCGGTCGATCTGCCGGCTGATGGTCTCGTCCTTGATGCTGTCGTTGAGGCGCTTCATCTCCCGGATGGCCAGTTCACCATCGGAGATCATCTTATCCAGCTCCGGGTTACCGGTGGGCTGGGGCTTCTCCTCCACCTCCTCCACAACGTCCTTGCAGAAGATGCGAGCGATGAGAAATACCACCACCGACGCCGCAGCCGCCATGATAAAGTGGCCCGGCTTGTACAGGGGCAGCAGCAGGGCATACAGCACCCATACCACCGCCGCTGCGTATATGGGCGCAGCCGATTTATGCACGATCTTTTTCATTGCACGCCTCCGTTTCTGACCTGTCATATACAGTTGGTTCGATTATACCCCATGCGCTCCCCCCGGTCAAGAAAAAATCCCAATATCGGGACATCCAACCGGGTCATCGCCCCTCCGGTCGCCGAAACCCGGACGATGCTCTCCCACCGGCAAGCGGATGCGGTAAATCGGCAAGGGCAGGCATGCCCTCCGGCGTGCCTGCCCTTGCCCGCTTATCACATTTTGCAAGCCGTCTCCCCCACCCGCAGACCTACCGCAGTGGGATGCCCCGGCTTCCGTCGGTGGGATCCACGAACAGCGGCAGCTGGGGCGGTGCGTAGGTCCACCAGATGGCCAGCCCCCACACCGCCAGCAGCGTCACGCCGCCTAAGATCTGCCACACCGGCCCGTCCAGCACCCGCCGGGCCTGAACGCTCCAGCTGACCCAAAAGGCCAGCAGCACCGCCAGCTGGAAAATCAGTACATCCACCCACATGATCCCCCGGCCCAAAATTCCCTGATAGGTGTAAAACAGCGCCGGGATGGCCGCAAGGCCCGCCAGCAGCCCCAATCCACGGGCGGGCAGCAGGGAGCCGTGACCCCGTAGGGCGATGCATTCCACCAGCGACCACAGCACCCACGGAGTGATGAAAAGCTTCATGTGCTCCCAGGTGGATTCGTTGACGGCGGCCAGCGGCGCCGCTATGGGACTCTGCCCCGTCCAGTCGTAGATAAAGTGCAGCAGGTTCCCCGCCGCCAGCACCACCAGCAGGCCCACCGTCTCCCAAGTACGCCACCGTTTTTCTGCCATGTAAAAGCCCTCCGTTTCCATGTACCTGATACCTCAGTGTACACGAAAACGGAGGGGCTTATACCTACTCTGGTTTTTGGACATTTTCCGGACAAAAACCGGACAGAATTTTCCCTTACCGACGGGGGAAGATCACAACACCCGACGTCCCTTTGGACGTCAGATCCAGCGTCTCTCCCGTCAGTCGGTGTACCGGCTGCTCCGGGAGGCGGGAGAGAAAGTCCTCCAGCGTGGTCAGCTCCGGGAAGCCCTGCTCCCCTCTCCGGAAATGCATGGGCAGCACCAGTCGGGGGTGCAGCCGACGCACCAGCTCCGCCGCCGCAGCGGCATCGATGGTATAGGTGCCGCCCACCGGCAGCATCAGCGCATCGCAGCCCGAAATTTTCTCCTCCTGCGCCGCTGTCAGGGCGCAGCCCAAGTCCCCCAGATGCACCACGGTCATGCCCTCCGCCCGGAAGATATGAACGGTGTTATCGCCCCGGAGAGCGCCCTGACAGTCGTCATGGAAGGTGGAGAACGTCTCCACCGTAAAGGGATTTTCCCCGCCGGGCAGCAGTGTCACCGCCTCCAGACAGTCGTGGTCAAAGTGGTGGTGGCTGATATAAACGGCGTTGGCCTCCACCCGCAGCGGCGGATAGCCCGCCACAACCCGATAGGGATCGATGACCAGTCCGTAGCCCGCCGACTCCAGCCGAAAGCAGCTGTGGCCCAACCATGTAATGTACATAAGCGCCTCCTGTCACGAATTTTTAGAATATCGGAACAAATCCGGCCAAAATGTCATAGCAGCAGAATATGTTCCCATGATAGCCGAATAGAATGATATGTGTATCAGACCGCATCAGTCCGCATCAGCCCTGCCAGAGCATCTCCCGGCAGATCTCCTTCAGGCTGTGGGCGCCGCACATGGCCATGGTATCCGACAGCTCATCCGCCAGCTTGCGGACGTAGGCTGCCACGCCCTCCTCGCCGCCGCCATAGACCATGGTGACGAAGGGACGGCCAATGAGAACGCCGTCCGCTCCCAGCGCCAGCGCCTTGAACACATCCAGCCCTGTGCGGATGCCGCCGTCCACCAGCACCATGACCCGGTCGCCCACGGCGTCGGCAATGGCGGGCAGCACCTCCGCGGTGGCGGGACACTGATCCAGCACCCGGCCGCCGTGGTTGGACACCACGATGGCGGAGGCCCCGGCCTCCACCGCCTTCTCCGCCCCACGGACGGTCATGATGCCCTTGAGGATAAAGGGCTTTCGGGCGTGCTCCGCCACCTCACGCAGCTCCGCCACGGTCTTGCTGCCGGCAGGCGGCATCCGGTTGCGGAGGAAGGGCAGACCGGCGGCATCGATGTCCATGGCGATGGCCATGGGGTCGGCGGTCAGGGCCAGTTCCAGCTTCTGCATCAGGGTCTCCCGGTCCCAGGGCTTCACCGTAGGCACACCGCAGCCCTGCTGGACCCGGATGGCCTGCGTGGCACCCTCCATCACCGCCGGGTCCACACCATCGCCGGTGAAGGCCACGATGCCTGCCTTAGCACAGGCCGCCAGCAGCAGCCGGTTATAGGTCAGATCGTCGTACTTATCTCCGTAGTGCAGCTGCATGGCGCCCACAGGAGCCGCCATCACCGGCAGGGCCAGCCGATGGCCGAATAAGTCGAAGGACGTGTCGGCGGGACGGTTTTCCCCGATGGTATCCAGATTCACCCGCAGCTCCTGCCACTTCTGATAGTTCCGGGCAAAACCGGTGCCGGAGCCCTTGGCGCCGGGGCCGGGGATGGTATTCTTACACGCCTGTCCGTTGCACACGGGACACGCCTTGCAGTAGGGTCCCATGCAGGTGCGGGCGTTTTGCAAAACTTCCTGATATTCCATATGTTTGAAACCTCCCAGAGATTGATGGGGCTATTTTACTCCCGTTTTGGGCGCTTTTCAAGACATTTAAAGCCATTTTCCGCGATTGTGAAAAATGACGAAAGAATTTCTGTATCCAATTTTTGATTCATCATTTTTCCCGCAAAAAGTGAATGGGAGCCTTTTTGTGTATTTTTTGTGAATTTGCTTTTATTTGAAGGAAAAATGTTTTCGAAAAAAATTTTCAAAAACATTTTTCCCGACTTCTCACAGAAAAATCCTGTCACAAATTCCGCAAGCGTTCCGCCGCTGCCGCCGATTTTTGCCCCGTTTTTCCATTTTAAGCGGTTTTCTTTGCAAGAAAAATATTATATAAAAATGACGAACGACTCCAAACTAATTTTTAGGCACTTCGAAAAAAAGTTTGAAAATTTGACGGGGCGGACGGCGTTTTTTATAATGTGCAGTGGGACAAAAAGAATCTCCCGTCCCTCTGCCGGCTCCGGGAGAAAACAAGGAAAAGAGAGGAAAAGTCTTTATGGAAAAGTACCTGGTCCTAGCCACATTTGTTGGCTCCATCATTGCGCTTCTCTTTGTGGTCATCACCGCAAAGAAGGTGCTGCGCTTCTCGGAGGGCACCCCCCTCATGCAGAAGATCTCCCAGTCCATTCGTCAGGGTGCTAACGCATACCTCAAGCGCCAGTATTCCGTGGTAGGCGTGTTCTTCGCCTGCATGGTGGTGGTGCTGTGCGTCATGGCAGCCTGCGGTCTGCTGACGTGGTTCGTACCCTTCGCCTTCCTGACCGGCGGCTTCTTCTCCGGCCTGTCCGGCTTCATCGGCATGAAGATCGCCACCGCCTCCAACTGCCGCACCGCCAATGCCTGCCAGGAGGGGCTGAACCGTGGTCTGCGGGTGGCCTTCTCCGCCGGCTCCGTCATGGGCTTCACCGTGGTGGGTCTGGGCCTGCTGGACATCTCCGTGTGGTTCTTCCTGCTGCGCTTCGTGTTCAAGCTGGAGGCCTCCGCCATCACCAGCGCCATGCTGACCTTCGGTATGGGCGCCTCCTCCATGGCTCTGTTCGCCCGTGTGGGCGGCGGCATCTTCACCAAGGCCGCCGACGTGGGCGCCGATCTGGTGGGTAAGGTGGAAGCCGGTATCCCGGAGGACGACCCCCGGAACCCCGCCGTCATCGCTGACAACGTAGGCGACAACGTGGGCGATGTGGCCGGTATGGGCGCCGATCTGTACGAGTCCTATGTTGGCTCTATCATCTCTGCCTCTGCGCTGGGCGTGGCCGCCTTCTCCGATCAGGCCTTCAAGGCCATGGCCATCCCCATGGTCATGGCGGCCATCGGCATCATCTGCTCCATCATCGGCACCTTCTTCGTCCGCACCGACGAGCAGGCCGACCAGCGCACCCTGCTGAAGGCCCTGTCCCGTGGTACCAACCTGTCCGCTATCCTCATTGCCATCATCGCCTGCCCGCTGGTGATCCTCCTGCTGGGCAAGGAGCATCTGGGCCTGTACTTCGCCATTCTGGCGGGCCTGATCGCCGGTGTGCTCATCGGTAAGGCCACGGAGTACTACACCTCCGACACCTTCAAGCCCACGCAGGATCTGTCCTCCAAGTCTCAGACCGGTGCCGCCACCATCATCATCGGCGGTTTGGGTCTGGGTATGCTGAGCACCGCCGTCCCCATCATCATCGTGGCTATCTGCATTCTGGTGGCCTACCTCTGCTCCGGCGGCGCCGCCTCCACCGGCATGGGCCTGTACGGCATCGCTCTGGCCGCCGTGGGTATGCTGAGCACGCTGGGCATCACGCTGGCCACCGACGCCTACGGCCCCGTGGCCGACAACGCCGGCGGCATCGCTGAGATGGCCGGTCTGGCTCCTGAGGTCCGCCAGCGCACCGACGCTCTGGACTCTCTGGGCAACACCACCGCCGCCACCGGTAAGGGCTTCGCCATCGGCTCCGCCGCTCTGACCGCTCTGGCCCTGATGGCCTCCTACATCGAGAAGGTCAAGGAGGTAGGCGCTGACGTCACCTTCCAGGATTTCAGCCTCATGAACCCCGTGGTGCTGGTGGGTCTGTTCATCGGCGCCTGCCTGCCCTTCGTGTTCGCCGCCCTCACCATGAACTCCGTGGGCCGTGCCGCCCAGAGTGTGGTGCTGGAGGTGCGCCGTCAGTTCCGGGAGATCACCGGTCTGATGGACAGCAAGGCCGATCCCGACTATGCCCGCTGCGTGGACCTGTGCACCAAGGCATCTCTGCACGAGATGATCCTGCCCACCATCATCGCTGTGGTCTGCCCCATCGTGGTGGGTCTGATCCTGGGCTACATGGGCGTTGTGGGTATGCTGGCCGGCGCTACCGTCACCGGCTTCCTGATGGCCATCTACATGGCCAACGCCGGCGGTGCGTGGGATAACGCCAAGAAGTATATCGAGGCCGGCCACTTCGGCGGCAAGGGCTCCGACTGCCACAAGGCAGGCGTGGTGGGCGACACCGTGGGCGATCCCTTCAAGGATACCTCCGGCCCCGCCATCAACATCCTTATCAAGCTGCTGAGCATGGTCTCCATCGTGTTCGCCGGTCTGGTGGTGAACTTCCACCTGCTGTAAAGTTTTATAAAAAGAAGGCTGAGCATCCGCTCAGCCTTCTTTTTGATGCGTTTTTTGAAGCTTGCGAGCGTAGGCCAGCGTTTGCCGCAGGGCTGCCTCCCGGTCGAGCCCCGCCAGATGGAGCTTGCGGGCGTAGGCCAGCAGTTGGGAGAAGTCCCGATCCGGGGTCAGTCCGGCGGAGATCAGGTCGCCGCCGGTGACCATGGGGCGGGCCATGGCGGCCCGGTAGATCTCCAGCCGCTGCCGCAGGAAGGGCTCCGGGTCCGGACGGGGCGGGTCGCACCGGGAGCCACGGTGATCCGCCAGCGCCAGCAGGATCAGGTCCCCCGGCTCTATGGCGGCGTCCAGCAGACGGTTGGTGGACTTGACGGAGGCCCCACTCAGTGCCATGGCATTGGGCTTCATGTGCAGGGCCACCAGATTTTTCACGCACCGGTGGAGGGCCTTCTCCCCGATCACCCGGCGCAGGAAGTCCTCCGCCGGCGGCAGACCCGCCTCCTCGTGGCCGTAAGCGTGGATGACGCCGCCGGACTCCGTGGTGGCGACGGCCTTGCCAAAGTCGTGGGCCAGTGCCGCCAGCATCAGGGCCATGGGCTGGGCTGCTTGGGGCCGCAGCTCGGCGGCGGTATCCAGCACCGCCATGGTGTGCTCCCACACATCCCCCTCCCCGTGGTAGCGGGGCGGCTGGGGGACGCCCTGTAAGCGCTGCACCTCCGTGAACCACGGGCGCAGCTGGTGCATGATATCCAGTGTACGGAAGAAGATGGAGGGGCGGGGTGCCTGCAGGAGGGCCTTTTGCAGCTCCCCCTCCACCCGTTCACGGGACAGGGCCGAAAGATCCATGGTGCGGCACAGGGCCACCGTCTCCTCCGCCACGGTGAAGCCGAAGCGGGCGGCGAACTGCGCTCCCCGCAGCACCCGCAGGGGATCCTCCGGAAAGGAGTGGTCATCCACATGGCGTAGGAGGCCCCGGCGGAGATCCTCCCGGCCGCCGAAGAAGTCCAGCACCTGACCGGTGAGCACATCCTCCATCAGGGCGTTGACGGTGAAATCCCGGCGGCGGGCGGCTCTCTCCGGCCCCAGCCACGGGTCCACCTCCACGGTGAAGTCCCGGTGGCCCCGGCCCACTGTGGTCTCCCGCCGGGGCATGGCGATGTCCAGTCCGCAGCCTGCCAGTCCGTAGACGCCAAAGCTGGCCCCCACCGTCCGACGGCCACCCATTTGATCCAGCACGGCTTCCAGCTGCTGGGGGGTGACGCCGTGGACCTCGATATCCAGATCCTTGCTCTCCCGGCCCAGCAGGCGGTCCCGGACGCAGCCGCCCACATAGTAGACGCTGCCGCCCAGCGGCTGCATCTCCTGCGCGATGCGGCGGGCCGTCTCACGATCCCGTGTCATGCAGTCTCCCCTCCCTGTGAAAAAAGCCGTGGCCACGGGCCACGGCTTTTGCGTTTACGCCAGAATGTCCCCCAGATCGTCGAAGGTATGGGCATTGGTGACCACCACCACGTGGTCGCCCTCCTGAATGATGCTGGTGCCGCTGGGGATGATGATCTCGCTGCCCCGTGCAATGGCCGCCACCAGCACGTCGTCCTTCAGGGACAGTGCCCGCAGGGGCTTATTCAGCACCGCACGGCTCCGGGCCGTGGCGGTGAACTCCAGCGCTTCCACGGCGCCGCCCAGCATCTTATACAAGCTCTCCACGGCGCTGCCCTCGGAATTGGCCAACGCCCGGACGTAGCGGGTGATCTGGTTGGCCACGATATCCTTGGGACTGACGATGCTGCCCACCCGCATATCCCGGACCAGATCCATGTAGTTGGGGCGGGTCATCTTGGCCAGCACCTTGGGGACGCCCGCCCGCCGAGCCGTCAGGGCCATCAGCAGATTCTCCTCGTCCCGGCCCGTCAGGGAGACGAAGGCATCCGCCTCGAAGATATTCTCGCTGGTCAACAGCTCCTCCTCCGTGCCGTCGCCCTCGATGATCATGGCCGTAGGCAGCTGGGCCGCCAGCTGAAGGCACTTATCGTGCTTCTGCTCCACGATGCAGACCTTGGTATTGCTCACCGCCAGCTCCCACGTGAGATACATGGCGATGCGGCTGCCCCCCAGCAGGGACACGGTCTTGACCCGCTGCTGGGTGCGGCCCATAGCCCGCAGCATCTTCTGGAGTTCGGACTTGGTACCCACCATGTAGAGCTTGTCGCCCTCTCTCGGCACAAAGTTGCCGTTGGGGATGATGCACTCGTCCCCCCGCTGGGCAGCGCAGATCAGCACCTCCGCCGAGCGGATACGATGGAACTCGCTGAGGGCCACCCCGTAAAACCGGTCCCGCTCCGTCACCTGTATGCCGATCATGTCGATACGGCCGCCGGCGAAGGGCTCCACGGAGGAGGCGGAGGGGAAGCTGAGGATGCGGGCGATCTCCCGTGCCGCCGCCAGATCGGGGTTGATGACCATGTCCATCCCGATCTCCCGCTTCAGCAGGGCGGCGTCCCGGCGGTAGTCCGGATTCCGCACCCGTGCGATGGTGTGCTTGGCCCCCATGGTTTTGGCGATGAGGCAACACACCAGATTCGTCTCGTCCAGATTGCTGACAGCGATGACCAGATCCGCCGTCCGGGCGCCGGCCTCCTCCAGCACACTGATGCTGGCGCCGTTGCCCTCCACGCACATGAGGTCCAGGGTGCTGTCGGCACGGGCCAGCGCCACCGGGGAGGAGTCCACCATGGTGATGTCGTGGCCCTCCACCGCCAGCTGGCGGGCGATAGCGTAGCCCACCTTTCCGTTTCCTACAATGATGATCTTCATGAGCCTGACTGTTCCTTTCCCGGTCGTTCCGGCTGCTCTTTTTCCGGAGGTATTGCTTCTTGCGGCGGCTGCCCCTGCGTCTGCTTAGGTGGCTCCGCCGGTTTGGGTGGGTTCGCCTTTCCCGGCTGCTCTGCCGGTTTAGGCGGCTGTGGCTGTCGGGGCGGCTGCGTCGACCCGGAAGGCTTCTGCGCCGCAGCTTCCTGCCGTGTCGGCCGGGCAGCCTTTTCCGCCGCCTTTTCCTCTGCCGCACGACGGCGCTGGGTGCGCCGGTGCAGCACCACCGCATTCAGCTCACCGCCTAAAATCAGCACCGTCCCGCTCATATACAGCCACAGCAGCACCACCACAATGGTGGCGATGGAGCCGTAGAGCTGGGTATAGTGTGCCAGATTTTCCACATAATAGGAGAAGGCCAGCGACAGCAGCATCCACGCCGCCAGCGACACGGCCACGCCCGGTGCCACCTCCCGCAACGGGCATCGGCGGCCCAGCGCCAGCATATACAGCACCGTCACCAGCACGAACATCAGCAGCGCCACCGCCACGAAGCGGAGCTTGCTCCAGAGGTTGATGAAACCGTCCGGTACGGTGATGATCCCCGACACAAAGTACAGCGCCCGGCGGCCCACGGTGATCATCAGCAGCGTCAGGCCGATGGATACCATGAGCCAGATGGCGAAGAGAAAAATTTTCAGCTGATCCAGCAGGATGTTCTTGGGCTGGCCCTTACCGAAGGCCTTGCGCAGCGAGTGCAGCAGGCAGCCGGTGGCCCGCATGGGGAACCAGATGGAAAACACCAGACTGAACCACATGAGCTGGCGGCTGGCGTTGCCGGAAACGTATTCCAGATAGCCCCGCACCACCTCCGCCACGTCCCCCGGCACGATCTGCCGCAGGCCGGTGACGATGCTGTCCACATCCAGCTCCAGAATACCCAGCAGGGTGCTGACGAAGATCAGCAGCGGGAAAATGGCGAACAGCAGGTAGTAGGTCAGGGCTGCGCTGTCCCGTGCCACGTCATGGAGATAGTACCGGCGGATCATCTGCGCCGCCGTTTGCCCCAGCGCCGTGCGGGGGTGAGTGCCTTTACGCATAGTTCGCTCCTCTCTGTTTCAGCTTATTATTGTAGCACAGCTGTGAGCAAAATAAAAGGAGATTTTCCATTACACGGAAATCTCCCACCTGTTTTTTATCATAAATATTCCAAAAATATTACTTTTCTGTAAAATTTTGTTTTTTCCGCTGAAAATTTAGAAACTATTCACTATTTAGTATTGGCATTTGAAAAAAAGCGTGTTATAATACGTGCAATCGGAGTTGTCTCCTGTGCATGGAAAAATTTGTAAAGAGGGTCTAAACTATGGATAACTTAACGAGAATCGTCAAAACTGAAATTTCCCGTCAGTACAAGAGCGTGCGGCAGTTTGCTTTTGCGGTCAATATCCCCCTATCTACCATCAACAGTGCGCTGCACAACGGCATCGGAGGTTCCTCCTTCGACACGGTGGTGCAGATCTGCCAGACGCTGGGGATCAAGGCCATCTCCAGCGATGCCTCCTTCTATCTGACGGAGGACACCCAGCAGCTGCTGGATCAGTATGCCCAGTTGGACGACTACGGCCGCCACACCATCGCTTCGGTGATGAAGGTGGAATACGACCGCTGCTCCACGCAGGGCGCCCGAAGCACAAGCGGCAGCGATTATGAGCTCCGCCCCAGTGTCAACGTCTCCTCCGACCTGGGCGGCTCCTCGGTGGAGCCGCTCCAGGTACTCAGCGACCATCGCAGTCTGTAACCTACCAAACAGAGCTGTGACAAAATCTGCCGGAGATTTGCGGCTCCGGTTGGTTTTGTGTCGCCAGCCACGGGCTCTCCCCCACTTGGGGGGAGGGCCCGTGGTTTTTTTATAGGGAGTTATGGTGCGTGATAGGGAGTTTACTGTTCTTTGCGCTTGCCGGTACGCAGCAGGGCTGCAAGGCTCATGCCGCACAGGGCCGCCAGCCCCATCCACAGGCCGGTGTCGCCGGTGTCTCCGGTGGGAACGGCGGGGGTGGTGGGCTCTGCGGGAGCGGGCAGCTTGGTCACGGACTCGGTCCGCAGCACCTCACCGCACACGGTGCAGACGTAGGTCTTGACGCCCTCACGCTCCGTGGTGGCGGGGGTGGTGATCTTGCCCTCGCCCTCCGTATGCTGGGCGTTCACAGTAAAGGTGACGGTAACGGTGTTGCCGAAGCGGTCGGTGGCCGTCAGGGTCTGGACGCCCTCGGCAGCGGAAACGGTGAGCTTACCGTCCACCAGCTCCACGGGCTGGCCGTTGAGGGTCACGCTCTCCAGATTGGGGTCGGTGACGGTGATCTCTGCCGTCAGGCAGTAGGTGCCGCCGTCCGTGACGCCCTCCACCGCAGGAGCCGCCTCGTCGATGAGCTTGGAGCCCACCTTGGTGCGGGTATCCGTCAGGCCGCAGCCGTGGTCGCACTGAGCCGTCTCCGTGCCGTCGTCGTCATAGGTGGCGTTGTTGTCGTAGACGTAGTGGGTGAAGCTGTGACCCAGAGCCGCCTGATAGAAATCCTCCGGACCAGTGTAGGTCTTGCTCTCGTCCAGCTTTCCGTCAACGTCAGCGAAATAGCTGCCGCAGTCCGGGCAATACCAATAGGCGGCGCAGCCATCCTGCGTGCAGGTGGCGGGGTCGCCTGCCGTGCGCTGGGCATTGGCGTGGTGGGTAGCCGGAATGACGGTATCGGTGATGGGCTGGGTAGCCCCTGCGTCAGCGAACAGCTTGTGGCAGTCGCTGCACTGCCAGTACTCCAGACTTCCCGGCTGGGTGCAGGTGGCGGCGGTTCCGTCGTGATGGGTCAGGTCATGATGGTTGGGATCCGTGGTGCCATAGGTGGCGCCGCAGATGCTGCAGGTGGCCTTCTTGGTGCAGGTGGCGGTGCCGTCATGGCTGCCCAGAGAGCCCTTCACCTGGCAGCCGGGAACGGCGCAGGACCGCCAGTGCTGGGTGTCATCGTGCTGCCAATCGCCCCACTGGTGGTTGCCGGTGTGGGTGATGGTAAAGGTCCAGCTGGGATCGGTCAACTCACTGACGGCGTTGATGTCCTCGTTGCCGGGAACGGTGACGTAGACCTGATAGGTACCCATATCCGTGGGAGCGGCCACGACCTTGCCGTTTTGCTTATAGATGACGGTAAAGGTGTTGTCGGGCCAATAGCCCATGCCCATGGTCCGGTCGCCTCCGGTGCTCCAGCGAACGGTGGCCTCCTTGGCGGTGCCGTCATACTCCAGATTTTCCGGAGCGGTGAAGGTGAAGTCGCCCGCTGCGGGAGTGCGTTTCACGATCTCCCACCGGAGCTTCTTTTCGCCGGTGGTGCCGTCGCTCCACTTGAAGCCCGCTGCGGGGCGGACGGTAACGGTATAGGTACCCACGCGGCAGGCTCTATAGCCGTTGCCCAAAAGCTCGTAGCCGTAGACTTCGCCGGGCAGCAGACCGTACTGCCAGTTGCCGTTATAGGTGAAGGGGCCGTAGACCGTGGGAACCGGGATGGCCTCCAGATACTGGTTCAGGGTGACAGTAGTGGACGGAGAGGGCTTCCGGGTCTCGGTAGCCGCATAGCGGACCTCATAGGTGCCGGCCAGAGCGGAGGTGAAGGCGCTGCCGCACTGGCTCCATCTGGTGCCGCCCACGGGGCGATACTCCATGCTGTTGTTGGTGCCGTTGATGCGGCCGTAGCCCGTCCGACTCTGGGGATGGGTCACGGTAAGGCCGGTGGGGGGCTGGGTCTGGGCCGTTTTCTCCGTGGGGGCGGTGAGTGTCATGGCGGTATCCGCCGTGGCCGTACCTGTGACACGGATGGTATAGCTGTCGACCTTGGCGGCGGTGATGCCGTTGAGAGTCACGCTGTACCCGTCGGGGATGTAGTAATTGTCGGGATCGGTAACGCTGATGGTGATGGGCGTCAGGTCCAGACAATCCTGCGTCAGCCGGCCGCCGTTCTTATAGGTGAGGCCGTTCGGCAGGGTGACGCTGACCTGATAGGTCTTGAGGCGGAGATAGATCAGGCCCTCAGAGTTCAGATAGGTCTCGTAGCCCGCCCGGTCGGCGCTGACGTACTGGATGCTGCCTGTGCAGGCGTCGCTGCTGATCTGGACGGTCTGTCCGCTGGCCAGAGTTCTGCCGCTGCTGATGCCGATATCGGCACCGCTGCTGAGTCTTCTGGCGCTGACCTGCTGCGACGAGTTCTCCAGATACAGGTTGTTGTCCTGATTGTCCTTATCGACGTTGTTCTGGATGATGGAGCGGCCGGACAGGGTGATGGTATGGTCGTAACCACGGACAAACACGCCGCCGCCACGGTCATCGACGGTGTTATCCTGAATGGAGCCGCCGCTCATGCTGAAGTCGCTCTTGGAATAGAGGTACACGCCGCCGCCATCGCCGCCACGGCGATCATCGTTCCCGTATTTGTTCTTATAGTTGGCCAGACCGGCGAAGTTGTCGCAGATCTCGCCGCCTCTCATGTTGAAGGTGCCTGCCACGTACACGCCGCCGCCGAAGCCGCCGCCGAAGGTGGCGCTCTCCTTATAGTCGACCGCACAGGCGTAGTTACCGGAGATGCGGGCGGTGCCGGAGAGGTCCAGAGTCGCATACAGATCCACATACACACCGCCGCCGCCGTCAAAGCCCAGGTCGTCATTGGTGCTGTTGACACGGTTGCCGCTGATCTCGCCGCCGGAGAAGTTCAGCGTGCTGCTGCGGCTCTGGATGCCCTTGGCGTATACACCGCCGCCGAGGGTATTGGAGATGTTATCCTTGATGGTGCCGCCGCTCATATTCAGGGTGGAGCCGGAAACCAGGACAACGGCAGCACCGGCGGAAGCATCGGTGTAGGTGGTATCATTGCCGCTGATCTCGCCGCCATACAGATTCATAGTGGCGTTCTCATTATACACGGCATGGGACTTATTGCCGGTGATCTTGCCGTCGCAGAGGTTAAAGGTACCCCTGTTGAACACAGCGGCGGGGTAAGGGGCGCTGTTTTCGGAGGTGTCCAAGCCGGTGATCTCGCCGCCGAACATATTAAATTTGCAGCCGGCATCGATCTCTACGATGCAGGCACCCTTGGGATCCGCCGTGTCCTTGCGGGTGATCTGACCGGCCTCCTCGGCGCAGTCGGTGATGGTCAGGGTATGATAGTTCGTCACATGAATGTATGGGCGATAATACCCGTTTTCCAGAATGATATTATGCCCGTTGAGGCAGATCCGCACATCATCCAAGTTGCTGCCCCACCCCTCATCGGTGGTGGTTACATCATTGAGCAGATAGTAGCAGCCGTAGCTCTTGACGGACTTCAGGCTGCTGATGCCGACCCACTTGGTGTTCTTATCGTGGTCGTGGTAGGGGCCATAGTTCTGGTTCTGCAGGCACACGCAGTGAGTGTGCTCCTCATTGGCCAGCAGGTCCAGATTGAAGCTGACGGACCCGTTCTTCGTGACGGCGCAGTTGGCGCGGTCACTGGTAAACACATTGGTATCGGAGGAGCCCCGCACGATGCGATAGGCGGGGATCAAATCGGCGTTGAGGCCGATGCGGGAGTCGGAGGAAACATTGCCTGCAAGGACGGCCTGATCCTCCGCCGAGGCAGCCACGTGCAGATTGCTGGCGGCCTTGTCGTCCCCCTGCGTATTGCCGGTGATATTCACTGTACCGGCTACCTTGCAGGTGGTCATACCACCGAAGTACACACCGCCGCCGGCGATCCCGGCGGTGTTGCCGGTAATCGTGCCGCCGTTGAGGTTGATCTTTGCGGTGTCTTCGGAGCCATACTGCTTTCTGGCCTCGCAATATACGCCGCCGCCGTACTTCGTTGCGGTGTTATTGGCGATGGTGCCGCCATTCATGGTGAAGGCAGCCAGTATATTCGCCACATACACACCGCCGCCGTAATCGGCCTCGTTATCCTCCATGCGGGCGGTGCCGTTCATGACAAATTCCGACGTGCCGGCAAACAGGCCCACAGCGCCGCCGGCGTAATACTGGCTCTTGCAGTTGCGGAGCACGGCGCCGTCATCCAGCGTCAGCGTGCCGTACCGGCTCACGTAGATGGCAGGATTTGTGGCAGCCGTCTTGTCGCCGCCGCCGTCCACGGTGATGTCCTTCAGGGTCAGGGCGGCATAGGCGGGATGATCCGAGCCGCCTGCGCCGCTATACCCCTGCTCACCCGTCAGATTGAACAGGCTGCCCTTGAAGCCCTCGGCACGCACCAGCTTGCTATTGGCATCGGCGCCGCTGATGACCACACGCTGGTTGTAATACTCATACCAAGCCATGCTGCCGTTGGTGGTGCGGGTGGGTCTGATGTTCAGAGTTTCGCTGATTTCGATGGTACCGCTTACAACGATTTCGATGGTATTGTTGTAAGAGAGCTCACTCATGGCGCTTTTGAGCTGCTCGAGGGTAGTCACCGTCGAGGTCCACGCCCATGACGTCTTGGGGACCAGACTCAGTACCATCACCAACGCTACCAGTACGCTGGCGATTCGCTTTTTCATAGATTTCCTCCCTGGCAGGTCTTTTGTATTTTGCAGTTACCACTTGCAATGACCTGCATCTTTCTGTATACTGAGCATATACCGTACACCAATGTACGATGCAAGTACTTTTTAAGAAAATATGGCAAAATCTGGAGAGTTCGTCATGAGTGAGCACAACAGCCGTCTGATGTCCATCGGTGAGGTGGCCAAGTCCCTGCATATTACCCGACGCATGATCCTCAACTATGAGGACAAGGGCATTCTGCTGCCCGACGTAAAAACCGGCTCCAGCGGGAACCGCTACTACACCCCGGAGACCCTGACCCGCATCCGGGCCATCCGGCGCTTGCAGACGCTGGGTATCTCGCTGGATGAGATCAAGCTCTATTTCGAGGATGCCGCCGACCTGCGGGATATCATCGCCCGGCTGGAGACACTACGGGACGAGCTGAACCTGTGCATCGAGAAGCTGCAGCTGCGGGTCCGGGAGAACAGCAACGATACCCCCATCATCCGCACCATCCCCGCCCAGACGGTGTATGTCTACCACTGCGCCTCCCCCACGGTGGAGGACCGCAAGGAGATCTTCCGAGACGTGATCCCCGCCGCCATGCGCCAGTACGGCACGGACTCCGCCAAGCGGATGTACTTCATCGATTACCCTATCGACGAGCCCAACGACATCAACTTCTGCGTGGCGGTGCTGGAGGGCAGCAAGGGCCCCTATGTGCAGGACTGGCCGGAGGAGAAGGCTCTGTGCCTCTTCTTCCACGGGGACTATGACGAGATCCCAGAGGTTCGGGAGCGGCTGGTGGCCTACGCCAGGCAGCAGGGCCTGAAGCTGAAGGGTACCTGCCGCAACATCTATCTGGAGGGCCCGCCCCACCACAAGGACAAATCGAAGTTCGTCACGCAGGTGGCTCTGCCGCTGGTGTGGGATGAGGTATGAGGAAGAAAACCGCCGCAGGAGATGCGGCGGTTTCTTTCATATTTGGAGGGGTGGGGCGCATACACTGTCCGTGAAAGGACGGGATGCATTATGCGGGGAAAAGTCTTACTGCTGCGCCGTGGCACGCTGCTGCTGATCCTGACGGCGCTGGTGGCCGCCGGTATTTTCATGGCTGTGGGAGGCCCCAGCTTCGTCAGCGCCTCCGCCGCCAAGCGGCAGCTTCCCATCTACTCGGTGGAACGGGAGGAGAAGGTCTGCGCCATCAGCTTCGACGCCGCATGGGGCAACGAGGACACCCAGGCCCTCATCGACATTCTGGGCAAATACAACGTCAAGGCCACCTTTTTCGTGGTGGGCGACTGGGTGGATAAGTACCCGGAGTCCGTGAAGGCCCTCCACGACGCCGGGCATGAGGTCATGAACCACTCCCTCCACCACGACCACTACAACGCCCTCACCGCCGATCAGGTGGTGGCGGACGTCACCGCCTGCAACGAGAAGATCGCCGCCATCACCGGCGTGACCCCCTGCCTCATCCGCTGCCCCTACGGCGAGTACGACGACCATGTGATCTCCGCCATCCGCTCCATGGGCATGGAGCCCATCCAGTGGGACGTGGACAGTCTGGACTGGAAGGACTATGACGCCGACACCATCTGCCAGCGGGTCACCTCCAAGCTCTCTCCCGGCAGCATCGTGCTATTCCACAACGCCGCCCTCCACACGCCGGAGGCGCTGCCGGCCATTCTGGACCACATGGCCCGTGAGGGGTATTCCCTGCTGCCCATCAGCCAGCTGATCTATCGGGAGAACTATACCATCGACCACGCCGGGCGGCAGTTCTGTCAGGCCCAGAGCGAGCAGTGAAATTTTTGCCGGTTTTTCAAGAAATCGGTTGATTTTTGCAAAAAATCTGATATACTCGATGAAGAGACGTACGGTGTATTTTGTGCGCTCTGCAAAAAAACAAAAGGAGAGAGTATGGTATGATTTTGGAACTGATTATCGGCATCCTGACGCTGGTGGCAGAGTGGATGATCTTCAAGAAGATGGGCCGTCAGGGCTGGGAGGGCATCGTCCCCTTCTACAACACCTACGTGCTGTGTCAGGAGCTGTACGGCAACGGCTGGAAGTTCCTTCTGTTGCTGATCCCCAT
>ERZ856578.301-NODE-301-length-103002-cov-45.651299_pt1 | contig 103002 bp, 82 predicted proteins | sample MGYA00514384_ERZ856578 | MGnify/ENA primary metagenome ERZ856578 (study PRJEB29103, sample SAMN06111958) | human gut metagenome | biome: human gut; feature: ankylosing spondylitis patient; material: healthy_person | host: Homo sapiens | place: China:Hangzhou... | reverse complement strand
GGCATTCCCGCCATCTTTCTTCTGCAGCTGGCCGCCGCCGTTTTCTGCATCGTCACCTTCTTTTGAGAAAGGATCGCCTATGTTTGTCTGCACAGCCGAAGCCATCACAAAAGCCTATGGGGAAAAGCCGCTGCTCGGCGGGGTCTCCCTAACCGTGGCCGAAGGGGAAAAGGTGGGCCTCATCGGGGTCAACGGCACCGGCAAATCCACTCTGCTGAAAATCCTGGCCGGGGAGGAATCCCCCGACAGCGGCTCCGTCACGTACGCCAGCGGCGCGCGCGTCGGCTATCTGCCGCAGAATCCGGATTTTCTCTCCGGCGCCACAATCCTGGAGCAGGTGCTGCATGCCGCCGGCGCCACCCATAAAGAATTCGAGGCCAAAGCCATTCTCACCCGCCTGGGGCTGCCTGACTTCGACCGTCCCGTGTCCCTGCTGTCCGGCGGGCAGAAAAAGCGGGTGGCCATGGCCGCCGCCCTCATTGCCCCCTGCGAGCTGCTCATTTTGGACGAGCCGACCAACCACCTGGACGGGCGGATGGTGGTCTGGCTCGAGGACTATCTGCAAAAATATAAAGGCGCCGTCCTGATGGTCACCCACGATCGGTACTTTCTCGACCGGGTGGTGGGGAAAATCGCGGAAATCGACCATGGCGGGCTGTACGTCTACGAAGCCAACTATTCCCGCTTTCTCGAGCTGAAGGCCCAGCGGGAAGAGATAGCCCAGGGCACCGAGCGCAAGCGCCAGAGCCTGCTGCGCCGGGAGGCCGAGTGGATGGCCCGGGGCGCCCGCGCCCGCGGCACCAAAAGCCGGTCCCGCATCGAACGGTACGAAGCCCTGCGGGATCGGGAAGTCCCGCCGGAGGACGACACGCTGGAGCTGCGGTCCGTCTCCACCCGGCTTGGCCGCAAAACGGTGGAAATCCACGGCCTGACCAAGGGCTTCGACGGCCCGCCCCTCATCCGGGACTGGGAGTTCCTTCTCATGCGGGACGCCCGGGTGGGCATCATCGGGGACAACGGCGCCGGAAAATCGACGCTTCTGAAACTCATTGCCGGCCAGCTGTCCCCCGACAGCGGAGAAATCATCCGGGGAGAGACGGTGAAAATCGGCTGCTTTTCCCAGGAATGCGAGGAGATGGATCTGTCCCTGCGCGCCATCGAATACATCCGCGAGGCCGCGGAAATCGTGCAGACCCCGGACGGCCCGGTAACGGCCAGCCAGATGCTGGAGAAATTCCTGTTCACCGGCGACATGCAGTGGACGCCCATCGGCCGGCTGTCGGGCGGCGAAAGGCGGCGGCTGTACCTGTTGCGGGTGCTGATGGACGCCCCCAACGTCCTGCTGCTCGACGAGCCCACCAATGACTTGGACATCCAGACACTGACCATCCTGGAGGATTATCTTTCCGGGTTCCAGGGGGCGGTCATCGTGGTCTCCCATGACCGGTATTTTCTGGACAAGGTGGTGGATCGGGTCTTTGTCTTTCAGCCGGACGGCACTTTGAAACTGTACATGGGCGGCTACAGCGATTATCTGGAACGCCGGGAGGAAGACGCGCCCTCCCCGCCCCCCAAGCCGAAAAAGGAACCCCGGCCCTCGGAGAATAAGCCGAAAAAACCGCGGTTTTCGTTCCGCGAGCAGCGGGAATACAACTCCATCGACGCGGATATCGCCGTCCTCGAGGCGCGGCTGCGGGACGCGGAGGCCGCCGTAAACGCCGCGGTCAGCGATTACGTCCGTCTGCCGGCCCTGCTGGAGGAAAAAGCAGCCGTTCAGGCCGAGCTGGACGAAAAAATGGAGCGCTGGGTCTACCTCAGCGAACTGGCGGAGCAAATCGCCGCCGACAATTAAGCCGTCGCTGCGGGGAGCTGCCATTGTGGCAGCTCCCTTTTTTGTCAAATCTTTCAGTTTTGTAATCTTACTTGACAGGCCCTCCCCACCATGCTAAAGTGACAAGTGTACTATTTTGCATCATACACTTTAGCCGTTTAAGAAAGAGCGGGTGCCTCATGTTTATCGACTCTATGTCCCGCCAACCTGTCTACGAACAAATCGTTGACCAGGTGGAGCAGATGATCCTTTCCGGTCTGATGCGCCCCGGAGAGCAGCTACCCTCCGTGCGCAGCCTGTCGCTCGAGCTGTCCATCAACCCCAACACCATCCAGAAAGCCTACGCGGAGTTGGACGGACGGGGCATCATCTATACCCTGCCGGGCCGGGGCGGCTTCGTCTCCCAAAACGCGCCCGAGCTGCTGGCCGAGGCGCGCCGCAGCCGCCTGGGTACAGTCAGGGAACTGGCCAGGGAACTGGCGCTGGCCGGCGTGCCTGAGGATGAGGTGCTGGCCTGCGTGCGCAGCGCCTATGTCGAGTCCCGCCTGTAAGCGATAAGGAGGGGATTGCCATCATCACCGCTGAAAATCTGACCAAACGGTTCGACGATTTCGTGGCACTGGATCACATGACCTGCACCATCCCCCGGGGCTGCATTTACGGCCTGGTGGGCTCCAATGGCGCGGGCAAATCCACGTTTCTGCGCCTGATTACCGGCGTCTACCGTCCCGACGAGGGTAAGGCCCTGCTAGACGGCCAGTCCATCTATGAAAATCCCAGCGTCAAAAGCCGCATCGCCTTTGTTCCGGACGATTGGTATTACCTGGGCGGCGCTTCCATCCGTCGCATGGCGGCCCTGTACAAGGCCGCCTATCCCGCCTTCGACACCGCCCGGTACCGCCGGCTGGTGGAAATTTTCCAACTGGACGAGACGAAACCGCTACAGCATTTCTCCAAAGGCATGCGGCGGCAGGCTGCCACCATTCTGGCCATATCCTGTCGGCCCGACTACCTGTTCCTGGATGAAACCTTCGACGGTCTCGATCCGGTGATGCGTCATCTGGTCAAGGGGCTTATCTGCGAGGACGTGGCGGATCGGCAGGCCACCGCCATCCTTACCTCCCACTCTCTGCGGGAGCTGGAGGACACCTGCGATCAGCTGGCCCTGCTCCATAAGGGCGGCCTCGTGTTCGAGAGCGATATCCAGAACCTGAAGACCTCCTTGTTTAAAATTCAAATCGCCTTTCTGGACGACTACGATCCCTCCCGCTTCACCGGTCTGGATTTGCTGCATTTCTCCAAGCGCGGCTCCGTCTCCAATCTGATCGTCCGCGGCGATCGGGAGCGGACGGTGGCCTGGCTGCGCGGGCTGCAGCCCGCTGTGCTGGACGTGCTTCCCCTGACGCTGGAAGAGGTGTTTACTTTCGAGATGGAGGCGCTGGGCTACACGTTCCATGATGTGCTGCAAACGGAAAGGAGCGCTGTGAATTGATGGTTGTTTTACCGGCCGCGCTCAGGCGTGCAGGCCCCTTTTGCCGGTTCTGTCCGGGCGGCTTAGCCGTTTCCCCTACGTCTGCGGAGAAGGGAGGGTGTCATGAGAAAGCACCTGTTTGATCGCAGCCTGTATCTCGACGCGCTTCGCCAGCTGAAATTTATCGGCGTGGCCGGCACGCTGCTTCTGTCGTTGGAGGCTGTCCTGATTCCCATCGGCTACCTCGTGCAGTCCTCCCAGCGCCACGGTTACACCGGCATCATCGCTCTGGACGCCATGGATATGCATCCCCTGTTGATTCTCTGCTTCCTTATACTCGCGCCCATTATGGTGCTGTATCTTTTCCAGTTTTTGAATAAGCGGCCTGCCTGCGATTTTTATCACGCCCTGCCCAACAGCCGCATATCTTTGTTTTTCAGCTTTTTTGCCGCGGTATTGACCTGGCTGACCGCCGCCGCCGTGGTGTCCACCCTTTTGTCGGTGGCCAGCTTCTCCCTGTTGGGCGCCCATTATTCATTCAACCTGCCAAGTATGCTCGTCCTATTGTTCAACACCCTGGCGGCCAGCCTGTATGTGGCCGCCACCTTCGCCGTCGGCATGTGCGTGACCGGCACGTTGTTTACTAACGTGACCGTTTCCCTCCTTCTGCTGCTGATGCCCCGGCTGCTGCTGGCGGTGTTCGGCGCCACGCTGCAAAGCCTGCTGCCGGCTATTCCATCCCTGAATTTCATCCCGCCTCTGGACGCCCAGTACAACGTGGTGACTAACCTAATTTTCGGTATCTTCACCGGCGATCCGAAGCTGTCCTTCACCTTTGCACAGGGCGGGGTATACACCCTGTGCGTCGGCGTGCTGTATACCGGGGCCGCCTGCTGGCTGTTTCACCGCCGCAAGAGCGAAAGCGCCGGCAAATCGGCCCCCAATCGGGCGCTTCAGACGGTTTACCGGCTGCTCATCGCCATGCTCATCTGTCTCATCCCCTGCGTCATGATCATCGACAGCCTCCTCGGAGAGAGCTCTATGGCCGCCGATCAGCAGTTTCTCTGCGTGGTCTGTTATCTGGGGGCCGTGTTCCTCTATTTCCTGTACGAACTGTTCACCACGCGGAAATGGCGCAGCCTGCTGCAATCCATCCCGGCGCTGGGTATTCTGCTGGTGATGAACGGCCTGTTTATCGGCGGTGTCACCGTCGCTTACTATTCCACCAAAAGCATCCAGCCCGACGCCGAAGACATCCAGGCGGTGCGTTTTATAGAGGAAGACAACACCAATGAATATTTCAGCGCCAAAACCTCCTCCGTGCGTCATACCTCCTCCGTTATCCGTGACGTGGTGTCCGAGCGGCTGGCCTATACCCTGAGTCTGTCGTCCAACAGCTACAACATCAAAAGAAACACCCCCGGCTTTGTCACCGAGCAGGTGATCGTCTATCTTCGTGGACGTACAGTGCACCGGAACATTCTGCTGAGCTCTCAGGACTTAAACACCATCGCCCAGGAGCTTGCGAAAAACCCCACCTTTCAGGAGGCCTATCTCAAGCTGCCGGAATCCCCCACCGTCAACGTGGACGGCTTGAACAGACAGCAGGCCGACACCCTGTATAAAACGCTGCAGGAGGAAGTGGCCTCCCTGGACTTTACCTCCTGGTACAGCTATCTCACGGCGCGTCCATACGGCAACCCAGTATTTACAAACGGGTACGATGTCAGCGGGCATTCTTTCCTGCCGTCGGTGATGCTGTACGGCAGCCTCGGCACCCGGTCGTATCAGACCGCCATCCCGCTCGGTACGCTGCTGCCAAAAACCAGCGCCCAGTATATGCAGCTGTCCAATGAAAGCCAGAGCATCGACGTGCTCGCCTGCCTGAAGCGATCCGATTGGTCGGAATACGATTCTCTGCGGGTGCAGGCCCTGCAATTTCTGGATGAGAACGGCCGTCCGCGCTCGTTCGAGCGGTATTTCTCCGGCGATATGCTCCAGCTTCTGCAGGAGCCGCTGGCGGATCTGGCCGGTGCTTTGGAAGGCCTGTCGAACACCGCTCCCGACATCACAAAGCCTCTGTATGGGCTTTTTCTGGAAACTCGGGAAGGCGAACGAGCCATCTTGTATCGAAATGCGCCAGACAGTGCGCTTCCGGACTTTCTCCAGCAATTTGGCAAATCATAATGAGACGGCATGGCCTGAGAATGGCCGTGCCGTCTTGTTTTTACCCTAAAGCCGTTTCCTCCGGCTGATCCTGGCCGTCCCCAGCGCCGCTGCCGCCAGGGTAAGGCATCCTGTCAAGGCTCTCTCGCCGGTGTCCGGAGGAGACGATGCCGATACCGGGTCCGTCCCCTTGGGCGCACCGTTTTCCACCTGTACCGTGACCGTATACCGGGCCGTATGCACCCCGTCCTCCGCGGTCACGAGAATTTGCACCGGTTTGGTAAAATCCAGCGGCCCGTTCACATTATGCGACGCCTTATCGGACACCGTCAGCCGCGGGGTCAGCGCCGTGAGATCCGTTCCTTTTGGAAGGGTCACCTGCACGGTTTTGGCCGCCTCATCAATCGTTCCCCGCGCCCCGGCCAGTTCGAAGCTGTTCAAGGCGCACTTCTGGCTGGGAGGGGCCATCACCCGCACCTGCATCCGATAGGAATACGAGGAATCGTCCTCCTCCAGCCCCTCGAACACCAACGGCTCTTTCGTGGAAACCGCCTGTATTTCCAGCGTGTAGCTACCCGCCCGGCGGGGCACCTCCACATGAAAATACCCGTCTCCCTCGTCGGTGACCGGCAGCGTCCGGCCGTCCAGCCTGGCGGTGACATTCAGGTTTTCCCTATCCGGATGATGCATGCGGATAACCGCCGGGTCGTCTCCCGCCTCGGCCTTGACTAAGTAGAGTGTGGCGTTTGGGTTCTCGCCGGCCAGGCTGTCCTCCAGGAGCTCGCCCAGCGTCCGGCCCGTCTCTTCCCCAGGCGCTGCGCCGGGAAGCTGGCCGGCCAGCTTTTCCCAGGGCACGTCCATCAGATCGGCCAGCATTTCCCCCATCAGGGTTCTCCCGTTCCAGTCCATCCCCAGCCTCTCGGCCAAAACGGCCACAAAGGCATTCGGTAAATCGGTAAAAACGGGCAGTCCCATTTCCCGCGCTGTCTCGCTCAGTATGGTCAGCAGCGCGCTTCCCACCGGATCACCAGGCGCATACGTCCATCCCTGCTGTCCCAGCAGGTCGGCAAAAAAGCCGTTTAAGTCGGGGTAGGAATCCTGCACCCGCAGGCCGGCGCTTTCCGCCGCCGCCTTCAGCACATCCAGCGTCAGTTTCCTGCTCAGCAGCGGCAGCAGCGTATTAAAATCCCGTCCCAGCAGATCCCTGATACTTTGTCCCGTCGCGTTCATCTCCCCGAGCGTTGTCCCTTCCGGCAGCGGATATGCATACAGCTCGGCGGCGGTCAATCCCATCACACCTAGCGCCTCGGCCTCCCGCTCCGTGAGGTTGCCCTGAGACAGGATGGTGTCCGTCAGCCGGATTAAGGCGCCGCCCCGAATCTGCACGTCGTCAAAGCGGGAAGGATACGACAGCTTCAACCCGATGAGAGCCTGAACCTCGGCCGGGGCGCAGGCCCCCTCGCCCTCTGGCGTCATAGCGTCCGCCTTTGCCTGTACGGCTTCGAAAGCCGCCTGGGCACGGCGCATATCCGTCCACAGCATTCTCAAGGGTGGCATTTGCTTCATCACCAGCGTGAAGCGAGGCAAATCGTCCGTGTTCCATCCGCCTGTCGTTTCCTCCCACTCTGCCTGACGCAGCTGATCCTCCCAGACGGACAGGCGCCCGGCATATAGAGCGGCCGGAAAGCCAGTCAGGGACGAGCCGCTGAGGTTGAGATAGGATAAGGCGGGCAGCGCGTCCAGCCACCCCTCCGGAATCCTTCGTAGCTCCGGGTTGCCGCTCACATCCAGCCACTCCAGATTGACCGCGTATTCCAAGCCCTCCAGGCTTTTGACCCCCATTTTCCTGATGCTGAGTCTTTCCAACCCCTCCATATCCGCCTGGGTCAAAGCCGTGTCCCCGGCTATGCCCAGCTGCGCGCGGACAGCGGCTCTCACCCCCGCGTCCAACGCTTCCTCGCGGAACCCTCCAGCCGAAACGACTGGCCCGCCCGGAGGCAGGCCGATGGTCATGAGCAAAGCAGCCACCGCTCCCAGCAGCCGATTGGCCACATGGTAATTTTTCATACAATTCGCCAATCCTTTCCTTTTTGGTGTAAGGGCGCCTATTATTATACATTTTTCTTACGTTTTATCAATATATTTTCTATATATAACAATAAAAAATGCTGTATTGTGAATAAAATTCACAATACAGCGCTAGACATATTTGTCCGGGGTTGCGCCATACTAATAACCGAGGGGTTTAACCATAGGTTTCCGGGAAACCAGGCCGCTTCTGAAGCGCCCTTGTTCCCCAGGAGCCCATAGAGAAAAGGATGGTGCGTCCGCTTGGAGCTTCTGCATGGCCTGCTGCGTTCCCTGGTGGACGTGGCCATTGTGCTGTTCGAGTTTATCGGCGTGTTTGTTATCATCAGCGCGGGCATCAAGGGCATCTGGGGCTTTATCTGCCGCCATCCGTTGACCCGGCTGAATCTGGCCAAGGGGATGGCCACCGGCCTGGAGTTCAAACTGGGGAGCGAAATCCTGCGCACCGTGGTCGTGAGGGAATTCTCGGAAATCTATACCGTAGCGGCCATCATCGCCCTGCGGGCGGCGCTGACTTTTCTGATCCACTGGGAAATCAAAAACGAAGAAGCGCACACCGAGCAGCTAACAGAGGACGCCGAGGAGCCCCACGAATAAAGGGACCGCAACTTATCGTTACGGTCCCTTACTTGCAGCATCCGGCACTTTTGGCTGCATATAGGCGGCTTCATATTCCTCCATCGGAATGGGCCGGCTGAACAAATATCCCTGCGCCGCTCCAAAACCCAATTTTTTGAGCATGGCGAACTGTTCCTCCGTTTCCACGCCCTCGGCGATGGTGCGGATATTCATGACCTGGCAGACATGGGCCAGAGCCCTCACCATCGCCTGAGCCTTTTCATTGGTGACGATGTTGTCCACCAGACCCTTGTCAATTTTCAGCACATCGAAATCCACCGAGGTGAACAGGGGCAGATTGGCGTATTGCACGCCGAAATCGTCGATGGACACGGCAAACCCCGCCTCCCGCAGCGTCCGAATCAACGCAGATACATCGTCCCCCTCCGGTCCCTGCGCGCTATCCGTAATCTCGATTTCCAGCAATGCCGGAGGCACTCCGTAAGCGTCGCAGGAGGCGGTCAGCCTGTCTGGCAGGTCGGGCTCCGCCAGGGTATACCGGGAAAAATTCACCGACAGCGGCACCGGCGTTTTCCCTTGCTCTCTCCAGGCGGCGATTTTTGCGCAGCAGCGATCGAATACATAATAGTCCACCAGACGGATCAGCCGGGATTCCTCCAGCAGCGGCAGAAATTGATCCGGCGGAATCACATCGCCCTCCGGGGTGCGGTACCGCACCAGCGCTTCCGCGCCGATCAGCGTCCGATCATGAAAGGCCTTCTTCGGCTGGAAATAGATAACAAACCGTTCCTCCTCCAGCAGCTTGGGCAGCACACCGGGCACCGTCAGCCCCAGCACATCGTCGTTGTAATGCCGGTATCGGTTGGACTGGGAATTCCTTCGGTAAAAATGCTTTTTATCCTCGTACATCATGGTGTCCGCCGCGGTGATCAACTGCTGGATATTCGCCGTCTTTTCCGTCCACTGACAGCCGACCGCCGCATGGCATACGCCCCCCGCCGCGAACAGCCCGCGCAGCTTCTTCACCACGGACAGGAACGCCTCTTCCTCCAACCCCCGGCACAGCACCACGAACTCATCGCCGCCGATGCGGTAAAAATCCCCCGTTGGAAACGCGTCCCGGATTTTCTGGGCGCAGGATGCCAGCACCTGATCGCCGTAATCGTGCCCGTAATAATCGTTGATATCCTTCAGGCCGTTGACATCCAAATAGGCAATGCCGAACGACCCGTCCGCCTGCGCCTGCCTGTTGATGTCCCGGATATAGCGGTTCCGGTTGTAGAAGCCGGTCAACGTGTCGTAATAGCTCAGGCGCACCAGCTGCCGCTCATCCTCCGCCCGTCTCAAGGATGTCATCAGAAAATACCGCAGCGTGTGCAGCAGCGGCGATATGTTGGCGATTTTCTCCGCCGGCGGGTTGTCCACCCCGATATACCCGGTCAGCTCCCCGTCCTTTTCCAGAGGCACCGCCACCAGACTGGAGATCCCCTGTATATTCAACGTCTCATATTCGTCGGGAGAATCGTCCCGGATGGCTTCCAAATCCTCGATGATAACGCATTCCTGCCTGTTGAAGCTGGGCCGCCACCTGTCCAGCAGCCGAATGTCCAAATCCTGAAGATTCTGGATTTGCGGCTCCACCCCAGGCGCGCACCATTCATGGGTGTTGGCCATCCGCTCTCCCTGGATGGCAAACAGATAGGCCCTGTCCGCCGACATGAACGAGCCCACCCGATCGAGTACCCGGTTGATAGCGCTGTCGACATCCTCAGACTGATACAGCATCTGCACGCATTCCATGATCATTTTATCCCCGTCCAGGGCGTTCTGCAGAGCGATTTTCTTGTTTTCCGTTTCGGTGATGTCAAACGCGATTTCCAGGCGGGCCAGCCGTCCCTTCCAGCGAATCAGCTTGTCCTTGAGCAGATAATGCCGCTGTGTCAGCGGGTTGGTGAACTCCCAGGTATACGGGGTTTCAGTATTCAGCCGCGCGTTGGTGCAGAATGGGCAGGGCGCATCCCGCCCCTGCAGCGCCTGATAGCACTTGAGTCCCTGACTGTCCTTCAAATGAAAAGTTTCCCGTCCGGCGGTGTTGACGAGCAGCAAATCGTAGTTCTCCAAATCGGACACGTAAACCAATTCTGGTATCTCGTTCATCAAATCAAACATGGCGTCCTCCTGGCCGTACCGCCCCTCGCCCGGTATGGGAGCCCAACAGCATTGTTATTTCCCCATTATACGTTGCCTTTCCCCTTTTTACAAGGTGGATTTCCATATCCATCCAAAAAATCAAAAAATAAACGGCGCCGCTCTTTTCGGAGCGGCGCCTCAGTCTGTCGAAAAAGGGAATCCGTCATTCGGGAAACAAAAAAAGCGGGGGCGGGTTACCGACCGGTGTTTGCGAGGACATGTGCCTCGCAAACACTCCTTATAGGCGAAAAATAGCGGAAACACGTGTGTTTCCGCTATTTTTCAAGAGCAGGGGTGGTACTGGCGGGGATAGAGGGAGCAAGGCGAGTATAACGAGCCGCCGCGATCCGGCATCCCCGTCCAGCAGCGTGTCGACTTTGTCGACACGCTGCGGCGCCGCTCTTTTCGGAGCGGCGCCTGAACATACCTATCGCCGGATGATACATCCGGCCCGTTATTCCTTTGGCCCAAAATCCCGGGTGAAGATATCGCTGTATTCCAGCAGCTCCTCCACCGTGTCGAAGCCCAGCCGATGAAGCAGCTCGATGACATAGGGGTTTTCCAGAGGCGTGGCATAGGCTGCCTCATTGCCGTAGGCCACCACATGCTCCCGGCCCTCTTCCCGGCTGAGAATGGCCTTCGGCCCCCCGACGCAGCCCCCGACGCAGCCCATTCCCTCGTAAAAGTTGGCGGTGGTCTGCCCGCTTTTCAGCTCCTCGATCATGGCCCGGCAGGCGGGTACTCCGTCGGCCTGCCGGGTGTGGACGGTGATGCTTCGGTGAGGATTCAGCTGCTCCACCGTGCAGCGCACCGCTTCGCTCACCCCGCCGGTGTGGGCATAAATCCGGCCTGCCCGGGAGGAGTGATCCTTCTCGTTCTCCGGCTGATCGGCCGGATCGATCCCCGCCGCCTCGAACACATCCTGCACCTCCTGGAAGGTCAGCACGTAATCCACCGCGCCGGCAATATCCGGCTCTCTCGCCTCGCTCTTTTTGGCCAGGCACGGGCCGACAAACACCGTCACCGCGTCGGGATGCAGCTTTTTCACCACCCGCCCGCAGGCGATCATCGGGGACACCGACCCCGGCACATGGGGCATCAGCTCGTGATAGATTTTCCGAATCATGGCGATCCACATGGGGCAGCAGCAGCTGGTCAACTGGTAATCCCCATCGTTAAGAATATGCCTGTCGAACTCCAGCGCTTCCTTGAGGGTGAGGATGTCGGCGAACAGCGCCACCTCGATCATGCCCGCGAACCCCAGGGCCTTGAAGGCGCTGCGCAGCTTGCCGGGCGTCACCTCCGGGCTGAACTGCCCCATGAACGCCGGCGCTACCAGCACATACGCTGGCCCCTGCGCCTCCCGTACCGCCTTCATGGCGGGCAGAATATCCCGGCTCGCGGTCAGCCGCTCCATCCGGCAGGCCTCAATACAGGCCGCGCAGCCGGTGCACAGGGCGGGATCGATCTCCATTGAGCCGTCCTCCCCGGTGACGATGGCATCGAAGATGCAGCTGTTCTGGCAGGCGTGCTCGCAGTCCCCCTCGCCGCAGGAGGCGGTGCGCAGCACGGGGGGATATTTCTCCGGATGCAGCAGGCAGTCCAGATGGTACGCGTCGTATTCCGGCAGCGGCTCCTTGCCGTCCGAAAAACTGCGGCGCAGCAGATCCTTATACAGCGTGTCAAAGCTCGTCATGATGATTCCTTCCTTTCCTCCGCCTGCGGGCGGCCCGGTTTGTCCGGCAGTTCAAGGCGGCTCCAGTCAAAAAGTTCGCCGGGATCCGTCTTGCTGGGGCTGTAATCTCCATGCCCCAAAATATGCTCCCGGTTGAAGAGCACCGCCGGATGCCGCCGTTCTATGTCCCGCAGCAGGCCGCGCAGCGCCGCATACTGCTCGTCGGTGAACCCCGCCAGCGTCGGGGCCAGAGCCGCATACTGATCCGGCGTGAGTATGGTCTCCATCTCCTCCGCCGTCCCCATGCCCAACAACTCGATGCCGATGGAATACGCGTTCAGCCGATCGGTAAATCTCTCCTCAAGCCATTTCCCTTTTCCGGCATGCCAGGCGATCCGTTCCTCGGGAATCAGGCGATAGACCGTTCCCTGACGATCCACGACATAATGGGTGGAAACGCCCCCGTCCAGAAAGATGCGGCGGATATGCGTCATATCGCAGGGAGCCTCGGGATGGTCCCGCACGGCGCTCATGGAATGAATGACCACATGGGAAATCGTTTCCTCGCGGGGATCCGAACACGCCTCCACCGGCAACAGTGCATCCGTTACCGGATACGGCGGGGTATACCGGTTGCTGTCCGGCCCTTCCGACTCCGGCGAAACCGCCGGCCCGCGGCACCCCGCCAGCAGCAGGCACAGCCCGCCCGCGAGAATTTCCCTCCAATGGCGCATACGCCTCGCTCCTTTCCCGGCTTATGGCATCATCCTACCACGTTTTCCGGGAAATCACAACCGTTCCCGCGCCGCCAGCACCCCGTCGGCCACCCGATCCGCCAGTGCGTCCAAAGCCTCCCGCTGCCCGTTTTTGGGCGCGGATTTCAGGGTCAGCGGCGGCGCGAGCAGCTCCATTTCCGTCATGCCGGCCAGCAGCGTCGTCATCTCCTTGCCCGCCGCCGGTGCCCAAGAGCCGTTTTCCACCACCGCCACGCCCCTTTTGCGCACGTTGAGCGCCGCCATTTCCCGCAGCAGGGCGTCCATGGCGTAATACAGCCCGCCATTATAGGTTGGGGCGGCCAGCACCAGATGGCTCAGCCGGAACACCTCTGCGACGATGAAGGAGGGATGGGTCTTGGACACATCGAACATCCGGATATCCTCCACCCCCCGATCCGCCAGCCGGGCCGCCAGCCGGTGAACGGCCGCCTCTGTGTTGCCGTACATGGTGGCGTACGCCAGCACCACCCCCGCCGTCTCCGGCTCGTAGCGGCTCCAGCGATCGTATTTTTCCAGGATATACGGCAGGTTCTCCCGCCAGATCGGCCCGTGGGCCGGGCAAATCATCCGGATGTCCGCTCCGGCCAGCTTGCCCAGCACCCGCTGCACCTGCCCGCCGTACCGGCCCACGATATTGGCGTAATACCGCCGCGCCTCGTCCAGCCACCGGCTCTCATACAGAGCCGGAGCGCTGAACAGGTTCCCCGAGAACGCGCCGAAGGCGCCGAAGGCGTCGGCGGAAAACAGCACCCCCTCCGTCTCCTCCAGGGTGAGCATCACCTCCGGCCAGTGTACCATGGGCGCGAAGGTAAAGCGCAGAGTCCGCCGGCCGATGGGCAGACGATCGCCCTCCTTCACCTCGTACTCCCGCAGGGCCACGTCGAAATCGTAAAACTGCGCCATCAGGCTGAATGTCTTGCGGTTTCCCACGATTTTCATGGCGGGGTACCGGGCCGCCAGGGCCTCGATGTTGGCGCAGTGATCCGGCTCCATATGGTTGACCACCAAAAAATCGAGAGGCCGCCCGTCCAGCGCGGCCTCGATATTCTCAAGAAACGGCCGGGTCACCGCCGCATCCACCGTGTCGATCAGCACCGTTTTCTCGTCGACCAGCAGGTAGGCGTTGTACGCCACCCCGTCGGGCAGTGGGAACATGTTTTCAAACAGCGCCAGCCTCCTGTCGCTGCCTCCCACCCAAAACCAATCCGGCCCCAGCTGCCTCACGCTTTCCATTTTAATGACTCATCCTTTCGCAGGGATTGGGACGTTTTGTCTGGTTTGCTAAGCAAATTCGCGCCGTGCTTCTGGCGCGAAAGGACAAAACTCCCGTTTGAAAGAAAGGCAAATGCCTTTCTTTCAAACTATGGCCTCCCCCAGAAAATTCAACATGCCATAGTATGCCTCCGTCGGTTCCGAACATACCGCCGCCGGCCCAAATCCGCAGAAATGCCGCCCGGCAGTTTATTTTTTCATATTTTTGCCATACTATGGATATAAAAAGGAAAGCGAGTGATACGGATTGTCCAGCATGCGCATCGCGGCCGTCCGCGGCCGCCAGATTTTCGATTCCCGCGGCACCCCTACCGTCGAAGCGGAGGTCTACCTGGAAAACGGCGCGGCCGCCGTGGCCAGCGTGCCCTCCGGCGCCTCCACCGGCCGCCATGAGGCCGTCGAGCTGCGGGACGGGGATCCCGCCGCCTACGGCGGCAAAAGCGTCCTGAAGGCCGTGCGGGCCGTCAATCAGGATTTGAACGAAGCGCTCCACGGTCTGCCTGCTAACGATCAGGCCGCCGTGGACGACGCCATCCTCCGTGCCGACGGCACCGACAACAAAAGCCGCCTGGGCGCCAACGCCACCCTGGCCGTGTCCCTGGCCTGCGCCCGCGCGGCCGCCGCGGCCCATGGGCTGGAATTCTATCGTTATCTCGGCGGCGCGGGGGGTGTGACCCTGCCGGTGCCCATGATGAATATTCTCAACGGCGGCGCCCACGCGGATAACAACGTGGATATCCAGGAATTTATGATCGTGCCCCTGGGGGCCGGCTCCTTCTGCCACGCCATGAAGATGGGCACCGAAATCTACGCCGCCCTGAAAGCGGCGCTGAAGTCCCGGGGACTGGCCACGGCGGTGGGCGACGAGGGCGGCTTCGCCCCCAGTCTGCGGGACGACGAACAGGCGCTGGAGCTGCTGGTGGAGGCCATCGAATCTGCCGGCTACCGTCCCGGCGCCGACGTGGCCATCGCCATGGATGCCGCCGCCAGCGAGTGGACGCAGGGCGACGGCTACCGTCTGCCCAAAAACGGCCAATCCCTCACGCGGGAGGCCCTCATCGCCCACTTTGCGGATCTTGCCGGCCGGTTTCCCATCTTTTCCATCGAGGATCCCCTGGGAGAGGACGACTTCGAGGGCTTCGCCCGCATCACCGAACAGCTAGGCGCCCGGGTGCAAATCGTGGGGGATGACCTGTTCGTCACCAACCCCGCCCGCCTCGAGCAGGGCATTCGATCCCGCAGCGCCAATGCGGTTCTGGTCAAGCCCAATCAAATCGGCACCCTGTCCGAGACCATCCGGACGGTGCGGCTCGCCCAGCAGCACGGCTACCGCACCATCCTCTCCCACCGCAGCGGGGAAACCGAGGACACCTCCATCGCCGACATCGCCGTGGCGCTGAACGCCGGGCAAATCAAAACCGGCGCGCCCGCCCGCACCGACCGGGTGTGCAAATACAACCGGCTGCTGAAAATCGAGCAAACCCTCGGCATGGCGGCGGTGTACGGCCGTCTGTAACCCCGCGCCCCATCCTCTTGCATCTTGTCCCCATATACGGTATACTGGTGGCAATCGAACAAAAAAGGATGGGACGCAATGCTTACGACCAGAAAGAAGGATTTCATCGAGTTCATGATGAGCGCCGACGTGCTCCGCTTTGGGGAATTTCAGACCAAAAGCGGCCGTCTAACCCCGTATTTCATCAACACCGGCAATTATAAGACCGGCGGTCAAATCGCCGCCCTGGGCCGTTTCTACGCCGCCCTGATTCATGAAACCTGCGGCGATAGGTTCGACGCCATGTTCGGCCCGGCCTATAAGGGCATTCCCCTGGCCACCGCCGCCGCCGCCGCCCTGGCCACCGAATACGGCGTGGATAAGCCCTATTTCTTCAACCGCAAGGAGGCCAAGGACCACGGCGAGGGCGGTTCCCTGGTCGGCTATCGGCCGAAGGACGGCGACCGGATCCTCATCATCGAGGACGTCATCACCGCCGGCACCGCCATCCGGGAAACCATGCCCATCCTGACCGGCTGCGGCCAGGTGACGGTCCCCGACATGTTCATTTCCGTCAACCGCTGCGAGGTGGGCCAGACCCCCGGCAAAACCGCCGTCATGGAGGTCGGGGAAGCCTATGGCATCCAGGTGCACGCCCTCGTCACCGTGCGGGACATTCACGAGTACCTCAAGGCCCAGCCGACCTATGCCGACGTCCTTCCCCGCATGGAAGCCTATATGCGGCAGTATTGTGTGCTGGACTGATTTTCCAGTTGGCATTCTATTAAAAAACGCGGTCATTCGGTTTTACAACCGGACACCGCGTTTTCTTTTGCCCGCTTCATCGAAAGGACGCCGACGGCCGGTATAACCAAAAACCGTGTTGGAGAATAGACTGATCCAGAAGGGCCACGGCGACTATGGAAGCCGCCATGCGCTCGCCGCGTCCCATACAGGCGCGGGGCGTCCTCTACGACGCCAGAAAGGCGGTGTGTTCCCCTTGCCCGAGCTCTGGACGTCCATTCTCGAGGCCTTCCTGCTGGTGGCCGCCCTGTCCACCGACGCCTTCTTCGCCAGCTTCGCCTACGGCACCGGCCACATCCGGATCCCCTTCCTATCGGTGGCCGTCATCGACGGCATATGCACGGCGCTGCTGGCCGTCTCCCTGTTTCTCGGCACGCTTCTGCGCCCCTGGCTGCCCCCGGCCCTTACCGCCGGCGTCAGCTTCGCCATTCTCTCCCTTCTGGGCGTCGTCAAGCTGTTCGACAGCGTCCTGAAAGCCCTTATCCGCCGGCATCAGCCGCTGAACAAGGAATGGCGCTTCTCCCTGTTCAGTCTCCAGTTCATCCTGAACATATACGCCGATCCCCCCGAGGCGGATCGGGACGCGTCCAAAACCCTGTCCTCCGCCGAGGCGGCGTCCCTGGCCGTGGCCATGTCTCTGGACGGCCTGGCCGTCGGCTTCGGCGCTGGCATGGGGAACGCCTCCCCCGTGTTGGTTCTGCTTTTCTCCCTGCTGCTGACCGCCGCCGCCGTGATGGGCGGCAGCGCCCTGGGCAACCGGGTGGCCGCCCGGCTCCGGCACGATCTTTCCTGGGTAGGCGGCGCCCTTCTTCTGCTGCTGGCCGCTATCAAACTCCTATAAACCGCCGAGGCTGTCGAAAAAAGTATGTCGGAGGGAGGGGGAGTGTGAGGGGGAACCGTCAGGGTTCCCTCCTCGCGCAACAATCACCCGCCCGCAGGCGTCAAAAGTGGGGAAAATCGAACGATTTTCCCCACTTTTGCTCAGCTTGGCGTAAATGGCCGGCGTTAGCCGGACTTTTTCGACAAGCTGGGCGGGCCATGCGCATGGCCCGCCTTTATCATAAAAATTACACCAGCTTTTTCGCCTGCTGCAGCACCGTGTTGGCAATCTTTCCCGCCACACCAATGCCCAAACCGCCGTTCTCCGCGACCACCACGATCGCCAGCGGCGTCTTTTCATCCTGGCTGAACCCCGCGATCCAGGCATGAGGCTCGATACCGGCCCCCACCTCCGCCGTCCCCGTCTTCGCGCAGAATTGCAGCCCCGGGAACGTGGCGTCTCCATACTTCTTTGTCACGGTGTAGCGCATCATGTCCTTCAGCGTGTCCGCCGCGTCCGCGCTGAGCATCCGCGAGCCGTTTTTCGACACGCGCAGATGCGCCGGCAAGCCCGCCGGGGTGGTGATGCTCTCGATGAAATAGGGCTTCACTGGTACGCCGCCGTTGGCGATAGCCCCCATCATGGTCAAGAAATGCAGGGGATTGGCCAGATTGGTGTACTGCCCCATCCCCGCCCAGCCCAAGTCCACCCGGCGGATATCGGTGAAGTCGATGGTGCTCTTTTTCGCGGCGATCCCGTCCAGGGAAAAGCTCTGGTTAAACCCCATTTTCTCGGCGTACTTGGTCAGTGTATCCGGCCCCAGAGAGATGGCCAGCTGGGCAAAATACGCGTTACAGGACTGGGCCAGCGCATCCTTGAATCCGATTTTCCCATGGTTTCCGAGACAGCTGATCCATTCCCCATCGACTTCCACGCCTCGCTTGCAGGTGTATGTGCGGGTGTCCATGTCCTTCTGCGACTCCAGGGCGGCCGCCGCCGTCACCAGCTTGAAGGTGGAGCCGGGCGGATACGAGGAGGACAAAAACCGGTTGAGATACACGCCGGTGTATTTGCCCGTCGTGTCCCCCTCGACGTCCGGCTTGCTGTTCACGTCGAAAGTGGGCGAACTGACCATGCAGAGCACTTCGCCAGTTTTGTAGTTGTAAACGCCCACCGTTCCCTTATAGCTGCCCAGCGCCTTGAGGGCGGTGGCTGACAGGTTCGCATCCAGGGTGGTGGCGATATCGTTGCCCCGGCCGCTTGGCTGGAACACCCCGTTGACCAGGTTGTACCCCACCAGCTGCTCCCAGTAGCTGCTCTGCAAACCCGTCTTGATAAAGCCGTCGGAATCCCCCACCATGTGGAGCACGGCTTTGCGGATCTCCGCCTTGCTGTTGTAGACCCGTTTGCCGTCCACCGTCTGGGCGAGAATCACCCCGCTGCGGTCGGTGATGGTGCCTCCCCCGCTGAGAACCGCCTCGCTGTTGTAGATATGGCGGTTCGCCGGGTAAGAGGTCCAAGCCTTGGCGTCCGCCACATATATCACCAGAAGGATGACCAGTCCCGCCGTGAACGCCAGCAGGAAGGCCAGCAGAAGATACGCCCGCCGCGTCATTTGTTTCAAGGCTGTCACCCATCCTTTCTCAGATAAGCCATCTTTCTAGGTAAGCGCTGGATCCATCACGCCTGGCGGTTCAGCGGTACCTGCCCCTTCCCGGCCGCCGGCGGGCCGGTATTCTCCAGTCCCACCGCGCGGATAAAGGCCAGCATGGCGAAATTGGCCGCCATGCTCGAGCCGCCGTTGCTTACCAGCGGGAAGGTCACCCCCGTCAGCGGCAGCAAATCCGTGGAGCCGAAAATGTTCAGCGCCGCCTGAAACAGGAACATCCCCGCCGCCGCGCAGGCCGCGATAGCGAAATACGCGGATCGGGCCCGGGAGGCGCACCGCACCGCATACAGCGCGAACAGGATCAGACAGCCCGCGCAGCATAGGGCAATCAGCAGCCCCCACTCCTCGCTGACGAAGCCGAACACCAGGTCGGTGTCCGCCGCCGCCACCATATCCAGGTTGCCGTTGCCGCCCCCCACGCCGAATAGGCCGCCGCTGCCGATGGCCACCATGGTACGGGTCTGCTGATAGCCGGAGGAGGCCGCGTATTCCCACGCGTGCCGGTAGGTGGCGAACCGGCTGGCCACATAAGGCATGAACGCGATAATCACCGCCGCGCCCGCCACCGCCAGGCCGGAGAAAAAGGCAATGGTCTTCCAATCGCCCGACCGCATGTAGGCGATGATCAGCATCCCCATGAAAAAGATGGCGGCCGTGCCGAAATCCTTCATGAGGAACAGCGGCCCGATACAGGCCCCCGAAAACAGCACGAACAGGATAGTATTGCGGTAGGTCATCAGCCGTTCCAGCGTGGCGCAGCCCGCGAAAATGAAGGCCACCTTGACGAATTCGGACGGCTGGATGGTGATGAAGCCGAGGTTAATCCAGTTTTTCGCCCCGCCCCGCGTTTCCCCGATGAACAGGTTGAGCACGAGGAGCCCCACCGCCAGCGCCCCGATGACATACCGCAGCTTCATGGTCAGCTCCACGTCCCGCAGGATGAGGCTCAGCACGCAGAACATGGCCAGTCCCAGCAGCACCGCGGCAAATTGCTTGTAAAGGGAAGACGGCACCGCGCTCGCCGCCACAAACAGCCCGATGGTCACCAGGAAAAAGGCCAGCAGCTCCACGCCCACCCCCTGAAACCGGCGGACGCCGCAGTAAATCCACTCCATGAGCAGCAGCCCGGCAAAGCACACCGGCAGCGCCAACGGCAGCTTATCGGCGTAATGCAGCAGCAGGGACAGACAGCCCAGCAGCTGGAAGATGGTCAGCACGAACAGGCCGGGGATGGCGCTTGGCTCCTTTTTTCCGCCGTCCGCCGTCTGAACATCCTGCGCCGTCGCCTTGACGAACCGCATTCCCACGCCGGCGAACGCTACCCGATCCCCGTATTCCAGATAGGTGGGCACCCGGATCGGCTCCCCGTTGACGGTGACGCCGCCCTTTGAGCGGGTGTCCCGCAGCCGCCACCCGGTCTTGTCCCGGGTAAGCACCGCGTGCCGCCGGGACACCGATTGCACGGGCAGGCAGATGTCGCTGACAGTGCTGCGGCCAATGGCGGTTTCCTCCGCCGTCACGGGCAGCCGGGTGCCGTCCTCCAGCACAAAAGCCGCCAGCGGCCGCGGTTTGCTCCTGCGCCGCAGGAGCATCCGCCCGCACAGAAGCAGGAGCCCCACCGCCAGCAGCGGCATCAGAATACGGACCGCCGCGTTGTAATAGCCGGTCACCGCCGACAAATCGCCCATGGGGATCGCCTCCTTCCCGCGCACCGCGTTTCCCCTATTTTATCACGTTCTCTGGGGATTTAAAAGTAAAAAAACTATGAAGTTTGTATGAAGTTTCCAAAGGAAAGAGGACGGCAATCCGCCGTCCCCCTCTCATCTCTTTGTATGTTCGTTGTAGAACTCCTGGAGATCCGCCTTTACCTCGTCGGGCAGCATGATTTTACGCACCCCGTGAAGCGCCCCCTCCAGCGAACAGAGCCGGTGGAAGCAAGCGGACGGATCGTTTTTCTGAATATCCAGCCAGGCCTGCTTGCTCCCCCTGCGGCGTAGCTCCTCCACCGTATCGACGCCGATCAGATGAAGCTGACGTTCCAGCTCCGGGCCGATATTGGGCAGCTTGACCAGCTCTCCCATATTGCACCCCCCTTTTCGCCGGTTCTCATCGCCCGGCTATCGCGAAATATATCCGGCCGTCCATGCGGCCTCAGTCTCCGATGGCCTGCTCGATAAGCTGATCCATCTGCTGCGTGTCGTCGTATCCCTGTATCGCCACCGCGATTTTCTGGGCCGGCGATATGTACAAAAACTGGTTATGCGCCCCGCCGCAGAAGAAATCCCCCGACGGGCGGCGGCTGAAGCCGAACCCATAGGGCGTACCGCTCGTGTTGGGATACGGCGCGGCGGCCATTTCCACCCATTCCCGGCTGAGCAGCTGCCTCCCCTCGTAGCTGCCGCCCAGCGCGTACAGCCGCCCGATTTTGTTGAGATCCTCCAGCCCCATGTAGCAGCCGGTGGCTCCCATTGTATGCTCCAGCGGGCACCGCTCCCAGGCGAACTCTCGGATGCCCATCCGGCGGAACAGCGTGGTTTTCAAGAACCGATCCAGCGGCAGCTCGGTCACCTTCTCCACGATACAGCTGAGCATGTAATAGTTCCCGTTGTCGTAGGTGAACACCGTCCCCGGCTGGTGCGGCATGGCCCGGCCCAGCACCCGGGCGATCCAGTCTTCCCCCGTGCCCAGATACCGGTCGGCCTCGAACAGGCTGCCCTGCCCGATGCCGGAGGTCTGGGTCAGCAGATGCCGCACCGTCACCTCGCGGATTTTCGGATCCGCCTCCTCAGGCACGTGATTGCCCAGATATTTGACAATGGGATCCTCCAGCTTCAGCAGCCCCTCGTCGTAGGCCAGCCCCACGCCGGTGGAGGTCAGCACCTTGGAGATGGAATATAGATTGCTGCACGCGGACATGGGCAGAAACTCATGGGCGAAATACGCGCCGTCCTGCCACAGCGCCATACGGAAAAATTCGGCGCCGGATTGTTCAATGGCGTCTCTCAGCCGGCAAAACTTGGTCTGTGCGTCCATGTTTCAACCCCTCCAGCAGACTAATATTATATCAAGCGTACCACAATTCTGCCACGGCGTCAACCATCAAACCGGTGAAAGCGCCTCCTCCGATTGCCCCAGCCCCGCGGTTTCCAGGTAATGCCCCGCCCGGGTGGCGGCCACCGCCCCGTCTGCCGCGGCGGTAATGATCTGCCGAAGCCACTTGGTGCGGGTGTCCCCCGCCACGAACACCCCCGGCAGCCGGGTGGTACAGCTTTCGTCCGCCTGGATATACCCGTTCTCGTCCAGCCCCGCGGCCGCGAACAGCCCGTTGTCCGGCTGCATCCCGATGGCCACGAACACGGCGCTGATCGGCAGCTGCGTGCGTTCGCCCGTCACGGTGTCCAGCAGCGCCGCCCCCTCCACCGATTGGCCGCCGTGGATGCTTTCCACCGTCTTGTTGAACAGCGGCCGGATGTTCGGCCTTTGCGCGACGGCCTCCGCCAGCACCTTTTCTCCCCGGAAGCTGTCCCGACGGTGCACGAGATACACCGTCCGGCACAGGTTGGCGAGAAACAGCGCGTCCTCCAGCGCCGTGTTGCCGCCGCCCACCACCGCTGTGTCCTTTCCCTTGAAAAAGGCCCCGTCGCAGGTGGCGCAGTAAGAGACGCCACGCCCCAGGAATTTTTCCTCCCCCGGACACTGCAGCTTGCGCCGCTGGACGCCGTTGGCGATGATAACCGCACGGGCCTCATATTCCCCGCCGGAGGTCGTCACCCGCTTGACCGGCCCCGCCAGATCCACCTCGCTCACGTCCTCATAGCGTACGTCCGCCCCCAGCGCCGCCGCCTGTTCGTAAATCCGGTTGGCCAGATCCGGCCCTGAAATCCGGTCGATGGCCGGGTAATTCTCCACCTCGTTAGTCACCGAAATCTGCCCGCCGTGGAACAGCTTTTCCAGCACCACCACCCGATGCCCCGCCCGTGTGGCGTAAATTGCCGCCGTCAGCCCGGCGCAGCCTGCGCCGATGATCAGAACATCCACCATGTCCCATCGCCATCCTTCCCTATTTCCCTATTAGTATAGAAGGATCCCGCCTAAAATATGTACCCTATCGGTATCCCGTCAGCACCCGCCGGTAAAACGCCACCGCCCGCGCCAGCGCGTCCACCGACAGGTTTTCGTTGCGCGCGTGCATGCTGGCCAGCTGCTGTGGGGTCAGGACGGTGGGCGCGAACCGCAGCGCACAGTCACAAACCTTCGCATAATGCTTGGCGTCGGTACCGCCCAGCATGACATACGGCGCAATTCCCGCCTCCGGGAACACCTCCCGGACGCACTGCCGGATATAAGCGTACCCCGCGCTGTGCACATCCACCACCGGCGAGCAGTCGCAGGCGTACAGCACCTCCATGCGCAGCCCGTACTTGTTCGCCAGCTTCTCCAGCGCCTGAAGAGACGCCTCCCGTCCCTGATGCACCATAAACCGCAGATTGGCCGTCACGCTGGCCTCCGTCGGGATGACATTGGGCGCGTCGCTGCCCTGTGCCATGGTAAACGCGCAGGTGGTGTGCAGCAGCGCCCCCGCCTGCCCGCTGACCTTGGGAATGACCCGTTTGAGCAGCGGCCCGAATAGCCATAAGTTGCCAAACAGCAGCCGGAAGGGAAACGCCATATCCGGCGCCATGGCCGCGAACATCGCCTTCACCGGCGGCGTGATTTTTACCGGAAACGGCGGCCTGGTTTCCACCCGGTTGACAAAGGCCGCCAGCCGGGCCAGCGGGGTGCCCTTGGGCGGCGTGCTGGAATGCCCGCCGGCCGACACGGCGGTGAACCGCACATCGGCGTACCCCTTCTCCAGCACCCCCAGCATGGCGTATTTGCCGTTCAGCCCCGGCATGGGGGCCTCGATGACCGCGCCTCCCTCGTCCAGCACCAAATCGAGCTTCACCCCGTGATCCGTCAGCCACGTGACGGTGTTGGGCGCCCCGTCCCCCATGATCTCCTCGTTGTTGGAGCTGGCGAGATACACGTCGCAGGGCGGCGTGAATCCCTCGGCCAGCAGTTCCTCCACCGCGTTGAACAATGCGCACAGCGACCCCTTGGTGTCCATAGCTCCCCGGCCCCAGACACAGCCGTCCGCGATTTCCCCGGCAAAGGGCGGATGATCCCACTCTCCGGCCGCGGGCACCACATCGGAATGGGCCATCAGCACCACGGCCCCTCGCGCCGGATCCGTCCCCCTCCACTTGAACAGCATCGCGTCCCCGATCAACGTCCGCTCCAGCCTTTCATGCACCAGCGGGAACAGCTGCTCCAGCTCCGCCCGGTACCGGGCGAACTTCTCCGCTGGGCCGCTCTCCCGCACGCTGATGGTCTCGCAGCGGATCATCCGGGACAAATCCTTTGCATATTTCGCCGCCTTCTCCCCATCCACCGGCTGCGGCTCTCCCCGCTTCTCTGGATTTTTCAGCAGCGCCGCCCGCACGCAGGCCGCTCCCAGCAGCCCCGCCAACAGGATGAGTACACCTAAGCCTATCCACCAGCCCATGCCATTTCTCTCCCTTCTGCCGCGTCAAGCCGGCGCGGACCTTTTCCTCTCTCTTATTGCAGCACGCCCTTGACATACAGCAGCCGGGCCGCCCCGATGGAAATCAGCGCCGACACCGGCACCAAAATCGCCACCTGGGACGCCGCCGCCGGCACCAGCAGGCACAACGCCGTCATGCACAGAAACGGCGCCACCGCCACCAGGGGCGTCTTGCTGAAATACTTGTACCCCAACGCCCCGAACAGGGCGGGCACCACCGTGTTGAACGCCGGCTGCAGCACCGGGCTCTGCAGGATCGGGGTCAGCGGCGCCAGCAGCAGCACCCCGAGGATCAGCACCGTACAAGTCACCAGGGAGGACACCGCCACCGAAATGGTGGAGATGATCTCGTTTTCCTTGGTGCCGTACTTGGTACCCACAATGTCCCGCGCCGTCATGCAGCAGGGGATTTTCAAATTGGTCAGATTGCCGGTGATAAAGGCCAGATACGTGGCCCCGGTGCCCAGCATGGGCGCGTAGGTAATCACCTCGATGATGCTTGAGGGCAGATAGATGATACAGATGCTCAACGCCCCCATCAGCATCCCCTTCATGTCGGGGGAGGCGTGAAAATACAACGCCACGAACAACGGCACCAGCAGCATCAGCGTCAGCGCTATCAGGGTGCCTATCCGGCCGTAAATATGCATGGACTCGTCAAAGGTGCGTTCTTTTTTTATCTTGGCCATAAATCCCATTCCTTTCCGCCGCTCACAAGCGGCCGCACGGCTCTGTCACGCTACCGGATGCCGGCGGCGTTGGCCCCGATGGCCGCCGCCATCCCCAGCACCATGCTGAAGGACAGCGAAAAGCTCTCCATCCACTTCTGGTTCTTCTTTTCCGTCAGCCAGGTGAACAGCGCCATGAACAGCGCGGACACCACGATGACGATGAGGCTTGTCACGCTCCCTTTGCGCAGGTCGGCGAACCCCGCCCCGATGAAGGCGCACACCATGCCCACAAACATGGCGTTGAACAGGATGGTGCCCCAGCGGTTGTCCTTCTTGCCCACCCGGCCCAGTACCCGGCTCTGGTACTTTTTCAGGCCGAAGACGCAGAACACCCCGCCCCAGATAATGCCGATGGTCATCACGAAAATCACGGACACGAACACGTCCCCGTTCATCAACTGTCCCGACAGCTCGCTGAGCCCCGCCGCCTTGGCGGCCACGTCCGCCGCCATGGTTTCGTAGTGCAGCGCCCCGATGACCGACAGCCGCAGCCACGGGATCGGTATGCCCAGCGAGCCCGACAGCGCGATGACCCCGATGAGGATGCTGACCGAGGGCACCACGGTAAAAGCGATGCTCGAGGTGATGGCCTTGTGCATCTTCTTTTTGTCCATCCCGATTTTCACGCCCTCCCGGTAGGCCTTGACCAGAAAAACCGCGGCGAGGATCATCACGAACGCGATAACCACGCCGGCAATCAGGTACAGCACGCCGGAATTGGCCATTGCCATGAAGTTGTCCATAAACACGCTCCTTTTCTCTTTTCTCCGTTCCCATTGTACCGAAAAAGCCCCGTATGGGCAAGATCAAAAAAGAAGGGGCTGCAAAACGAAAAATGTTGCAGCCCCTCTATGCTATTGGTGGCAGACACCGAAAAGAACCCGCCGGATTATCCCTTGTCCTCCGGCATGGGAATGCTGCCCGTCGGGGCCGCGATCGGCCCGCCCTTATAGGCGGGCGCGCCTAGCACGTCCCGGTAGAGAATCTCCATCAGATTGCCGGTGAGGGTGTACTTGCCCTTGCTGTTCTTGGCGGTGGAGGCGCTGTTGGTGATGAAGACCACCCCCGTGTGATCCACCGGGTCGAAATACAGCCCCGCGATCATCCCATACGCCTGCCCCGAATGGCCGTAAATCAGCCGCCCGTCCGCCAGATCCTTCGTCATGCTCATGTTCAGCCCGATGCCGTCCTTGCCCGAATGGCTGTAGACGGTGTTGATGGCCTTCACCGATTCGGCGGACAGAATCCGGTGGGTTTTCGTGGAGCCATCCCCTGCCAGCGCGATAGCGAACTGGGCCAAATCCTGGGCGGAGATGATCAGATCCCCGTGCCCAAGCAAGTACATCTGCCCCAGCGGAATGGTATCGTAGGCACCCTCCACCCGCTTCCAGTTCGGCACGTCCGCGCTCCTGGCGGGGGAGATGGAGGCCGTGTCCTTGATTTTGGTGCGCAGATAGCCCGCGTCCATCCCCAGCGCCGCGAACTGCTCCCCGGCGTAGTCGTAGAACCGCTTGCCGGTCACCCCCTCGATGACCCCGCCCTCCATGGCGGCCCCCATGTTGCTGTAGCGGAAGCTTTTTCCCGGCCGGCTCCCGGTGAAGCATCCGCTGCTCCCCAGCACGGCGGTCAGCGGCTGATAGGGGGGATCCCCCGTGTTTTTGTCATAGGCGGCCCCGCCGATGACGCCGGACGTGTGGGTCATCAGCATCCGGGTGGTGATTACCGCGTCCGGGTATTTCGGCGACCGGACTCTCACCCCCATGTAGACGGAAATATCCTTGTCGATGTCCAGCCGCCCCTGTTCCTGCAGCTGCATGGCCAGGATGCCGGTGATGGTCTTGGATACCGATGCAATCCGGTATTTGGTGTTCGCGTTGACCAGCTTGGTCTTTTTCGCGTCCATGTACCCGTCGTAAAAGGAGAATACAATCTCCTTGTCCCGGAATGCCACCAGGGACAACCCTCGCACGCTGCTGGTTTTCATGGCCGCCCGCAGCTTCGCCTGGACTGACGGCGCCGCTGTGCTCGCGCCGCTGGTGGACTTGGTGCGCGTGGTGGTGGTCTTGTCGGTCGTCGAGGCCGCGTCGAAGGCAATGGAGCCGCTTGTCGCGTCGGTTCCAGCCGTCGTGGCCGCCGTGGTTGTCGCCGCCGCTGTCGAGGTGGTTTGCGTGCCCGCCATGGTTTCCTGGGTCTCCGGCCGGCCGCAGCCGGGCGCCCCGGCCAGCAGTCCCGCCGCCAGCAGCCCCGCCAGTCCCCGTCCCCACGTCTTCAATGCCGAACCGCCTCCCTTGTCGAACCCTGTCGGAATCTCGATCTGTAGACATTGTAGCACGCCTGCGCCGGATTTGGCAAGCCGCCGGAGGGATTTCCTTCTCTTCCCTTCTATGCTACAATGATAAACAGACGCCCCGTTGTCCGGTTTTGGCTGGTATACTGTCCTGGACGGGCAAAGCCCGGCATCCTGCCAAGGAGGCGCGCTATGGAAACCATTCCCGCAAAAACCATCCTGTCCGGCTACGCGGATACCGCCTGGTTCGGCGCCAATTACAACATGAATCTCTACAAGGGCTGCTGCCACGGCTGCATTTACTGCGACTCCCGCTCCTCCTGTTACCGGGTGGAGCGCTTCGACACCGTGCGGGCCAAGGAAAACGCCCTGGAGATCCTGCGCCGGGAGCTGCTCGCCAAGCGGCGCAGCGGCATCGTGCACACCGGCGCTATGAGCGATCCGTATAACCCCTTCGAAAAAGAAGCCTGCCTGACCGCCGGCGCCCTCGACCTCCTTGCCCGGCACGGCTTCGGCGCCGTGCTGGCCACCAAGTCGGATTTGGCCGTCCGGGACGCACAGCGGCTCCTGGCCGTCCGGCGGCACGCCCCGGCCGCCGTCAACTTCACCGTCACCACGGCGGACGACGTTCTCTGCCGCGCCATCGAGCGGTGTGTCTGCCCCACCAGCGCCCGGCTGTCCGCCATGCGCGCCCTGACGGGGGCGGGCGTGCCTTGCGGCGTGCTGCTGATGCCCATCCTCCCCTTCATCAACGATACGCCGGAGAATATCCGCGCCGTCGTCCGCCGGGCCGCCGACGCGGGCGCCTCCTGGATTTACGCCGGCCCCGGCTTCGGCGTCACCCTGCGGGATAACCAGCGGGAATACTTTTACGACCGCCTGGACGAAGCCTTTCCCGGCCTGCGCCGCCGCTACGCCGAGACCTTCGGCCTCCGCTATGCCTGCGTCTCTCCCCGGCACAAGGAGCTGTGGGCCCTGTTCACCGCCGAATGCCGGGCCGCCGGTCTTCTCTGGCGGATGAAGGACATCGCCGCCCGCATCCGGGAGGGCTACGGTCCCCAAGAACAGCTGACCCTGTTTTAAATAACTAACTGAAAGGAGGAACGCCCCATGTTCAGCCTGAAAACCCGCCGCCTTCTGCGCTGGCTTCTGCCCGCCGCCGCTCTCCTGACGGCGGCGGCCGTCCTTGCCGCCCTGTTCTTTACCGGCGTCCTCAAGCTGAATACGCCCTCCCGGGAGCGGTACCCCGTCCGGGGGGTGGACGTCTCCTCCTGGCAGGGGGAGATCGACTGGCCCACCCTGGCGGGGCAGGGCCTCTCCTTCGCCTTTATCAAGGCCACCGAGGGCAGCGGCTTCACGGATCCCCGCTTCTCGTACAACTGGGAGGAGGCCCGGAAAACCGCCCTGCGGGTGGGGGCGTACCATTTCTTCAGCTACGACAGCCCGGGGGAGACGCAGGCCGATAACTTTATCGCCGCCGTCCCGCGAGAGCCCGGCGCGCTTCCTCCCGTGGTGGACGTGGAATTCTATGGCGATAAGGCGGCGGATCCCCCCGCCGCCGCGGATGTTCATCCCCAGCTGGACGCCCTGCTCCGCTGTCTGGAAGCCCATTACGGCGTTCGCCCCATCCTGTACGCCACCGGGAAAGCCTACCGCCTCTACCTGGAGGGCAGGTATGACGATTACGACCTCTGGATCCGGGACGTTTATTTCACCCCCAGCCTGCCGGCATCCCGCCCCTGGACCTTCTGGCAGTACGCGGACAACGCCCGGCTGCAGGGCTATACCGGCCGGGAGCCCTGTATCGACATGAACGTCTTTTCCGGCACCCCCGAGGAATTTGCCGCCTATGTGGGCTCCCCGGCATAACCGGAACCGTCTCCTTGATGCCTTCTCACCCTTCCCGATGCCAAACCGGGCCGGACGAAAAATCGTCCGGCCCGGTTTTTATAGAGAGGTATCCTCCGGGAACAATCGGCTCTTGCCGAAAAAATTCTCCTGCGGGAAATGCGCCGCCCTCCATCCGGGATCGTAGGTGTGCGCGTACCGCGACAGCGACCACGCTTTCGTCACTCGCGTACCATAAACCGTTGGAAACCGCTCAGCATGGTTCCAATTGTCGAAATACAGAAGGAACAGCGTCAACGTCTCCCCAAGCGCCCGGTATTCCTCCAGCAGGTACAGCTTATACCGTTCCCGATTGTCCACCACTGTTAGATAATGCTCCACAAGGGCGATTTGCCTTTCGTCCCGGTAGATGGACAGGTACTCAAAACTCCCTTTGGACAGAAAATACACCGAAAAGCTCTCGCCGCCATTGGCGATGACATACCGGCTCTTCCATAAGCCATCCCGCACAAGGAAAAAGCAGCCTTCATTTTGTCCCGCCCGGCCATACCGCAGCCCTTGGGACAGCCGGTATCCCGGCAGCTTCCAGCGTTCCGCCTGGCGCTGAAGCTCCCACGCGGGCAGGTATGTCCCGGTAAGCGTCCGCCCGTCCTTTCCCTCCAGCACGATTTCCTGGCGCTTGCTTACCGCTCCCAGCCTTCCGGTAAACACCAAACTGTCGCCAGTATAGACGTCGAACGTCTGCGCTGTCCCGGCGCGGGTCTGCTCGATTCGCAGAATCATACGTTTCCTCCTTATGCTCCCGGCCCCGGCGTCATCTGCGCCGTGCCGTAATCGCAGTCCGCCCCGCCGTAGTTCCATTTGATCCGGTACTTGTCCCCGGTGTGGGAACTGACCGCCGGGGTGCCGTCCCCCAGATAGCCCACGCATAAGGCGGTATGGCTCCACTTGCTGTCGCCCACATAGCCGCCGCCCCACCGGTAAAACACCGGGCTGCCCGGGAACAGCAGCCGCGCCGCCTTTACCGTCTTGCCCCCGGCCGCCGCCTGCCTGCCCGCCGGATCCCTCTGGCGGATAACCGCCATACCCCGGCCCGCTCCCCCCGGCCCGGTCAGATAGGCGTACAGCCGGGTGGAATTGATATAGGCCAGGCTTCCGGCCTTCCAGTCTCCCTCCTCCGGCAGGCCGCCCGCCGCCAGGCATTGGGAAGCAAAATGGCAGCAGTCTCCGCCTTCCAGCGAGTAATCGTGCACCGCCGGGTTGCGAGATAGGGCCCACTTCTCCGCGTAAGCCAGCGCCTGGCCGGGATCGTACCCCGCCGAAAACCGCGGCCGGTTGACGGGCAGCAGAGGCGGCCGCCCCTCCACCGCCTCGGGTGGAGGCGATACCCGCCCCGCATAGGCGATGTAGGACGGATCCGTCTCAAAATCGCCGCTTTTCGCTCCGGTAGGCCGCCCCTCGTGGTAGATGTCCGCGGCCACCCGGCCGTCCTCAATGCGCAGCACATGCTTGACTCCGTTGCCCGACCAGTCCGCCTTGTCCGGCCCCGTGTAGCCGGGATACCAAGCCGCGAAATACCCCGCCTCGTAGACCCACAGCTCGGTGTACCGCCCGGCCCGCGCCGTTCTGTCCACCCGCAGCGTGGTTTTCGCGCCGGAATAGACGCAGCCCCACCCGTCCATCATCGTTTTCAGGCACTCCCGTCGGCTCGCCTCCGCCGCGCTTACCGCCTCCGCCATGGCCGGAGCCTCCGCCCATCCCTCCGTCGGCACGGCTCCCGCCGCCCGGCCGAAGCTGTCCGCCCGCCAGGCGAAATAGGCGCGCAGCAGCGCCTGCGTGTCGGTATCCGGCACAGCCTCCGCCGTTTCCAGCGTGACGCCTTCAAGGAAAAAGGCCCGTTCCACCTCTTCCCCGCAGCCACTAAGTGCCGCCGTCAGCACCACTGCCAGCAGCACCAGCCAAGCCGTCCGTCTCCGCAGCCCCCGCATGTCGTTCATAGCCTCCCCTTCGCCGCCCTAGGCGGCTGCACAAATAAGCCGAGCCGCCGCAGAATCTGCGGCGGCTCTCCTCAATTGCCCTTCTTCTCCTCCGGCGTTCCCGCCTCCAGCGCCTCCCGGAGGGTATCCAGCGGCGTAAGATTCCGCCCAATCTTCACCGCGAAATAAGGCTTGGCTCCCGCGCTGACCATCACCCGGCCCTTCATGGCCGCCGACATCCGCGCCCCGACCTCTAAATCCAGCTTCCGCTGGTAGAGCAGCAGGCTGTCCTGCTGCTGCTTGACCTCGTAAATGCCCAGCTCGGCCGCCATGTTGCGCAACAGGGCCACGTCGATAAGCCCCTGCACCGCCGCCGGCGGCTCGCCGAAGCGGTCGATGAGCTCGTCGTACACATCCAGGCTGTCCTCGTGGGTGCGAATATCCGCAATCCGGCGGTACACGTCCAGCCGCTGGGCGTTGGCCGCAATATACGACTCGGGGATATGGGCGGAAATCTGCAGGTCGATGAGGCATTCCGCCTCCCGGTCGGCCACGGTCTCGCCCTTTTCCTCGCCCACCGCCTCGGCCAGCAGCCGCAGATACATCTCGTATCCCACCGCCTCCATGTGCCCGTGCTGCTGGGCGCCCAGCAGGTTGCCGGCCCCCCGGATCTCCATATCCCGCATGGCGATTTTGAACCCCGCGCCGAACTCGGTGAACTCCCGCATGGCCTCCAGCCTCTTGGACGCCACGTCGGTGAGCACCTTGCCCCGCACGAAGGTCAGATACGCGAAGGCCCGCCGGGACGACCGCCCCACCCGCCCCCGCAGCTGGTGCAGCTGAGACAGGCCGAACCGGTCGGCGTTCTCGATGATCAGGGTGTTGACGTTGGGAATATCCACCCCCGTCTCAATGATGGTGGTGCATACCAGCACGTCGATCTCGTTCTCCAGCACCTGCCGCCAGATTTCGGAAAGCTGATCCTCCGTCATCTTGCCATGGGCGAAGCCCACCCGCGCCTCCGGAATCCGCATCTGGATCCCCGCCGCGCACCGCTCGATGGTCTCCACCCGGTTGTGGAGATAATACACCTGCCCGCCCCGGCGCAGCTCCCGCCGGATGGCGTCGGTGATAATGCCGTTGTCGTGCTCAAGCACATAGGTCTGCACCGGCCGCCTGTCCTGTGGCGCCTCCTCGATGACCGACATGTCCCGGATGCCGCTCATGGCCATGTTCAGCGTGCGGGGGATCGGGGTGGCCGACAGGGTCAGCACGTCCACGTTGGGGGCTATTTCCTTGATCCGCTCCTTCTGCGCCACGCCGAACCGCTGCTCCTCGTCCACGATGAACAGCCCGAGATCCTTGAATTTCACATCCTTGGACAGCATCCGATGGGTGCCGATGAGGATGTCCACATCCCCCGCGCGCACCCGGCGGATGATCTCCTCCTGCTGCTTCGCCGTACGGAAGCGGGAGAGCATTTCCACCTTCACCGGGAACCCCTCGAACCGCCGCACCACCGTGTTGTAATGCTGGAACGCCAGGATGGTGGTGGGCACCAGCAGCACGCATTGCTTGCTCTGGGACACGCATTTGAACGCGGCGCGCAGCGCCACCTCGGTCTTGCCGAACCCCACGTCCCCGCACAGCAGCCGATCCATCGGCACCGTGCGCTCCATGTCCCCCTTGATTTCCTCGATGCAGCGGAGCTGATCCTCCGTCTCCTCGTATTCGAACCGCCGCTCGAAATCGTACTGCCACTCCCCGTCCGGATCGAAGGCGAACCCCGGGGTGGCCATCCGCTTGCCGTACAGAGCGATAAGCTCCTTGGCGATGTCCCGGACCGCCGCGCGCACCCGGGTCTTGGCCTTCTGCCACTCCTGGCCCCCCAGGCGGTGGAGCTTGACCTTCACCTCGTCCTTGGTGCCGATGTACTTGCTGACCAAATCCAGCTGGGTCACCGGCACGTACAGGGTGTCCCCCTTGTCGTACTGGAGCTTGAGGTAGTCCTTGACCACCCCCTGCACCTCCAGCTGGTGGATCCCCTGATATACGCCGATGCCGTGGGCCGCGTGCACGATGTAATCCCCCGGCTTCAGCTCCGCCAGGCTATGGATCTCCGCGCTCTTGTCCCGTTTGGCCCGCCGGGCGGCCCGCCGCGCCGACACCCGCCCGTGGGTGATGACCGCAAACCCCGCCTCCGGGAACTCCGCTCCCGACGACAGCCCCCCCTGCATGACCAGCACCCGTTTTTTCACCGGTGCCTCCGGCGCGGGGGCGTACAGGGCCGGGATTCCCTTCTCGGCCAGATCCGCCGCCAGGGTCTGGGCCGTCTTGGCTTCCGGCCCCGCCAGCACCACGCACGCCATGTCCCGGCGCAGCATATCCTCCAAATCCTCGGCCAGCAGCTCCAGCCCGCCCGACCAGACGGGCAGCTGCCGCGCACTGACGTTGTAGACGCCCCGTAGATGGATATCCTGCCCCGCGCGGGCAAAGGCGTCCAGCAGGATGCACTTCCCCCGCTCCAGCTCGTAAAGCATCCCGTCCTCGTCCAGGGCGTATTCGGTCAGCCCGCGGCACAGCTGCCCTTCCTCCAGCAGGGTCTTCACGTCCTCCTGCAGCTGCCACTGGAAGGTGCGCATCCGCTCCTTGACCCGCGACAGCTCCGAAACGAACACCATCGCCCCCCGCGCGTACTCGAACAGGGTCGCGGGCCTATCGAATATCAGCGGGATGTATTTGTCCAGGGACGCGGGCTGTCCCCCCGCCCGCAGCCGCTCGCTGTCCGCCAGCAGGTTCTCCTTCTGCGCCGCCGCCCCCCGGCCCCGCAGGCCCGCCGCCAGCGCCTCGATGGCCCCGGCCAGCTTTTCTGCGTCGTCGTAAACAATCTCCGCCGCCGGTGTGATGGCCACCTCTTTCAGGCCCTCGGTGCGCCTCTGGGTCAGCAGATCGAAGTAGGAAATGGTGTCCAGCGTGTCGCCCCACAGCTCGAGGCGCACCGGCGACGGGCAGTCGGCGGGATACACGTCGATGATCCCGCCCCGCACCGAGAACTGCCCCGGCCCCTCAATTTGATCGCACCGCTCATACCCCGCGCTCACCAGCGCCGCGGACAGATTGCCGCAGGGCAGGGGCGTCCCCTCCCGCAGCCGCAGCGTCCGGCGCAGCAGCATGTCGGGCGGAAGGGTGAACTGGGCCGCCGCGTCGGCGCAGGCCACCACGCATTGGTAGTCCCCCGCCGCCATCTTCGCCAGCGTCCCCAGCCGCATCTGCTCGTATTCCCGGGAGGTGGATTCCACCCGCCGCAGGGATAAATCCCGCGCGGGCAGCAGCAGCGCCGTCGTCCCCAGGCAGGCCAGATCCTCGCACACCCGGTTGGCCTCCGCCTCGTCCGCCACAATGAAAACCGCCTTGCGGCCCAGGCAGGCGCACAAAGCGTGTACAAGCATCACCTTATGAATATGTCCCAGCCCCGTCAGCGAAACGGGCAGCCGCCCGTCCCGGATGTCGGCGCACAACGCGCCGTATTGGGGTAAAGAGGCCATCCCTCTGTCAAAAACGCCCATTGCTCAAGCCAATCCTTTCGGCGTCCCCGCCACGATTTGCCATATATGCGCCATCGTCTCGCGGCGCACAAAAGCAGGCGAAAACCGCCTGCTTTTTTCTCTCTTATAGCTGCGGGAACGGCAGTACGCCCCGTTCCAGCACGCCCGCCGCAATCAGCCCCATCAGCACCAGCCGCGCCGCCGCCAGCAGGATTAGCACGATCCCTCCGGCCATGGCCAGCTTGTCGAAGACCTGCATCCCCCGCTCCCCCTGGTACCGGGTGACGGAAAAGCGGATGAGCATCGCCCCGGCGAAAATCCCCGCCAGGGACGCCATGATGGAATTCGGCCAGATGACCGCCAGGATGAGGAACAGCGCCGCCAGCACCGGCAGGAACATGTCCAGCACCATGGTGCGGATTTTATGCGCCCGCGCCCGCTTCTCCTCCGGGGTTTTCGGCTCTTTCGGGGTCAGCTCAGACACTGGCCGCTCCTCCTCCCTGTTTTCTGTCGGCTGTTACTTGGAAAACCGGTTCATCGCCTCGTCGATTTGGCCCTCTACAATCAGGCAGGCGGCCTGTGCCGCGTGGTCCGCCGCCTCCCGGATCCGGGGCGCCTCCTCCTTGGTGAACTTGGACAGCACCCACGCCGCCAAATCGTAGTCGGGATGCGGCTTGGCCCCCACCCCGATTTTCACCCGGGGGAACTGATCGCTGCCGGTAAGATAAATAATGCTCTTCATCCCCCGCTGCCCGCCGTCGCTCCCCTTGCGGCGCACCCGCACCGTCCCCACCGGCAGGGAAATGTCGTCGAACAAAATGACCGTGCGCTCCGGCGGGATTTTGTAAAACTGCATGGCCTCCCGCACCGCTTCCCCCGACAGGTTCATGAAGGTCTGGGGCATCAGCAGCAGCGTCCGCCGCCCGCCGATGTCCGCCTGGCCGCAGTAGGATTTGAACTTCACCCGATCGATTTTCACATGGAGCCGATCCGCCAGGGCCTCCATGCCCATAAATCCGGCGTTGTGGCGGGATCCCTCGTATTCCTTCCCCGGGTTTCCCAGCCCCGCGACGATGTACTCCACCGGCCCCGCGGGCATGGCCTTGCGAAACAGCATACTACCCATCCTATTCTTACCGCCTGGTTCGGCCCCATCCGCGGTTTTCCTGCTTGTTATCCATAACCACTCACCGGCGAGCGGTTCTTTCCGATCCCACATGTGGTTACCAGACCTAGCTATGCCGCCCGCAGGCACTAGCCAAAGGGGAAGAAGCGCGTCCCCGCCAAGCGGGGCGCCAGCCCCCCGTGCGGCCGGCGAGCGGTTCTTTCCGATCCCACATGTGGTTACCAGACCTAGTTACACAAACATGATAGAAACCGGCTTATCCTCATAAATCCGCTCGATGGCCTCGGAAAATACCGGTGCCACCGGCAGCAAAGTGAATTTATCCAGCCGCTTCTCCGGCGGCAGGGCGATGGTGTCCAGCAGCACCACGTTGTCGATGACGCTTTTGCGCAGCCGCTCGATGGCTGGGCCGGACAGCACCGCGTGAGTGGCCGCGGCAATGACGCTCTTGGCCCCGCCCTTCTCGACGATGGCCGCCGCCGCGTTGCACAGCGTGCCGGCGGTGTCGATCATATCGTCCACCAGGATCACCTTTTTGCCCTCCACGCTGCCGATGATGTTCATCACCTCGCAGACGTTGGCCTGCTGACGGCGCTTATCCACAATCGCCAGCGGGCAGTCCAGCCGCGCCGCGAAATTCCGCGCCCGGGTCACCGACCCGAGATCGGGAGACACCACCACGTATTCCCCCGGCTCCTCGGCTGTGAGCTTCTTGAAATAGTTCGCCAGCAGCGGCGCGCCCACCAGATGATCCACCGGTATGTTGAAAAAACCCTGTATCTGCGGGGCGTGCAGGTCCATGGTCAGCACCCGGTCGGCCCCGGCCGCGGTGATGAGATCGGCCACCAGCTTGGCCGAGATGGGATCCCGCGCCTTGGACTTCCTGTCCTGCCGGGCGTAGCCGAGATAGGGGATAACCGCCGTAATCCGGGCGGCGGACGCCCGCTTGAAGGCGTCCATCATGATCAGCAGCTCCATGAGATGGTCGTTGACCGGCGTGCTCACGGACTGGACGACAAACACGTCGGAGCCCCGCACCGATTCGTTGATGGACACCGAGATTTCCCCGTCGCTGAAGGTCGTCACCTTGGCCTTGCCCACCGGCAGCCCCAGCGCTTCGGCAATCTGCCCCGCCAGCATCCGGTTGGAATTGGCGGAAAAAATTTTGATGTCCTTGCCGTGAAAATTCATGCCGTCCCCCGTTTCTCCGGCTGTCCGGCCGGTTCGAGCAATTTTCATCTGAAACAACCCTACCCGCATTATATTATGGCAAAAAAGCCCGCTGTTTTCAAGCCTTTTCCCTGTAATAAAATCCACAGACTATCCTGGGAAAAGCGACAAATGGTTGTGGAAAGGGTAAATTTCCTGTGAATTCCTATAATAATCTGGAAATGTCAGGGATAGTTTGTTATAATACTAGACGGCTCTGTTCATACTGTAATCTGGAATCTTTTTCTTGGATCTTGAACAGACAGCAAGATGTGGGAAAGCAAAGGCCCAAAAAATACGTAGGAGGTCAATTACCACTATGAGTCACAAGTATGTGTACCTTTTCAGCGAAGGCAACGCCAAAATGCGCGAGCTGCTGGGCGGCAAGGGCGCCAATCTGGCGGAGATGACCGGTCTCGGTCTCCCGGTTCCCCAGGGTTTCACCATTTCCACCGAAGCCTGCACGCAGTATTATGAAGACGGCCGCAAAATCAACGACGATATCCAGGCGCAGATCATGGAGTACATCGTCAAGATGGAAGCCATCACCGGCAAGAAATTCGGCGACAAGGAAAATCCCCTGCTGGTTTCCGTGCGTTCCGGCGCCCGCGCCTCCATGCCCGGCATGATGGACACCATCCTCAACCTCGGCCTGAACGAGAACGTGGTGGAAGCCATCGCCAAGAAATCCGGCAATCCCCGCTGGGCGTGGGACTGCTATCGGCGGTTTATCCAGATGTATTCCGACGTGGTCATGGAAGTCGGCAAGAAGTATTTTGAGGAACTCATCGACAAGATGAAGGCCGAAAAGGGCGTGACCCAGGACGTCGAGCTGTCCGCCGAGGATCTGGCGGTTCTCGCCGGCCAGTTCAAGGCCGAGTACAAAGAGAAGATCGGCAAAGACTTCCCCGACGATCCCAAAGAGCAGCTCATGGGCGCCATCGAGGCCGTGTTCCGCTCCTGGGACAACCCCCGCGCCAACGTCTATCGCCGCGATAACGACATCCCCTACTCCTGGGGTACCGCCGTTAACGTGCAGATGATGGCCTTCGGCAACATGGGCGACACCTCCGGCACCGGCGTGGCCTTCACCCGCGACCCCGCCACCGGCGAGAAGAAGCTGATGGGCGAGTTCCTGATGAACGCCCAGGGCGAAGACGTCGTGGCCGGCGTGCGCACTCCTTCCCCCATCGCCAAGCTGCAAGAGGTCATGCCCGAGGTGTACAGCCAGTTTGTGGACATCTGCCACATCCTGGAGGATCACTACCGCGACATGCAGGATATGGAATTCACCATCGAGGACAAGAAACTGTATATGCTGCAGACCCGCAACGGCAAGCGTACCGCCAAAGCGGCTCTGAAAATCGCCTGCGACCTGGTGGACGAGGGCATGATCTCCGAGGAGCAGGCGGTCGCCATGATCGACCCCCGCAACCTGGACACCCTGCTGCATCCCCAGTTTGACGCCAAAGCGCTCAAGGCGGCCACCCCGGCCGGCAAAGGCCTGGGCGCTTCCCCCGGCGCCGCCTGCGGCAAGGTCGTGTTCACGGCCGACGACGCGGTGGCCTGGAAGGAAAAGGGCGAGAAGGTCGTCCTGGTCCGCTTGGAAACCTCTCCCGAGGACATCACCGGCATGAAGGCCGCCCAGGGCATCCTGACCGTGCGCGGCGGCATGACCTCCCACGCGGCCGTCGTGGCCCGCGGCATGGGCACCTGCTGCGTCTCCGGCTGCGGCGACATCAAGATGGACGAGGAAAACAAGCAGTTTGAACTGGCCGGCAAGGTCTACCACGAAGGCGATTATATCTCCATCGACGGTTCCACCGGCAATATCTACGACGGCGTCATCCCCACCGTGGACGCCGAGATCGCCGGCGAGTTCGGCCGCATTATGGAGCTGGCCGACAAGTTCCGCCGCCTGAAGGTGCGCACCAACGCCGACACCCCCGCCGACGCGAAGAAGGCCCGGGAACTGGGTGCCGAGGGCATCGGCCTGTGCCGTACCGAGCACATGTTCTTCGAAGAGGATCGGATCGCCGCTTTCCGCGAGATGATCTGCGCCGACACCGTGGAGGGCCGCGAGGCCGCCCTGGCCAAGATCCTGCCCTATCAGCAGGGCGATTTCGAGAAACTCTACGAGGCGCTGGAAGGCTGCCCCGTCACCATCCGCTTCCTGGATCCCCCGCTGCATGAGTTCGTTCCCACTGAGGAAGAGGACATCGCGGCGCTGGCCAAGACCCAGGGCAAATCCGTGGAGGATATCAAGGCCCTCATCGCCTCCCTGCACGAGTTCAACCCCATGATGGGCCACCGCGGCTGCCGCCTGACCGTGACCTATCCGGAAATCGCCAAGATGCAGACCACCGCGGTCATCCGCGCGGCCATCAACGTCAAGAAAGCCCATGCGGATTGGAACATCGTTCCGGAAATCATGATCCCGCTCGTCGGCGACGTGAAGGAACTGAAATATGTTAAGGACGTGGTCGTGGCCACCGCCGACGCGGAAATTGCCGCCGCCGGCATCGACCTGAAGTATGAGGTCGGCACCATGATCGAAATCCCCCGCGCCGCCCTGACGGCCGACGAGATCGCCACCGAGGCCGAGTTCTTCTGCTTCGGCACCAACGATCTGACGCAGATGACCTTTGGCTTCAGCCGCGACGACGCCGGCAAGTTCCTGGACGCCTACTACGACACCAAGATCTACGAGAGCGATCCCTTCGCCAAGCTGGATCAGAAGGGCGTGGGCGCTCTGATGAAGATGGCGGTCAAACTGGGCAAGGAAGTCCGCCCGACCATGCACTGCGGCATCTGCGGCGAGCACGGCGGCGACCCCTCCTCCGTGGAGTTCTGCCACGAGATCGGCCTGGATTATGTCTCCTGCTCCCCCTTCCGCGTGCCGATCGCCCGCCTCGCGGCGGCGCAGGCGGCCATCAAGGAAAAGAACGCGAAATAAGGTTTTCCCCGTATACCAAGCGCCCCCGGCGGTCACCCGCCGGGGGCGCTTTCTCTGTGGAGCGTATACATTGTGGATCGTAGTCATTGCCGCCGTATACGGATAGCCTTGTAGGGGCGAGCATCGCTCGCCCGCCTCTCCCCGGCTTGAGGTACCCCGCAAACATACCGGCGTTCCGTTTTCCGCCAGACGCTTAACGAACGCAGCGGTTCATTGAATTTTTGGAAAACGGACGTGCAGATACCATCAAGGAAGCTAAAAGCTGCTTTGACGACTACCTGCACCGGGAGAAAATGGAGCAGTTAGCCCGTGAGCAACTGAACGAAATATATCGGATGTATGATGCGCTCAGTAGAAAATAAATTCACAAAAGCACGCCCCCCGGCGGTCATCCGCCGGGGGGCGTTTTCTCATACGGACGGTGCGCCGTTTCTCTTGGACGGCGGCACATAGTCCCGTTGATAAGTCGCCGTCTGCGGCGTCCATTTGATACAGGCCGCCGTTTCCGGACGACGGTGCCTGGTTCGCGGCGGATGGACACAGTGCCCGTAATCAATCGCCTGATACCGCCGACTCCAAATATAGTGCGGACGGAAATACCCACAGTCCTGACAAGTGTGCTCATACTTCATAATCATTATCACCTCACATTTATTATGACACAAATCGTGTCATATGTCAACTACACATTTCGTGTCAGGTATACTAATAAACGGTGATAATAATGAAATATGATAGAATTAAAGAACTGCGTGAAGACAGAGACTTAAGCCAACAGGCATTGGCGGACTATCTGCAAATAACGCGAAGCTCGTACAGTAACTACGAAAACCATATTCGGAGTATTCCAATCGAAGTACTTTGCAGTCTTGCCAATTACTATCATACGAGCGTGGACTATCTGCTTGAGCGAACAGATACAATCAAACCTTATCCCCCAAAGGGTGGCTGAACACTCTGTTGTGTCATCTCTATGTACGGATAGCCTTGTAGGGGCGAGCATCGCTCGCCCGCTTGAGCTCATTCTTCGGGGGAACCTGTCCAACCAGTCCTTATGGGATCAGCTGCTTGACGCTTGGAATCTTCTTTAAAACACCGATGATAAATCAATCGCCCAACACAGGCCCCAGCCATCGCCACTTCAGGATCGTTCGAGCAGCTTTTCCAAATCGGCGACGGACACGTCCATCCGCACGGAAATTTCCTCCATCGTCAGGCCGGCGGAAAGGAACCGGCGGATCACCATGGGCATCGCTTCGCCTACTTCGATCATGTGACCGTCCGGGTCATAAAACCGGATGACCCGCTGCCCCCAGCTGTGCTCGATGACGCCGGTGACAAACTCCAGCCTCGGATAGCCCTTCAGCTTCTCCAAGAAAGCGTCGAAGGCCTCCTCATCGAAGCACAGCTCGACGTTGTTGGGCTTTTTCCCGATTTGATCGGCGGGCAGCTGTACCAGCCAACCGAAATCCTGTTGCAGCGATATCCCGCAGGTAAACGTGATATTACGCCCATAATCCTGATAGACCTCCAGGCCGAACAGCTCCTCATAAAACCGTCTGGCCGCCCGGATATCCTTAACCGCTATCACCGTGCCTGTGTATCGCATAACGCCCTCTCCCTTCCGCCGACGCCTGAAAAGCCGCGCCGCATGGACTATCATAGCGTATCCAGGCCCAAATGGCAATCCCCTTGCCCTTTTCCTTGCATATCCGCCCGTCCCCGTGGTATCATGTAGGTATCTGACAAATTCCGGAAAGGGCTGACCTATCTTGCCGACCGACCTGTATCGGGCCCGCATCGCCGCCTGCGAGCGGGAGCTCGCCGCGCTGGACGCCCGGTTTACCCGCTGCTCCTGGCTGAGGGCCGCCGCCGCCCTGGCGGCCCTCGTCTTTTTCATTCTCGGGCTGGAGTGGAACGGCTGGGCCGGCTTTCCTCTCTGCCTGCTGGCCGTGGCCGCTTTCGTCCTCTTAGTCCGCCGGCACGACAGGATCGAGCGCCGGCAGCGGGCCGCCCGGGCCATGAAGCAGACCGCGCAGGACTATCTGGCCCGCATGAACGACGGCTGGAAAGCCTTCCCCATCACCGGCAAGGGCTATCTAACCCCCGATTTCCCCCAAGGCCGGGATCTGGATATCTTCGGCCGGGAATCCCTGTATCAGTTTCTCTGCGCGGCTCATACCGTCTACGGCCGGGATCGCCTGGCCTCGTTTCTGAAGGACGGCTGCCCGCCGGAGGAGCTGTCCGCCCGCCAGCGGGCGGTGGAAGAGCTGGCCGGCAAACCGGAATTCTCTTTGAAGCTGCAAGCCCTGGGCCGGGACATGGCCGCCGGCCGCGCCAAGGAGGACGCCCAGGCCATCGCTGCCTTTTTAGAGGTCTGCAAGATCCCCTGCCGCCCCTCGAAAATCGGGACGGTGCTGTCTTGGGCCCTGCCCTTCGCCGCCCTGTTTTTCCTCCTCTCCGCCCTGGTGGGGGTGAACCCGCCCCTCAACCTGGCCATCGGCGGCGGCCTCGTGGTGCTCCAGCTGCTGGCGGCCCTCGCCCGGTTTTCCGCCACCGGTCGGGTGCTGAATCCCCTGTTCCGCTTCGGCGCCTCCGTCGCCCCCTACGCCGCCCTCATCGCCCTTATCGAGGAGGAACCCTTTGAAAGTCCCGGTCTTGCCGCCCTGCGGGAACGCATCCGCCGGGACGGCGGCGCAGCCAAAGCCCTCGCCTCCCTCGCCCATATCGGGGAAGCGGTGAAAATGCGGCACAATTTCATGGCCTTCATCCTGTATAACGGCCTGTTTTTATGGGACTTTCACTGCGTGCGTCGCTTTGCCTCCTGGCAAAAGGCCCATGCCGCCGATATGCCCGTTTGGCTGGAAACCATCGGCGAGCTGGAGGCTCTGACCAGCCTGGCCGTTCTCTGCCAGACACGGCGGACCGTCTTTCCCGACGTGACGGAGGACGCCGCTCCCACCCTCTCCTTCGCCGATCTCCGCCACCCTCTCATCCCCGCCGACAAGGCGGTGGGCAATGATTTCCGGCTGTCCCGCCGCACCTGCGTGGTCACCGGCTCCAACATGTCGGGGAAAACCACCTTCTTGCGCACCATCGGGGTGAACCTCCTTCTCGCCTACGCGGGCGGCCCGGTGCTGGCCTCCCAGCTGCGCGTCTCCCGGATGCGGGTGATGACCTGCATGCGCACGGAGGACAGCGTCAGCCAGGGGATTTCCACCTTCTACGCTGAGCTGCTGCGGGTCAAGTCCATCGTGGACGCCGCGGACGAGGGCCGCCCCCTGCTGGCCCTCATCGACGAAATCTATAAGGGCACCAATTCCCGCGACCGGATCCTGGGCGCGACCGAGACCATCCGCCGCCTGGCCGCCCCTCACGTCATGACCCTCGTGACCACCCACGATTTCGAACTCTGCGCCCTGGAAAACGACCCCACCGCCGACGCGGTCAACTACCACTTCACCGAACAGTACGCCGGGGACGAAATTCTCTTCGATTACACCATCCATCCCGGCCGGTGCACCACCACCAACGCAAGGCACCTGCTCCGCCTGGCCGGGATCCTCCCAGCGGAACCCCCGGTTTCGCCTCCCGACAGATAGTCCTCCCGACGGTTTGTGCATTTTGCCTATGACATTCTGTTGAAAAATGTGCTATACTTTTAAGGAACTCAACGTGTCATGTGCTTCGGCTGTACCGGTTGGAGCGGATGGCACGTTTTTTCGGGCGTTTTTGTTCGAAAGAAAACGCTCAAAAACGGTTCTGTTCGGAAGCGGTCGGTTTTATGCGGAAAAAGCAGGAGGATTTATGCAAAAAAATGTAAGCAATATGCATTACCATGTCCAGGATACCGTGTTGTACGGCCAGAGCGGCGTCTGCCGCATCGCGGACATCGCGGAAAAGGACGTGGGCGGCGGCCTGCGGGCCTACTACGTCCTGCAGCCGGTTTTCGAGGAATCGGCCACCATTTTCGTGCCGGTGGGCAACGAGGCGCTGACAGCGAAAATGCGGCGGGTGATGTCCGAGGCGGAAATCACCGCCCTCATCGACGCCATGCCGGAGGAGGATTCCATCTGGATCGCCGACGACAACGCCCGCCGGGAACGGTATAAAGCCATTCTCGCCGGCGGCGATCCCAGCGATCTCATCCGGTTGATCAAGACCCTGTATCTGCGCGCCCAGACCCAGAAGGCCCAGAACAAAAAGCCCCGTCTGGAGGACGAGCGCTTCATGAAGCAGGCGGAAAAGCTGCTGTATGAGGAATTCGCTCATGTACTGCATATACGGCGCGACGAGGTGCTCCCCTATATCCTTCACCGCGTCAACGGCAGTACCCCTTCATAACATCAAAAAGGCCTCGCCGCTGGGCGAGGCCTTTTTGATGTTTTTTCGTATTATGCCACGCAGAATTTCAGCGCTTCATCCGCCGCGGAGGCCGCGTCGGCGGTATAGCAGTCGGCGCCAATAGAGTCGCAGAAGCTCTGGGTCACCGGCGCGCCGCCGATCATAATCTTCACCTTATCGCGGATACCTTTGGCCGCGGCGGCTTCCACCACGTGCTTCATTTCGCCCATGGTGGTGGTCAGCAGGGCGGAGCAGCAGATGATGTCCGCCTCGTTGTCGATGGCCGCCTGCACGAAGCGCTCCGGCTCCACGTCCACCCCCAGGTCGATGACGTTCAGGCCGCGGCCCTCCAGCATCATCTTGACCAGGTTCTTGCCGATGTCGTGCAGATCGCCCTTGACGGTACCGATGACCGCTGTGCCCTTGGCCTCCACGCCCGCCTCGGTCAGATAGGGCTTGAGGATGGCCACACCGGCGTTCATGGCCCGGGCCGCGATAAGCACCTCCGGCACGAACACCTCGTTGTTTTTGAATTTCTCGCCCACCACGCTCATGCCGGACAGCAGCCCCTGCTCCAGCACGTCCTTGGCGGGGATGCCCTCGTCCACCGCCTGCTGTACCAGTTCCTTGACCTTGGGGGCGCGCCCCGCTTGCAGGGCCAGACTCACATCTTCCAAAAGGCTCATCGATATTCCTCCATATCCGCTTGATTTGTTTTCATTGTATCCGCTCGCCGGATGCAAATATAGAAAAATATTTCAGCTTTTGGCACTATTTTCTGTCCCGGTATTTTTTCGGCGACATCCCCGTTTCCTTCTTGAAAACCTTGGTGAAATAGCTCTGATCCTCGAAGCCGCACAGGGCGGCCACATCCACCAGGGCCACGCCGCTGTCCCGCAGATACAGCTTGCTTTTTTCCACCCGCACCTTATTGATATAGGAAAACAGGCTCTGCCCCGTCTCCTCCTTGAAGATGCTGCTGAGATAGGAGCGGCTGAGATAGACCGTGCGTGCAACGTCGTCCAGGGAAATTTTCCGGTGGAAATTCGCCTTGACGTATTCCATCACCTTATACACCACGTCGGAGTGCTTGACCTGGGTGAAATCGAAGGAATAGCTGATGAACCGGTGCATGATGCCGGTCAGCCAGACGCTCAGCTCCTCCAGGGATTGAAACTGCTCGATTTCGTGAAAATAGTTGTTATTGAACAGGAAAATTTCCTGCATGTCCGCCCCCGCGTCGATGGTGGCCCGGGAGAGCACCACCACCAGCTCCACCACCCGGGCCTTGATGGCGTCCAGATCGAAATCGCAGGAGCAGTAGATGTGCCCGAGCAGCTCGTTGAGCAGCTCCCTGGTGCCGGTCTTGTCCCGGCTGCCGATGAGGGCCTGCAGCTTTTTCTCATACGCGATGGGGTAGACGGCGGCGTTTTCCTCGGTCAGCTGCTTCTCCCGGGCGTTGTAGATGGCGCTGAGCAGCTTTTCCTGCTCGTAGACGAAGCCTCCCGCCCGGCTGTGCGGCAGGCCGGCGGCGAAAGCCGCGCAGGCACGGAGCACCTCGGCTAGATGGGTCACCTGCGCGGGCGGGAGCACCGGCAGGGCGGCCGCCCGCTCCCGCAGCCCGTCGGGCAGCTCGGTGAGCAGGTCCTCCGTGTTTTCCATCAGCGCCGGCCCAGCCACCAGGCTGCCCGCCGGCTCTCCATACTCGTCGGACACCGAGGCCGCGGCGAACACCAGCCCGGCGGGGCAGTAATAGATGTATTCGCCGTTCCACCGGTACGCCTCGCTGCTGCCGTACAAATGGGTGTTCAGCGCCTGGCACCGGGGGAAGCCGCAGCTCTCGCAGAAGCGGCCGGAAGCAGGCTCCAGGAACGCCTGGCGCACCGTGTCCAGCACGCTGCAGGGCAGCCCGCTCAGCGCGGCCACATGGGCCGCATAATCCCGGCACCGCTTCTCCAGATCCGTATCCAAACCGTTTCCTCCTTCCCCGCCATCCGGCTATCTGTCACTATCCACCATTATACCGCATCGGCCCCCAGCGGTACAGCCTGTATTTTTTTCCCGGTGTACTCCGCCTCCACCCGGTGACGGGGCGGGCAGATACAGAACTCCTCGTCGGTCCAGGTCCCTTCCGTCATCATCCGCAGCAGGCGGATGTCCCCCTCAAATTCGGCGTATTTCCACCCGTTGATCGCCGCCACCTGGCGGGCCAGGGTCGGGTGGCCCGGGTTGCGGTAGATCGGCGAGCCGATATACCCGCAGGTGTTGTAATTGCCGATCCACAGGCTGTCCTGCTCCAGGAGAAATTCCGCGTTCTCCTCCCCGTACCGCCGGATGTAATCCTCCCGCATCTCCTCCTTCATCTCCAGCGAGGGGATATAGGCGGTCTCGATCCAGCCATTGTTGAGCCAATAGGTGCCGTTGTATTCCTCAAACAGGCGCAGATACCGTTCCTGGGAGCCGAGGAACAGGGCGATGCAGTCGTCCGTGCGGGGGATAACCAGGGGAATGTCCCGGCTTTCGAGCCCCACCACGCCGTTGGAGCACAGGCCGTAGCCCAGGACGATGACGTCGGGAAAATGCTTGAGCATCCGCTGCTCCCGCTGCCGGTACAGCCCGTCGATGGCGTCGGCAATCAGCGCCCGCAGCTTCTCAGGCGTGTCGTGCAGCCCTTGAGGCAGCCAGGTGATATCCACCGTGTGAGGGCTTTGGGAGATAAGATAGCTCAGCTCCCGGGTCAGCACCCGGCAGGCGATGATGTGAATCCGCATACGCAAGCTCCATCCTTTTCCGATAATCGCCGCCCGCCGGCGGGCGGTTTTTCTCAACCGAATCCGAAATTTCGAAATATACTGCAAGCCCCCGGACGCGGCCTATGGTATACTGTAGCCATCGAACACAAGAAAGGCGGTGCGACCATGCCGGCCTGCACACTTACCATCCAGATCCCCGGGGGCTCCCGCGTCCTGTCCTTCACGCCGCCCGTCTCCCTCTACCGCCTGCTCGCGGACAACGGCGTGCCGGTGGATATGCCCTGCGGCGGACGGCAGCGCTGCCTGAAATGCAAGGCGGTGGTGAGCGGCGGCGTTTCCCCCATGAGCGAAAGAGAGGCTGCCCTGCTGACGGCGGAGGAAAAAGCCGCGGGGCTCCGCTTCGCCTGCATGGCCGAGTTGACGGGGGACGCGGTGCTGCGGCTGTCCGGCGGGGCAGCGGGGGACGCCATTCTCACCGAGGGGGCCATGCCCGTTTTCACCCGGGCTCCCTGGGGCCGGCAGTGGGGCACGGCGGTGGACATCGGCACCACCACGGTGGCAGCCTACCTCTACCGGCTCGCGGACGGCGCGCTGCTGGCCACCCAGTCGGAGAAGAACCCCCAGGCGGTGTTCGGCGCGGACGTGGTCTCCCGACTGGAGCAGGCCATGAACGGCAAGTCCCCCGAGCTGGCGGCCGCCATCCGGGAATGCCTCTCCCGTCTGCTCGCCGGCCTGTGCGGGCAGGCCGGCCTGCCGATGGACGCCATTGACAGCGTGGTGCTCACCGGGAACACCGCCATGCTCTATCTGCTCACCGAGCGGCATCCGGCCTCCATCGTGGCCGCGCCCTTCGCCATGGACTGCGGCTTTGGGCAGTTCGTCGCCCCTCAGGCGCTTGCGCTTCCCCTCTCCCCGGACTGCCGGGTGTATCTGCCGGCCTGTCTGTCCGCCTATGTGGGGGCGGACATCACCACCGCCCTGCTGGCGGCGGGCTTCTACCGGGAGGGCCGGGTGCCCGCGGGGCCGCCCCGCCTGCTGGTGGACATCGGCACCAACGGGGAAATGGCCCTGGCGGCGGACGGCCGGCTGCTCTGCTGCTCCACGGCGGCGGGCCCCGCCCTGGAGGGCGCGGGCATCCACCAGGGGGTGATGGCTCGCACCGGGGCCATCTACCGGGTGCGGCTGGAGGGGCTGACCATGGTGTGCGACGTGCTGGGCGGCGGCGAGGCGCAGGGCATCTGCGGCTCCGGCCTGGTGGACGCGGTGGCGGCTCTTTGCGAAGCCGGCGTTATTCAAGACACCGGCCTCATCGATGAGGAAAGCCACGCCTTCACCGCTTATGTAGAGGAATGCGATGGTCAGCCGGCCTTCCGCCTGCCGGGCACCGCCGTCCGGCTGACCCAGAAGGATATCCGGGCGGTGCAGCTGGCCAAATCCGCCATCTGCGCCGGGATGCGCACCCTGATCGCCGAGGCCGGGCTTCAGGCGGAGGCGATCGCCGAGCTGGTGGTCGCCGGGGGCTTCGGCAGCCGCATCGACCCGGTCTCGGCCGAACGGATTGGCCTGTTCCCCGCCGGCTTCGCCGCCAAGGCGCGGGCCGTGGGCAATGCGGCGGGGGCGGGGGCGGCCATGGTGCTGCTCAGCGATCCCATCCGCCGGGAGGCGGAAGGGATGCCCGCCGCCGTGCGGACAGTGGAGCTGTCCTCTCACCCCGGCTTCATGGACGCCTATATCGACGGCATGTATTTCGCCTGAACCGGCCGGGCGCTACCAGTATACCCAACCGGCGGGCAGAACGATAGAAAAATGCTTTGGTTTTTTGGAATATATTTGCCTTGTGGCTTACCGCTTACAGCCGGCGGCGGTAGTCCCGGGGCGCCTGGCCGGTCATGGCTTTGAACACGGCGGCCAGGTGGGAGCTGCCGGAAAAGCCGGTCTGTTCCGCGATTTTGGACACCGGCAGCGCCGTGGACAACAGCAGCTGCTTGGCCCGGCCCACCCGCTGGCGGTTGAGGTATTGATGGACGGTCAGGCCGGTTTCTTCCTTGAAGCGGCGCTGGAAATGATAGGGACTCATACAGGCTAACCGGGCCAGGGCTTCCACCGGCAGCGGCTCGGCGCAGTGCTCCTGGATATAGGCCGCGGCCTGCTCGATGCGTTCATCCATGCCGCGGGGCAGAAGGAACAGGGACAGCAGCTGATAGACGGCGGCGGACACCGCCGCCTCGGCGCGGGGATCGTTGTGCCGCACCAGCTCCAGCACCGCCTGCCAGCCGGCGGCGAAGGCGGGCCCGCCGGACACCACCGGCCCCCGCCGCTCCCAGATATACCGGGCGAAGGAAAAGGCAAGCTCCCCGCTCAGATGCATCCACAGGAAATCCCAGTGCTCCCCCGCCGTTTCGTAGCGATGCCAGTCCCGGCAGTCGACCAGGAACGCGTCGCCCCGGCGCAGCGTATGGGCGACCCCCTGGTAGGTCAGCCGCCCCTCCCCGCCCTGGGTGTAGGCGAACAGCAGCTCCGGCAGGCCGTCCCGGATTACCCGGTAGGTGCTCACCGCGTCGAAATGGCAGAGGCTTTCCAGACGGATCAGCGGCCCTTCCGCTGGGCCGGAGGAAGGGCAGACCGGCACGGGGGTGAACGCGCCCGGCCCGCTGTAATCATAAAGCATGGGCATCCCCCTTTGTCTCCCTGTTCGTTCTGTTTTCATTGTACCGCCCCGGCCGCAAATTGCAAGAGCATTTTTCTGTTCTTTTATGGCAGATTTTCCTCTGGCTTCCCGCGGCGCGCTATGCTACACTGAGGGCAAAGCCAACGAGAAAGGGAGCGAAAGCATGGCGGAAATTCAGCCGATCCGGCAAAAATGGAAGGGAACCATGACCGACCGGGACAGGTTCAACGCCCAGATGCATTACCGGCCCATCGATCGCACGTTTCATATGGAATTCGGATATTGGGACGAGAATTTCACCGAGTGGGAGATGTTCCGGAAAAACGGGATCCGCAGCAACGGGGAGGCCGACGTGTTTTTCCAGTTCGACCGCCTGTGCGTCATCGGGGGCAGCTGGTGGATGGAGCCGCCCTTCCCCTACCAGGTGGTGGAGGAAACGGCGGACACCCGTATCATCATGAACGGAGACGGCCTGCTGGCCGAGGTGCCCCGGGACGCCCACGACACTATCCCCCATTTTTTGAAGGCCACGGTCTGCACCCCCGACGACTGGAAGCGGGTGAAGGCGGAACGATTCCGGCCGGAGGGGCGGGTCATCGACGTGGAAGCCCTGAAGAAAGCCCATCCCGCCGACCGGGATTATCCCCTGGGCGTCGATGTGGGCTCCATGATCGGCAAGATACGGGATATGCTCACCTTCGAGGGACTGTGCTACGCCATGTACGATTACCCCGCCATGGTGGAGGACATGGTGGAAACCTGCTGCGTGCTGGTGGAGCAGACGCTCGATCAGCTGCTGCCTCATTTCGATTTTGATTTTGCCTCCGGCTGGGAGGATATCTGCTTCAAAAACGGCCCCATCGTGACCCCAGCGTTCTTTCGGGACGTGGTCATGCCCCGATATAAACGGATCCATCAAAAGCTGAAGGCCCACGGCGTGGATATCTGGTACATGGACTGCGACGGGGACATCCGGCCCATTCTCGACTATTTCCTGGAGGGCGGGGTCAACTGCATGTTCCCCTACGAGGTCAACGGCTGCTGCCATCCGGCTGAGCTGCTGGCGGCGTACGGCAAGGATCTGCGGATCATGGGCGGCATCGACAAAATGCAGCTCAAGGCGGGGCGGGACGCCATCCGGGCCTATCTCGAGAGTGTGGCCCCGCTGGTGGAACGGGGAGGCTACATCCCCTTCTGTGACCACCGCTGTCCCCCCGACGTGCGGGAGGAAGACTATCTGTTCTATCTTGATCGCAAGCGGGACATGTTCGGCATGAAATAAACAAGGGGCGGCTGTTCTGCGGGACAGCCGCCTCTTGCGATCAGGCGTTTTGCGGACCGGCGGCTAAAAATGAAAACAAACGGCAAGAAGATTCTGAAGGCTTTCTGAAATTTCCTTTTTCCCCTTGGCAGCCCGTCCGGGCGTGGTATACTATTGGTAGAGCTCCGTTGCTTTGTGAAACCATAGGAAGATTTTTCCGCCGCAGGGTGATGATTTTTCCTAAGGCGGACATACTATCGCCGGGAAAAAATTTTTTCTTTCATAAACTTTTTTCCCCGCGGAGACATCTAACGTATAGAAGCCTCGTGAAACGGCCGGGAAAGATGGAAAGGATGACGCAGGATGATTCGGCAGTCTGAAAGCAAAAGCGCTCTGAAAAGGAAAAAGAGGCACCGGCGCAGAGCCCTGCGTATTGCCTTTCTGGTGAGCATCGTGATTCTGGTGATGTTCGCCGTGGTCATGCTCGTGGCCTTCGCCTTGCAGAAAACCGGCTGGCTTCCTGAGAGCTCGTCCGCCGGCTCATCCGCGCCGCCGGCGGCCACCACAACCCCGCCGGCAACCACCACCATGACGGAGCCGGCAACCACCACGGCGACCTTTGCCGGCGGTACCACCGCCATCGGCTCCGGCCAGGTGGCCGACAGCTATTTTGACGACGCCGCCTTCATCGGCGATTCCCGCACTCAGGGGCTGCAGTTGTATACCGGGCTGCCGAACGCCACCTTTTACGCCACCCAGGGACTGATGGTGGACACCTTCTTCAGCAAGAAATTCGTCAAAGCCGGCGGCGGCAAGATCACCATTCCGGACGCCATGAAGAACCAGACATTCAAAAAGGTCTATATCATGCTGGGGGTCAACGAGCTGGGCTGGGCCTATGAGAAGGTGTTTATTCAGAAATACGGCGAAGTGGTGGACAAGGTCAAGGAGCTTCAGCCGGACGCCAAGATATACGTCCAGTCCATCCTGCCGGTGACCAAGGCGAAAAGCGACGGCGACGCCATTTATAACAACACGAAGATTAGCCGGTATAACGAGCTTATCGAGCAGATGTGCCGGGAAAAGGGCGTAACCTACTTGCATGTGACCGACGCCGTGGGCCTGGACAACGGCGCGCTGCCGGCGGGCAGCGCCACCGACGGCGTCCATCTCAACCGGGAATACTGCTACAAATGGCTGGACTATCTGAAAACTCACACCAAATAGGACATTTCATAAGGGAACGGAGGATTCAAGCCGCCGTTCCCTTTGAATGATTGTTTAGGATGACAAGGTAAAGAGGAGAGAACAACGATGAGAAAAACACACTGGACGGCACTGGCCGCCGCGCTGCTGCTGGGCGTTTCCGCCCTGGCGGGCTGTTCCAAAAAAGAGAGTACGCTGGACGTGCAGAAGGCGGCCGACGATCTCAAGGCCGGGGTGACGTTCAAGGACGAGCTGGCCCCCCCGGCGGACGCCGCGTTCGCCACTTTGTATGACGTTAAGGACGGAGACGTGACCAAGCACGCGGTCTACGTCAGCTCCGGCGCGACGGCGGAGGAAATCGCCGTCTTCGAGGCCAAGGATGCGGACGCCGCTGCCCGGGTCAAAACCGCGGTGGATCAGCGCATCGCCGACCTGAAGGAAGGCTTTGAGAATTATGTGCCCGGTGAGATGACCAAGCTGAACAATCCAGTGGTCGAGGTCAAGGGAAAATACGTCCTGCTGTGCATCTGCGACAAGCCGGACGAAGCGCGTACGGTCATCGACAAGCTGTTTGCCTGACGCAGATGTGGTGGGAATCCGCCAAGCCGCCGCTGAGCTGTCAGACGTGATTTATTCAGCGTTTACCTAGGAAAGGAGGACGTATCCGTGCAGGAGCTGGAAGAGTATATCGAAGCCCATCAGGACAGCTTCTACCGGGTCGCCTTCACCTATGTCAAGGACAGGGACGCCGCGCTGGACGTGGTACAGAACGCGGTGGTGCAGGCCCTGACTCACATCCACACCCTGCGGGAGCCCGCTTACATGAGAACCTGGTTTTACCGCATTCTGGTCAACGAGGGGCTCGGATATCTGCGGAAAAACAAGCACTGCCTGCCGGTGGAGGAGCTGCCCGAGGATTTCGCCAGCGAGGAGGGGGACATCGCTGAGCGCCTGGACGTGTATCGGGCGGTGAGCGCCCTGCCTCCCAAGCTGCGCACCGTGGTGGTGCTCCGTTTTTATGAGGACATGCCACTGGGCGACATCGCGCGCGTCACGTCGACCAACCTGAACACAGTGAAATCCCGCCTGTACAAGGCGCTTGCGGAGCTTCGGCGAGACATGGCCGGGGAAACGCAGACCGCCGGAAAGGTGTGAAAGCTATGAACGAACGCAACCCCCTGGGGCAGGCCCGGGAAGCCTATGAAAGCCTGCGTATTCCGGACGAACTGCCCGACGCGGTGCAGGACGCCGTGCGGCAGGCCCGCCGCGAGGCGAGGCGGGAGCGCAGCGGCAACCACTTTCTCCGCTATGCCGTGTGCGCCGCCGCCTGCCTGTGCGTGATATTCGTGGTGGCCCTCAACGCGGTGCCGGTGCTCGCGCAGGAGATGTACGGCGTACCGGTGCTCGGGCATATGGTCCGGATCTTTACCCTCAACCGCTTTGAGGAAAGCAGCGAGGAGAGTTATGTGGTGGTCAACGTCCCAGCGCTGGAAAATACCGGAAATACCGAACTGGAGCGGCGAGTAAACTATGAAATAGCGCTGAAAATCAACGAGCAGGTGGCCGAGGCCAAGCAGCGTGCCAAGGAATATTACCAGGCGTATCTCGAAACCGGCGGAAAGAAGAGCGAGTTCCTCCCCATTGAAATCCACGTGGATTACAGCGTCAAGTGCAGCAACGGGGAAATCGTCTCCTTCGTCGTGCAGAAATATGAGGCGGGCGCCTCCTTCTACAGCGAGTCCTTCTACTACAACTACGATCTGGAAACGGGAAAGGCGCTGACCCTGGCCAACCTGCTGGGAGACGGGTACATCGAGAAGGTGAACGAGGCGGTGAGGGCCGGCATCGCCGCCGACGAGGCCGCCAACCCCGAGGAACAGTATTTCCACGACGAAATGATTCCCGGTTTTGAATCTATCGAAGAGGATCAGGATTTTTATATCAATGAGGCGGGCCACGTGGTGGTGGTCTTCCCCAAGTACGCCATCGCTCCCGGCTATATGGGCGAGCGGGAATTTGAAGTGCTTCCCTAGAGCAGTTTTAGTAAATAAGGTCAGTAAAGGAGATAGGCAGGAAGAGGCGGATGCAAGGCGGAGGACGCTGGCGGGCTGGCGCCCGCCAAGGACGACAACGACGCAGCCGCCTCTTCCTGCCATCGAGCTGCTGACGGTATTTACTAAAATTGCTCTAAGGGGAACGGGTAGGGGTTCACACGTATGGTATTCAGCAGCCTGTTGTTTTTGTTCTATTTCCTGCCGGCGGTGCTGGTCGTCTATTTTCTGGTGCCGCGCCGCTTTAAAAACGTGGTGCTGCTGGTGTTCAGCCTGGCGTTCTACGGCTGGGGCGAGCCGGTGTATGTGCTGCTGATGGTGTTTTCTATCCTGATGGACTACAGCCTGGGCCGCTGGATGCACACCCGGCTGGAAAAGGGGAATGTCCGGGCGGCCCGGCGGATCCTGGTGTTGTCGGTGGTGTGCAATCTCGCGCTGCTGGCCTTCTTCAAATACGCCGATTTTCTCATCGGCAACCTGAACGGCCTGTTCGGCCTGGGGATCCCCAAGCTCGATCTGCCCCTGCCCATCGGCATCTCCTTCTACACCTTCCAGGCCATGTCCTATCTCATCGACCTGTATCGGGGGGACGTGCCGGTGCAGAAGAGCCTGGTGGCCTTCGGCACCTATGTCTCCCTGTTCCCCCAGCTTATCGCCGGCCCCATCGTGCGCATGTCCACCGTATCGGCCGAGCTGTCCTGCCGCCGGGAAACGGCGGATCTGTTTTCCTCCGGCATCCGCCGGTTTGTGGCGGGCCTTGGCAAAAAGGTGCTGCTGGCCAACAACATCGGCGCGGTGTGGACGGCCATTTCGCAGCAGGATGTGACCACTTTGCCGGTGCTGACCGCCTGGATCGGCCTGGCGGCTTTTACGCTGCAGATTTATTTCGATTTTTCCGGCTATTCGGACATGGCCATTGGCCTGGGCCGGATGTTCGGCTTCCATTTCCTCGAGAATTTCAATTATCCCTACACAGCGGTGAGCGTCACCGATTTCTGGCGGCGGTGGCACATCTCCCTGTCCTCCTGGTTCCGGGAATACGTCTACATCCCCCTGGGCGGCAACCGCCACGGCGCCCTCAAGCAGCTGCGCAACCTGCTGATTGTGTGGATGCTGACCGGCATCTGGCACGGGGCCAGCTGGAATTTCGTGGTCTGGGGCTTGTACTTCGGTGTCTGGCTGGCGCTGGAAAAATTCGTGCTGCGGCGATGGCTGGACAAGCTTCCCCGGTTTTTTCAGCATGTGTACACCATGCTCATCGTGATGGTCAGCTGGGCCATCTTCGCCTTCGACAGCCTTTCGGCCGGGGTGTCCTATCTGCGGGCCCTGGTGGGCGGCTTCGGCGCAGGGCTGACCAATGGGGCGGGCGTGTATACCCTGTACACCAACGCCCTTCTGCTGGGTATTCTCATCCTGGCGGCCACACCCCTGCCCATGAAGCTGTATCGTCGGGCGGAACAGGCCCTGCGCGCCCGGCCGGTGCTGGCCGGGATGGCGGAGGCAGTGCCGCTGCTTGTCGTCGGGGCGCTGAGTGTCGCCTTCCTGGTGGATGCGTCCTATAATCCGTTTCTCTATTTTCGTTTTTAGGGGGCTACTATGAATAAAAAAGCCTGGGTGGTGACCGGAGCGTTCCTGGCGGCGCTGGCTTTCGGGACCGGCGCCAACCTGCTCACCCCGGAAAAGACGTTTTCCGAAACGGAGAACCGGGTGCTGCAGACCTTTCCGCCGTTCTCGCTGGAGGAGCTGACCTCCGGCCGGTTCACGACCACGTTCGACACCTACACCACCGACCAGTTCTGGAACCGGGACGGCTGGGTGGGCCTGAAAACCATGACCCAGCTCGCCCTGCTCAATAAAGACAACGGCCGTGCCTATTTTGGCCGGGATGGGTTTCTGTTTGAAAAAACCGACCCGTATAGCGAAACGCTGGTGGCGAACAACGTCGCGGCGGTGGCCCGGTTTGTCGAGCGGGCGAAGCAGGCGGCGCCGGGACTGCGCGCCCGGGTGATGCTGGTGCCGACGGCGGCGGCCATCTTGCCCGAAAAGCTGCCCCCCCTGGCCCCCGTGCCCGATCAGGCGGCTGTCATCGCCCAGATGAAGGCCGCGGTGAAGGAGACGGTGGATCCCACCGCCCTGCTGAAAGCCCGTAGGGACGAAGGGCTGTTCTACCGCACCGATCACCATTGGACCACCGCCGGCGCGTATGCCGGCTATACGGCGCTGATGGAGAGCCTGGGAGAGCCGCCGCTGCCCCGGGACGCGTTCACGGTGGAGCGGGTGACGGAAGAGTTTTTCGGAACCGTCTATTCCAAAGCCAACCTGTACACCGTGAAGCCCGACTTCATCGAGGTCTACCGGCCGAAGGCGGCCAACCCCTGTACCGTGACCTGGAAGAACGGCCGGCTCGACGGCCTGTACGACCCGGCGTATCTGGACAAGAAGGACAAATACGCCTACTTTTTGGGCGGCAATCACCCGCTGACCACGGTGGAAACCGGCACAGCCAACGGCAGGACTCTGCTGCTTATCAAGGACTCCTACGCCAATGCTCTGGTGCCCTTTCTGGCGGCCCATTATCAGACCATCGTGCTGGTGGATCCCCGCTACTACAAGACGGATTTGTCCGCCCTGTTCCAGGAGAAACAGGTGACCGACCTGCTGGTGCTGTACAACGTCAACGGCTTCGGGGAAGAGAAGACCGTGGCCGCCGTGCTGCCGCAGTTGTTAAAATGATGGTTGACAAAGTAAAACTTGTCGCATATAATAAGAAAAAAGCTGAAACCGATGAGTAAGAGTAGTAAGCGGGAGCTTGGCGTACAAAGAGAGCCGCAGATGGTGGAATTGCGGCGGCGCTGAACCGGCTGAATGGACTTACGAGGGCTATCCGAACCTGTATCAGGCTAGGTGCGACGGGGACTCCGCCCGTTATCAGGGGAGTGCGCATGGTTTGTGCGCAGAAGTGAGCGCGTCCGCCTTCGGCGGGCGAATTCGGGTGGTACCGCAGGAGTGACAGCTCTTGTCCCAGAACAATCTGGGGCAAGAGCTTTTTTATTGCCGAAAGGATGCGTGCATATGAATCGGTCATGCAAGGCGGCGAGCTTTTGCCCGCGGCGATGGCGACGGTGAGTGAACCGTCCGCCGATGATGCTGTCGAGAAGAAAGGAAGATCGTCATGAACAAAGAGCCTTACCGCATTTATCTGTCCGAAGAGGAAATGCCCAAGCAATGGTACAACATCCGCGCCGACATGAAGGAACAGCCCGATCCCTATCTCCATCCCGTCACCCACCAGCCGGTGGGGCCGGAGGATATGCTCCCCATCTTCTGCGAGGAGCTGTGCGGCCAGGAGCTGAACACCACCGACCGGTACATCGACATCCCAGAAGAGGTGCAGAACTTCTACCGGATTTTCCGGCCCTCCCCCCTCATCCGGGCCTACAACCTGGAGAAAGCCCTGGACACCCCGGCGAAAATCTACTACAAATTCGAGGGCAACAACACCTCCGGCTCCCATAAGCTGAATTCCGCCGCCGCCCAGGTGTACTATGCCAAGAAGCAGGGGCTGAAAAGCCTGACCACCGAGACCGGCGCCGGCCAATGGGGCACGGCCCTGGCCATGGCCTGCTCCCACTACGGCCTGGATCTCACCGTCTATATGGTAAAGGTCAGCTATGAGCAGAAGCCCTTCCGCAAGGCGGTTATCCACACCTTCGGCGCGGACATCATCCCCAGCCCCTCCGACACCACCGAGGTGGGCCGCGCCATCCTGAAGGCTCATCCCGGCACCGGCGGCTCCCTGGGCTGCGCTATTTCCGAGGCGATCGAGAAGGCCATGCATACCCCCGACTGCCGGTATGTGCTGGGCTCGGTGATGAACCAGGTGCTGCTGCACCAGTCGGTCATCGGCCTGGAATCCAAAATTGCCATGGAAAAAATCGGGGAATACCCGGATATCGTCATCGGCTGCGCCGGCGGCGGCTCCAACCTGGGCGGCCTGATGGCGGCCTTCCTGCAGGACACCCTGACCGGCAAGCGCACCGGCACCGAATTCATCGCGGTGGAGCCCGCCTCCTGCCCCTCCCTGACCCGCGGGCGGTACGCCTACGACTACTGCGATACCGGCCATGTCACGCCGCTGGCCCGGATGTACACGCTGGGCAGCGAGTTCATGCCCTCGGCCAACCATGCGGGCGGCCTGCGCTATCACGGTATGAGCCCCATCCTGTCCAAGCTGTATCACGACGGCTACATGAAGGCCGTGGCGGTGGAACAGACCAAGGTGTTCGAGGCCGCCACCTTCTTCGCCAAGCAGGAAACCATCCTGCCCGCGCCGGAATCGGCCCATGCCATCCGCGCGGCCATGGACGAGGCCATCAAGTGCCGGGAAAGCGGGGAGGCCAAGACCATCCTGTTCGGCCTGACCGGCACCGGGTACTTCGATATGAACGCCTATACCGCCTACCTGGAAGGCGCTATGAGCGACTACATCCCCACCGACGAGGATCTGCAGGTCGGCTTCGACGCCCTGCCGAAAATCCCGGGCATCCAATAAACCAAACAAACAACGGCCCGCCGTTCTTTCGGAACGGCGGGCCGTGCTGTTTTATGCCAGCGCTCCCAGCTGGGCGTACAGGGGCTTCAGGGCGGGGTACAGCTGCCGATACAGGTCATAAAATTCACCGTACCGCCGGTGCCGCTCCCCGTCGGGCATCTGGGCGGGACCGTATTCGATGACGGCGGCGCAGGCCTCCGGCACGCTGCCGTACACCCCGGCGCCCACGCCGGCCAGCAGGGCCACGCCCAAGGCGGGCCCCTCCCGGGAAACCACGGGGGAAATGCCGCAGCCATAGATATCGGCCAGCATCTGCCTCCAGAAGGGGCTGGAGCCCCCGCCGCCGCAGGCGGCCATCCGGTCCACGGTCAGCCCCATGTCCCCAAACACCGCCAGGCAGTCCATGAGGGAGTAGGATACCCCCTCCATCACCGCCCGCAGCAGGTCCCGCTTCTCATGCATGGCGGACAGGCCAAAGAACACGCCCCGGGCCTGCGGATCCAGATGCGGCGTCCTCTCCCCCATCAGATAAGGGAGATAGAGCAGCCGGTTGGCCCCCACAGGGGACAGAGCCGCCTGCTTGTCCATGAGGACATAAGGGTCGGTCGCCATCCCGGCGGCGGCTTCCTTTTCCGCCCCGCAGAACTGATCCCGGAACCATTTCAGGGACAGGCCGGCCCCCTGGGTGACCCCCATCACATGCCACGCGCCAGGCACCGCGCAGCAGAAGGTGTGCACCCGCCCGGCGGGATCGATGGTGACCCGGTCGGTGTGGGCGTAAACCACGCCGCTCGTGCCGATGGTGGTGAAGGCGCTGCCCGCCGTGACCACGCCGGTGCCCACGGCCGCGGCCGCGTTGTCCCCTGCGCCGCCCACCACGGGCGTGCCCGCGGCCAGCCCGGTTTCCGCCGCCGCCCGGGCGGACACGACGCCGGTGATCTCCGGAGACTCGTACACCCGGCCCAGCAGGGCGGGGTCAATCTCCAGCTTGTCGAGCACCTCCGCCGACCAGCAGCGGTTCGGCACATCCAGCAGCTGCATGCCGCTCGCGTCGGACACCTCGGTGGCGTATTCCCCGGTGAGCATCAGGCGGATGTAATCCTTGGGCAGCAGAATGTGGGCGCATTGCTCGTAAATCTCCGGCTCGTGGCGGCGCACCCACAGGATTTTGGAGGCGGTGAAGCCGGTGAGGGCCGGATTGGCGGTCACCGCGACCAGCCGTTCCCGGGTCAGCCGCCGCTCCATGTCGGCGCATTCCTCGGCCGTGCGCTGATCGCACCAAATGATGGAGCGGCGCAGCACCCGGTTGTCCTTATCCAGCATGACTAGCCCGTGCATCTGCCCGGACAGGCCGATCCCCTTCACCTCGGCGGCCGGCCGGCCGCTTTTGGCGAGCACCGCGCGGATCCCCTCGGCCACCGCGGCCCACCAATCGGCGGGATCCTGCTCCGCCCAGCCGTTGTGGGGCTGGTAAAGGGGATATTCCGCCGTGTGGCTGGCCACCGGGACGCCGGTCTCCTCAAACAGCACCGTTTTGGTGCCGGACGTGCCGATGTCGATTCCCAGCAAACAGGCCATGGGTTTGTCTCCTTTCCGTGCGGGGGCGGCCCCCCGTTTCCACAGGGGGCCCGCCTCCCGTTTCTCAGCCGAACATCACGGCGTTGACGATGTTCTCCAGATATTCCTGCCGGCCGCTGCGGTTGGTGGTAACGTCGCCCAGCTGCAGGGCGTAGGCCTCCAGCTGCTCCATGGTGGCTTTGCCGGCCACCACGTCCGCGCCGATGCCGGTCTTCCAGCTGGCGTACCGTTCGGCCACAAACGCGTCCAGCCGCCCGTCGGTCAGCAGCCGATCGGCGATGCGCAGGCCCAGGGCGAAGGCGTCCATCCCCGCGATATAGGCGTGGAAGATATCCTCCGGCTCGTAGGAGCCGCGACGGGTCTTGGCATCGAAATTCAGGCCGCCGTTCGTAAATCCGCCGGCCTTGAGCACCTCCAGCATGCACAGGGCGGTCTCGTAGACGTTGGTGGGGAATTGATCGGTGTCCCAGCCCAGTAGCAGATCGCCCTGATTGGCGTCGATGGAGCCGAACGCCCCGTTGACCCGCGCCACGGCCAGCTCGTGCTGGAAGGTGTGGCCCGCCAGGGTGGCGTGGTTGGCCTCGATGTTCAGCTTGAAGTCCTTGTCCAGCCCGTATTTGCGTAAGAAGCTGAGCACCGTGGAGGCGTCGAAATCGTACTGGTGCTTGGTGGGCTCCTTGGGCTTGGGCTCGATGTAGAAATCGCCGGTATACCCGATGGACCGGGCGTAATCCACCGTCAGACGCATCAGGCGGGCCATGTTGTCCTGTTCCAGCGCCATGTCGGTGTTCAGCAGGGTCTCATACCCCTCGCGGCCGCCCCAGAACACGTATCCCTGGCCGCCCAGGCGGGTGGTGATTTCCACCGCCTTCTTGATCTGCGCCGCCGCGAAAGCGAACACGTCGGCGTTGGGCGCGGTGCCCGCCCCGTGCATGTACCGCGGATTGTTGAAGCAGTTGGCCGTACCCCACAGCACCTTTTTGCCGCTTTGGCGCATCAGCTCGGCCAGCAGGTCGGTGATTTCGTCCAGCCGGGCGTTGGTTTCCTTCAGGGTGGCGGCCTCAGGGGCGATGTCCCGATCGTGGAAGCAGAAATAATCGATGTCCAGCTTATCCATCAGCTCGAAGGCCGCGTAAGCCTTGGCGCGGTAAACGGCCATGGGATCGCTCTCGCCGAAATCCTTGACAAAGGTGCCGCGCCCGAACATGTCGGTGCCGTCGCCGCACAGGGTATGCCAGTAGGACAGGGCGAATTTCAGCTGCTCGCGCATGGTCTTGCCCGCCACGACCTCCTCCGGGTTGTAATACCGGAAGGCCAGGGGATTGGTGCTTTTCGGGCCCTCGTAGGCCACCTTGGAGATGCCGGGAAAATAGGTGTTCATGTTGGTCTCCTCCCATAAATATATCCTATTCGTGCACGTGCACGTTTTGGAACAAAAAACAGGACGGCGAATTTACAGGTTGTATTTCACCTTGATTTCGTCCTCCATGTACAGGCAGGGAGCGGCGGGCACCGTTTGGAACAGCAAGCGGGCCAACAGGGTTTTCATGGCGTCGGCGCCCTGCCGGTAAGGCTGCTGGCCGACAGTGGCCTGCACGGCCCCCTCCTCGAGCAGCCGGCGGATTTCCGGCGTGAGATCGCAGGTCACGATGGTTTTCGGCCCGCTCGCGAGAGCGGCGCGCACGCCGCCGGCCACCCCGCCGGCGCAGAAATACAGCGAATCGATGGCGGGGTGGGCGGCCAGCGCCCGGGACACCTCCTCGAAGGAACAGGCGTCGTCGTCGTTGTTTTCCACCACGTCCTCGATGACCATGCCGGGAAACTCGGCGGCCAGCACCCGAGAAAAGCCGTATACCCGCTGGTTATGGCCCATCACCTTGAGAGAGCCGGTGACCACCAGCAGGCGGCCCGTCCCCCGGGTGATAAGCCCCAGCAGCTGGGCGGCGGTCCGCCCGCTGCGGGCGTAATGACAGCCCACATAGGCCAGCCGGGCGCAGCCATCGATATCGGAGTTGAGCGCCACCACGGGGCAGCCGCCGTCAATCAGCCGGCCCAGTCGTTCGGCCACCGCCGGATGGTTCAGCGGGGTGAGAATCAGCCCGGCGGGGTGGGAAGCGGCCGCCTCCTCGATTTGGGCGAGCTGCGCGGCCACGTCGTAGCCCTTGCTTTCCCGGATATGGACGTCGATGGGAAAATCGGAATAGTCCTCCCGGGCGTCGGCAAGCCCCTGCTTGACCTCGTCGTAAAACGGGTTGCCCAGGGAGTTGAGAAGCACCTCCACCCGCAGGGGTTCCCGGGTGACCAGCGCCTTACCCGCCCGGTTGGGGCTGTAGCCATGCTGCCGGGCCAGCTCCTCGATGCGCCGCTGCACCTGAGGCTTGACGCCGCCCCGATGGTTGAGGGCGCGATCCACCGTGCCGCGGGACACGCCCGCCAGCTCCGCGATTTTCTGCGATGTAATGCCCATGGGCGCTCCCCCCTTCCGTGCACGTGAACGGATTTTCATTCTCACCATACCACAGCGCCAGCGGATTGTCAATCCCCTTTGGCATCCCGATTACTAAAGCCGGCCCGCGCTTGCCTGCAACAAAACCGCCGGTTTTGCACACGTATACGGTAGAAAGGCCCATTCAAGCGACCAAACAAGAAAGGGGAATGGCTATGAGGAGAAAAACCGGCACGGCGGTTTTGGCGGCTGTCGCCCTGCTGCTGGCGGGCTGTCAGGGCTCGCCGGCGCGCCTCCCGGACACGGGAAGCGAACCGGCCGTCAGCACCACCGTCGGCACCACCGCCCAGTCACGGACGCCAGACAAGCCTGCCGCCTATCGGGCGATTTATGACAAATTGGGAATGCTTATCAAGGAGCCGGACGGCGCGCTGTACGACGACGCGGACGGGGCGCTGAACGGCGGAGCGCCGACCCGGGCCACCAGCGCGAAAGCCGCCGAGGCAGCCCCGGCCCATTCGGGCACCAACATCCAGGTAGAGGGCGTCCAGGAGGCGGACGTCATTAAGACGGACGGGCGGTATATCTACCTCGTCTCCACCGAAAACCTGCTCATCGTCCAAGCGGAGGACGGTCAGGCGCGGATCGTGTCCCGCATTCCTCTGCGCAGCGAGGAACCGATTGGCGGGACCGTCTTTACCGGCCAGATACAGGAGCTGTACATTGCTGATGACCGGCTGGTGCTCATCCGGCAAAGCTATGAAGAGACAGAGCCCGCCGCAGGCGGCGGAATGGGGACGGTAGCCGGCGACTGCATCCGCTATGGCGGCGCATCCCTGACGGAAGCGCTGTTCTACGACGTGAGCGATCGGGCGCATCCCAGGCTCACCGGCACCCTAGGCCAGAGCGGTAGCTATCTGTCCTCCCGCATGGTGGGAAATTACCTGTATATCGCGAGCAGCTACTATCCGTATGGCAAGCGCGACGCGGAGAAACCCGGCACCTTTGTGCCCAGCCTGCTGGCCGGCGGAGCCCTCTCCCCCATCCCGGCGGGCAGCGTGTATATCCCCGACGCCCCGGCCTCCGCCCAGTACCTGGTGATCACCGGAGCGGACGCGGCGAATCCCTCCCGGCATGTGTCCTCCCAGGCCATGCTGGACGGCGGCGGCACCCTGTACGCCGGCCTGGACAGCCTGTATATCGCCGCCAGCCACAGCGCGGCCATTCCGGGCGGCTGGGAGTGCGTCACCCGGCTGACCCGGTTTTCCACGGACAAGGGCGTCGTGCGCCGCAGGGCCGCCGGCCAGGTGGAGGGCCGCATCCTCAACCAATTCTCCATGGATGAATACGGAGGATATTTCCGCATCGTCACCACCTGCGAGCGCTGGCAGGACTACGCGGACGGCAAGCCCGCCGCCGGCTTCCAGGCCAAGGAGGGGAACAATCTGTTCGTGCTGGACGCCGGGCTGAAAACCGTGGGGAAAATCGAAAAGCTTGCCCCGGGAGAAAGGATCTATTCCGTCCGGTTCGACGGGGAAACCGGCTATTTCGTCACCTTCCGCCAGGTGGATCCGCTTTTCACGGTAAGTCTGCGCAATCCGGCCGCCCCGGCGGTGCAGAGCCAGCTGAAAATTCCCGGCTTTTCCGAGTACCTCCATGTGTGGGATGGGGATCGGCTGTTTGGGCTGGGAAAGGACGCCGACGCGTCCACCGGCCGGGCCAATGGGCTGAAACTGTCCATGTTCCAGGTCAGCGACCCGCAGAACGTCGTCGAGCAGGACAAAACGCTGCTGGGCGCCGCGTACCCCTATACGGAAGCGTCCTATAATCACAAAGCCGTGCTGATCGATGTGCAGAAGAACCTCATCGCTTTTTCCGTTGCCAACGCGCAGGGGCGGCAGAGCTATCTGGTGTACGCCTACGACGCGGAAAAGGGCTTTATCCGCCGCGGGGAGCTAAAGCCGGCGTATCAAGGTTATCCGGCATGGATACGCGGGCTGTATATCGGGGATTTTCTCTATCTCGTCACCCCCGACGGCCTGACCGCCTACCGGCTCGCGGATTTGCAGCAGACAGCCCGGCTGACCCTGCAATAGCCCTTATACGAAAGGCCGCCGGAGCGTTTCCGGCGGCCTTTCGGCTGAACGGTATGCCTTTATGCTTCCGCCTCGAGCTGCAGCTGTTCCCACAGCTCCATTAGCTCGTCAAGCCGCCGGCTCTCGGCCTCCAGCTGGCCGGTGACCTCCAGCAGCCGCTCATAGTCCGCCGTCACCTCTTCCGACTCCAAGCGGAGATGGAGGGCGGCCACCGCTTCCTCCGCGGCGGCGATCTCTTCCTCGGTGCGCCGGATCCGGCCCGCCAGCTTCCGCTTGGCGGATTCCTGCTCCTTGCGCTGCTTGTAGGCGTTTTCCTTGGCCGGCCGGGCCTCGGCGGCTTCCTCGGCCTCGGCCGCCTCCAGCTTTTCCATCCGTTCCAGGTACGCGTCGTAGTTCCCCGGGACGGTCATGCAGCCGTCCGGCGTCAGGCGGATCACCTTGTCCGCCATGCGGTTGATGAAATACCGGTCATGGGAGACGATGAACATGGTGCCGTCATAGCCGGACAGCGCTTCCTCCAGCGCCTCGCAGGATCCGATGTCCAGATGGTTGGTCGGTTCGTCCAGCAGCAGCAGGTTGTCCCGCGCCAGCATCAGCTTGAGCAGCAGCAGGCGGGCCCGCTCGCCGCCGCTGAGCAGGGAGATGGGCTTAAACACGTCGTCCCCCCGGAACAAAAAAGCGGCCAGAGCGTTGCGGATTTCGGTCTGGGTCAAATCGGCATAGGCGTCCCAGATTTCGTCGATGACCGTCTTCGTCCCGTCCAGCCCCGCCTGGGTCTGGTCGTAGTAGCCCACCGTCACCTTGGCCCCCAGCCGCACATAGCCGGTCCGGGGCGGCAGCTCCCCCTTGAGGATTTTCAGCAGGGTGGTTTTTCCACAGCCGTTGGGCCCCAGCAGGAACACCCGCTCCTTCCGGTTGATCTGGAATTTCACGTCTCGGAACAGCTCCCGCTCCCCGAAGCCCATGGACAGCTCGTCGGTCACGATGACCTCGTTGCCGCTGGTCTGGGCCGCGGTGAAATCGAAACGGATGGTGTCCGCCTCTTCCTCGGGGGCCTCCACCTGTTCCTTGAACTTATCCAGGGCCTTCTGCTTGCTCTCGGCGGCCCGGATGCTTTTCTCCCGGTTGAACTGGCGGAAACGGGCAATGCTCTCCTCCATCCGCTTGATTTCGCGGGAGGCGGTGACGTAATGCTTCTGCGCCACCTCCTTGTCCTTTTCCCGCAGGGCCTTGTGGGCCGAATAGTTTCCGTTCGAAGCGTACAGCCGGCCCCCGGCGATCTCCAGGGTGCGGTTGGTCACCCGGTCGAGAAAATACCGGTCGTGGGAGATGATCACCGCCGCGCCGCCATAGCCCCGCAGAAAATCCTCCAACCATTCCACCGAGGGAATGTCCAGATGGTTGGTCGGCTCGTCCAGCAGCAGCAGGTTGGTGTCGGACAGCAGCAGGCGGCCCATGGCCGCCTTGCTCCGCTGCCCGCCGCTTAAGGAGCCCACCGGCTGGGAAAAGGCGGCCTCGTCAAAGCCCAGGCCGAGCAGGGTGGCCCGCACCCGGCTTTTGTAGTACAACCCGCCCTCGTCCTCCAGCTTCTCCTGCAGCAGGTGCTGCCGCTCCAGCAGCGGGGCGCCGGTCTCTCCGGCGGCCAGCCGGGCGGTAACGGCGTTCAGCTCCGCCTCCACCGCCATGACGGGGGCGAACACGCTCTCCACCTCGTCCCAGAGGGTGCGCCCTTGATCGGAGCAGGCGTGCTGCTCCATATAGCCGACGCGGGTCTCCTTGGAACGAACGGCCTCGCCCTCCTCGATGGGCTCCTCGCCGGTGATCATCCGGAACAGGGTGGTCTTGCCGCAGCCATTGTCTCCCACCAGCCCGATTTTATCCCGTTCCCCCACGTCGAAGGTCACGCCCTCGAACAGCCGGCGTTCCCCAAAATGCTTGCCCAGCGCATGGGCCGATAACAGTGTCATAGCCACGATTCCTTCATGTGTAATACGATCAGTTGTTGCCGAAATACATCAGCAGGAGGACAATAAGCGCCGCGAGCCCCAGTCCCAGCAGCACCGCAAGGGTCACCTTCAGGGCGCTGACGGGGGATTTGCCCGCCACCACGCCGGTCTCTCCGTTGATCATAAAGTTGTATACCTTGTTTTTGTATGAATAGGACGACATCCAGACCGGCAGCAGGATGTGCTTGAACTTCACGTTGCTGAACTGGTGACTGTACCGCATGCACCGGTAATGATCGAAGCCCCGGGAGCTTTCCACGTGCCGCTCCATGTTCGACTGCATGCGGGGGGCGGCTTCTTCCTTCCAGCCCTGGCCCACGCCCACGTCGTACCGCTGGGCGCCGAAGCCGGCGAGAAACGCCGGGGAATACCGCCGCAGCACCTTGACGTCGTACGCCCCCAGGCGGCCCAGCATCCCCTTGTCCACATGGGTGGTGGCGCATACCGCCTCGTCGTCAAAGGACAGGGCTGCGTCGCCCGAAATGGGGTACCAGTCGGTGACGGTGCGGGTGTGGGTCTGGGTGTGTCCGTCCTTGTCGGTGGTGGTGTAGGTTTCGGTGCGGTCCCGGCCGCCCTCGCCGGTGTACTGGGAATACAGATCCGCGTCGAAGGTCCAAAAGGGGAGGTAGAGGCCCTGCAGCTCCCGGGTAGTGTGCCGGGTTTTCTTGAAGGCGCCCGGCGCCCAGAACCGGGACTTGGCCCAGCTCTTGAACAGGTCGGCGGCCTTGACTTTGGACACCTTGAAGGGCTGGAGGGTCTCGGGCAGGATGCCCTCGGTCACCTCGTTTTCATCCATGACGTACTGGCTGCCGCAGAAGGGGCAGGCTGCCGTCATGGCGGCGGCGTCCACTACCTCCTCGGCACCGCAGTTTTTGCAGCGCACGGTCTTGTTCCCCATGGCCTCCCAGTTGGGCGCGTCATAGGAATCGGTCATGGGATTGTATAAATATTCAGGCGCCTCCACCAGCAGCGCCGGAATCTCCTCCTCCCGCCCGCAGTGGTCGCACCGCAGTCCTTGGGTGTCGGGATCAAACAACAGCTGGCTGCCGCAGCTTTCGCAGGCGAAATTGCTGGCGGCCGCCCGCGCTTCCTCCGTGGTCGGCATGGGCCATCCTCCTTCGGTTACAAGCCTCTGTTATAGGGTCAATTGCCTGCCGGGGTGCCGCACTCGGGGCAGAATTTGCCGGTCACTTTGGCACCGCATTTGGAGCAAACTTGCTGCAGAGGCTTGCCGCACTCGGGGCAGAACTTGGCCCCGGCGGCCACGGTCGCGCCGCAGCCCAGGCAGGTCTCTCCCGCCGGCTGGGGGTTCTTGCCGCATTCCGTGCAGAACTTGGCGCTTGCCGGCACCTGCGCGCCGCAGCTGGCGCAGGCAATGGTCTGCGCCGGGGCGGGGGCCGGGGCGGCGGGCTGCCGCGGGGCCATATTCTGGTTCATGGCGCCTGCGAAGACCTGGCCCACCTGGACGCCAGCGCCCATGCCCACGCCCATACCGGCGATTCCGCCGCCGCCCTCGTTCTGGGCGAAGTCGCGGATGGCCTCGGCCGCCTGGTACTGCGTGTATTTCCCCATATCGCCCAGCACGCCCATGGAGGTGCGTTTGTCGATGACCTTTTCCACCTCTTCGGGCAGGGAAATGCTCTCGATAGTCAGGGACTGGAGCCCGAGGCCCAGCTCGCCAAATTTGACCTGCACCTTTTTCCGGGCTTCCATCCCCAGCTCGTCGTAGCTGTTGGCCATGTCGATGGCGGCGATATTGGATTCGCCGATGGTGTCCGCCAGGGAGGAGGTGATCATCCGGCGCAGGTACTCGGTGATATCCTTGGTGGTGAAGGAGGGCAGGGTGCCGAACACTTCCCGCATGAACACGTCGGGCTGCACCACCTTATATGCGAAGACGCCGAAGGCGGACAGGCGGATCATGCCGAACTCCTGATCCCGCATGAGCACCGGCTTCTGGGTGCCCCATTTCTGGTTGGTAAACAGCCGGGTGCTGACGAAGAAGACCTCCGCCTTAAAGGGGGAATTGAAGCCGTATTTCCAGGCCTTCAGCTTGGAGAGCACCGGCATATTCTCGGTGGAAAGGGTGTAATGGCCCGGGCCGAACACGTCGGCAAGGGTACCCTCGTTGAGGAAAATCGCGCACTGCCCCTCCCGGACGATCAGCTGGGCGCCCATTTTGATTTCATGGCCCGCCACGGGGAACTCAAACACGATCATGTCCTGCTGGAAATCCGTCGCTTCAATGACCTCTATAAACTGGTTTTTGACGAAATCAAATAAGCCCATGTTGTACCTCCACTTTCGCGGCTGTCGCCTGTATTGGTATCAGTATAGCATATTGCCTGAGCAATTTCAAAGACCGGGAACGCATCTTTGCGCAAAACTTAAGAAAAAATCGGGAAATTGTCCTGTACTTCCCTCTTTTCCCACGATATAATACTGTACATAGAATGCCTTGTTCAAGGAAAGGATGGTAAAAATGCCTTACAGTGCCGACCCCAGCCGCTATGACGACATGGCCTACCGCCGGGTGGGTCGCAGCGGCCTCAAGCTGCCTGCGGTGTCCCTGGGCATCTGGCAGAATTTCGGCAGCGTGACGCCCTATGAGACCTCCCGGGCGATTCTGCTGCGGGCCTTCGATCTGGGCGTGACCCATATCGACGCGGCCAACAACTACGGCCCGGTTCCCGGCTCGGCGGAAGAAACCCTGGGACGGGTGCTGAAAACCGATTTGGCCCCTTATCGGGACGAGCTGATTATCTCCACCAAAGCGGGCTACGGCATGTGGCCCGGCCCCTATGGGGACTGGGGAAGCCGGAAATACATGCTGGCCTCCCTCGACCAGAGCCTGAAACGCCTGGGGCTGGAGTATGTGGATATTTTCTATTCCCACCGGCCGGATCCGGAAACCCCTCTGGAGGAAACCATGGGCGCCCTGGCCTCCGCCGTCCGGGCGGGCAAGGCCCTGTACGTGGGGGTGTCCAACTACTCGGCGGAACAGACCCGGCAGGCGGCGGCGATCCTGCGGCAGATGGGGGTGCCCTGCCTCATTCATCAGCCGCGGTATAATATGTTCGATCGCTGGATTGAAGACGGCCTGCAGGACGTGCTGGACGAAGAGGGTATGGGAAGCATCGCCTTCTCGCCCCTGGCCCAGGGCCTGCTGACCGACCGGTATCTCGGCGGAATCCCCGCCGATTCCCGGGCGGCGCGGGGCGCTTTTTTGAAGGAAGCGGACATCACGCCCGCGCGCCTGGACGTTATCCGTAAGCTGAACGGCATCGCCGCCGAACGGGGACAGAGTCTGGCCCAGATGGCCATCGCCTGGATCCTGCGGGGCGGGCGGGTGACCTCGGCCTTAGTGGGCGCGTCCAGCGTCGGGCAGCTGGAGAACAATCTGGGGGCGCTGCGGCAGCTAGAATTTACCGCAGACGAGTTGGCGGCCATTGAGGCGGTTCTAGCATGAACGGTCATACACAGACGAGCCGCCGCTCCCTACGCGGCCGGCTCTCCTCCGAGAGGGGACGGACGACGGTGGGCATGCTGGCCGCCTTTGGGTTGACCGCGGTCATATGGACAGCGGCGCTGGCGGTGTTCGGCTTCTACCCCTTCGGCGGCAAATCGATACTCATCACGGATCTGAACCAGCAGTATGTGGAGTTTCATGCGGCGCTGTACGACATGGTGAAATCCGGCAGCAGCCTGCTGTTCACCTGGGACACCGGCCTGGGCATGAATTTTCTGGGCCTGCTGGCGTATTATCTGGCCAGTCCCTTCACCCTGCTGCTGTTCTGCTTTCCCCGGGCCATGCTGACCGAGGCCATACTGTTCATCATTTCCATGAAGCTGGCCGCCTCGGCCCTGACCTTTTCCCTCTGGCTGCGCAAGCGCCACGGCATTGGCGGCGGGGTCAACCTGCTGTTCGCCGCCCTGTACGGGCTGGCGGGCTACGGGGTAACCTATTGCTTCAACCTGATGTGGCTGGACGGGATGGTGCTGCTGCCACTGGTGGCGCTGGCGGCCCGCCGCGTTTTTGACAAGGGGCGCATCGGCGCTTTCACCGCCGCCCTGACGGTGCTGTTTCTCGCGAATTTTTACATCGCGTATGTGGTGGGCATCTTCACCTTCCTGCTGTATCTCGGCTGGCTGCTGGCCTGCCGGGAGGATCGGCGGCCTGTTCGCCGCCTGGGGGCTTTCTTCGCGGGTACGGCGCTGGCGGCCGGGTTGGCAACCTTCCTGCTGCTGCCCACCCTGTCCGCCCTGCTGGGCGGCTACGAGAATGTTCACGGCTTCTCCCTGACCTTTCAGGCGGGGGCCAACCCCTTGGCGCTGCTGGGCAAGATGGGGTGGGGGGCGTTCGACTCGGCCACCAACTCGGGCACGCCCACCCTGTACGGCGGGGTGCTGACGATGGGGCTGCTGCCCTTATGGTTCACCCACCGTTCCATCCCGCGGCGGGAAAAATACGTGGTGGGCGCTCTGCTGGCCGTGATGCTGCTGAGCCTACTGCTGTACGATTTGGATCTGGCCTGGCATGTGTTCCAGCCGCCCAACTGGTTCCCCTACCGGTACACCTTTGTCATTCTTTTCCTCCTGATCACCTGCGCGGCCCGGGTGCTGGCCTGCCCGGCGGGCATCCGGCCTGCCGCCATCCCCATCAGCTTCGGCGCTCTGGCCCTGGCAACGCTGCTGGGCGGGGCCAGCGGCCAAATCCCCTATGCGGGCAATTGGTGGGCCACCACCCTGATGCTGGGCGGCTACGGGCTGATAACCTTCCTCGTCTGGCACGCCCGGCGGCGGGAGCTGCAGGCTGCTGAGGCGAGCCGGCCGGCCATCCTGTGGCCCCGGCGGGCGCTGGCGGCGCTGTTGGTGGCGGCGGTCTCCGTCGAACTGCTGTTCAACGCCACCGCGATTCTGAATGGACTGGACGACCAATTCCGCTTTGTGGAGAGACAGAACTATACCGATTACACCGCGCGCAACGCCCAGCTGACCGCGCTGCTCGACGCGCAGAACGACAGCGGATTCTACCGGGTGGAAAACTCCACCGCCCGCAACTCCAACGACGGCATGAACGCCGGGTACCACGCTTTGAGCCACTACAGCTCCCTGTCCAACCAGATCGCCTTCAAATTTCTCGGGAACCTCGGTATGGTCTGTTATGTGCAGAACCGCTATCTGCGGTATATGGGGTCCACCTCCGCCCTGGACGCGGTGCTGGGCATCCGGTACGTTTGGGACACAGAGGAACTAAGGCCGGGGATGGTATCCACCGGCGCGTCCTATGGAGACACCACCCTGTTCCGCAATGAAAACGCCCTGCCCCTGCTGTATTTCGCCGACCAGGCGGCGGCCGAACTGAACCCCGGCGGGGCGGATCCCTTCACCCTGCAGAACTGCTTTTTCTCCTCACTAAACGGGCGGGAGACCACCTATTATTCCTCCCTGCCCGTAACGGTGACCTGTACCGACGGCGATCCGGAAGCAAACGGCGGATCGGTGACCGTCCCGGCCGGCTCCAACTTGTATTTCACCATCGAAAATCCGGTGAAGCAGCACGTGCTGCTTCACCTGAACAACAACCTTAACGAGCATTCCCCCGTGTATGTCGATGGCAAAAAACTCAACGTCTACGACGATCGCCTAATCCGCGGCGTTATCGACCTGGGGATGCAGGAGGCGGGCACCGTCATCGTCAAGGTGCCGGTCTGGTACAAGGGCTGGTATTCAGATGTGCGGGCCGCCGGCTTCGACGAGGAAGCCTTCTCCGGTTTCATCGATGAACTGAGGCAGACCGCCGTACAGGATTTGTCCGTCACCGACACGACGGTAACCGGCACCATTCAGGCGCCGCGGGACGGGCTGGTGTTCACCTCCATCCCCTACGACAAGGGCTGGCGGGCCGTTATCGACGGCAAAACGGTGGAACCGGTGAAGGTGGGAGACGCGTTCCTGGCCTATCCTGTTGCCGCCGGAGAGCATCAGGTGTCCCTGCGGTTTATCCCCTATGGGCTGGTGCCCGGCGCGGTGGTATCCGGCCTGACTTTGGCGGGGCTCCTCGCCGTCTGCATTTGGCGGCGGGCGAGGAAAAGAGAACGTTAAAAAACCGGCAATCCGCCGAGCAGCGGATTGCCGGTTTTTCAGGCCTGCCGTGAGAAACGCACACCATGTGCCGTTAAGAAATATTAATAATAATTAAAATTATCCATCGTTATTTTTCAATCGAATAAAAAGATACCCCGACCGAGGTCGGGGTATCTTTTTATTCGATTCAGTCTCTCTTCTTTTTGAAAATCCCCATAATGTCGGTATAGCCCTCGTCGTCCTCCACGGAGGAGGCGACGTTTTCCACCTTCTGGCCGAAGCTGGCCAGAGGGGTGCCTTCCGGCTCCTTGGCTTTATAGGAATTATCCGACACCAGGCCGGTGGCGATGACCGTCACGCACAGGGTGTCTCCCAGATTCTCGTCGAAGGCCGCGCCCCAGATGATGGTCGCGTCCGGATGAGCCGCGCTGGTGATGATCTCCGACGCCTTGTCGACGTCCTCAAAATCCAGATCCGAGGTACCGGTGATGTTGATAAGCACGCCGCGCGCGCCATCGATAGAGGTTTCCAGCAGGGGGCTGGCCACGGCCGCACGGGCCGCCAGTTCGGCGCGATCCTTGCCCTCGGCCCGACCGACGCCCATATGGGCATAGCCCGCGTCCTTCATGATGGAGGTCACGTCGGCAAAGTCCAGGTTAACCAGGCCCGGCACCTTGATGAGCTGAGAGATGCTCTGCACGCCCTGGCGCAACACGTCGTCCGCCACCTCAAAGGCGTTGGCCAAGGTGATACGCTGTTCGCTGACCAGCTTGATGCGCTCATTGGGGATGACCACCAGGCTGTCCACATATTCCCGCAGGGCGGTGATGCCGTTTTCGGCCTGCTCCATACGGCGGCGCCCCTCAAAGGCGAAGGGCTTGGTCACGATGCCCACCGTCAGGATGCCGAGATCCCGGGCGATTTCCGCCACGACGGGGGCCGCGCCGGTGCCGGTGCCGCCGCCCATGCCGGCGGTGATGAATACCATGTTGGTGCCCTTGAGGGCCGCGGCGATTTCGTCGCGGCTTTCCTCCGCCGCCCGCTGGCCCTTTTCAGGGTTGGAGCCTGCGCCCATGCCCCGGGTCAGCTTTTCGCCGATTTGAATCTTCTGATCCGCCTGGGACAGGCGCAGGACGGCCTGATCGGTGTTAATAGCCACGAATTCCACGCCCTGCACGCCGGCGCGCACCATGCGGTTGACCGCGTTGCCGCCGCCGCCGCCCACGCCCACGACTTTTATCTGAACCCCATCGATGGAATCACTGTCAAACTGCAGAATGCTCATGAAACTTCCTCCCACGTTAATCGTCCCGCAAGGCCGCCGCCCCACCGAATTCCCTATCCAAAATGCGCATTTTAGGAAAAACACGCCCGTTATGTAACACCTGTTATCGTTCGATACATATAAGTGAATTAATATCTCTATAATTCTACCACGAGCGGCCCGGCATTTCAACTGCCTGAACGCAATTTCATCACTATATTTGTAAATTTTTTTTGCCTTTTTCCACCAGAGACGGCCTATATGGTGGTTTGGTCTCCCGGATAGGACAAATCTGCCAAATTCAGGGATATGGGGCCGAAGCAAAGGGGAAGCGCTCTCCCATAAGGAAGGGCTTTACCCGGCGGTCGTGGTGCCTCCCGCGCCGGCGGGGGTGGTGGTGGAATTCAGGATGTCCCAAGGGGTAAAGAAGGCCCGGCTGTCCTCCATATACGATCGCATATCCAGCTGGCCCGCCACGGTGTCGCCGTTGTTCTTGATGATTTCGGGCAGGATATTGGCCAGGGCCGCCACCTTATCCTTCAGGTTGTTTTCGGTTCCCAGCAGGACGGTGATCTGCCCCTTCCAATCCAGCTTGATGTTGGTCTTTTCCGACACATCCAGTACGCCGATGTTTTCCAGCCCATTGGCCTCGACGGCTTCCATCAAGGCGGTGACGATGCCGAAATCCCGATCCTTCATGGCCTTGCCGCCCACCCGGCAGTTTTCGTCGGGGTCCGCCCCCTTGAAGTACAAGTACCGGGGCGGGCGGTCGCCCTGTATCTCCAGGGCTTCCACGCCCTTGTTGTTGCCGCCCACCACCAGCCATTTGCCGTTTGCGTACATCGCCCCGATGGGTTCCACCTCCCACACCTTGATTTCCACCGTGTCGAAGGAGGAATTTCCCACGTCCACCCGTTCTAGATAAGGGAACTGCGACATAATATTATCGTGAGCCTTGACTTTGCTGACCGAAAAGAGGCTCTGCCCAATCCGGATGCCGCTCGCGGCGATAATCTCCTCGGCGGAATACCGGGTTTCTCCCACCACCTGGATGTCGTGAACGCCGAACACCGCCGGCTTTTCGGCCGATGCCTCGCCGTTTCCCGGAAGCATCAGCAGCATAAACGCCAGCGCACCGCTGACCGCCACGATGGCGATAAACAGCGCCAAGGCCATATGGAACCGGCTGGCCTTCCGCCTCTTTTTCTTAGGGATCTGCCGGTCGGTCGTCTTCTGCTGTTTACCCATGAATTCACGCCTTTCCACGTCCCGCTCTCCGGTACCGAGCGATTCACCATCATTATTCCCGCCGGATAACCGCCCCGGTCCGCGCCAGGCAGTCCTCCAGCTCCTCGTAGCCTCTGTCCAAATGGGTCAGGCAGGTGATTTCGGTGTGGCCCTCGGCGGCGAGGGCCGCCACCACCAGGGCCGCGCCGCCCCGCAGATCGGTGCACTCCACCGGCGCGCCGGACAGCATCGGCACCCCTTCCACCACGGCCACCCGGCCCTCCACCTTGATTTTCGCGCCCAGGCGCATCAGCTCCCCGGCGTGTTTATATCGGTTTTCAAAAATGGTCTCGATGAACACGCTGGTGCCGTCGGCCAGGCAGGCCATGGCCATCAGCGGCGCCTGCGCATCGGTGGGAAAGCCCGGGTAGGGCATGGTGCGGATCGTCTTCACCCGCCGCAGGCGGGACGGGGCGCTGATAAGAATTTCATCCTTCCAGACCGACACCTGGCAGCCTGCCTCCTCGAAAGCGGGAAAGACAGTATTCACATGCTCCGGCCTGGCGCTCCTCAGCAGCAGGGTGCCGCCGGTGACCGCAGCCGCGGCCATATAGGTGGCCGTTTCGATGCGGTCGGGGATCACCTCGTGCCGGCAGCCGTGCAGCGCTTCCACCCCCTCGATGGTGATCACCCCGTCCTTTTCGACGGCAATACGCGCCCCGCAGGCGTTGAGATACCCGCACAAATCCTCGATCTCCGGCTCCCGGGCCGCATTATGCAGCACGGTGGTTCCATCGGCGGTGGCTGCCGCAAGCAGCACGTTCTCGGTTGCCCCCACGCTGGGCAGGGCCAGGGAAATTTCCGTCCCCTTCAGCCGCCCCTTGGCGCGGCAGCGCAGATGCCCCCGCTCCTCCTCGATGGCGACGCCCAGCTTTTCCAGGGCGTCCAGGTGCAGGTCGATGGGCCGGGGGCCCAGCTCACACCCGCCGGGGAAGGACATGCGCGCCTCCCCGCATTTGGCGATAATCGCCCCTAAAAAGACGATGGAGGAGCGCATTTCCCGCATCAGATGATCGGGGATTTCACACCGGCACATCCCCGCCGGATCCACCGTAACCACATGATCCCGGACGTCCACCTGACAGCCCAGACACCGCAGAATGGCCACCGACGCATCCACATCGGACAAGCGCGGGCAATTGCCGATTTCGCTGACGCTGTTTGCCAGCAGGGTGGCCGCCAGCACCGGCAGCGCGCTGTTTTTCGCGCCGTGTATCCCGACGGCCCCGTTTAATTTATGTAGTCCTTCCACGATCAATTTCGCCATGTCCATCCATCACCCTTTCGCGGGTGGCGGTACCTTGGCGGCCGCAAAACCGGAAAGCGCCAATTCCCGCACCCTCTCTGTTTTTGGTAAGGCGTAAGGCTATACGCCACAAGCCATTCTATGCAAACAGAGAAAATCGGTGCGCGATGGCGCTTTTTTCCGCCGGGAAAGGGAAAAAGCCGGGAAAAACGGGGATTTCATCTGGGCCGGCTCAGCGGCTCAGCACATCCTGGATAACGGCGTAGATACGGTCGGATGCATCGAGAATGGCGGCCCTTCGGGCATGCTCCGCCATGGAACGCAGCACATCCGGATGCCCGGCGACGGCCTCCATGGAATCCCACAGCGCGTCGGGGGTGAGATCCTTTTCCTCGATGCAGACCGCGGCCCCCCGGTTCACCAGGGCCATGGCGTTGTGATACTGATGATTTTCCGCCACATTGGGCGAGGGGATGAGAATGGAAGCCTTGCCCGCCGCAGGCAGCTCGCTGAGGGTCATGGCCCCGCAGCGGGAGATCACCAAGTCCGCCGCCGCCATGCAGCGGGGCATGTCGTCGATGTATTCCCGCACCCAGATGCCGTCCCCTTTCAGAGGAACGCCGGCTTCCCGCAGCTTGGCACACACGCTCTCCCAGCCGCTTTTACCGGTGCCGTGGATGTGTTGGTACAGGCCCTTCTCGTGGCTGCGCCGCAGCACGTCCACCATGGTGCTGTTGATCCGCTCCGCCCCCAGGCTGCCGCCGAAGGACAGAATGAGGGGGCGATCGTCCAGCCCCAGCTCCCGCCGGGCCTGCGCCTTATCGACGCTGAAAAAATCGGCCCGCAGGGGATTGCCGGTGACCACCACCTTGGCGTCGGGGGGGAGGTATTTCCGCGCCGCCTCGTCGGCGATGAGGACGGTGGCGTATTTTGCCAGCATCTTGACCGTCACGCCGGGGAAGGCGTTGGATTCATGCACCACCACCGGGATCCCCATTTTGGCCGCTTTGCGCAGGATCGGCCCGCAGACATAGCCGCCGGTGCCGATGGCGATATCCGGCCGGAAATCCCTGAGGATTTTCGCGGAGGCGGTGCCGGCTGTGACCGCGTGGACGGCGGCGGACAGGTTGCGCCCTATGTTCTTCACTGAAAGCCGCCGCTGGAACCCTCGGACATCCACCGTTTGAATCGGATACCCAGCGGCGGGAACCAGCGTGGTTTCCATCCGGCCGGCGGCCCCCACAAAAAGGATATCCGCATCCGGCTGCTCGGCCTTTATCTTGGCAGCGATGGCCAGGGCCGGGTTGATATGCCCCGCCGTACCGCCGCCCGTCATCAAAACACGCACAAAACCACCCTTTCTTCTGCTGCGGGAGGAAGCCTGAAATGTCACGCTCTTATCACGACAGCCGGGCCGAACGGCCCGGCTTTTATACGGAAAAGGTCTAGGCCTTTTCCGCCTGTATACTGCGGGATACCGACAGCACTACGCCCATCTGCGCCAGCAGCATGACCAAGGAGGTGCCGCCGTAGCTGAAGAAAGGCAGGCTGATGCCGGTGTTGGGGATGGTATTGGTGACCACCGCCACATTGAAGGCCACCTGCAAGCCGATCTGGCCGGTCAGGCCGATGGCCAGCATGGAGCCGAATTTGTCGGGCGCCTTCATGCCGATGACGAAGCCCCGCCAGACCAGCAGGCCGAACAGGATGATGATCAGCACCGCGCCGATGAAGCCCAGTTCTTCGCACACGATGGAAAAGATAAAGTCGTTCTGCGGCTCGGGCAGAAAGAGATGCTTCTGCCGGGAATTTCCCAGACCCTGGCCCATCAGGCCGCCGGAGCCGATGGCATACAAGGACTGCACCGTCTGCCACGCCATGTCCTTGTCCTTAGTGAACATCTCCAGGGGTTTCAGCCACACGTCGATACGGTCCTTTTCATAGCCCATGCCGAAGATCATATACCCGGCGGCCGCGCCGCCGATGCCGATGGTACCCAGCAGATAGACCAGCCGCGTCCCGCCCACGTACATGAGAATCAGCCCGATGCCCAGCAGCAGCATGGTGCCGGACAGGTGGGGCTCGATAAACACCAGACCGCAGGTGATGCCTAAGATGGCCATAAAGGGCAGATAGCCCTTGGTAAAGGTTTTCATCTTTTTATGATTAAGGGACACCAGATGGGCGTACAGCACGATGAGGGCGAACTTAGCTACCTCCGAGGGCTGAAACTGGCCGATGCCGGGGATGCGGATCCACCGGTGGATGCCGGTGGAGGAGGGCATGATGTACGCCACCACCAGCAGCGCCAGGGAGACGATCCACAGCACCCATGAAAATTTATGCAGCACATGGTAGTCGATGGTGGAAATCATCAGCATGGCCACCACGCCCAGAACGGCAAAGGCCAGCTGGCGCTTGATGAAGTAATAGCTGTCGCCGTCGTACCAATAGAAGGCGTAGGCATAGCTGGCCGAATACATGCACACCAGGCCGATAACCAGGATCAGCATGAGAATGATTAAGAAAGGCATGTCAAATCCATTGGCAATGGAAAAGAGCTTGCGTTTCTTTTTCATGGCGGCGGCTTGTGCGTTTGCCATACCCACCCTCCTTTCAGGCGTTGTTCTGTGATCCATTATACGGGATTTTCCAGGAATTATGCAACCGGCAGGACGACGGAAATGGCCGGAAATCTCTGGAAATTCCCATCAGGCGTAGATAACGAGCAGCGCGGCGCCCAGGCAGCCCAGCAGCGTGACCAGGGAAAACACCGTCACGATCCGGGCCTCGCTCCATCCGCACATCTCAAAATGATGATGCAGAGGCGCCATTTTGAACAGCCGTTTGCCGTGGGTCAGCTTGAAATACCCCACCTGCAGCATCACCGACAGGTTCTCCGCAATGTACACCACGCCGACCGGCACCAGCAGGAAGGGCTGGTTGACGCCGAACGCCAGGGCGCACAGCAGCCCGCCGATAAACAGCGAGCCGGTATCCCCCATAAACACCTTGGCGGGGTGAAGATTCCACACAAGAAAGCCCGCCAGACTTCCCGCAAAGGCGGCGGCCAGCAGCCCCTGGCCGACGTATTCCAGCATTCCCGCCAGAATCAGGAAGAACAAGGCGGCCACAAAGCTGACGGTTCCGCACAGGCCGTCGATGCCGTCGGTCAGATTGGTGGCGTTGGTCATGGCCACCACCACGAACATGCAGAAGGGAATAAACCAGACGCCCCAGTCCACCAAGCCGAAGAAGGGGATATACAATTGGGATCCTCCGGCCATGTACACGGAAATGGCGTAGCCCGCGGCAACCAGCAGCTGCGCGAACAGCTTTTGGGAGGCGGTCAGGCCCAGATTCCGTTTCTTGACCACCTTGATATAGTCGTCCACAAACCCGATGGCCCCGCAGCAAAGAGCCAGCAGCATCCCGCCGAACAGCTTGGTCAGGGTCAGCGAGGTGCCGCTGAACACCTTCACCGGCAGCAGAAACTGCCCGGCGATAATCGCCAGCAGCGCCGCCGCGAGAGAACCGATGATAAACAGCACCCCGCCCATGGTGGGGGTTCCCTGCTTGGCACGGTGCCAGGCGGGCCCCTCCTCCCGGATGGTCTGCCCAAACTTCAGCCGGTGCAGCACCGGAATGAGAACCTTCCCCAGCAGGGCCGCTGTCAGAAAACCGACCAGCGCCGCCCCGGCCGTTACCGTCAAAGTTGTCGCATCCATTGTCCGCCCATTCCTCTCCTGCGGAGCGCCCGGCCCCGCTGTATCCTGAACAATCGCACCATTATTTTTCTTTTAGAGCCTCGGCCACGACTTCCCGTTCATCCAGATGAATCACGCCGTCGGCCAGAATCTGGTAGGTCTCATGGCCCTTACCGGCCAACAGGACAATATCGCCCTCCCGCGCGTTGGCCAGGGCGAAGCGAATAGCCTCGATCCGGTTTTCCACCACCTCATAGGGGGCGCCGCCCTCCGGCAGACCGGCCAGTATATCCCGGATAATCGCGCCCGGCTCCTCGGTGCGGGGGTTGTCGGAGGTCACCACTAAAAAGTCGGCGTATTTGGCGGCGGTAGCGCCCATCAGGGGGCGCTTTCCCTTATCCCGATCGCCGCCGCAGCCGAACACCGTGATCAGCCGTCCCTTGGTGCAGGCCTTCATGGTTTTACAGATATTTTCCAGCCCGTCGGGGGTATGGGCGTAGTCGATGACCACGGTGAAATCCCGGCCGGTGGGGACGATTTCCGCCCGGCCCTTCACCCCCTGCACGGCGGACAGCGCTTCCACCACCTTGTCAAAGGGAAGCCCCAGCCGCAGCGCGCAGGCGGCCGCCGCCAACGCGTTGTACACGGAGAACAGCCCCGGAATGCGCAGCCGTACCCGGCCGATGACCCCGGTGCCCACCAGCTGGAATTCCACGCCCTCGGGCCGCTGGTGAATCTCCCGGGCCGTATAATCCGCCGCGTCGCTTTTGGCCGAGTAGGTATCCACCGGACAGGGCAGGCCCTCGGTCAGCTTATCGGCCCACGGATCGTCGGCATTGATAATAGCGTGCCGGCACAGAGAAAAAAGGCGTTTTTTGGCGGCCAGGTAATTTTCCATGGTCTTGTGGTAGTCGAGATGATCCTGGGTCAGGTTGGTAAAAACCGCCGCGTCGAAGGTACAGCCCTCCACCCGATCCTGATCCAGCGCGTGGGAGGATACCTCCATGACGCAGTAGGCGCAGCCCTCCGCCGCCATGAGCGCGAGCATGCTCTGCAGGTCATACGGATCCGGGGTGGTGTGTCCCGCCGGCAGCACCCGGGTGCCGATCATATTCTGGATGGTACCGATAAGCCCGACCTTGTGGCCGCAGGCCTCCAGCACCGACTTGAGCATGCAGGTGGTGGTGGTTTTCCCGTTGGTGCCGGTGACCCCCACCATATGCAGCTTTTCCGCCGGCCGGCCGAACCAGTTGGCGCACATAAGCGCCCAGGTCCGGCGGGTAGAGGCAGCCAGAAGTTGGCAGGGAAGCCCCACGTCCCGCTGCGCGACAACGACCGCCGCCCCGGCCTGCGCGGCCTTTTCAGCGTAGGCGTGGCCGTCCTGCGCGGTCCCCTGGATGCACACGAAGGCCCAGCCCGGCTCCACCCGGCGGGAATCGCAGGTGATGCCCGCGATCTCCCCGTCCAATTCAGGCGGGCAGGCAACGCCGGTGCCGTCCAGCAATTGTGAAAGCTTCATGGGAAATCACATTCCTTTCGCCGTGCGCAAGGCACAAATAGACTCAGAGCGAGCGTGTCCCGCTTCAATGGGACGCCGGCTCTATCGGATATCATTTTGTACGATAAAGGTGACGTTGACCACCGTGCCCGGCGGCACGGTGGCGCCCGCCTCCACGCTCTGTCCCGAGGCCTTGGCCTCGCTGGAATCCAGACCGCCGCCGGTCAGCTGGATATTCAAACGGGCCTGGGCCGCCGCCTGCTTGGCCTGGGTCACGCTCTTACCGGTGAAATCCGGCACCTTGGTGGTCTGGCCGGTAACGCTGTCGTCGGTGTAGAGATAAACCTTGCCCTCCTTGGGGATGGGCTTGCCCTTCTCCGGCACCTGCTTGACGACCGTCGTGCCGCTGCCGAGCACCTCGCTGTTCAGGCCGGCGGTGGTCAGCTTGGCCCTGGCCGCGGTCACGTCGGTGTTTTCCACCCCGGGCGTGGTCCGGTTCATGGCGGCCACTTCTTTTTCGGTATACTTGGGCTCGATGCTCATATAGGGCATCACCTCGGCGAGAATCTTCTGCGCGTAGGGGGCGGCGACCGTGCTGCCGTAGCGGCTGATCATGGAGCCCTGGGGCTGATCGACCATCAGCAGAATGGCGATTTGCGGATCGTCCGCCGGCGCAAAGCCGGCGAAGGAACCGATGACCTCCTGCTGCTGCCCGGCCTCGACCTTAATATCCCGCTTTTCCGAGGTGCCGGTTTTGCCCGCCACCCGGTAGCCCGCCACGTAGGCGTTTTTCGATCCGGTGTTCACCGCCGTGTCCAGCATGGCGGCCACCCGTTTGGCCGTTTCCTCGCTGATGACCTGGCGCTTGACGGTGGGGGTGATGTTCTCCACCACGTTGCCGTCGCCGTCCAAAATCTTTTGCACCACATAGGGCTGCATCAGCTTGCCGCCGTTGGCCACCGCCGACATGGCGGTGATCATCTGGATGGGCGATACCTTGAAGGTCTGGCCGAAGGAGGAGGTCGCCAGATACGACTGGGACAAGGGATTGGACAGCTTTTCCTCGCTGTGATACAGCATGGTGCTGGGGGTCTGCTCGCCCATCATGTCGATGCCGGTCTTCTGGGTGAAACCGAAGCCGGTGAAGTATTTAAAGAAATTGTGCCCGCCGATCTTGAGGCCGACGTCGACGAAATAGGGGTTGCAGCTGCCATAAATGGCGTGGGGGAAATCGATGGTGCCGTGCCCGCCGTGCTGATGGCAGGAAATCCGTTGACCATAGCCGACAACCGAAATGCTGCCCGTGCAGGTAAAGGTGTCGGTTTCGGTGGAAATCCCCTCCTCAAAAGCCATGCAGGAGGTGAAGGTCTTGAACACCGAGCCTGGTTCGTAGAAATCCACAATGGGCTTATTCTGCCACTGCTTTTGCCGGGCCAGGGTCAGAGCCCTGGACTGCTCATCCCCGGCCAGCGCGGCGATTTGGGCCGCCGCAGTGGGATCGCTGACCGTAAAGGGCTGGTTGGGGTCGTAGTCCCCTTTTGTGGCCATGGCCAGGATGGCACCGGTGTTGACGTCCTGGATAATCACCGCCCCCCGGTTGGTGGCGGAGGCGTTTGCGACGGCTTCCTCCAGATACTTTTCCGCGTAGGTCTGGATATACTGGTCAATGGTCAGCACCAGGCTTTTACCGTCCTCGGCGTCCACTTCTTTTTTGTATTCCAGGGTGGTGGGCATCTCGTCGCCCCAGCCGTTGCGGGCGGTAATGATCCGGCCCGCCTTGCCGGTGAGCACCGAATCATACTGGGCCTCCAGGCCCTCCAGGCCGGCGTTGTCGGTCCCCACAAAGCCCAGGACGTTGGACAGGGTGTGCCCCAGCGGATAATACCGTTTGTAATCCTTGAGATAAGCGAAGCCGCCGATGCCGTGCTCCTCCACCCATTTGGATAAAGCTTCCTTCGGCTTATATTCTACCCGGGACTGCACCACCTCATACTGGGAATCGGTTTTCCCGGTCTGTTCGTACAGCTTATCCCGGTCGATCCCCAGGATTTCCGACACGCCGTCGGCCACCACGCCGCGCAGCTCCTCGAAGGTGTAGTATTCCGTGGGCGTTTTTTTCACCTTCACGCTCTTCATGTCCTTGGGGGACAGGATGATCTTCCACACCTCGGAGGAAGCGGCGAGGATGTTCATGTTGGCGTCGTAAATAGTGCCGCGGCTGGGTGTGGTGATGCTGTCGCTCATCCGCTGGGACACCGCCCGCTGCTGCCAGTCCTCCCCTTCCGCGATCATCAGTACCCCCATTTTGCCCACCACGGCGGTGAAACAGAAGCCGATGATAATCACCAAGGTGATGATGGAGCGGCGCCACATCTGCCGGGTGGGCGCTTTAGTGGTTTTACGGGGTGGGGGGTTGCCGGTTCCTGCCATCGTGCATCCTTTTCCTTTCACGTCCCGGGCGCAGGGCCGTCAGGCCCTGGCCCCTATTCAATGGTATCCTGATAAATAAACGTAACCGTCACCACGGTGCCGAGAGGCACCTGTGTGCCGGCGGCCACGCTTTGATCGCCGCCCTTGGCCTCTCCGTTCTCCAGGCCCACGCCGGAAAACTGGAGGTTGATGCCCGCGTCGGCGGCCAGCTTGTTGGCCTCGGCCAGGGTCTTGCCCTTGAAATCGGGAACCTTGGCGGTCGGCTCCTCCGCCTCTTCGGTGTACAGCACCACGATGCCCTCCTTGGGGATGGGCTTGCCGGCTTCCGGCACCTGCCGGAGAACCGTATCGCCTCCGCCGACCACCTGGCAGCGCAGATCGCTGTTGGTCAGCTTATTTTTCGCGGCATCGAGCTTGTTATCCTTCAAGTCGGGGGTGGTGCGGTTCAGCGCCTTGACCTCCGCCTCGGTGTACTTGGTCTCGATGTTCAGGTAGGGCAGGACGCTGGCAAACACCTTTTGCGCCACTGGCGCGGAAATGGTGCCGCCGTACCGCAAGCCCACCGCCACCTGCGGCTCATCGAGCAGCACCAGGATGGCCACCTGCGGATTGTCCGCCGGCGCGAAGCCGGAGAAGGAGGCGACGACATCGCCTACCTCGCCCTCTTTTTTCTGGTCGATTTTTTCGGAGGTGCCCGTCTTGCCCGCTACCCGGAAGCCGGGCACGTAGGCGTTTTTGGCGCCGCCGCCGTTGACGCTGGCCGCCATCATGGCCGCCACCCGGCGGGAGGTGTCGGCGCTGACCACCTGCCGCTTGACGGTGGGCTGCACGTCCTTGACCACGGTGCCGTCGGGGGCGATGATTTTCTGCACCACGTAGGGCTGCATCAGCTTGCCGCCGTTGGCCACCGCCGACATGGCGGTGATGACCTGCAGAGGCGTGACCTTAAAGGTCTGCCCAAAGGCTGAGGTGGCGAGAGACGCCTCCGAGTCGGGGTTGGACAGTACCTTTTCGCCATGGTACAGCCCGGCGTTGGACTGCTCGCCCAGCATGTCGATGCCGGTTTTCTTGGTAAAGCCGAAATCGGTGAAGTATTTGAAGAAGTTGTGTCCGCCGATCCGCAGCCCCATGGTCATGAAATAGGGGTTGCAGGAGGCCGACACCGCCCCGGGGAAATCCAGGGTTCCATGCCCCCCGGCCTTGTGGCACTTAATGGGCTTGGGCCAGCCCTTGACCTTCAGGCTGCCGCCACAGTGGACGGAGGTATGCTCGTCGGCCACCTTGGTTTCAATGGCCATGCAGGAGGTGAACGCCTTGAAGACCGAGCCCGGCTCGTAGCATTCCACCAGCGGCTTGTTCCGCCACTGAGACTGCCGTGCCTTGGCCAGGGCCGCGGACTTTTCATCCCCGGCCAGCTGGGCTATCTGGGCGGCCAAATCCGGATCGCTGACGGTGAATGGATCGTTGGGGTTGTAGTCCCCCTTGATGGCCATGGCCAGGATGCCGCCGGTGTTGACATCCTGGATAATCACCGCGCCCCGGTTGGTGCAGCCCGTTTCCCTGACCGCGATTTCCAGATACTTTTCCGCAAAGGTCTGGATGTTGGCGTCGATGGTAAGAACCAGGCTGTTGCCGTCCTCGGCATCCACGATTTTGGCGTATTCCATATCGGTGGGCAGCTCGTCGCCCCAGCCGTTCTTGGCGGTGACGATCCGCCCCGCCTTTCCCATCAGGTCGGCGTTGTACGCCGCCTCCAGCCCCTCCAGCCCGGTGTTGTCGGTGCCGGTAAAGCCCAGGACGTTGGACAGGGTGTTCTGCAGCGGGTAATACCGTTTGTAGTCCGGGATGATGCTGAACACACCGATGAGCTTGTTGTCCAGAATCCACTGGGCCACCTTTTCCTTGAGCTCGAACTCCATCTTGGACTTGACCACCTCGTATTGGGAGTAGGTCTTGCCCGTCTGTTTGTACAGCTTCTCCCGGTTCACGCCCAGCATCTCCGCCAATTGATCCGCGATGAAGGTGCGCATGTCCCGATTGGTATCCAAATCCTGGATGTTTTTGGGCGCCATGATCAGCTTCCACACCTCGGCCGAGGCGGCCAGCGTCTTCATGTTGGCGTCGTAGATGGTGCCCCGCTTGGAGGTCACCACGCTGTCGCTGAGCTGCTGGGTGACGGCGCGCTCCTGCCAGTCGGCCGTTTCCACAAGCTGGAGAACGGCCAGCTTGCCGATGACGGCGGAAAAACAGAAGCCCACCAGGATGACCATAATGATGACACTGCGCCGCCACATCTGTCGGCTGGGCGATTGCGTGGTCACCACGGGCCGGTGTTGCTTGGCCATGTGAGCAGTCCCCTTTCCACGATACGGTGAGATGCGAATCCTTTCCCATTCCCAAGGCGCCGCCGCCCTTTTCCGTATCCCGGTCCGAGGAGAGGTGGGAACGGATCCACTTCCGTTCCCACGCCCTGTCCTGCGTTTCCGGCTGCCTGTACACTTCTGTCTCGGTTCGCCCGCAAAAGCGGGGGAATCCGCCCCATGTCTCCACCTATGACAAACGCAAGCATACGTAAACCGTACGCCTGCGTTCGTCGGTATGCCGTATCCCCGGCGGGCCGCGCCGTCGTCTCCGCCCGGATGCGGCGTTCCCCTCTCTACATACTTATTGCCCTCGTCCCCGCCGTATGCCGGGAGGGACAAATTTTTTCAGCTCTAAGAGAACCAGCCGGCGATGGTGTCAAACAGCGCATCCCACCAATGGGCGGGCTTTTCCTCCGCCACCTGCACCTCGTCGCTGTCCCCCCGGGTGATGTAATGAATCTGTTCGCTCTCGATGCCGGTCATTCCCTGGCTGCGGGCGTATTCGTCCACGCTCTGCGCGCTCAGTTTCTGGGCCAGCTCGGTCTGCAGGCGGGTCTCCTCGCTTTTGAGCTTCTTCATGGTGTCGTCGTACTCGTTGATGGTCCGGTTCATTTCGGTCAGCTGCACCCGGCTGGTAATCATCATGCTGACCACCCCGATGATGACGGTGGAGACCAGCAGCACTCCCATCGTGTTGAGCACCGACTGGACGCGCGTGCGGCGCCGTTCGGCTTTTTGCAGCTTCTTGTTCGGGGTCAGTTCGACGATTTTGGCCTGTTTGGGTTCGAACAGCGCGAGATCATACGCTTCCGAACGGTTGCTCTGCCCTGCCATGACGCGTCCTCCTTGTTTTTATCATTCCTTGCCGGCGGCGGGGAGCCCCGCTCCCGTACCGACGGCGTCGTTATCCTTGGCTTTAGCCATACCGGTCGTGCAGCTTGCGCACGCAGCGCAGCCGGGCGCTCCGGCTGCGGGGGTTGTCCGCCAGCTCGTCCGCCGTCGCCTCCGCCGGCTTTTTGAGCACCAGCTCCGCCGCCGGCGTCCGTCCGCAGACGCACACGGGAAAATCCGGCGGGCAGACGCAGCCCCTGCGCCAATCGTTGAACCGCTGCTTGACCATCCGATCCTCCAGGGAATGGAACGTGATGATGGCCAGCCGCCCGTTTTCCCTCAGGCAGTCGAACGCGGTGTCCATGGCGGCGGACAAGCAGTCCAGTTCGCCGTTGACCGCGATGCGCAGCGCCTGAAAGGTCTTGCGGGCGGGATGACCGTCCCGGCGATAGGCGGCGGGCACGGCTTCCCGCACGATATCCGCCAGCTCGGTGGTGGTCACAATCGGCGCGGCCGCCCGCCGGCGAAGGATTTCGCGGGCGATGGGCCAGGCGTATTTTTCTTCTCCATACCGGAACAGGATGTCGGCCAGCTCTTTGTCCGTCAGGCTGTTCACCAGGTCGGCGGCGGTGACGCCGCTTTGGCTCATCCGCATGTCCAGCGGGGCCTCCATGTGGTAGGAGAACCCGCGTCCCGCCTCGTCCAGCTGGTGAGAGGAGACGCCGATGTCCAGCAGCACGCCGTCCACCCCGTCCACCCCCAGCGATTCCAGCACCTGAGCCATCTGGGTGAAATTTGCCTGCACCACGGCGGCGGGAAGGCCCTGAAGCCGTTGGCCGGCCTCCTTGACTGCATCCGGATCCCTGTCCAGGGCGATCAAACGGCCGGTGGTGATCCGGGAGGCAATCGCGAAAGAATGCCCGCCGCCGCCCGCCGTGCCGTCCAGATACACGCCGTCCGGCCGGATGTCCAGCGCCTCTATGGTTTGCTCCAGCAATACCGGCCGGTGGTAGCGCTGTTCGGGCCGCTCCTCCATGCCGCCGCCGCCTTTCCGTGTTTACTCAAAAGTATGCGTATTCCAGGTTAGAAGCCAAGGCTGACGAACGCGGCCTCCACCGCGTCGGCGTCCATGTCGCCCACGTCCTTCTCGTACTCCGCGGGGTTCCAGATTTCCGCCCGGTTGCCCGCCCCGAGCACCAGCGCCTCCTTCTCCAGAGAGGCGTAGGTCAGCAGATGCTTAGGCAGCAGGATGCGGCCCTGAGCGTCCACCTGCACATCCTGGGCGTTGGCCGACAGGACGCGCAGCAGCTTGCGGGACTGGGTCATGGGGGAAGCCGCCAGCCCCTCCATCAGCTTGTCCCACTCCTCCATCGAATACAGGCAGACGCAATGATCCATGACCGCCGCGGCGATAAAGGCATCGCCCAGCTTCTCTCGCAGCTTAGCGGGCACGAAAATGCGCCCCTTCGCGTCGATATTGTGTTGGTAACGGCCATAAAGCATCCGCGTACCTTCTTCTCTGTCGGCATCCCCCCACGGCTTGTCCAACTGTGGAAAAGCGGGGGAACCTTTCGTGGAACCGGTGAAAAGTGCTTGCCACGGTGGAAAACTCGGTGGAAAGTGTTGAAATCCACCACTCTGCACCACTTAGCACTACTTTTCACCACTTAAATCACATTATAAAGGGTGTACGCGGAAATTGCAAGGGGCTGATGTGTTTTTTCCGCGGTCATTTTGTGTCAGCATACAAGAAAAATTTTCCTGAAACGGTAAATTTCTCTCTTTTACTGTCTGATTTGTGGTTTTCCACCTTTTCACAGGGAAAACCGCCCGGGGGAAAAGTTCTCCACAACGCTCCCCCATCATGTGAAAAACCAGCCGGTGAATCGTGCAATGCGATCCGCCGGCTGGTTTTCTCGAGGACTGATTAACAAAAATCCCCCGGCCGCGGCCGGGGGATTTGACGCCTTAATCCAGTTTGTTCATGGTCAGGCCGGTAATCAGCTTGGGATAAAAATAGGTGGATTTCTGGGGCATTTTTTCCCCGGCTGCGGCCACGTCGCGGATTTCCGACACGCGGGTGGGGTTGAGCAGAAAACTGCATTGGTACGCCCCGGCCGCCACGTCGTCCAGCGCCTCCCGCAGGCTGCGGGTATAGGTCAGGTTCACCTGATTGGCCATGTTTTCCTTGTCGATACCCAGCAGCCGCTCCAGCACCAGGGTATGCAGCACGTTGACGTCCAGCTGGCGGGCCGTGGGGGAAAGGTCGGGCAGCAGGCTGTCCATCACCGCCGTGTCCTTGAGAGTCATCACCGTCACCGTCTCGCCGCCCGTATAGAACCCGAAGGCCTTGCGTCCCTCGGTATAGGCGTGCTCCAGCGACTCATCCAGCGCGTCCAGCGGCACGCCCGTGCGGATATCGAAATAGGGCGCGGAATCGGCCAGCAGCTTGGCGGCATCGAAGTTTTTCACGTCCCGAATCATCCGATGGGTGGGAAACACCACCAGGCCGGGATGGCTCATTTCCACCAGCATCATCATCACATACTCGGCATCCGTGTCCAGGATTCCCTGTTCCCGCAGCGTATCCCGGTAGCGCAGCGCCGTCTCATACCGATGGTGGCCATCGGCGATGTACAGCTTGGTATCGGTAAACCGCCGCTGTATGGCCGATACGATTCCCGCATCGGTGATTGCCCACAAGCGATGGGTAAGCCCCGCCTCGTCGGTCAGCTCGCTCACCGGCTGCTCCCTTTGAGCCAGTCCCAATATGTCCAGCGTTTCCTCTTCCCCGCCGTCGTCCATATATAAGGAATAAATGTCGCTGAAATTGCAGTGGGTGGCTTTCATCAGGTTGAAGCGATCCTCCTTGGCCTTGGACAGGGTTTCCTCATGCGGAAGCACAATCCCCTTGGAGAACTCCTCCAGATGCACCTGAGCGATCAGGCCCACGATGCTCCGCCGGCCACCGGCCATACCGCTGATGTCGCTCATGCCCTCCAGGTCGAACTCGATTTCATACACGTAGAAAGCGGCTTCGTCGTCCTGCCGGAGAATGCCCTCCTCCAGCCAGCTGCGCAGCGTCTCCCCCGCGGCGGCATACGGGTCGGCCCCATCCCGGGGCAGCTCCAGCCGGATGATGTTGTGTGGATTGCGGGCCAGATACGACAGCCTCTGGGACTCGGAAATGATGTCGTAGGGCGGGCAGGTAAGCTCGCGGATGTCCCCCGCCCGCTCGGTAAACCGCAGGGCGCGGAAGGGTCGGATGTCTGCCATATTGTCACTACCTCCATAGCGGCGGGCGCGCCCGCCGGTTACTGCTCTTTTATACTACTATATCCCGGAGAAAAAAGAAAGGGCCTGCACAAAAATTGACACAAGCCGCCTTGTGAGTTTCAAAAGTGCTGTTTTTTCACACGCCGGCGCTTGTCGCCCTCCCATTTTCGTTGACAATCCCCTAATTATCCGCTAATATAAGAAAATAAACAGGATGATACAGGCAGATCAATTTCAGGGAAGAAAAATCCAAAGGAAAACCCCAGCAGAGAAAGGTCGTGATCCCATATGCCCGGCGCGTTCGTCCCCCCTCCCCGGCGTCCAGCCGATGCCTGCCTGCCGGATACTATGGACATGCCCTTCGGCATTTTCACTGTCCGCATGGATGAGAATTTCACCGTTCTGGCCGGAAACGGCCGGTATTATGAAAGGATTGGCTATACGCCGGAGCAGCTGCGGGACGAGCTGAACAACCAAGCGGCGCGGTATATGCATCCCGACAGTCTGGAGGCCGTACGCAGCGCTGTACAAGAGGCAATCCGGCAGGGAAAGGCCACCCTGAGCTTTGAAAATAAAATTATCCGCCGGGACGGTAAAACGGTCTGGATGACGGTGGAAGGGGCGTTTGTCGACTCCTCCGACGGACGGATTATGCGCGGATATATTCTAGACGGCACCAGCCGCAAGGAAGCGGAGGAGCGCAGCCGTCTCAACGAGGAGCGGTATCGCATCGCCATCGCCCTGACAGGCAGCTGCATTTGGGAATACGACTTCGCTTCGCACTCCATTTTTCAAATGGACGGATCGCTGAGTAAATACACGCTGCACGACGCGATTATTCCCGACGTTCCGGCCTCTATCATTCAAAGCGGGGTGGTGCACGCCGATTTTGCCGAGGATCTGCGCGCCATGTACCGCCGCCTGGAGGAGGGCGCCCAGTTCGGGGAATGGATCGGCAAGACACGCCGGGCCGCGGGCGGGTACTCCTGGACAAAAATCACCTACGCCTCCATTTTTGACGACAGTGGCCGGCCGGTACGGGCTGTGGGCGTTTCGGAGGATATCGACCAGAAAATGCGGGAGGATCGGGAAATCCGCCGAAAGATCGCTGCCGCCACCTCTTTCGATTTGGAGGCCTCGGCGGAGCTGAGCCCCGATACCGCCTGGCTCCTCGATCAGGCGCCGGAAATCGTCTATGTTTCCGATCCCGTCACCTATGACATGCTCTACATGAACGCCGCCGGTCTCGCGGCCATCGGCTTGCCCGCCAAGGACATCGGCGGGCAAAAATGCTATAAGGCGCTGTACGGGCTGGAGGCCCCTTGTCCCTTCTGCGTCAATTCTCTGCTGCGCGAAGACCGCTGGTATTCTTGGGAACACGACAACCGGCTTCTGGGCCGCCGGTATCATTTGCGGGGCAAGCGCATTTCCTGGGCGGGAAAGCCCGCTCACATCGAGCTGGCCGTGGACATCTCGGACGGCCGGTATCTGAACCAGCGCCTGGCCGACAAAACCGATACCGTGAACATTCTGCTGCAGTGCATCGATTCCCTGATACATACCGGCGAACTAGACAGCGCCATCCAATCCATGCTGGGGCATATCGGTGAATTCTACGGCGCGGAACGGGCCTATATTCTGGGGCTGGCGGAGACGGACGCCGCCATCCGCGCTTTCAACAAATGGAGCCGCGCGGACGGGGATGCCGGCCTGCTGCCCCTTCTCCCCCCCAGCATCATCTCCCGCTGGGCGCAGGCCTTCCAAAAACGGGAAACGATCTTTTTGAACAATCCGGAAACCCTGCGGGCCACCCATCCCGACGAATACGCCTTTTGGCGGGAGCATGGAATCCGCTCCTACTTCCTGATTCCCTTCGATGGGGAAACGGATGGCGTGCGGTACTTCGGCATAGTCAATCCCACCCAGCACACCGACGAAGCGCCTCTGCTTCGTTCGCTGTCCTTCTTCGTCTCGAACGAGATGGCCAAAAGGCAGATGCGGCAGCAACAGGAGTTTGCAATTTTCCACGATCTGCTGACCGGCCTGCTCAATCGCAACAGCTATCTGCGCTATCTGCGGGACTTCTCCCGCGCCCCCCTGTCCAGTCTGGGCGTGGCGGCTGCCAATCTCAACGGCTTGAAAGCCATCAACCAGGATTACGGGCATATTCAGGGCAACCAGACCGTTATCCGCACCGCCGATATTTTGCGGAAATGCTTTCCGCAGGGGCAGGTGTACCGTTTCAGTGGGGACGAATTTATCGTATTGTGTGAAAACGTCCCCTATCAGAAGTTTCTGGAGCAGGTGCAGGCGAGCCGCCTGGAAGCGGAAGAGATGCTCAACGGCGGCTTCTCCCTGGGCTTCGCCTGGACGGATGTGGACATCGATCCCGAGGAGCTCATCGATCACGCAAATGAGCGGATGCTGCTGGGTAAGCGACGGTATTACGAACAAACCGTGTCCAGCAGTCACAACCGCTCGGCCATGCTCCGAGGCCTGCTTCAGGCGCTGAAGGCCGGTCACTTCCATATGGTGCTGCAGCCCAAGGTGGACGCCCGCACCCAGAAGATACTGGGGGCCGAGGCGCTGGTGCGTCTGCGGGATCCGCAATACGGCGACATTCCGCCCAATCGCTTCATTCCGCTTTTGGAAAAGGAACGCCTTATCCGGTATGTGGATCTCTTCATCTTCGAGGAGGTCTGCAAAACCCTCCGCCGCTGGAAGGCGAGCGGATGGCCTCTGCTGCCCGTCTCCCTCAACTTTTCCCGCGCCACTCTTCTCGAGGGCGATCTGCTGAACACCCTGGTGGATATCACGTCCCGCTACGGCGTGGATCGCCGTCTGATGGAAATCGAGATTACCGAACGGGTGGGCGACATTGAGCGGGAAACCCTGTCGACCATCGGCCTGCAGATTGCCGAGCTGGGCTTCCCGCTGTCCCTCGACGATTTCGGCTCCAAGTATTCCAGCATGTCCATGCTCTCGGTGCTGAAATTCCAAGTCGTTAAACTGGACAGAAGCCTGGTCTACGACCTGGTGAGCCATACGGAGAGCCGCATTGTGGTGCGTCATATGCTCGACATGTGCCGGGATCTAGGGATCGCCTGCGTGGCGGAAGGGGTGGAAACGCGGGAGCAGCTGCATATCCTTCAGGAAATGGGCTGCACAGCCATACAGGGCTACTTGTTCAGCCGCCCCCTCCCCCCGGATGCTTTTGAAAAATTCGCCGGAGACTTTTTTGGTGAATAACCGCGGGGGCATTCTCCCATCCTACTGTCAGGAAGCGGTGTTTCCAAAGGACACCATTGCTTTCAGGCGGGGCGCGCCCCGCGCAGGATGGGAGGATTTTTTATGTTGCGAGAAACCATCGCTCAAGCCATGAACCGGCAGATTAACGCCGAGCTGTATTCCGCTTACCTGTATCTCAGCATGTCCGACTGGTGCGAGCATGAGGGCTTTCCCGGCTTTGCCAACTGGCTGCGGGTGCAGGCGCGGGAGGAACTGGCTCACGGCACCCACATTTTGGATCACACGCTGGAGCGAGGTGCCAGGCCGCGTCTGGAAACGGTTCCCGCCCCGCCGGAGACTTTCCGCGATTTGCTGGATATTTTTGAGCAGACCCTGCGGCATGAGGAGCAGGTGACCACGTATATCGGCGCCATCGCCACCCTGGCAATGAAGGAAGAGGATCACGCCACCTATAACTTTATCCAGTGGTATGTCAACGAACAGGTGGAGGAGGAATCCACCGCTGGCCTGCTGGTGCAGAAGCTGCGGTTTATCGGAGAGAACGCCGCCATGCTCTACGCCCTGGATACCGAACTGGCCGCCCGGGTATTCGTCGATCCATTCGCCGCGCCCGCCGTAAACAATTGACGGGAAAAACAAAGAACCCGGCCGCCCCATGGCGGCTGGGTTCTTTGGGCAGCGGACCGGAAGCTTAGAAGAACTTGCTCTGGTTCTGCTTGTTCTGCTGATTCTGCTGCTGATTGCTGGGGCACTGCTTATTCTGCTGGTTCTGCTGCTGATTGTTTTGCTGCTGATTCTGCTGATTGTTCTGCTGCTGATTCTGCTGCCGGCTGTTCTGCTGCTGGTTTTGTTTGTTCGACATGATGACAACCTCCATACGTTTACACATTCCGAAATTTTTGACGAGTCCTCGGGGAAACCTGGCGGCCGCTCGACGTGTACGAACGGTCGTCTCCGATTCCCCTCAGTTCTATTTTCTGCATCGGCCCGCGGATTATGCAGGCAAAAAATTTTTTAACGCTCATGTATTCGCTTTGACGACGCCGCAAGCGATTTTCTTTCCGGAATTTCCGGCCGGCTGGGTGGTGAAGTCGTCGGGCATGTCGTGGATGACCACGGTGCGCCCCACCACCTCCGGGACGGTAAAGCGATCGGTATAAAAGGCCAGGAAAGCATACCCCGCGTTGGCGAACAGGGGCGGCATGTCCCCCGCGTGCCAGGGATGCTCCGCGTTTTCCGGATTGAAGTGAGGGCCCGTGTTTTTGAACGGGTCCGTCTCGTCGCCCGTGCACTGGGAGCCGCTGTGGATGTGAAAGCCGAAAACGCCGTTTTTCCCGCCCGCTTTCAGTCCGGTGCCTGGCAGGCCGAACACCTCCGCCACCACCAGAGTACCGCTTCCTGCCGGGTAAAAGCTGACGCTGCCGTGCAGGCCCCAGTGCGCCCGATCGCCTTTGACCGAAGCTCTGGCGGCCGGCCGGCTCTCCAGCATCATGCGGGCGAAGCGCCGCGTGTTTTGCGCGGATATTAACTCCATCCTGCATACCTCCTTTCTATAGATAATAAGGATATACCCTGTCCATACTATGTATCGGCGGAACGGACCGTCACTCCTTCCCAGGAACTTCAATTTTTTTCTTGCTTTTGGAAGCGGTCTGTGCTATACTAATACGAAGTTAGTATATACGCTGTATGAAAGAGTGGGGTGACCCGCTCTTTTGTATTGTGGGAACCTCCCGGCAGGGTTCTCCCCCGGGCACGGAAAGGAACGGCGAATCAATGGCGACAACAAAAGCCAAAGCGGGCGGCGCCCCCTCCGGCGGCACGGCGGCCGTCGTGGCCGGCATGGCCGGCCCAGTGGCGGAGGAGCTCGGCCTCATGCTGTGGGATGTGCGGTTTGTCAAGGAGGGCGCCTCCTGGATCCTCCGCATTATCATCGACAAGGAGAACGAGCCGGTCTCCATCAACGACTGCGTGGACTTGTCCCGCCGGATGAGCACGCTGCTCGACGAGGTGGATCCCATCCCCCAGTCCTACTGCCTGGAGGTCACCTCCCCCGGCGCTAACCGGGAGCTTACCCGTCCCGAGCATTTCGATTATTACGAAGGCTGGGCCGTGGCGGTCAAGCTGTACCGTCCCCAGGACGGGATGCGGGAATTCGCCGGCCTGCTCCGCGGCCTGGAAAATCAGGTGCTCACCATCGAGGAGGAGGACGGCACCCTGCGTTCCTTCGACAAGAAAGAGGTGTCCTGTGTTCACGCCATCGAGGACTGGGACGACGGAATCGAAGACGACGATGGGTTGGACGATGACGGGAATTCACTTGAAATATAAAGCCGAAGGCTTTTGGAGGGTTTGTAAAAATCATGAACAACGCTGAATTTTTCGAAGCGCTCAAGCTGCTGGAAAAGGAAAAAGGGATCACCGGGGACTACCTGCTGGAGAAAATCCGCGCCGCGATCATCATCGCGGTCAAGCGGGATTTCGGCGGCAAGGAAAACATCGCCGTCATCATGGACCCGGCCACCAATGAGTTTTCCGTTTCCCTGTTCAAGCGCATCGTGGAAGAGGTCGAGGATCCGGACGAGGAAATGCTCCCCGAGGAGGCGGCCAAATATACCAAGAAGCCCCTGGTGGGCGAAACGGTGGAAATCAAGCTGGAAACCAAGCAGTTCGGCCGTATCGCCGCCCAGACCGCCAAGCATGTCATCCGTCAGGGCATCCGCGAGGCCGAGCGCGGCCAGCAGATGCAGGAGTTCCAGCGCCGCAATCAGGAGCTGGTCACCGCCCTGGTCACCCGGGTGGATCCCAAGACCGGCGCCGCCACCCTGGAAATCGGCAAGGCCGAAACCGTCCTGCCTAAAAGCGAGCAGATCGGCGACGAGGTGCTGCGGGAGGGCGATCACGTCAAGGTATATGTCGTGGACGTCCGCGAGGGCGAAAAGGGTCCCCGCGCCCTGGTGTCCCGCACCCACCCCGGCCTGGTCAAGCGGCTGTTTGAAATGGAAGTGCCCGAAATTTTCAACGGCGTTGTGGAAATCAAGGCGGTTTCCCGCGAGGCCGGCTCCCGCACCAAGCTGGCCGTCCTGGCCCATGACGAAAACGTGGACGCGGTGGGCGCCTGCATCGGCCCCCGCGGCGCCCGTGTGGGCGGCATTGTAGACGAGCTGGGCGGCGAAAAAATCGACATCATCGAATACAGCGACGAGCCGGAGAAGTTCATCGCCGCGGCCCTCTCCCCCGCCAGGGTGCTGTCGGTGGAGGTGGATCCCGAAGGGGCGAAGTCCTGCCGGGTCACCGTGCCGGACGCTCAGCTCTCCCTGGCCATCGGCAACAAGGGGCAAAACGCCCGGCTGGCCGCCAAGCTGACCGGCTGGAAAATCGATATCCGCCCCGAAAGCGGCTTCTACGGAGAAGACGAAGAATAATACCCGGCCACCGGGTTTCCCATAGGCACATGTCCCGCCAGGAAGGAGTCAGACGATGCACGTGAAAAAAACGCCGCTGCGCAAATGCACGGGCTGCGGCGAAATGAAACCGAAAAAGGAGCTTGTCCGGGTGGTCAAAAGCCCGGAGGGCGAGGTGTCCCTCGACCTGACCGGCCGCAAGCCGGGCCGCGGCGCCTATGTCTGTCCCCGCGTCGACTGCCTGAGACTGGCCCGCAAAGCGAGACGGTTGGAAAAAGCCTTTTCCTGTCCGATTCCCGCCGAGGTGTACGATCGCATGGAGGAGGAATTCGAGGCAAGTGAATGACAAACTGACCGGCCTGCTCGGCCTGTCCCGCCGCGCCGGGCATATGACCTGCGGCTTCGACGCGGTGGCGGATCTTTTGCGGGGAGGCAGGGCCGTGCTGGTGCTTCTGGCCAGCGACCTGTCCCCCAAAACGGAAAAGGAGCTCCGCTTCATCGGGAAGGACAAAGCGGCGGACATTGTGCAAATCCCCTTGGATAAGTCGGCCATCGGCCGCGCTCTCGGCCTGAAAAAGCCGGTGGGCGTCTCCGCCGTGGACGACAGGGGTTTTGCGGCAGCTATGAAAAAGCATATCTGCCATGACTTGGAGGAGGATGAAGCCTTATGATGATGAAATACCGCGTCAGCGAGGTAGCGAAGGATTTCAACGTACCCAGCAAGGAGATTATCGAGCTGCTGGCCAAATACATCGACACGCCCAAAAAGAGCATGACCGCGCTCGAGGAGAGCGAGCTCGATCTGATTTTCGAGCACTATACCCAGAAATATCAGACCGAGAATTTCGATGCCTATTACGCCACGGCGAAGGAAAAGAAAGAAGAGCCGGCGCCTGCCGCTTCGGAAGCGGCGGCCACCGCCGCCCCGGCGAAATCCATCGCCCAGATGCCGGGTAAAATCACCCCGGCACGTCCGGCCTCCGCCGCCGGTCAGCCGGCCCGGCCCGCCGCGCCCAAGGCGCCCGCTCCCCCCAAGGCACCGGTGGAACGGCGCACCATCGATACCCGCACCCCCCAGGTGAACGTGGGCAAGTACGACGAAAAATTCGACAACCTGGCCCAGGCCTCCAAGCAGGTGCGGGGCGACGGCGGCGCGGTGAAAAAGCAGAAGCTTAACCAGAGATCCCAGCAGTACCGCAAGCCCCGTCCCCGCCGGGAGACCGAGTCCGAGCGGCTGCGCCGGATCGCCATGGAACGCAAGGCCAAGCCCCTGACCATCACGGTGGGCGAAACCATTACCGTCGGCGAGCTGGCCACCCGGCTGAAGGCCACCTCCGCCGAGGTCATCAAAAAGCTGATGGGCTTGGGCGTCATGGCTACCGTCAATCAGGAAATCGACTTCGACACCGCCTATCTGGTCGCCGGCGAATTCCACGCCAAGGTGGAGCGCGAGGTGGTGGTCACCATCGAGGAGCGGATCATCGACGACAGCGAGGACAACGATGAGAACCTCCAGCCCCGGGATCCGGTGGTGGTGGTCATGGGCCACGTTGACCACGGCAAGACCTCCATCCTGGACGCCATCCGCAAGACCAGCGTCACCTCCGGCGAGGCCGGCGGCATCACCCAGCACATCGGCGCTTACCGGGTGAACATCGACGGACAGTCCATTACCTTCCTGGACACCCCCGGCCACGCCGCGTTTACCTCCATGCGGGCCCGCGGCGCTCAGGTCACCGATATCGCCATCCTGGTGGTGGCCGCCGACGACGGCATCATGCCCCAGACCATCGAGGCCATCAACCATGCCAAGGCCGCGGGCGTTTCCATCATCGTGGCCATCAACAAAATGGATAAACCCACCGCCAACCCGGATAAGGTCATGCAGCAGCTCACCGAGCACGAGCTGGTTCCCGAGGAATGGGGCGGCGACGTCATCGTCGTTCCCGTGTCCGCTCATACCGGCATGGGCCTCGACAAGCTGCTGGAAACCGTCCTGTTGGTGGCGGAGATGAAAGAACTCAAGGCCAACCCCGCTCGCGCCGCCAAAGGCACCGTGGTGGAGGCCCGCCTGGATAAAGGCCGCGGCCCCATCGCCACCGTGCTGGTGCAGAACGGCACCCTCCACGCCGGCGACGTCATCGTCGCGGGCACGGCCGTGGGCCGCGTGCGCGCCATGACCGACGAAAAGGGCATGAAGCTGCAGGAAGCCGGCCCCTCCGTCCCCGTGGAAATCATGGGCTTGGACGAGGTGCCTACCTCCGGCGATATCTTCAACGCCGTCACCGACGAGCGGCTCGCCCGCGAGCTGGTGGAACAGCGGAAAACCGCCGCCAAGGAAGAGCAGTTCAGCCAGTACCAGAAGGTCACCCTGGATAATCTGTTCGATCAGATGCAGCAGGGCGACATGAAGGAACTGAACATCATCGTCAAGGCCGACGTGCAGGGCTCGGTGGAAGCGGTCCGCCAGTCGCTCGAAAAGCTGTCCAATGATGAGGTGCGGGTGCGGGTCATCCACGGGGCGGTGGGCGCCGTGAGCGAGAACGACGTTATGCTGGCCTCCGCCTCCAACGCCATCATCGTGGGCTTCAACGTCCGTCCCGAGCCCCTGGCGCAGACCGCCGCCGAGCAGAGCGGCGTGGATATGCGGATGTACCGGATTATTTACGAGTGCATCGAGGAAATTGAAACTGCCATGAAGGGCATGCTGACCCCCAAGACCCGCGAAGTGCTCCACGGCCGCGCCGAAGTCCGGCAGGTCTACCGCATCACCGGTGTGGGCCTGGTGGCCGGCTGCTACGTGCTGGACGGCAAGGTCTACCGCAACGACCTGCTGCGCATCGTGCGGGACGGCATCATCATCGGCGACGACAAGATGATTTCCCTCAAGCGCTTCAAGGACGACCAGAAGGAAGTGGCCCAGGGCTACGAATGCGGTATCGGCCTGGAAAAATTCACCGACATCAAAGAGGGCGACATCTACGAGACCTATGTCATCGAGGAATACCGGGATTGATGGGCGTTGCCCATCAATCCCTGGAAAAACGCCCTGTCGGCTCTCGCCTTCCTGCCGCCGGATGGCGGCACCGGGCCTTTTTCTGGTTTCTACCGTTCTTGAGGGCTGACGCCCGTCAATCCCTGGAAAAACGTCCTGTCGGCTTCGCCTTTCTGCCGCTTGTCAGCGGCACCGGGCCTTTTTCCTTTCAATTTTCTGCTGTCCGCGTATGTTTGCGGGCGGATGTGTCACACTAACCTGTAAGTGAAACCGTCCCGGCGAGTTCCCGGGATCCGGCTGCGGCCGGAAAAGGAGACTGCCTATGTCTAGCTATCGGTTGGATCGCACCAGTGAGGACATCATGCGAGAGCTGACCGCCATTCTCCGCCATGTCAAGGATCCCCGCGTCAGCGGCATGCTCAGCATCGTGCGGGTGGAGGTCACCAACGATATGTCCTATGCCAAGGTGTATATCAGCGCCATGGAGGGGCTGGAAGCCGCCAAATCGGCCGTCAAGGGCCTGACCTCCGCACAGGGCTTTATCCGCCACGAGCTGGGGACCGCCCTGCACCTGCGTCATACGCCCGAACTGCGCTTCGTGGCCGACGACTCCATCGCCTACAGCGCGGGCATCGCCAAGACCCTCCTCGATCTCCAAAAGGAGGCGCCGGCGGATGAGTGAACGCGTGACCGCCTCCCAGGCCGCCCGCCTGCTGGACGGCGCCGACCACATCCTGATTCTGACCCACCAGTTTCCCGATGGAGATACTCTGGGCTCCGGCTTCGCCCTCTGCCTCGCCCTGCGGAAGCTGGGCAAGACCGTGCGGGTGGCCTGCTCCGACCCCATCCCGGAGAAATACGAGTACATGACCGCCCATATCCCTATGCCGGATTTCGAGCCCGCCTATGTCTGCGCGGTAGACGTGGCGGATGTCAAGCTGCTGGGCGGGCTGAGCGTGTACGGCGACCGGGTGGACCTGTGTATCGACCACCATGGCTCCAACGTGGAATACGCGCAAAGCCTCCTGCTGGACGCAGGCTGCGCCGCCACCGCCATGCTGATCTTCCAGGTCATCCAGCAGCTGGGCGTGGCGCTGGATAAGGACATCGCCCAGTGCCTGTATACCGGTCTGGCCACCGATACCGGCTGCTTCAAGTACGCCAACACCACCGCCGAGGCCCACCGGATGGCCGCGGATTTCATGGAGTGCGGCATCCCCTGCGAGATGATTAACCGCACCATGTTCGATGTCAAGTCCCGCGCCCGGGTGGAGCTGGAACGGCTGGCTCTGGATTCCATGACCTTTTATTTTCAGGGCCGCTGCGCCATCATGATCATCACCAACGATATGGTGGAGCAGAGCGGCGCGTGCGAGAACGACATGGAGGGCTTGGCCCCCATCCCCCGGCAAATCGAAGGGGTGTGGGTGGGCGTCACCCTGCGCCAGAAGCCGGACGGCAACTTCAAGGTCAGCGTCCGCACCGGCAACCATGCCGACGCCGCGGATATCTGCGGCCGTCTGGGCGGCGGCGGCCATGTGCGTGCCGCGGGCTGCGCGATGAACCGTACGGCCGAGGAGGGCGTTGCCCGCCTGCTGGCCGCTATCGAAGCCTCCGTCCCCGCCATCACCCGTCCCTGAACGGGCGTCGTGTACGTATACATAGGGGAAACGGCGCTGTCTTTCCCTTATGCATTCCGGCTGCTCCGGACGGCACCAGCCGCCGGGGCAGCTTTTTTAAGGCAATACCGCACAATTCTAAGTGCCGGATGGCGTCAGGAAATTTTTTGTCAGATAAAGCAAAAAACGCAGACAATCCTTTCGGATTGACGAGGCTTTTTGCAAAATATGGCGAAAAATTTCCAAGCCATACGGCGCTTAAAACGAGCGTTGCGAATTGTGCGGTGTTGCCTCAAAAGTCGCGAAAGGAGAAACCTCCCTATGGACGGCATCTTCTGCCTCGATAAGCCAGCCGATATGACCTCCTTCCAATGCTGTGCGGCCCTGCGCCGCCTGCTGGGCGAGAAAAAAATCGGCCACGGCGGCACGCTGGATCCCATGGCCACCGGCGTGCTGCCCATCCTGGTCGGCCGGGCCACCCGTGCCCTCGACCTGCTCCCCGTCCACGATAAGCGGTACACCGCCACCCTGCGCTTTGGCTATACCAGCGACACCCTGGATGTATGGGGAACCGTCACCCCTACCGGCCGTCCGCTGCCCTCCCTGTCCGCCATTGAAGCCGCCCTGCCCGCTTTCCGGGGCGGCATCCGTCAAATCCCGCCCATGATGTCGGCCCTGAAAAAGGAC
>ERZ856578.300-NODE-300-length-103044-cov-12.607000_pt1 | contig 103044 bp, 93 predicted proteins | sample MGYA00514384_ERZ856578 | MGnify/ENA primary metagenome ERZ856578 (study PRJEB29103, sample SAMN06111958) | human gut metagenome | biome: human gut; feature: ankylosing spondylitis patient; material: healthy_person | host: Homo sapiens | place: China:Hangzhou... | reverse complement strand
GTACTCTTATGTCACCAACAAAAACCGAGTTGGTTCACAAAACAGGGGCAGTAAAAACGCCCCGGAAAAAGAAAGTAAGGGTACAAAAATGAAGTACGAAATCGTAGGTATCGAACACGCAGTTGGCGACTTTACTCCCACTACGGGCAAAAACGCAAACACTGTCCAGCACTATGACGTGTATCGTCTGCACACGCTGAAAAACAGCAAGGACGCATACGGTCAGATTACGGCAGTCGTTCGCGCAACGCCTGACCAGATGGGCCAGATTATCGCTGACCTCGGCGGCAATATCGCAGACGTTCCCGGTCACATCCTCGACATGGAAGTCCGCAACAGCTTCGGCAAAATCAACCTCACCGACTACGAGGTTGTAGAGTAATGAAGCCTGCCCCACCACCAGTTGTTCGACCACCACCAGAATAACTGCCGTGGGGCGGTGAATATAGCTGCTGTTATATCTGCAAGAGATTTTGCGAATTTTTACTTGCAGGGCGCTGGGTCTAATGGCGGCTATCTTCACCGCCCCACACGTTTTGCCAGACGGATTCTGGCATTCCTTGGCACTACGTCCAAGGAATGCCAAATTCCATGCCAAAATCAAACAGCAGAGGTGGTACAGATGCCAGAACCAAGCACAAAAAGCCCAAAAGCCTATCAGTTCATGTTCGTTCTCTACCCAGAGAGCCAGCAGCCCGCAATCGACTACATTCAAGCCAACTGGCCTTGCGCATGGGCACTGCATGACAAAGATACACATACCGAGCAAGAATTTCTCGACTACGGCAAACACCATGACGGCAACTGCCCTGATTGGCAAATAGGCGACCTCAAAAAGCCACATTACCATTTCGTGGTAAAGTTCAAAAATGCCCGTTACATCACGGGCGTTGCAAAAGAGATTCGCAAGCACTCCGAAATCAATGATGCTGCTATCAAGAAATGCTACAACCTGTACAAAGCGTATGTGTATCTCTGGCATCAGAACGACCCCGACAAATTCCAGTATGACCCGGAACAGGTTGTCGGTCTGCACGACTTCGACCCACCTCAACAGAACGAAGGTGTCACCGAGGAAGAACAGGTAGAGACAATGTTTAATGCGCCTCTGTTCTCCACGGTCAAGGAATTGGCCCGCTGGGCTTATGATAACGGTTGCTGGTCAACTTTCCGCAAGAACTATGGTCTGTGGAAAGACATTCAGAATGAATCTAAGGGCGGTACAGAAAATGCCTAGTATTTTCAATGTATGCACCCAACCGCTGGATGAACAGGGACAAGCCAAACCTTGCCCCTGCCGCTATACCAGAATATGCCTCGATTCCACTGTAAAGTGTGATTACGGGGAATGTTACTGTAAAAACTGCTACACGGATGAAAATGGTAAGTTCCACCACGAAACTGCAAAGCTGAAAGACGGAACATTCTTCCCCTGCAACAACTTTGCTCCTTTTTCCCGTGACTGCAATCTCTGCGCATTCAACTACAAACGTCCGTTCTATTCTTCGATTCTGGGCGAGTATCGCCCGTTTGAGCAAAGAGCAAACAGAGATACGGACGGCGATTTACCCTTTTGAGGTGCAATATGCGACCCGTACAGAAAACCCTCGTAGACTTCGATAAAATCGACGGCTACGCAAGAACGGTGGAATTTCTTCACAATAAGCAAGCTGCTACCGACCTGCGAAACGTGAAGAAAGATATTCTCGCAGTATACGACAAGCAAGCATCTAACTACTGTGCCCTTGTCACCTGCTTTGATGATAAGACCACCACTGTATCTGTAGTCCCCCGCGATTACTGGTTGTAACGCAAGCCCCCAAGCTGCGATTACATACAAAATTTTGAAGAAAGGAGACGCAACCATGAATCCTACTTCTGTTGAAGCTGGCGCAGAGGTTGCAAAAAGTGCTATGGAAACCGTTATCGCCGCCATGTCTGATGTGTTCACCCTGTCTGGCACCGTCGTTACCGAGATCACTAAGCAGCCTATCCTGCTGTTCTGCCTGGCCGCTGGTCTGGTGCCCGTGGGTATCCACATCTTCTCTAGCCTGAAGAACGCCGCCCGCGGCTAATCGGGCAAGCCCACGAGGGCCGGACGAAAGCCCGGCCCTCTTTCTTTTTAAACAAAAATGCCGCCATCACTGGCGGCTGGTGAATACTGCTTTTATTTTAAGGATGTGTTATTTATGGTTACGTTTCTTTGCTTTCTTATGGGCTTTTCCTTTGGTGTTGTCCTTTTGCCGTATTCTACCCGCTTTATAACAAAGTATGCACATAGAGAATGCCATTCCCGCGATAAGCGTTAAAATTGCCCGTATGTATTGATTACTTATGTACTGACAGATTATTAGTGGTATAGCAACTAAGCATAACCAGCCATAAAATTGATTGCTTTGTTCATTTTGCACTACTTCTTTTCCTGCAATTGAGTTATACAGATTTGGGATAAGTAGTCCTATTCCAGTTGACAAAAGGTTGATTGCTATACTTTCTAATTCTTGCATTTAGCTATCCTTTCTAAAAAAGCCGCCATTACTGGCGGCGGGATTTTATGAGATAAATGACCATTGCAACTATTGCGGTAAGTATAGCCATTGTATTTTGACTATCTTTTCCACCGAAAAGAAATGCAATCATATTGTAAAAAACACACACAAAGTAAAATCCGAAGTATCCGATTACTGCAACACCAAGAATAGTTGCAATCCTTTTGAATATATCCATCCTTTTCACCTCACCATGATTATAGCAGGGAGTGTTCACATGGTCAAGAAAATAATAGCCGTTGCAACTGCAATTTTGATGCTGTGTTGCATGGTTCCTCTTGCCGCATTTGCAGATAATGTTTTAGATACATGTCCTAAATGCGGTGAGCGCACATATGAAACATGGCAAGATTTTTCTACTTCGGTTCCTGACCTTGGTTTTCCTATTTCAATAAAGAGACGGCACTGTACTTCCTGCCAATATACTTACTATGATTGGAATTGCATGGGGTATACCGGATACAAGGAATTTGATAGTGGTTCCGGTAATCTGATTGTAGATTATTTGAAAGAATGGAAAGATAAAACTTTTGGCAAAAACGCCACTGCCAAAAAGTATGAAACCGGCGGCGGCTCTGCCGGTACTGGCGGCGTAGGCCGTAGGCCGTCTGGCTACTCCCAAAACAATACCCCCAACGTCACCCAAGCTGGTCAGATGCACTTCTATGCCCCCGTTACTGGTTGGACAAGGGCCATATATAGTACCTCTAACTGTAGTTTTTGGTCAAGCAACAGAATCACAGATTTGGAAGTTCCTTCTGCAAATGCATCTGGAACCGTATTCCCTAGTAACTATTCTTCCGATAGCTATGTAATAGCTGTATGTGCTTTTACTGCTCCTGTATCTGGTACATATAGCGTTTTACCGGGTACCACAATTGCCAAATATCGGTACATTCGATCCAACACATGGTATACAGCAGTATACACCTCGAAAAGCGCAACAGGCAGTTACGCAAAGGGTGATTCCGCTTGGCTTGTTGCTCTGGCAGGTGTAATGCCCTCTACGTATCCCTATGATGCCGAAGGCTACGGCGTAGACATCTATGTAACTCCCCTTGAAAGCACAATCAAGCCTACCAACAGCATTACCATTAACCAGAACGTTTGGAACGGCAACATCTACCAAGACAACAGCACCAACCTGACCTATATCTACCCCCAGTATACGACCATCAACGAAAACAACGAGACGGTTACCAACATCAGCAATAACCCCATCATCTACAACAACGAAACCAAACAATACTACACCTACGATACCGTAACCAACAATTACTACTACATCACCTACGAAGCACCGACACCGTCGCCCTCGCCTGACCCTGACCCCACACCTACCCCGGCGCCGGGTGGCGACACCGGCGATACAAACAGCCTTTTGGATGTGCTGGTACAGATTCGTGACAACATGATTCAAGGCTTTGCTGACATCAAAGCCACGCTGGTGCAAGGCTGGGCTGACCTCTCCGCAAACTTCACCCTCGCAATTGAGAATCTCAATCTCAATATAACAAACATCTTCAACAAAAAATTCCCCGACCAAAGCACCCCCGAAACCGCCGAGCCTAGCCCCAGCCCCTCGCCCTCTCCCTCGCCGTCACCCAGCCCCACACCTGACCCGGGCGAAACGCCTACCCCCACACCGGCCCCCACGGACAAGCCCAGCAACGGAAACACAAACAACTTCTGGAACTTCGTGTTTCCCGGTGGGAACGACGATGGCACCGAGAACGGCCACAAAGGTATTCTTTGGGCGCTTATCTCCCTGCTTATCGCGGTCGTCACCTTTGTTCTCGGCCTGGGTAGTGCCTACTCGTATGTGTTCCCGTTCCTGCCGGCTGGCCTGGTCACCACGATACACATCTGCGTGCTGGTGCTCCTGCTGTTCGCTATTATCAAATTTGTAAGGAGTTTCTTGTAATGTGGAAAAGACTTTGTATTACGCTGTGCTTCGTGTTCTGCGCTACACTTTGCGCCGTGCCCGCCGTCTTTGCCGACGATACGTCCGCCGATTCGTCCGCAAGTTCTGCCGACTCGTCCTCTGATTCTACATTTCTGGGCGATGCTGGTGAACTGAACGGTAAAGTTTCGGATAACTTTGCAGATGGCGTCGACAAGGTAAAAGACGACTTGACCGATGTGCACGGCTCTCTGCACTACAACCTAAAAGACGAGTTCCCGCAATTCTGCAAAGAAGCGCTGTCGTTTGTGCCGGAGGCTTACTGGTGGGCGTTCTCGCTGGCTATCCTGTTCGGCTTTGTGCTGGCGCTTTACCGCCGTATGACATGAGGTGATAACATGAGCAGTTTTCTCAATGTAATGAACGTAATTATGAACGGCTTCAACCAGAGTTTCACAGTGTACGGCTTTACGCTGTCGTTTTGGGACATCTGGCTGTGGTCTATCATCGGCGCAATCGTCGCCGCCTTTATCGGGGGTATGCTCAAGTGATGGACAACTTCTCTAAAACCTGTGCGGCCATTATCCTGTTGCTGTCGCTGGCCGCTGGTGCGGTCGCGCTGGACGCAAAAGCCGAGGACTACACCCCGGACGAAGCGGCCCAGGAAGAGCAGGAACAGGCCCCCAGCATCGACACCAGCAGCTATGTGCAGGTAGCCGACCCTGCTCTCTATGCAAAACTGGACACCCTGCAAGAATCCATTGACCGGTTGGCGGATGCCCTGACCCCGGCAGATGCCGAAACCGACGCCGAAGCACCGACCGAGGAACAGCCCGCGCCTGACTATACGGCCCAGCTTTCGGGTATCTCTGCCCAGCTGGCCGACATAGCCCAGCAAGCTACCGCCGAAACCGCCGAGGATGCCGACCCGTTCCAAAAGCCTTTTGAAGAATACACGACCGGCGAGACCTTGGGCGTTCTCGGATTGTCGCTCTTATTGATGGCATTTGTTCTTTCCCTATTGAAAACATTCTGTGATATGAGGTGATAACATGGCTTCTTTGTTTGCTGACCTTTTGACCTTCTTCGGTATCTCCACGACCCCGCCGCAAAACCTGTCTGAACTCTTTCCGTGGCTCCTGGCTATCTTGGTGGCTATGTCGTTGTTCCTGTTCGTGTTCTCCATCATCAAGGACTTCACCCACACATTCGCGCGGGGTAAATTTTAATGAACGGATACACAGTCCTCTTTCTGGTCGTTGCCCTTATCGTCCTTGGTGTCTCCCGCATTGCTCGGCAGGTCGTGTTTCACCCTCTGCAAACCGGCATCCATGCAGTCAAGGACCTGATCGCCTACATACGGCATAAGGGCTGGAACACCTGCCCGGTCGGCGCTCTCGACATCTACTGCGGCTACTTCGGCTCCGGTAAAACCCTGTCCCTCGTGCATAAGGTGGTCGGCCTGTATAATCGCTACAATGATAAGCCGGTGTGGTGTTCTCGCCGCAAAAAGTTTGTAATGCAGAAAATCAACGTGCTGTCAAACGTCGACCTTGCAATCCCCTATACCAAGTTGGACAGCTTGGCCCAGGTGGTCAAGGCCAGCAAAACCACCAGCGCCATTGATGACGAAAACGACACCCTGACGGTCACGATTGTGGCAATGGACGAACTGTCGGTGCAGATGAACAGCCGCAGCTTCAAGGACAATTTCAACGCCTATTTTCTCAATACGCTGCTGTGTTGCCGCCATTACCACATCAGCTTCTACGGCAGTGCCCAGCGATTCCAGCATGTGGACAAACTCCTGCGAGACGTGACCCACACGGTGATTCAGTGCCATAAAGTCTGGCGCTTCCAGCTGTGGGCCAGCTATGACGCGTGGGAAATGGAGAACGCCACTAACGCCGAGATGATTAAGCCCCTGCGCAAAGGTCTGTGGTTTGTCCTCGACCGGGATTATAACGCTTATGACACGTTGGCGGTGGTCGACAACTTGCAAAAGAAGTTTGAAGAGGGCGATATTCTGCCCGAATCTGAAATCATCAGCAATCAGGCCCCGGCAGGCCCGCTCGGCCTAGAGGTCGCAAGTAAGCCGGCCAACAAAGCTAAACGCAGATTGCAAACAACCGTCAAGAAATAAAAGTGGCCAAGGCGGCAAGCGCGCAAGGGGCGCGGGGGCTATTGCCCCCGCCCCGCGCGCGCCTTGCCGCACTATTCCCCGCCCGTGGGGTTCACAAAAATAAGCACCCTGTACCCGGCATTTCTGCCAGATACAGGGTGCTTTTCAGTTAATCCTGTGAAACTCTATTTACAGTTACTATGTTGTATGCGTCCGCTCCTTCGTCCGTTTCCTCATTCAAACGCCGTCTGGTCATGGTTTTTGCGTCTGTAACACACCATGCTCTGACGAGATATTTGTCCCAAAACTTGTCTACCTTGTTCCAAACTTCAACTTCGTATAAATCCATTTTTCAATACCTCCATAAGCCCGTATAGCCTGATAGCACAGCTTAATATTTTACAGTTCGCTGAGCCGCTTCTCGAACTCTGCGTTGAGTTCAACGATACGGTTCATTGCCTTTTTTGCTGACATCTTCAAGAAACCATCTTTCGGGTCATCGGCTTTCACCTCGTAGAATCTGATGCAGGAATCAATTGTCCCAATGTACATCCAAACCAGTTCGTCTCTGTCCTTGCAACTTTCAAACAATTTCAATCTCTCCTTTCAAAATGGGCAAGTTTCTTCTTCTTCTTCCAGCTCCTTGTTGTGCTGTTCAAGTTCCTCGAAGCTGTCGAATCCCAACCAGCTTGCAATCGTATCTTCTTCAAACCAGAAGAAGTCATTCAGGCCGGTCTCGGAAATTGGCTGTTCGCAGCACTCTTCCAACATGGCTTCAATCTGGTCGCACTGTTCGTCTGTAAGAACGTTGCGGCGGTAAACAGCGCCAGACCAGAACTCAAAGTTACGAACGGAAATTTCAGTAGTGATAGTCATAATAAATACCTCCAAAATGTAGTAAAAAATAAAAAAGCCCCCTTTCGGGGGCCATCGAACCTTAGCCGTAGATGTGCATTGCCATTTCTTCCCGCTCCTCTTTGTAAGTGAGCATCAAGTCTGCCATTTTCTGCATCTCCCGTGGGCTTGCATCAAGCATAAATTCTACGCGGTGAAGCTGCTTATTGCATCGGAAGAATAAACCCAAGCCGAGAAATTTTGCTGCTCTGACGATGTCCTTTGCAACCTGTTGCTTCTTCGTTGCCATCTTGTACGTCTTAGTCATTTGAAATACCTCCAATTTTTGTTTTGGAGCCTGTGTGGCTCTTTGAGCCTAAGAAACACCCTGAAATCAAGGACGCCGTAGGCGCCGCGCAGCGGGGATGTTGAACGCACCACGAAGCAGGGCGGGGGCTTTCGTTTCAGGCCCCCGCCTGTATCCTGTATCCTCTAAAGCGTTCAACATCATCCTTGATTCAGGGTGTAGAAATAATAGAAAGAGCCACACAACAGGAACTTTCCCTCTACGATCCGGGCGCGACGCGAACCCGGTGGATTGCGAGCGCGGCGGCGTACGGATTGTGCCGCCGTGTCGAGCAATCCATTTCGAAGGATAGACACCTTCCGTTCCGTTAGCTTTTATCAGGGCCACGCTTGGCAGGAACAGAAGTCAAGAGAGGGTGGAGATTTTTTCGAGGAGTAAATACTACCCCGTAGGGGTGGAGATTTGCGGAACGAAAAAATACTACCCGACCTTTACTTCTGCGACTGACGAGCGACAATGTCCATGAAGCTAACGGAAGGATGTTAATGAAATGGAAGTTGAACCACGCCGCAAAGGAAAGCATTTCACACAGGACGAACGTGCAAAAATTGAAGCGCTGCATAAAGCTGGCCTGACCCATCAGGCTATTGCTGACATCATCGGCTGCTGCCGCTCTGCCATCACCAGAGAACTGAAAAAAGGACAGGTTGACCACCTCGACTATAAAACATGGATAGTCAGCAAAGTCTATGATGCCTACGCTGCCCAACAGGCCGCCAACTACCAGAAAACAGCCCACAGCAAGGGCTTGAAACTCGGCAATAACCATGCCTATGCAGCAGCACTCGGCGAGTGCATCTGTATGGGTTATAGCCCCTTTGCCGCTATCCAGAAGGTAAAGGATACATACGGCCTGACCATCAGCAAGCAAACACTGTATCGCTACATCAAAGAGGGCCTAATTCCCAAAGTCACCTATAAGGAACTGCCAGTAGGCCACCCGAAGAAGCGCAAAGGAAAAGTAGAGGAAGAAAAGTCCATGCGTAGCAAAAACGTACTGCACCGCAGCATAGAACAACGCCCAAAGTACATAACCTTGCGGAATACTTTCGGACATTGGGAAATCGACTCCATCATCGGCAGCAGCGAAGGCAAAAAAGAATCCTGCCTTGTCCTCACAGAGAGAATGACAAGACAGGAAATCGTGATAAAGGTAGCAGATAAAACAGCACTCTCCACTGTGAGCGCTATGCACTGGCTAAAGCGCCAGCTGGGCAGAGATTTCAAACAGATATTCAAAACCCTGACGAGCGACAACGGCTGCGAATTTGCCGACCAAGCAGGACTGGATGCCCTCGGCCTGACCACCTACTACTGCCACCCGCAGGCCCCGCATGAACGCGGTTGTAACGAGAACAACAACAAGCTGCTGCGCCGCTACTTTCCCAAGGGAAAAAGCATGAAGAACAAAACCCAGTACGACGCCACCATGGCCCAGCACTTCATCAATGGCTACCCACGGGAGATGTTCGGCGGCAGATGCAGCAGCGACCTATTCAAAGAAGAATTGCAAAAATTGACCTTAAAGAATCCCCAGAAAATCTATAGATTCTTTAATATTTAAAAAAATGAACGGCTGCATTGCAGACGTTCACACTGCTTTGTTTTTTCAGACGGAGAGCACACAAAAAAGAATGAGCCACCCCGCAAAGCGGAGTGGCCCAAAAGCTGCTCACCGGCTGAAAAAACGTCTTTCCCAGCCGCCCCCAGCTGCTGTGCGTGGATGCGCAACGTGTAGCCACACATAGCAGCGTATGCGAAAATTTTCCATTTTCTCTACATATTCAACAAAGCAGCACTTCCCGCCTTGTTCAATCTACCAAATTGTTACGTAACTACTTGACGGCAGCAGATTTTTTACATTTTTTTACTCAAATAAAAAGTTTTGACATGTTCCCGTCCTGCGGGGAGTCACCACTCTAGGGCAGCCTTAGTTCTGCAATTGTTTTAGTTCTTCCTCGGTCAGTTCCCGGTACTCGCCGGGGGCAAGGGTCTCATCCAATGCAACGCCGCCGATGGAGAGACGGTGGAGGGTGTTGACGCCGGCGTCGTAGACGCCGAACATGCGCTTGATCTGGTGGTAGACGCCCTGGTGCAGGGTGACGCGCACGGTGCAGGGGTCATCTCCGGCCGGTTCGGCCTCGGCGGGGGCCAGGTGTTCGCCGTCGGCCAGGGTGACGCCCGCCGCAAAACCGCGGCGCATCTCCTCGGTCAGCGGAGTGTCCAGCGTAACCAAATACTGCTTGTCCACATGGTGGGCCGGGGCCAGGATGTCATGGGCCAGGGCACCGTCATCGGTCAGCAGTACAAAGCCGGTGCTGGTCTTATCCAGGCGGCCCGCCGGGAACAGCTCCCGCCGGGGGTAGTCCGCGGCCACCAGGTCCACCACAGTGGTATCCCGCTTGTCGCGGCTGGCACTGACGACACCCTCCGGCTTATTGAGCATGATATACACATACTTTTTATATTCGCCTGCCAATGGCGCGCCATCCAGCGCGATCTGCGCGGCAGTCTCGTCCAACTGGGTATCCGCCTTGCGGCAGACCCTGCCTGCGACCATCACGCGCCCCTTGGTGATGGCCTTGCGGCTTTCGCTGCGGGTCATGCCGGTGCGCTCGGCCAGGTACTTATCCAGCCGCATCATGCCTGGTGCTCCTGGGTGATGGCCGCCGTTTTGCCGCGGGTCACCTTGATAAGATCAGCAGGGGCGCACTCCACCTGGGTGCCGATGCGGCCGCCGGAGACCATGATGGTGGGCTGGGCCAGACAGCTTTCATCGTAGACGGTGACGAACTGCTTTTTCATGCCCACAGGGCTGCAGCCGCCGCGGATATAACCGGTGACTTTATTGATGTCGGCCACGTGGATCATGGCCACGCTTTTGACGCCGGCGGCCTTGGCGGCCTTTTTCAGGTCCAGCTCGGCCAGCACGGGCACGACAAACACATAATAGTTATGGTCTGCCCCCTGGGTGACCAGCGTTTTAAAAACGCGGGCCGGGTCCTGGCCGGTCAGGCGGGCGACGTTGGCGCCGTCGACGGCCTGGCCTTCCTCGTGGGGGTATTCATGGGCGGTATAGTTGACCTTGGCACGCTCCAGCATGCGCATGGCGTTGGTTTTTGCTTCTTTTGCCATTTGAGATGACCTCTTTTATTATATAGTATAGGGTGCGGGCCGATGCAAGCATTGCGGGGTCGCGCAGCGATCAATGCCCCTGCGGGGCATTGAACCGCACGAGCGGGCCAGCTTTGCTGGCTGGCGGCCTTCGTTTTGGCCGTCAAGCGGGCCCCTACAAAGGTTTGTGCTTTTCCCTTTATATAAGATATGCCCATTATACGTCCCCTGCAAAATTTTGGCAAGAGGGGTTGACTTTAGCGATTTAAAGTGTTAGACTATCATCATTCGATAAAAAACACGAACGCTGGCGACGATTGCGCCAGGAATCCAAAAGTTTAAGGTAATACCGCATAATTCTAAGTGCCGATACAGCGAGCGAGGTGCGGCAGATGCTAAGCCAAAAGCGCAGATAATACTTTGTGTATTATCGAGCATTTTGGCAACGCAGATGCCGTGCCGAAGCCGCCGGAGCGGTGCTTAAGCCGTTAGGCGGGAATTGTGCGGTGTTGCCTTAAGAAATAGAGAAATGGGAGACACATTATGATCATCGTATTAAAACAGCACGCCCCGGCCGAGCAGGTCGACTCCTTCTGCCACGAGCTGGAGGATATGGGCTACCAGATCAACGATTCCGTGGGCAGCGATACCCACATCCTGGGCCTGATCGGCGACACCAAGTCCCTGGCCGAAAGCTGGGTGCTGGCCAACCCGGTGGTGGAGACCTGCCGCCGCGTGACCGAGCCATACAAGAAAGCCAACCGCAAGTTCCACCCGGACGACACCATCGTGGACGTTGGCGGGCACAAGATCGGCGGCGGGTACTTTGCCGTGATGTCCGGTCCCTGCAGCGTGGAAAGCAAGGAGCAGATCACCTATGTGGCCCAGCGCGTACAGGCCGCGGGTGCCAGCATCCTGCGCGGCGGCGCGTTCAAGCCCCGCACCAGCCCGTACAGCTTTCAGGGTTTGCGTGCCGAGGGCCTGGAGCTTTTGCAGGAGGCCCGCGCTGTGACCGGCCAGCCCATCGTGACCGAGCTGATGAACAACGAGCACATCCACCTGTTTGAGGATGCCCACGTGGACATGATCCAGATCGGCGCACGCAATATGCAGAACTTTGAGCTGCTGAAAGCCGTGGGCCGCCTGAAGACCCCTGTGCTGCTGAAGCGCGGCCTGTCCTCCACCCTGGAGGAGCTGGTGATGAGCGCCGAGTACATCATGGCCGAGGGCAACCCTAACGTGGTGCTGTGCGAGCGCGGCATCCGCACCTTTGAGACCAGCATGCGCAACACGCTGGACATTTCCGCCGTGCCAATGCTGAAAAAGATGACCCATCTGCCAGTGGTCATCGACCCCAGCCACGCTGCCGGCATCGCCTTTATGGTGCCCGCGCTGGCCCAGGCTGCCGTGGCCGTGGGTGCGGACGGCCTGATGATCGAGACGCACAACAACCCGGCCAAGGCCAAGAGCGACGGCGCCCAGAGCCTGACGCCCGACCAGTTCGACGCCCTGATGAAGGTCATCAAGCCGGAGCTGGAATTCTTTGGGAAGAAGTTGAACTGATTATAGGTAAAAAGGCTCCCTCTGCGAGGGTGCTGGCTGCGCGAAGCGCAGACCGAGGGAGAGACAAGCAAATTAACTGCTACCAAATCTCAGGCTCTCTCCCCCACCCGCTTCGCGGGAGCCCCCTCCCAGAGGGGGCCATCCAGGAGGTGTCCCAGCGAGTGGGATGCCAGCTTATTTATAAAGTATATAAGGTCAGCAGCAGGGTCGGGAAAGCCCTGCTGCTTTTTTGCTGCCGATAGGGGTGCCGCAGCGCATGAATTTTGCGGCAGTCAAAGAACTACTTCCGGGTATTTCCGCCCGGTATATATACTGCGGAACTCCGGAAGTACCCTGGTGTTTCCAACTACTTCCGGAGTTATGGAAGTAGTTATAATTAACATATCTATGTAATTTATATAAGTACTTCCGTAGTTCCGCAGTTTTGATAAAGGGGTGGCTGTTTTTGCCAGAAACCACCGTCGCAAAAAAGATGCGCCTCGCCGGGATGGCGAAGCGCATGCTTATTGGCTATTGGCTTTATTGGCCCGGTTCGTCTTTGGCGGGCTTGGTGCTTTGGGGCGTGCTGATGCCGGTCTCCCGGGCCGTTTGGATCGCCGAGGCGGCAGCCTCTTTGGCGGTCTGGGCCGCAGACTGCGCGGCATTGGCAGCCGTTTCTTTTGCCGTCTGGGCGGCGGCGGCAGCTGTACCCACGGCGGTCTGCGCGGTCTCCTTAGCGGTCTGGGCCATCTCTTTGGCAGCGGTCCTGGCAGCAGCGGCCAGCTCGTTCAGGCGGCGGACGCCGGCGCGGGTGGAGGCCAGCGTCTCGGCGTAGGTAAGGCTCTTCATATCCGGGAAGGCCCGCAGCAAGCGGCGGGTGCCTATCTTATCCACGCTGATGTCACGCAGCTTGGCGCGCATTTCGTTGGCACGCAGCAGCATTTCCAGCTTCAACTCGGCGGCGTTCTCGCGACCTTCCAGCTTGGCCAGGGCCAGCTGCAGCTTTTGCTCGTCCAAAATGGTATCGGCGGTCATGGCGCTGACGCCCAGCACGGTGGTCAGCTTGTCGCTGGTCACACGCAGGCGGGCGCGCACCTCGTCGATCTCCTTCAGCTTTTTGTTCAGGCCGGTGGCGGCGGCTGCGGAGACGATGAGGTCGACCACAAACAGCGCCAGCACGGCGGCTTCGGCAGGCACCAGCACCTTCATGGACAGCGGGCTGCTGGCCTTGGCCAGCGCCGGGTGCACCACCTTGACCATGATGACACTGCCCAGGCCCCACAGCAGCGAGAACTGCGGGCAGATGTAGCCGCCGATGTTGAACTTCATGTTGGAGTAGTCCCACCAACGGATGTGGTAAATTTTGAACAGCGTCCAGCCGCCCACCAGCTCGATGGCGGTGGTGAGCACCATGCCCACAAAGAACACCGCCACGGTGCTGACGCTTTTCCCCTCGCCGGAGGGGGCCAGCGCGGCCACCGTCCAGTTCAGCACCACCATGCCGCAGCCGTAAATGGGGCAGATGGGGCCGCAGAGGAACCCGCGGTTGACGAGCCGCCGCTCCTTGATGGCGGCGTAGACGACCTCGACGCCCCAGCCGATACAGCCGTAGAGGAAGAACCAATACAGCGTTTGTACGACAAATGAAAAGATTTCTGTCTGGGTCATTCGGCGTCCTCCTGCGGGGCGGGTGCTTCGGCGGCTTCCTCCTCTTCCTCGGCTTCCAGCTCTTTGGCCAGGGTCTTGGGCTCCACCCAGGTCACGGTGCTGTCGGGACCTTTGCGGGCGATCAGCGCCTTGATGGGAATGCCCATTTCGGTAAACATACCCTCGTGTTCGGTGCGCAGGTTCCAATCCGGCTCGTTGGCGTGCAGGTCAAAGGTCTGCCAGGTGATCTCAAAGCCTGCCGCCGGGAAGTAATGCAAACTGTCCCGGAACAGGTCATCGTCGTCGGTCTTGAACCAGATCTCCGCGCCCTCATCCATCAACTGGCGGTATTGCAGCAATTGGCGGGGATGGGTCAGGCGGTGCTTGTTGCTGCCCGCGTTTTTGCTCCACGGATTGCAGAAGTTGATGTAGATGCGGTCCACCCGGTCGGCAGGGGTGAAGGCATTGCCCAGGCGCTCGATGTCGATGCTGGCGATCTTGACGTTATCAGGGGTCATGCCGCGCTCGGCATAGGCGGCCTCGACCTTGCGCTTGGCCAGGATCAGCACCTTGTCGGTGATGTCGATGCCCAGGTAGTTGATGTCCGGGTGCCGGGGGGCCAGCTGCGCCAGGAAACCGCCCTTGCCACAGCCCAGCTCCAGGTGCCAGGGCTGGTCGGGGCGGGCGTAGGTCTCGTGCCAGTGGCCGCCGTGGGTCAGCGGCTCGTGCACATGGAAGTCGCAGGCCAGCAGTTCGGGGCGGGCGTAGGGTTTAAAACGCATTCTCATGGGAGTGTCTCCTGTTATAATAATGTAGAAAGTTTCTCGCGGACGACATCGGGCGTAAGGCCGGGCTGAGCCAGGCTGCCCTGGCAGAAGGCAGGCTTACCGCCGCCCCGGCCTGCAAAGGCTTCGTTCAGTGCCCTACCCAAGGCGCGGGCGTCGGTGCCATCGGGGGCGGCCAGCGCGTAGGATAGGCCCTGCCCGCCGGGGGCGAGGGCGCAGGCGACCTGATTTATGCCCGCGCAGACCGCCATGGCAATGCGGCGCAGGCCGTCGCCGTCGGCTCCCTCGGCCCACAGCACGGCGGGCCGGTCGGGCGCTGCAGCCTGCACGTAGGCATCCGCCAGGGCGTTTTGCAGCGCGGCAATGCGCTGCTTTAGGACAGTTTCGCCGTTCTGGCGGTTCTCCACCGACGGGGTCAGGCTGCCCGCGGGGGCAGAGAGCACGCGCCCCGCGGCTTCGGCGTCGGCACAGATGGCGGCCACGGCGTCATAGGCGCGCTGTCCGCAGGCCACAGCCAGCCGCATGCCGGTCTTGTAATGCTGGGCAGAGATGATTTTGATCAGCCCCACCTCGCCGGTGCGGGCCAGATGGGTGCCGCAGCAGGCGCAACAGTCGCCGCCGGCTTCCACCAGCCGCACGGGGCCGTCCAGCTCCTTTTTGCTGCGGTACTCGGTGGCGGCCAGGGTGGCGGCGTCGGGGATGTAGCAGTTCACGGGGGTGTCGGCCCGCACGGCGGCGTTAGCTTCGGCTTCGGCCCGGGCCAGCTGGGCGGCGGAAAGCGGGATGCTGGTGTCCATCCGCACGTAGGGGGTGCCGATGTGGAAGCCCACATTCTCGGCCCCGAACAGGCGGTGGAGGGTGCCGCTGAGGATATGCTCGCCGGTGTGCTGCTGCATGGCATCCAGGCGGCGGGGCCAATCGATGCGGCCGGTCACAGCGGTGCCCGGCTCCAGCGGAGCGTTCGTGGTATGGGTGATGGTGGCGCCGTCGGTATGCACGTCGGTCACCTTCGCGGTGCCCAGCGTGCCCAGGTCACAGGGCTGGCCGCCGCCCTCAGGGAAGAAGGCAGTCCTGTCCAGCACGACCGCATAGCCGCCCTTGGCCGGGGTGCAGGAGAGCACGGCTGCAGTAAATTCCTGCACATAAGCGTCTGTTTCGTATAACTTTTGCGTCACAGAAAGGAGACTCCTTTCAAAAAAATCAGATTTTTCTTATTATAACACAAAACAGGTGTGGAAAAAACCTTTCATTTCCTATATAATAAGAAATATATGGGCTGAAATTTAGGAGGGCTCGCCCTCTACAAGTAGGTCACTTCCCTGTTGTGCCCATCATTTCCTACCAGGAGAACTTCAAACCTATGCAAAAACGAATCACCCCGGCGGCGCTGGCGTTATCGGCGCTGCTGCTTACCGCCTGCGCGGCGGCCCCGGTGGAAAGCGTTGCCACGGTGGAGACGGCCCCCGAGCCTGCTCCTCAGGTGCTTACCGCCTATGCCGCTGACGGGCTGGCCCCCGCCCTGCAGGCTTATGCCGATGCCCAGGGCGTGGCCCTGAACTGGACGGACGATGCCAGCACCGCCAGCCTGCTGGCGCTGGACCACCAGCCGGACGGCACCACCCTGGATGTGACCAGCGATCCCCTGCTGGCCGCAGCCGCCGCCCGCGCCAATATTACCGGGAGTGCCGCCTCCCTGCCCGCAGGCCGCAGCCTGTACGGTTACTGGGTCAGCGGCAGTCTGCTGAACAGCCTGCTGGGTGATGGCGCTGCCGAAGCCCTGCAGAATGCCAGCTGGGACGAGTGGAGCGACTTTGTGGAGACCCTGCAGGACTGGCTGGCCGAGCCGAAAGCCGCCACCGTCACCTTAAACGGCGCCGACCGCACCCTGCCGGAGGCCCGGCCCGAAGCCCTGACCTCCACCGGCGTATTTGCCCCGCCGCTGGACCGCACCAGCGGCTACACTGTGGCCGTGCTGGCGGCGGACGGCCAGTATACGGCCGACGCCCTGACCGGCCCGCTGAACGGCATCTACAGCGCCGTCTCGCTGGAATGGGACGCCATGGCCGACAGTGCCGAGGGCGGGTTGTTCCGCCGGGCCAGGCTGACCGACCTGCTGGCCGCCTACGGGGCCGACGCCTGCCAGGATTTGGTTTTGATCCCCTTCAAAACCAACCTGGAGGACAGCGATCTGACCACCGAGGAGTACAACCTCACCGGCCTGCTGGACTACCCCATCCTGGCCAATGCGGGCTGCTTCGCCCTTCAGGACACCGGCGATGCCGCCGCACTGAAATCCGCCGAGAGCGCCGTGCTTTGGCTGTACTCCAGCGGCGATGGCGAAAAAGCCCTGACCAACACGCTGGGCGTCATCACCCCGTGGAACACCGCGTCCGACACCACCACGCTGGGCGCGATGCAGGTGGAGCAGGTCAACACCGCCATCCTGCCGGGCATCGACCTGCCCACGGCGGCAGCGGCCCAGGCCCTTACGGCCAACGAGGAGGCCCTGCAGGGCGGCACACGCGGCAAGGCCGAGCGCACTGCCTTTACCCAGGCCGCTTTGGCAGCCCTGGGTGCAGAATAAAGAGTACATTAAAAATACTAGCGAAAGAGAAGAAGGATAGCAAATGGGTTTTGCACGTTGCAGCGGTATTCTTATGCCGCTTTCCAGCCTGCCGGGCGGTTATGGCATCGGTAGCATGGGCGCACCCGCCCGTAAGTTTGTGGATTTCCTGGCTGCCGCCGGGCAGACGATCTGGCAGATCCTGCCGGTCGGTCCCACCGGTTATGCCGACAGTCCCTACCAGAGCTGCTCCGCCTTTGCAGGCAACCCCTACTTTATTGATCTGGATCAGCTGGTCAAGGACGGCCTGCTGACCCGCCGGGATTTTGCCAAGATCCACTGGGGCGGCGATGCGGCCCACATCGACTACGGCACCCTGTACGAGAAGCGCTTCGACGTGCTGCGCAAGGCCTACGCCAACTTTTTAAAGCAGCGCCCCGTGCCCGGCTACGACACCCCCTACCCCGATGACTGGTACCGCTTCCAGTTTTTGAGCTGCGAGTGGCTGCCCGACTACTGCCTGTACATGGCCATCAAGCGGGACAACGGCATGGTGGATTGGCAGCAGTGGCCCGAGGCCCTGCGCCTGCGCGACCCCGCCGCCCTGGCTGCTTTTAAAGAGGAACACGCCGAGGAGGTCGGCTTCTGGGCGTTTGTCCAGTACGAGTTCGACCGCCAGTGGCGCGCCCTGCACGCCTATGCCAAGAGCAAAGGCGTATCCATCATGGGTGATATTCCCATCTACGTTGCCGCCGACTCCGCCGATGCCTGGGCGGGCCGCGAACTGTTTGAGACCGACGCCGACGGCAAGCCCCGCCGCGTGGCAGGCTGCCCGCCGGACTACTTTGCCGCCGACGGCCAGCTGTGGGGCAACCCCCTGTATGATTGGGACTACCACCGCCGCACCGGCTACGCCTGGTGGATCCGCCGCATCCGCCACGCCCTGTTCATCTACGACATCCTGCGCATCGACCACTTCCGCGGCTTCGACACCTACTGGGCTATCCCGGCTGGGGAAAGCACCGCCCGCAACGGCCGCTGGGAGAACGGCCCCGGCATGGACCTGTTCCGCACCCTGCACAACGCCCTGGGCGAGCTGCCCATCGTGGCCGAGGATCTGGGCGAGATGTTTGACTCGGTCCGCCAGCTGCTGGCCGACAGCGGTTTCCCCGGCATGAAGGTGCTGCAGTTTGCCTTTACCGGCGAGGACAGCGTCGACCTGCCCCACAACTACCCCCGCAACTGCGTGGCCTACCCCGGCACCCACGATAACAATACGCTGGCCGGCTGGTTTGGCGAGGAGCTGACCCCCGAATACCGCCAGCAGGCCCGTGAATACTTTGCCTTGAACAAGGCCGAAGGCGAACTGCGCGGCATGCTGCGCGGCGTGATGGCCAGCACCGCCGCCCTGGCCATCATCCCGATGGCCGACTGGCTGGAGGAGCCGTCTGCCTCCCGCATGAACACCCCCGGCGTGGCCCAGGGCAACTGGCAGTGGCGCGTGGATGAGAAGAAGCTCACCCCCGCCCTGGCCAGGGAGATCAAGGCCATGACCGTGCGCTACTTCCGCGCACCGGCTACCCGGAAATAATCGCATAACAGCCCCGCATGGTCCCCGCGTATCCAGCCAGGGACCGTGCGGGGTGTTTTCTATAACGCAGCATCTGCTTTTTTTGTGAACCTAAACAATGTTTTGCGCTGTGGTGCGCAAATTCTTTGTGCAAGGCAGAACTATCCAGCAATCGTATTTTGTGATACAATAGTTTGGTATTTGAAGGTTATTTTCCTAACAGGGATCTTTTGTTTTAAAAATGAGGAACTGACATGAAATTTGAGTATACCCTCGCTGAACTGTCCACCGCGATCACCGCGCTGGAGCAGGTCTACGGCAAGGTCAGTGTACTGGACCCCTACCTGGGCACCGTGCTGGACCCTGCCACCCTGCAGCCCACCGATAAAGCCGAGGAACTGACCGCGCTGGATGAGACCGGCCGCGGCGTGCAGCTGGCCCAGGCCGATGACGGCCCGGAGCTGGTGCTGTACCAGGGCATCCAGGCGGACGCCCGCCCCTGCGTGTTGGCTTTCCACTGCTGCATGCCCCACAATCTGCAATCCTCTGCCGGGGCCGAGAATTCCTTTAACCGCGTGCTGGCCCAGATGCAGGATGAGCTGCGCCGCGATTACCTGACCGGCGTGTACAATGCCCGCTATCTGGACACCGAGTACCGCCGCTACGCCGAGCCCCAGGCCCAGGCCGGCAAGCCCGTGGGCGTGGTGATGGCCCGCGTGAACGAGTATTGGAGCCTGCGCCAGAACGAGTCCGCCAATGCAGCCGACTGCTGCCTGAACATGGCCGCCGGTATCCTGCAGCTGTCTGTCGGCACCGACGACAAGGCCGCCGTGCTGGCCCGTTTGGAAGACGGCCTGTTCGCCGTGGTAACGGTGGGTACCCCCGCCGCCCAGGTGGCCCGCAAACTGCAGGACGCGCTGGACAACTCCCGCCGGGAGTTCAGCATCAGCCTGTCCCGCCGCGGCAGCTTTACCGTGCAGCTGGCCAGCGCCGAATGGGGCGAGACCCCGGCCTGGGACATGATGTTCTCTCTGGCCCAGCAGCGCCTGTGATCTTTGCATAAAAACATCCCCCTTGTGTACATACTATGGTTGACCGACCACCATGTACACAAGGGGGATTTTGTTATGCAAACCGATAATGAAAAAATGCTCCAGGAGATCGTGCAGAACACCGAGATGGGCAAAAACACGCTGGACGAGCTGATGGGCCTGACCCACGACCAGCGGTTGAAAGACGAGATGATGCGCCAGAAGCGGGAGTATCGGCGCATCAACCAGGCGGCCCACACCGCACTGGATGCCATCGGGGCCGAGGCCCAGGGCCAGAGCGCTGCCGCCCGCATGAGCGTGAGCATGGGCATCCGCACCCGCACCATGATGGACAAGTCCACCCGCAACCTGGCCACCATGCTGGCCGAAGGCAGCGGCCAGGGCGTGCTGGACTGCAAACGGGCCGAAAAAGACTATCCCTCCGCCAGCCCCGGTGCGAGGAAGCTTTGCCAGGAACTGGGCGAATTCCAATCGTCGGCCGAGGAGACCTGGCGGGAGTTTGTTTGAAGTTTGTTTGGATCATGTGCTGCCACCCCGGCCCTGCCCACCCTGCGGCAGGGCCTTTTTATTACGGCATCCTGCCATTATAAAAGGGCGTCACCGCATGGTGGTGACGCCCGCAAGGCAGACCCTTAAAATAAAATATAGTACACCCCACCGCAAAAAGAAAGCACCCCCGCCACATAAAAGCCGCCAAAATGCTTGACGCACCCCGCCGCCGGTATTATAATAAGAGAGCCGGGTTCGTCCCGGCATACACACCGAGGTGTTGCGCAGTTGGTAGCGCGCGTGGTTTGGGACCACGAGGCCGCAGGTTCGAGTCCTGTCACCTCGACCAGCAAAATACCGTAGATTCGTTAGAATCTACGGTATTTTCTTTTTCAAGTACACTTTAGTACACACTTGCCCATTTTCTCTGCAAGCTGTGTACTAAATCATTATACGCATCAGGCCGCGCTTCTTTCAGCGCATCCGTAAGGTCTATGGCAATACCGCACAATTCTAAGTGCCGATACGGCGAGCGAGGTGCGGCAGCTGCTAAGCCAAAAGCGCAGATAATACTTTGTGTATTATCGAGCATTTTGGCAACGCAGATGCCGTGCCGTAGCCGCCGAAGCGGTGCTTAAGCCGTAAGGCGGGAATTGTGCGGTGTTGCCCTATATTTGACACCGCCCGTAAAAAGTCACTGCCGCCAACAGCAGCCCTTACAGGAGGCTCTGCGGCTTCGTAGTAGCGCACGGGAGCTTGTTCCATATTTTCGTGGTCCGTAAACTCCTTTATAAACAGTTCGCACCTCTTGACGCGCGGGGGCAATTATAGCATACTGGAAGGGAAAAACAGCCAAGCGGGGAAACAGCGGGTTGCTTTTCCTCTGCCCGCCTTTCCGCTATAATAAAAGCAACGGAGGTGACCCTGATGGAAACAAAAGATGTGATTTTACAGCTGCGCACCCAAAAAGGCTTGTCCCAGGACGAACTGGCCGAGCGCATCCTGGTGACCCGGCAGGCGGTATCCCGCTGGGAAAACGGAGAGACTGTGCCCAACACAGAAACGCTGAAGCTCCTATCCAAAGAGTTCGATGTATCGATCAACACGCTGCTGGGCACACCGCGGCAGCTGGTGTGCCAGTGCTGCGGCATGCCGTTGGAGGATGCCATCATCAGCCACAACAAGGATGGCTCCCCCAACGAGGACTACTGCAAATGGTGCTACGCCGACGGCACCTACACCTACAGCAGCATGGACGATTTGATCGACGCATGCGTCCGGCACATGACCAACGAACACTTCACCGAGGAACAGGCCCGCGCCTACATGCGGGACCTGCTGCCCACGCTGGACTACTGGAAACGCTACGACGAGCTGAGCGACAACGGTCAGTTTGAAGCGTTCAAGCGCCAGCTGATGCAGGAGATCAACGACCTGCACGTGGAGGGCCTGCCCAAAGTGGAAAAGCTGAACGCGCTGGTGGGGCGGTATGTGAACCTGGCCTATCCGCTGCCCAGCGGTGCGGCGGTAAATTTTTTGAACGACCAGACGACCTATCTGGGCACCCAGCTGGAATCGGAGTTCGGCGGTGAGCGCTGCTTTGGCGTGCTGGCCGGGATGGATTTTATCCTGATCTCCACCTACGGTCCCGAGGGCGAAGCCCCGGAACTGGTGCTGTACAAGAAGCGTTAAGACGCCTGCGTGCCGCTTGATAAAATCACGAAAACACGAGGACTTTAAGCGATGAAACAGAAAATCAAAGTGCTTTTTATCTGCCACGGCAACATCTGCCGCAGCCCAATGGCCGAGTTTGTGATGAAGGACATGGCGGCGAAAGCCGGGCAGGCAGAACGATTTGAGATCGCGTCTGCGGCGACGAGCACCGAGGAGATCGGCAACCCGGTCTACCCGCCTGCACGGCGCAAGCTGGCCGAGCACGGCATAGGCTGCGCGGGAAAAACCGCCCGCCAGATGACGCGGCGGGACTACGAGTACTACGATCATCTCATCGCCATGGACCGCAGCAACCTGCGCAACATGCAGCGGTTTGTGGGCAGCGATCCAGCTGGAAAGGTGAGCCTGTTGATGGACCACACCGCCCGCCCCGGCGATGTGGCCGACCCGTGGTACACCGGCGATTTTGATGCCACCTGGCGAGATGTGACCGAAGGGTGCGCGGCACTGCTGGAAGAATTAAAGAACAAAATATAACGCAAAGGGAGCTGCCCCGGCAGGGCAGCTCCCTTTACTATGTTTAGGCAACACCGCACAATTCCCGCCTTACGGCTTAAGCACCGCTTCGGCGGATCTCCGCGCCAAGAGCCGCCGCAAAGCGTCGGTTGCGCTCCGAAGCGCCTCGCTGCGGCTCGGTGTGCGGCACGGCATCAGCGTTGCCAAAATGCTCGATAATGTCGGGTTGCGGCACCCGCATCGTACTTCGGGAGCAAAAGCCCCTCGCACTCTGCGACCGCTGCCCCTGCTTCGGTTCGCTGTATCCGCCACTGGCGGCGCTCACCTTTGCAGCACAAAGTATTATCTGCGCTTTTGGCTTAGCAGCTGCCGCACCTCGCTCGCCGTATCGGCACTTAGAATTGTGCGGTATTGCCTTTATGAAAATCAGGAATCCGAATCCAGCTTCAGTACGGCGGTGAAGGCCTCGCTGGGCAGGGTCACGCTGCCCAGCTGGCGCATCTTCTTTTTGCCTTCCTTCTGCTTTTCCAGCAGCTTCTTCTTGCGGGTAATGTCGCCGCCGTAGCACTTGGCCAGCACGTCCTTGCGCATGGCCTTGACGGTTTCGCGGGCAATGACCTTGCCGCCCACGGCCGCCTGGATGGGGATCTCAAACAGCGCGCGGGGGATGTTCTCCTTCAGCTTCTCGCAGATGCGGCGGCCCTTGGCGTAGGCGTTGTCAGCGAAAACGATCATGGACAGCGCGTCCACCACCTCGCCGTTGAGCAAAAAGTCCAGACGAACCAGCTTACTCTCGTGCCAGTCCTCCCACTCATAGTCGTAGCTGGCGTAGCCGCGGCTGCGGGACTTGATGGCGTCGAAGAAGTCGTAGACGATCTCGCCCAAAGGTATCTGGTAATGCAGGTCCACGCGCGTTTCATCCATATACTTCATGTCAATGAGCACGCCGCGCTTGGCCTGGCAGAGGTCCATCAGCGGGCCGACGTAATCGTTGGGGGTGTAGATGTGGGCATTGACGAACGGCTCCTCGGACTTGACGATGCGGGTCGGGTCGGGATAGGCCGAGGGGTTATCGATGACCTCTACCGTGCCGTCGGTCAGGGTCAGGCGGTACTGGACGCCCGGCGTCGTGGTGATAAGATCGAGGTCAAACTCACGCTCCAACCGCTCGGTGATGATCTCCATGTGCAGCAGGCCCAGGAAACCGCAGCGGAAGCCAAAGCCCAGGGCGGCACTGGTTTCCGGCTCAAAACTCAGCGATGCATCGTTGAGCTGCAGTTTTTCCAGTGCGTCCTTCAGGTCTGGGTAGTCGGCGCCGTCTGCCGGGTAGATGCCGCAGAACACCATCGGGGTGACGGTGCGGAAACCGGGCATTGGCTCCGGCGTGGGGTTATTGGCCAGCGTAACAGTATCGCCCACACGGGTATCCCGCACGGTCTTGATGCTGGCGGTCAGGTAGCCGACCTCGCCAGCCTCCAGCTTCTCACAGGGGCTCAGCTGAGTGGCACCCATGCGGCCGACTTCCACCAGCTGGAACTCCGCGCCGGTGCTCATCAGACGGATGGTATCGCCGGGCTTGACGGTGCCATCAAAGACGCGCACGTAGACGATAACGCCCTTGTAGCTGTCATAGATGGAATCGAAGATCAGTGCTTTCAGTGGCTTGTCGGGGTCGCCGGTGGGGCCGGGAATATCGCGGACTACACATTCCAGCACGTCCTTAACGCCGATGCCCAGCTTGGCCGAAACGCGGGGTGCTTCCATGCAGGGCAGACCGATGACGTCCTCAACTTCTTTTGCCACGGCGTCGGGGTCGGCGCTGGGCAGGTCGATCTTGTTCAGGATGGGCACCACTTCCAGGTCGTGGTCCAGCGCCAGGTAGCAGTTGGCCAGCGTCTGTGCCTCCACGCCCTGGCTGGCGTCCACCACCAGCACCGCGCCTTCGCAGGCGGCCAGGCTGCGGCTGACCTCGTACTGGAAGTCCACATGGCCCGGGGTGTCGATCAGGTTGAACTCATAGGTCTCGCCGTCGTCGGCCTTATAGCGCATGGTCACGGCGCGGGCCTTGATGGTGATGCCGCGCTCCTTTTCCAGCTCCATGTTGTCCAGCACCTGGTCCGTCATGGTGCGCTTGTCGACGCTGTCGGTCAACTCCAGCATGCGGTCAGACAAGGTGGATTTGCCGTGGTCAATGTGGGCAACAATGCAGAAATTTCGGATATTTTTGCGGGCCATCAGGTTTCCTCCAAATCGTTCCAGATCTTACAGACGGTGCCGTTTTCTTTATATACGCGGGGCACGCGGCGTGCCAGGCCGCATACGATCTCATAGTTGATGGTGTTGGTCTTTTTCGCGATGGTGTCGGCGGTATCCCCTGCACCGGGGCCAAATACCACCACTTCATCCCCCATTTTTACCTCCGGGATGTTGGTAACGTCCACCAGCGTTTGATCCATGCAGACACGGCCCACCACGGGGGCGGGACAGCCGTGGATGCTCATAACGCCCTGGCCCTGCCCACCGGACAGAGCGCGGGGATAGCCGTCAGCATAGCCGACACAAACCGTTGCCACCCGCATGGGGTGGTCCGCCGTGAAGGTCCGGCCGTAGCTCACACATTGGCCTGGCTGCAGCTCTTTCACAAAAGTGACGATACAATGCAGAGAAAGAGCAGGCTGCAGCTCCGGGAAGTGGGCATCCTCGCTGGGGTCCAGCCCATACAGGATAATGCCTGCGCGGGTCATATCCCGCCGCCATTCCGGGTGGCGCAGCTGCGCGGCCGAATTGGCGCAGTGCACCGTGCCGGTGGCATAGCCATCCGCCTGCAGGCGGTCCACCACGCGGGTAAACAGGTCATACTGTTCCTCCGTATAGGCCAGGTCATCCGGTGCATCGCTGTCTGCCACGGCAAAATGCTGGAAGATGCCGCAGATCGCAAGGCCCGGCAAAGCATACAGTGCCTCGACCTCGCGGATGGTCTCCTCGAAACCCGAGCGTACCGCAAAGCCGATGCGGCCCATACCGGTGTCGATTTTAATATGAACCTTTACCCGCACCCCGGCCTGCACAGCAGCGGCCGAAAGCGCCTGGGCGTACTCCGTAGAGAAGCAGGCGGTGGCAATATCATCCTCCGCCAGCGTTGCAGCGTGGGCAGGGTCGGCATAACCCAAGATCAGGATGGGTATCGTAATGCCATGGTGGCGCAGATGATGCCCCTCGCCCAAGCTGCTTACCGCAAAACCGGCAACGCCTGCCTGCTGTATCGTCTTGGCGGTGGCTACGTCACCGTGGCCGTAGGCATCGGCCTTGACAACGGCGCAAACCGGCCCGCCGACCGCCTGCCTGATGTATGCGAAATTGTGGCGCAGTGCATCCAGATCGATCTCAGCCCAGCAATGTTTTTCAAACTTCATATCCATTCACCCCTTTATAGCCTATTCTCCCTGTCCTACCCTTTAAAGATTTATTATATCACACTTTTCCTGGCTGTACAATGACAGAAAATCAGTTTTCCGCGTCGGAATCGGTCTCCGACCATTTGCCGTGGACGCGCTGCACGCCCACCACACGCAGTTTGGAGTGGAGGAAGTGCTGCTCGCGATACAGGCTGAAGTAGCTGGACATCATGTAGGAGACGGCACAGGCCAGGGCGAACAGCTCAATGTTCTGCCCGCCGAACACCTCGATGGCCAGGCAGCTGGACGCCAGCGGGCTGTTGGTACAGCCGCAGAACAGTGCCACCATGCCCAGCGCCGCGCCCAGGCCGGGGGCCAGCCCCAGCAGCGGGGCCACCACGCAGCCAAAGGTCGCGCCGGTGAAGAAGATGGGTACGATCTCGCCGCCCTTGAACCCGGCCCCCAGTGTGATGCTGGTGAACAGCATCTTGAGCAGGAAAGCATACGGCACCGCCTGCCCGGCGATGGCGGCTGCAATAACATTGGCGCCCGCGCCGTTGTAATCGGTGGTGCCCAGCAGGGTGGTCAGCGCGATGATAAGCACACCGCCGACCACCACCCGCAGATAGGCGTTGGGAAACAGCTTTTTATACAGCTTCGGCGCGGCGTGGATCACCTCACAGAAAGCAATGCTCAACACGGCCAGCAGCAGGCCCAGCAGCAATACACGGATCAGGTTGCCCGGCGTAGGGGCGGCATAGTCGGCCACCGCAAAGGCGGTGGGGGCCAGCCCCATACCGCCGCTGATCCACACGCCGATCAGCGCCGAGATCAGGCAGGGCAGCAGCGCTGCGTACTGCATGGAGCCGACGTCGACGACTTCCAGCGTAAATACGGTAGCGGCCAGCGGCGTACCAAATACAGCGGAAAACGCCCCCGCCATGCCGCACATGGTCATCAGGCGGCAGTCCCGGGCCTCCAGCTGCAGTCTCCTGCCGATCTGCCCGGACAGTGAACCCCCCAGCAGCAGAGCAGCGCCCTCACGGCCGCTGGAACCGCCGAACAAATGGGTGATGACGGTGGTTACAAAGATGAGCGGGGCGGTACGCAGGGAAAGCGGCTTATGCTCCCGCACCGCGACAAAAATTTGGTTGGTGGAGCCGCCGCCATCAGGGTCAAAATGCTGGTACAGGAACACGATGACCAGGCCGCCCAGCGGCAGCAGATAGATCAACCGCGGGTCAGCCGTGCGCAGGGCGGTCGCTTTGTTGAGCGCCAGCCCAAACATTGCGCCAAACGGCCCCACTACACAGCCCACCAGCGCAGCCAGGATCACCCATTTAAAGCAGACATACAGGTACCCCAGGCTGCTGCGCAGATACCGCAAGATTTTTTTCATAGACGACCTCCCCAAGGCAACAAAATACCCCCCTGATTATACTCCCGCCGGGGGAAAAAGACAACATCTGCCAAAACAGGACTGGCGTTGCCTGTGCGATGCCAGCCCTGTTTGACTTGTTTACAATATGCGTTGTTACGCCGTCACCGGCTGCTGATTGAAAATTTTCATCGATTGTTTGTAGCAGTGGATGAAGTAGATAATTTCGGCAAAGCCCGTCAACGCCCAGGAGCAGGGATAGAGCAGATACAGCGCCGGAATGGTGTGGAAGCAGGCGAAGATCGTGTAGACCCACGCCACGCGGAAGACGCAGGACCCCATAATAACGATGATGGTCGGTACCACGGTTTTGCCAAGGCCCCGGGAGGCGGCGATGGTGCAGTCCATAAAGGCAGAGATGCAGTAGGCCAGGCCCATGACCATGATGCGCTTCATGCCGGCATCGATGACGTCCGGCTCGGTGGTGAAAAGCGCGAGGAACTGCCGCCCGAAAAGCAGCAGCCCGCCGCCCAGCACCAGGCCCACACCGAAGCCGTAGGCCAGGCTGATGAAGTAGCTTTTCTTCACGCGGTCGACCTTGCCCGCGCCGTAGTTCTGGCTCATGAAGCTGGCACAGGCCATGTAGAAGGCGGCCATAGCGTCGTAGATCATGGCGTCGGCATTGGCAGCGGCCGAGTTGCCCTTGACCATCAGCGAGTCAAAGGAGTTGACGCCCGCCTGGATGAACAGGTTGGCGATGGCAAAAACTGCGTTCTGGAACCCGGCAGGCACACCCAGCAGCAGGATGCGCTTGGTCATACCCAGGTCCAGCTTGATAGCGTGCAGGTCCAGTGCGTAGCAATCCTGCACTTTGGTCAGTGCGCGCAGAATCAGCCCGGCAGACACGTACTGGGAGATGGCACTGGCCAGCGCCACGCCCATGACGTTGAGCTGGCAGACGATAACGAAAAACAAGTTGAGGCCGATGTTCAGCGCACCGGCGATGGACAGGTAGACCAGCGGCTTTTTCGTGTCACCGATGGCACTGAACACCGCGTTGCCGAAGTTATACAGCGCCAGGGCGGGCATACCCAAAAAGTACACGCGCAGGTACAAAATAGCACCGGGCAGCAGGTCCGGCTTGGTGTTGAGCAGTTCCAGCAGCGCAGGCGACCCCAGCAGGCCGACAAACAGCAGAATGACACCCGCAATAAAGCTGATGATGAGTGCCGAATGGACGGTCTTTTTGACATCGCCCGGGTGCTTGGCGCCGTAAAAGCGGGCCACCAGCACGTTGATGCCGTTGCTCAGGCCGATCAAAAAGCCGGTGAACAGCGTGACAAAGATACTGGTGGACCCCACCGCGCCCAGCGCCGTAGACCCAGCAAACCGCCCGACGACCGCCACGTCTGACATGTTGAACAGCACCTGCAGCAGGTTGGACAGGGCCAGCGGCAGGCTGACGAGGAGGATCTGCTTCGCCAGCGGCCCCTCGGTCAGGGTTTTTGCATTTTTCATGGTTCCGATTTCCTCAATTTTTCCTTACACAACACCCCCGCATTGGGGCGAACATTCCTGATTATAGCAAGTTTTTATGCCTTTGGAAAGAGGTTTTTGCCAGATTTTGGCGGTTTTTAAAAAACAGCAAAAAAAGAACCGCCCGGCGCAAAATCGGGCGGTCTTTTTATCTGCAAAATCAGGGAAAATCAGGCTTCTTCAGCCTGTTTTTCTTTTTGGGCCTTGATGACTTTCAGGCGGCTGAATTCTTCGCGTTCGCGCTCGCCCAGCACCTCGTCGATGGACTTGATGGTCTTTTGCATCTGGGGGATCTGGACGTTACCCAGGGCGTTAGCACGCTTCTGGGTCTTTTGGATGGCCTCGGCCAGGCGGATGACGCTGGTCTCCACTTCGGTCAGCTCCACCGTCAGGGTCTTGACCTCGTTGAATTTGAGGTAGGCCACATCCAGCGTGCCGTTGGTGGACTCCAGATCATAATAAATGCCCAAAGGCGAGGTCGTCTGCAGCGAGAGGGTGGGCAGTTCCACGCCCATGACGCTGCGGGTGCTCAGCCGCAGGCCGCATTCTACGGGCACGCCGCCGGCGTACTCCCCCACCGAGCCCAGCATGATGTTGGCTTTCTGCAGGGCGTCATACGCCTCGGCGTAGGCAGCCGAGATGCGGTCCTGGATGCCTGCGGCGCGGTCGATAAGCTGCATCATTTCGCGCACAAGGATGTTGCGCTTGCGGTCCATCAGGTCATAGCCCTGCTCCGCCAGCGCCAGGCTGCGCTTGGTAGCCATCAGGTTTGATTTTGTGGGGAAAACCTGCTGTGCCATGGTAAACTCCTTTTATTGCTTTGCGTGCTTGGCAATGCGGGCCTTGGCAGGCTCGTAGTACTTGTCCAGCGTAGCATCATCGCAGCGGTCCAGCGCGGCGCGGGGCAGTGCAGCCAACAGCTCCCAGCCCAGGTCCAGCGTTTGCTCCATGGTGCGGTCGGTGTTGCCCTGGCCGATGAACTCCTGCTCAAAGGCACGGCCAAAGGCCATCAGCTGCTTGTCGGACTCGGAAAGTTCTTCCTCGCCGATAACGCTGGCCAAAGCCTTAGCATCCTGCACCTTAGCGTAGCAGGCAAACAGCTGGTTGGACAGGGTGACGTGATCCTCGCGGGTGTAACCGGCGCCGATGCCGTCCTTCATCAGACGGGACAGGCTGGGCAGCACGGAGACCGGCGGATACAGGCCGGTGGCGTCCATACCACGGTCCAGCACGATCTGGCCCTCGGTAATGTAACCGGTCAGGTCGGGGATGGGGTGGGTGATGTCGTCGCCGGGCATGGTCAGGATGGGGATCTGGGTGACAGAACCCTTGCTGCCCTTGATGATACCGGCGCGCTCGTACAGGCTGGCCAGGTCAGAATACAGGTAGCCGGGGAAGCCCTTACGGCCGGGGATCTCGCCCTTGGAGGAGGAGAACTCGCGCAGAGCCTCGCAATAGCTGGTCATATCGGTCAAGATGACCAGCACGTTCTTGTTCAGGTCAAAGGCCAGGTACTCGGCCACCGTCAGGGCGGCGCGCGGGGTGATGATACGCTCGATGATGGGGTCGTTGGCCAGGTTCAGCAGCATGACCACGCGCTCCATCGCGCCGCAGCTCTCGAAAGACTCCCGAAAGTAGGCGGCGACGTCGTTTTTGACGCCCATAGCGGCAAAGACGATGGCGAAGTCCGAGCCATCGGCCACGCTGGCCTGACGGACGATCTGGACGGCCAGCTCGTTGTGCTTCATGCCGGAGCCGGAGAAGATGGGCAGCTTCTGGCCGCGGATCAGCGTGGCCAGGCAGTCGATGGAAGAAATGCCGGTGTGGATGTAGTTACGCGGATACACACGGCTGACGGGGTTGATAGGTGCGCCGTTGACATCGCGGCGGGCGGTGGGATAAATGTCACCCAGACCGTCGATGGGGCGGCCCAGGCCGTCCAGCACACGGCCGGGCAGCTCGGGGCTGAGGTCCATCATCATGGGATGGCCGGTCAGCACCGTGCGGTTGTTGACCAGGCTTAAGCCGCGGGTGCCCTCGAACACCTGGATGATGCAGCGGTCGCCTTCGACCTCAACCACACGGCCCACGCGGGTGGAGCCGTCATCCAGATGCAGCTCGGCCATTTCGTCATACTGCACGCCTTTTACGCCGTCCAGCACGACCAGACTGCCGTTGATTTGGGAAAGTCCGATATGCTCTAAAATCATGTTATTCCCTCCTCATCAGCCCTGGGCCACAGCGGCCAGTTTGGCATCGATGTCTTTCTGCATGGCGTCCAGCTTCGAGAAGTCGTCGTTGGGCACCTCGTACTTCATCTTGACCAGCTCATCAAACAGGCCGGTGGCCAGCAGACGGCTGACCGGCACCTGCTTGGCGACCAGCGCTGCACACTTATCGTACAGGTACAGGATGGTCTCCATCATCTTCAGCTGCTTTTCCAGCGGCACGTAGGTATCCACGGCGTGGAAAGCGTTCTGCTGCAGGAAGCCGACGCGGATAACACGGGCGATCTCGATGGTCAATTTCTGGTCGTCGGGCAGCACGTCCGAGCCGATCAACTTGACAATCTGCATCAGGTTATTTTCCTGCAGCAGCAGGTTGGCGACGCGCTCACGGCAGGACATAAAGTCATGGCCGACGTTATCGTAGTACCAGCTGCCCAGGTCGCCCAGGTATTCACTGTAAGAATCGTTCCAGTTGATGGCCGGATAGTGGCGGGCGTAAGCCAGGGACTTATCCAGTGCCCAGAAGCAGCGGGTGAAACGCTTGGTGTTCTGGGTGACAGGCTCGGAGAAATCGTTGCCCTGGGGGCTGACAGCGCCGATGACGGAGACGGAACCTTCGGCACCGTTCAGCGTCTTGACATAACCGGCACGCTCGTAGAACTCTGCCAGACGGCTGGGCAGGTAGGCGGGGTAGCCTTCATCGGCAGGCATCTCCTCCAGACGGCCGCTGATCTCACGCAGAGCCTCGGCCCAACGGGAGGTGGAGTCAGCCATCATGGCGGTGTGGTAGCCCATGTCGCGGTAGTACTCGGCCAGCGTGATACCGGTGTAGATAGAAGCCTCACGGGCGGCAACAGGCATGTTGGACGTGTTGGCGATCAGCACGGTACGGTCCATCAGGCTCTTGCCGGTGCGGGGGTCCACCAGTTCGCTGAACTCCTGCAAGGCCTGGGTCATCTCGTTGCCGCGTTCGCCGCAGCCGACGTAGATGATGATGTCGGCATCGCACCACTTTGCGATCTGGTGCTGGGTCATGGTCTTGCCGGTACCGAAACCGCCGGGGATGGCAGCGGCGCCGCCCTTGGCCAGCGGGAACATGGTATCAATAACACGCTGACCGGTGATCAGCGGGCGGGGCGAGGTCATACGCTCGGCCGCCGGGCGCGGAGTACGGATAGGCCACTTCTGGCACAGGGTCAAGGTGTGTTCCCTGCCCTTGGCGTCGGTCAGCTTGACGATGGGGTCGTTGACGGTGTAGCTGCCGTTCTCGGCAGCCCAGGTCACGGTACCGCAAACCTCCGGCGGAACCATGCAGCGGTGCTGGATGGCCGGGGTCTCGGGGCAGGTGGCGTAGATCTGGCCGCCGGTCAGGGTATCCCCTGCTTTAACGTTGACGGTCACATCCCACTTGGCGGCGGTATCCAGAGAAGGCTCGTGTGCACCGCGCTCGATAAAGCTGCCCATATGGCTCTCGATGGCGGGCAGCGGGCGCTGGATGCCATCGTAGATATTGCGCAGGATGCCGGGGCCCAGCGTAACGGACAGCGGGCCGCCGGTGCTTTCGACAGGCTCGCCGGCTTTCAGGCCGCCGGTCTCCTCGTAAACCTGGATGGTGGTCTCTTTATCGTTCATGCGGATGACCTCGCCTACCAGGCGGGATTTGCCCACATAGACCATTTCCATCATAGCCAGGTCGGTTTTGCCCTTGATGGTAACAACGGGGCCGTTGATGCTGTAAATTTTATTTTCCATAGCTTTGCCCCTCAAATCGTGATCTCCAGCCCTGCGTTCTGCAGGAACCAGTCGTGCTGGGCGTCCAGGCGGGCTTCCAGCGTATCATCGGCAGCCAGGCCGGTGGCGGGGTTGGCAGCGCGCAGGCCGCCCAGGGTGATGGTGTCATCGGCAGCCAGGGCCACACCGGCGGGCAGCTTGCCCTGCAGCAGGGGCAGGTCGGCGGTGCGGGCGTACAGGGTGCTGCTCTCGCCCATGGTCTCGGCCAGGGCGGCAGCACTCTTGACCAGCCAGGCGGCATAGTCCTTGCCGGCGGCAAAGGCAGCCAGCTGGGTGCGGGCAGCGGCAAAGGCATCGGCTGCGATCTGCTGGCGCTGTGCGGCCAGCTTGGCACGGGCCTGCATGCGGGCGGCGCTCAGCTCACGGTTGGCGCGGGTGCGGGCACGCTCTGTCTCAAAGTGGAGCGTATGCTCGGCCTTGGCCTGCTGGGCCTGGCGTGCCTCGTCCAGCTGGCGGTCGATCTCGGCATCGGTCTCGGTGCGGATGGCGGCGCAGGCGGCTTCGCCCTCGGCGCGGATCGATTCCAGGAACCGCTCGGCGCGGGTATCTAATTCATTCATGGTCACACCTCTTAGATTTTAACACCGATGGCCTCGCGGATATAGCGGGTCAGGCGGTCCTTACCGGCAGCACCGCCGCCGGTGGAAGGCACAGTGATAAGCAGCGGCGTACCTTTGGCACGGGCGCTGTCCAGCACCTCGGTGTAGGTCTCGGCGATCTTTTCGGTCACCAGCAGCACAGCGATGTCGGGCTGCTTGGCGGCGTTTTCCAGCGCCTGGCGCAGGTCGGCTTCGCTGCGGGCCACGGTGCCCTCGATACCGGCCAGACGCAGACCGTTCATGGCGTCAGAGTTATCGCTGATGAGAAAGAACCGCATGGCCTTACACCAGCTTGCTCAGGATCATGATGGAGATGACCAGGCCGTACAGGGCGATGGATTCACCCAGGGCCACGAAGATCAGGCTCTTACCGAAGGTCTTTTCGTTCTCGCTGTTAGCAGCGATAGCAGCGGGGGCAGCGGAAGCAACAGCCATGCCGCCGCCGATACCGGCCAGACCGGTTGCCAAAGCAGCAGCCACCAGGCCGATGCTCAGGGAGGAGTTGTGGTCGTTGTCGGTGTTGGTTTCGGTGGTCTCGGTAGTGGAAGCGGCGGCAGCGGCCTCGTCGGTGTTGTCGGCAGCCAGGACGCCGAAAGCGCCGCAGCAGGTCACAGCCACAACCAGCAGAATGGTAACGAACAGCTTGTTGAATTTGCTTTTCATAAGAATACCCTCCATGATTTTTATTTTGTGAAATTCCCTCTATGTAGGGATCGATGCTCGCATCGATCCGCGGGCGGATGCAAGCACCCGCCCCTACAGACAAATGCGGATATTTACGCCTTTTTGATATTAAACGCGGTAAACTTGCGACCGCCGCCTTTGTAGCAACGGCTGAACATCTCGTAGAACTCCAGACGGATGCCCTGGATGGCGGAGAGCAGCGCTTCGAGGCAGATGACCACGATGTTGCCCAGGATGACCACCAGCATATTGTTGGGCGTGCCGGCCAGCGTAAAGACGACCATCATCATGCTGGCATGCACGATGACAAACGCGCCCACACGCAGGAAGGAGATCGTGTTGGACAGGTAACTCAGCACCGTCTCCAACAGTTCAAACACGCTCTGCATCAGGTAGTTGCCCATGCCGCCGGCAGGTTTCCAGGGCTTGCCTTCCACCATGGGGGCCAGCAGCTCAGCGAACAGCAACAGGACCAGGCCCGCTACCATGCCGATGGCGGCCACCACCTGCGGCAGGAAGGTGAACGCACCCATGTAAGCGCTGGCCAGATCCACACCGCACAGGTAGGTGATGACACCCACCAGACCGTTGGGGGAGAAGATGAACTCACCCCACTCCTTGTGGCGGGCGTGGGTGTACATGTTCAGTACCATGGCCGCCAGCACCAGGACAACGCCGATGTAAACGGCGACCATCAGGATGCCGGTGATGGAATCCATGACCGAAATGGGCTTGCCTGCCATGCCAATGGCGTGGTAGAGCGGGTCCAGGGCATCCTCATAGCCGAAGAAGGAACCATAGACCAGGCCGAAGATCGTACTGGAGATGCCGCAGGGGATCATCAGATGGAACAGGTCGTTGTGCTTGACCTTCCACATAAAGGTGCTGAACAGTGCCAGCACGATACCCTGCCCGACATCACCAAACATCATGCCAAACAGCACGGTGAAGGTGAGCGCTACGAAGCCGGTGACATCTGTCTCGCCATAGGCGGGCAGACCGTACATCTCGACGAAAAACTCAAAAGGGCGGCTCCACCAGGGGTTCTTCAGTTTGGTGGGAGGCGTCATCTTACCGGCGGCCTCGGGGCCGTCCACGGTAACGCGCAGGTCTTTAACGGCCCGCGCCTTGCCGGCGATCTCCTCCACATCCGGCGCCGGGACCCAGCCGACGCAGAAGAAATGGGAACCTTTCACGGCAGCCATGCGGCGCAGGTCGTACATAGCGGCGTAGTAGCGCACCGTGTCGTACAGCATCTGCACCTTGGCTTCGTGGTCATGCCACAAAGCCGCGATGCGGGCGTTGACATCATCCACCGACTTTTTGACAACTTCCAGGTTCTCTTTAAAATGCTCGATGATCTCGGCAGGGGAACCGGCCGCACCGGGCACATACACCGGCTCGAAATACAGCATCGAGAAGATGCCGTCGGTCTCCAGCGCTTTCTCGCGGGGGGTCAGGTAGATGCCCCAGTAGCCGGTCTTGGTCTGGGTGCACTCTACAAACAGGATATAGGGATCATCGGCGTAGTTGCTCATCAGCTTGTTGTAGCCTTCGGTGGGCAGGAAGCCGAACCGCACCTTGACGTGCTGGCAATCCAGGATCTCATCCACATTTACTTTCAGGTTCAGGAAGTGGCTGTACTGGGCGATGCCGTCCTCGCAGAGCTTCTGCTGGTCCAGCAGGCCCTGGCGCTCGGCACACAGGTCATCGATCTGCTCCAGCAGGTCGCTCAAATAGGCTTTAGCTTCCTCGTCCGGCGGGTCGGTGTGGCGCTGCTCTTTATGCAGTTCCACGCCAGCCTCTTTCGCCATAGTCTCGATCTGGTCGCGGGTGGCGGGATAGGGGTTTTCCTCGTTGAGGGCGGCGTATCCCAGCGAATCCGACATATAACGGGTGGCAGGTTCCAGGTCAAACCGGCCGTCCATACAGCAGGCATCCAGGAAATCGTTCAGCTGGGGCAGGGTGCCTTGTACCCGCACCAGCTTCATCTTTTCAACCAATCCGTTCACACTCCTTTCAATCGTGTTCGTCGTAGCCGATCAGCAGGGCTAGGACTTCTTCGGCGGGCAGCTTGTAGTGCACGCCCTCGATGATGTGGTTCAGGTTCCACACCTCGCACTGGGCCAGCCAGATGTAGCACATCATAACCAGCGTGGGCTCGGTGGAGAACCGCAGCCACTTGCGGCACCAATCGGTGCGGTAGCGGAAGAAGCCTTCCTTCAGCACGGTGTAATCGTGGTGAGCCAACAGCGGGCCGTAACTGGTTTGGGCAAACCGCTGCTTGAAAGCAGGCAGATCCGGCGAGGCCAGCAGGTAGTCCCACTCGGCGGCCGTCAGGGCGCTGCAATCTCGGCGGCAGGCGTTGCGCACCGTGGTGGCAGGCGCCCCTACGCGGATGAGCCGCGCGGCGTTGGACACCGCCGAGGTATCGCACTCCAGCTCAATCAGCTCCCGCAGGCCGGGCTGCTCGCCCTGCTTGGCGTGCTTGGGTGCCATAGCGACCAGCGCCCGGTGGCGGTACTCCTGCATCAGAGGTTCTGCCTGGGCGGTCAGGCCGCGGTCCGGCTTAGCGTTGGCCAGCGGGGCCAGTACCTTAGCCCAGGGCGTACCCTGTACCGCAGCCAAAAGGCTTTGCAGATCGGTGGCTTTGGCCAGCGCGTACAGATCAATGCTGCAGCGCTGCTCCAAAAAGTCCGGCAGGCGGTACAGGTAATCGCCGGGGCGGCCTGCATCCAGGCACCGCAGGGCGGCGGTCAGCTCGTCGACCTCGCAGCAAAGCGTTAAGTACTGGTACACGCTGCTGCCTGCGCTGCGGTCATACCGGCACAGGCTGTCGAAGCGTTCGTACTGGCTTTGCCGCAGCAGGTTCTCCAGCTGGGCGCGGCGGGCGTAGGTGGGGTTTACCTCGGCCAGCGTGTTGGCGTACAGCGGCAGGGCTTTCAACTCGTTGGCCAGCTCTGTCATTGTATGGCAATCCGTTAAGCGGCGGTAATCCTCGGCGCGCAGGCGGCGGCCATACAGGGCGCGGGCCTTTGCCAGCACAGCATTGCTGGCTTTGCCGCTCGCGTGGTTCATTGTGCAGCCTCCTGGGCCAGGGCGCGGCGTACCAGTTCTGCCGTCCACTCGGCCTCATGCTGTTTGGCGGCGGCCGTCATGGCGGCGGCAGCCTGTTCACATTCTTTGTCTAAGGCGGCGCGGGCCTCGGCGTTGGCGGCGTCGGCTGCTTTGGCAGCAGCTTCGGCATCCGTCTGGGCTTTGGCGTCGCACTCGGCAGCGATCGCCTGCTTGCGGGCATCCAGGGCGGCCAGCCGCGCCGTGCGCTCGGCCTTGGCTTTCTCACTGGCCTTACGCTGGGCGGCGTCCATCTCCAGGATCGCCTGCATCAGATCGTTCACATCTTTCATCCCATGCACCTCATTTCTGGAATTGGGATTTTTCCGGGTTTCGTCCCGTATTATAGCACTTTCACTAAAGATGGCAAGTCTCTTTTGTGCAGTTTTATTAGTACAAATTTAACAATGTGTCTCTGCGTTTCACTTTTTCTTGATGCAGCGTAATCCTGCGCCAAACACCGTGCGCACCAGCGGGCCGGCAGCTGCCAGCTGCCACAGGAACGCAGCGGGGTAGTTCAGCATGGTGGTCTGCACCCAGATGGCCACAAAGTTGGCGTTGTGGCTGTCCTTGAACAGCAGCGTGGCGAAAAAGCTCATCAGCGGGCACATCATCCAGGCCGACAGGCAGGAGATGGCCATGATCAGAAACACCTGCTTATCCTTGCCGGGGGTGAACCAGCCCGTAGCAATGCGCATGGCTGCGGGGCCCACCAGAAATGTATCCAGCAAAAAGGCAATTGCCCCCATGATGGGCAGTTCACTGAAAGCAGCCAAAAAGATAAAGTTCTGCATCCCGCCCACATCCAAAGCGATATTGTAGCAGACCATGCCATAGACCATGACACAGACCATCATGACGGTGTAGACGATTTCCTGTTTTTTCGTTTGCGGCATACTTGATTACTCCTCTATTATAAAAAGTAGATACGGTTTTTCCAAAAGCAAAACAGCCGCCGGGGTGTCGCTCAACTCGTTGCGACGCCCTGGCGGCTGTTGTCTCACTGCGTTGGAAAGTGAAGCAAGTATACCGCAAATGTACGCGCCGTGTAATACCCTTTTTCAGGATTCTGCGTTTTGTACAAAAGTTATCGCCGTCTGTGGACAAGCGGTTGGGCAGTTCCCTGCCTTCCGTTTATTTTTTGGTACAGCTTGTGTATTTTGTTTTTTGCGGCTTTACACTGCGCGGCCGCCGCGCTATAATGGGCAGCGTACCTGTTGTATATATAAAAGGGTAAGAGGGGTTATCCATGGCACACAAAGTATGGCATCACCACGGGCAGATGAGCGAAGCTTTCCGCACCGTGATGTTTCTTTCGGCGTCCGGCGGCTTACAGGACGCTTACACCTACATTGGCCGCGGCAAGGTATTTGCCAACGCCCAGACCGGCAACATCGTGCTGATGAGCCAGGCTGCCTTTGACGGGGACCTGGCGCGGGTGCTGCACTATCTGGTGCCGCTGCTCTCCTTTGCGCTGGGCGTAGCAGCGGCCGAGGCCATCCATATCCGCTACCGCGAGGCCAAGCGCCTGCACTGGCGGCAGCTGGTGCTGGTGGTGGAAATTCTGCTGCTGTTCTGGGTAGGGTTCCTGCCCAACACGCTGGATCTGGCCGCCAACGCGCTGGTTTCGTTTGCCTGTGCCATGCAGGTACAGGCCTTCCGCAAGGTGCACAGCTATCCGTTTGCCAGCACCATGTGCATCGGCAATATGCGCAGCGGCATGGAATCGCTGGTGGTGTACTTCCATCTGCACGACCGCAAGATCCTGTACAAGGCACTGCACTACTTCGGCGTGATTCTGTTGTTTGCCGTCGGGGCCGGGCTGGGTGCCCAGGCCGTAGCGGTGTTCGGCAACCGGACCATCTGGTTCAGTTGCGCACTACTGCTGGTAAGTCTCTGCTTCATGTTCATCCAGGATGAAGAGGAAGCCTTGAAAGAAAAAGCATAAAGGCAATACCGCACAATTCTAAGTGCCGATACGGCGAGCGAGGTGCGGCAGCTGCTAAGCCAAAAGCGCAGATAATACTTTGTGTATTATCGAGCATTTTGACAACGCAGATGCCGTGCCACAGCCGCCGGAGCGGTGCTTAAGCCGTAAGGCGGGAATTGTGCGGTGTTGCCTTAATCTGCGCATAAAACGGCCCCTGCCGGGATAGATTCCTGGCGGGGGCCTTTTGCTATACGAGCTTGTTTGTACTACATCTTGTGGTCTGCGAAGATTGGATCATCCTGCCACAGCACCACATGACCGGCAGCGCGGGTGCGGTTCATATCAATGATGCGCTGATTGCTGGAGCCGCGGAACCGCAGGCTGATGTCGTACTTGTCCTGCACGAAGTCGCCGTCCACGAGCACATCTATATATTGTAGGAACTCGTCGGTCACCTCGCAGCGGCCGCAGCCGGGCCGCAAAATTTCCTGCTCAAAATGGTTGCCGGTATAGCACCATATTGTCTTGTTGGGGTACAGCGCCTTGACGTTTTTGACGAAGGGCAGCAGTTCCCGCTGGTTTTCCGGCTCAAAGGGCTCGCCGCCCAGCAGCGAAAGGCCGTTGATGTAGCCCGGGGCCAGGCTTTCTAAAATTTTGTTGCGGACCTCTTTGGTAAAAGGCTCGCCATAGTTAAAATCCCACGCCACAGCGTTAAAGCAATTGGGGCAGTGGCGGCGGCAGCCCGAAACAAACAGGCTGGTGCGCACCCCCTCGCCGTTGGCGATGTCACAGTATTTGATGGTTGCATAGTTCATGGGGCAAGGCTCTCCTTATAAACGGCACATGCAGTATCGTCTCAACATCTTGTGTTTTTGTGCCAGGGTGATTCAATATCTGCTAACAGTATACCAGCTTATGCCGCCCACTGCAAGCCCCACCCCGACGCAGAGCGCGCGATATTTCGCGCTGCATCGACGCAAATCCTGTCAATTGGCAACATCTCCCCAAAATAGCCAAAAAAACAGGCTTATTTTCTACGCGGTTGTAGCCGCGGCATTTTCATCGTTGGAACGTTCGAAATGCAATATTTTGTCGTGTCGAAATTTAGCACCACTATATATAGTGGTTTTCTCCCTTGACTTTTTTCCCCCGCTGCGATAAGATAGATTTGCTCGCCAAACGGAGTTTGTACGTTTGGAACTTGTATACAATTTGTATATTTCAGATAGATCAGTGTTAGGAGTGTCAGCATGAAAATCATCAAACGCAACGGCAGTGAGGCCGTCTTCGACATTACAAAAATTATTGCAGCCATTACCAAGGCCAACCATGTCGTGCCGGAAAGCCAGCGTTTGACCAAAGAGCAGATCATCGAGATCAGCGACCATGTGCAGACCAGCTGCCTGTCCCGCGGCCACGCCATGAACGTGGAGGAGATCCAGGACCTGGTCGAGGATGAGATCATGCAGACCGGCGCCTTTGAGGTTGCCCGTAAATATATCACCTACCGCTATGTGCAGAGCCTGAAGCGCACCCACAACACGACGGACGACAAGATCCTCTCCCTCATCGAGTGCAATAACGAGGAAGTCAAGCAGGAGAACTCCAACAAGAACCCCACCGTCAACAGCGTGCAGCGCGACTACATGGCTGGCGAAGTCAGCAAGGACTTGACCATGCGTATGCTGCTGCCCCCGGAGATCGTCAAGGCCCATGAGGAAGGCATCATCCACTTCCACGATGCCGACTACTACGCCCAGCACATGCACAACTGCGACCTGGTCAATCTGGACGACATGCTGCAGAACGGCACCGTCATCAGCGGCACGCTGATTGAGAAGCCCCATTCCTTCTCCACCGCCTGCAACATTGCCACCCAGATCATCGCCCAGGTAGCGTCCAGCCAGTACGGCGGTCAGAGCATCAGCCTGACCCACCTGGCCCCCTTCGTGGACGTCAGCCGCAAGAAGATCCGCCGCGATGTCGAGGCCGAGATGCGCGATCTGGGCATCGATCCCGGCGAGGAGAAAATTTCTGAGATCGTGGAAAAGCGCCTGCGTGAGGAGATCAAGCGCGGCGTGCAGACCATCCAGTATCAGGTCGTCACCCTGATGACCACCAACGGCCAGGCCCCGTTCATCACCGTGTTCATGTACCTGAACGAGGCCGGCGACAACCAGCGCCTGAAGTCCGACCTGGCCATCGTCATTGAGGAAATGCTGCGCCAGCGTTACCAGGGCGTCAAGAACGAGGCCGGCGTCTGGATCACCCCCGCCTTCCCCAAGCTGATCTACGTGCTGGAGGATGACAATATCTACGAGGGCCAGCCCTACTACTACCTGACCAAGCTGGCTGCCAAGTGCACCGCCAAACGCATGGTACCTGACTACATCAGCGAAAAGAAGATGCTGGAGTACAAGGTGGACAAAAACGGCGAGGGCCATTGCTTCACCTGCATGGGTTGCCGCAGCTTCCTGACCCCCTACGTGGACGAGAACGGCAAACCCAAGTATTACGGCCGCTTCAACCAGGGCGTTGTCACCATCAACCTGGTGGATGTGGCCCTGTCCAGCGGCGGCGACTTTGATAAGTTCTGGAAGATCTTTGACGAGCGCCTGGAGCTGTGCCACAAGGCCCTGATGTGCCGCCACAACCGCCTGAAGGGCACCCTGAGCGACGCCGCCCCCATCCTGTGGCAGTACGGCGCCCTGGCCCGCCTGAAGAAGGGCGAACCCATCGACAAGCTGCTGTACGGCGGTTACTCCACCATCAGCCTGGGTTACGCAGGCCTGTATGAGTGCTGCAAATATATGACCGGCAAAAGCCACACCGACCCCGCCGCCAAGCCCTTTGCCCTGCACGTAATGCAGCATATGAACGATGCCTGCACCAAGTGGAAAGAGCAGCACAACATCGATTTCAGCCTGTACGGCACGCCGCTGGAATCCACCACCTACAAGTTTGCCAAGTGCCTGCAGAAGCGCTTCGGCCTGGTGCCCGGTATCACCGACCGCAACTATATCACCAACTCCTACCACGTCCATGTGACCGAGCCGATCGACGCTTTCACCAAGCTGAAGTTCGAGAGCGAGTTCCAGCGCCTGTCCCCGGGCGGTGCCATCAGCTACGTGGAAGTGCCCAACATGCAGGATAACCTTGAGGCTGTCATCAAGGTGATGCAGTTCATCTACGAGAACATCATGTACGCTGAGCTGAACACCAAGAGCGACTACTGCCAGGTGTGCGGCTACGACGGCGAGATCAGCATCGTGCAGGAGGACGGCAAGCTGGTTTGGGAGTGCCCCAAGTGCCACAACCGCGACCAGAACAAGCTGAACGTTGCCCGCCGCACCTGCGGCTACATCGGCACCCAGTTCTGGAACCAAGGCCGCACCGCCGAGATCAAGGACCGCGTGCTGCATCTGTAAACAGCATTTTTTGTTGTGTAAATCTACAATTATATCCTTAATAAGACAAAACAATCTTAATAAGCGTGTATTACCTTGCACACAAGAAATACAATTATAACCTTAATAAGGCGTTTTGCCTGAAAAGACCACTTACAATTATATCCTTAATGAGTAGCAATAATCTTAATAAGGAATTTTTGCTTACACAGTAAAAATACAATTATATCCTTAATAGGAGTACAACGAAAGCCACTTCCACCGTAATGGGTTGGAAGTGGCTTTCTCTTTTCAATTACAAAACAAGGAACCAATTCTGTTGAGCAGAAAGGGTTCCTTGTCATTTACTCGATAATGAACTTTACCATGTCAGATGTTTGCAGAGGTTTCTTTTTACTTTTTTGCTTTTTCGTTGGAGTTTCCTTTTTCGAATCCGTTAGCAGTTTCATCACTACACGGGTCAGCACTTTTTCGTCTGTTTCATCGGTTGAAATTAAGACTCTATCCACTGCTGCCGCAATTCTGTCCGAGGTGTAATCGGCAACAACCATTTCGATGTTGTGGATGATATTCTTTTTCAAGGGGATTTTCTTCTCGTCTGCTTCTGCGCTTTCAATTATTTTTTCTGCAAAAGCTGTTTGTTTATGCTCCTGAAGCAGATTATCCAGCTTTCTGTCGGCTTCTTCAATAATCTTTTGGCGTTTCTTCTCGTTAAGAGGGTCATCAAGTTCATCCATGAGTTTCTGTATTCCGCGATAATGTCGCTTTGCAACTTTATTTATGTAATCCGCATCGATGGTTGGACGGCTTTTTGACGATATATAGTCGAGGTTAAGATACATACACAGACCTACTAACTGGTCAATAATGCCATGTGTATTCCTATATAGTGCCTCAAGCATATCATTTGTCATTTCGACCGGACTATCAAACCACTGGTACTTGAAAACGCGTTTTGCCAGAATGCTGAAATAGGTGCGATTTTCGCAATAGAGGTTGCCTGATATGATATTTCCAAGTCTGCGGGCAGTACGAAGGTGGGTGAACATTTTCGAGTAAGCATCCTCTGTACCGACAACTGCAATAGCGACTTTCGTTCTATTGGTAAGCGTCATCAGCGATTCAAAGGAATTTTCTTTTGTGCTTTGGAAGTCAATCAACTGAATCTCATCGAGAATGATGATTCCAATAGCAAATATTTCAACCAATTCACGAACCTTCTCCGCTTTTTCGCCGAGAGAACGGCGTGATTCAATGAGCTTTTGATAAACGCTCGTTGTAATTCCCAATGCACGGTCTATGGCATTGCCAATGCTGGCATACAACGCTGAGAAGTTGCTGTTGGCAACGCAGTTGACTACAAGGTAAACAATCTGGGGATACCGACCATACTTGTCATCATGGTGCATGATGACCTGCGGATATTGGGAAAGCAAAATTTTTAATGACGAGCTCTTACCGCATCCGGAACAGCCGAGTAATGAAAAGCCCGCATTTGCGCTGCTAAAATTATCACCGACCAATTTATTGTGCTGTCCTTGTTTCACATCAGCTACGGTCACTTCCAACTTTGCCTGCTCATCAGCAATCGTGTAACGGTTCCGGTAGGACTCTTCCAACGCCAAACGGAAAGACTGCTCCAATTCTTTATGAAACGGCAGAGGCAATCGCAGCGACCGAAGCTGGCCCACCATATAAAGCCGCGTACTGTCTGGCAGATTCGACTCACGTTCGAAGTCATATGTCAGGATAGGCTTACTATATGCTTGTAGAATTTCCTGCTCTGTGCGCGGTGGAGGCAGTGCTTCAATATAGCGGTTTCCTCTATCAGAAGGAATCATTGCATGAGTATATTTTGCATCCACAAAAAGTGTATTTTCGAAGTCAATATTTGCATATTGATTTTCCCCCATGGGAATATCGGTATATTCGTATTTTGCCTTGCTGATTTTCTCCATCATTAGCATTCACACTCCCTTAGTTAAACAGTGCCATGGCACTTTCCCAATCATTCTCGTCAATTCCAGCATCGAAATCACTTGGCTTGCCGCTCCAAGAAGTGTCTTCAAAGGTCGCAAGAGGCGTATGTGATTCTATGCTGCTTTCATTTGCTACACTTTGCTGCTCAATACGGCGATTCTTACGGATTTCCTTCGTATCATTGGTTTTATCCACGATATCTTTCGTACGCCCTTTAGCAGCATCAAGAACAGCCTTATTCAATTCTTTACGTGCCACCCGAAGCTGACGATTGTGTTCGTTCCCTGCCACATCCATCAAGTGTTTTTCTTTCCTCAGAGCTTGATATTCCGCATGAGTAAGCCCAGCATAGTCTCCATTTCCAGTTTTTTCATTATTCAATGATGCTGCAACAAGCTTACCATCTCGAAGATAATAGAGATTACTTATATCGCGCTCATCCATACGGCATTCAAATGGCACACGCTTTGTACCACTGACATACATCTTGTGAAGGAAGTCATCATCCTTATAGTTGATATAATAAAGGCCGTTGAAAGTAAGACCAACACGAGAAATGCGAGCATTAACCGGAGTAAGCAGCGAATAATAATACTGATTTTTATTTATGATTTTCTTAGGCATACCATTATTTTCTATACCGTACTCCCACAGTTTAAGCGGAATGGGCTGCACATTTCTGGAAAGCATATCCTTTGTCAAGGGATAGTTCTTCATGTAACGCTGGTTGTAGGTGATGACAAAATCCAAGAAAATCTTAGTGAAATCGTTGATATTAAGCGTGGCCTCTTGATGATGCATAGAGTCGTGCCGCTTCTCGATAAGGCCGATATTCTCCATATCAGGATTCTGCGCAGCATGCATCATATGAAAAAGCTGCTCTACACTGCCTTTCAAAGAACCTGTTCCGGCTGTAACCAGCTCACGCATAATTCCAAGCTCATTACAGATTTCCTTTACTCGCTTGCTGCGGTATTCAGCACCACGGTCGCAGCGGATGCGTTTGGGTAAATATCCTGACGGCCAGGTGTTCTCCGTTATGGTCAATCCGTATTTTTTGCAATATTCCACCTTGTCATCTGCTAAATTCATAAGACAGTTGGTAAAGCCAAGAACACTGTTATTATCGAACCCGATAGATACTGCAACAATCAACCGCGTATACAAATCCAGCATGACATACACAATTGGCCGTCCGACAACTCTCTTCGGGTCATCGGCTGAAACCAATGAAAGGTCAACTTCGACCTCATCCATCTCAACGCAATCCCACGGTCCGGTAACTCCTTTGAGGTTATCGCTGAGAAGAAGGCGCTTATTATTACGCTGTTCTTGACGGCTTGTTTTTATAGCATCAATTTCTTCCGGCATAATATGTTTTTGGCAATAATATGTAAACTGGCGAAGTGTGGGCCTTAGTGAAGCTGGAAGCAGCGCTTTTGTGACACCTTCACTGGTTTTTTGTAGTGTGCTGTAATATTTCATGCAAAGAAAATCATAAGCATCCTCGTAAGTTTTTGCTCTGCCTGATTTATAGTAATCCAACGCATCATTAAAATTTTCCTTAGTATTGTCGTCAACAAGGGTTCCGAAAGACAATCCGCCGGATGTCTTTCTTCCGGGTTTTCTGTTATAGTTCCAGTCTTTTCGAGCCGAGTCAGCCCTTCCATCTATAAGGCTGTACAAATCAGACCCGCTTTGTAGATAAACACGTATAATTCTCCACAGTGTCGGCCTTGACATATCCGATTCAGAAAGAATCTTCTCTAGTTCTGGCTTCGGTGACTTGCTGCTTAGTTTCAAATAGTCTGGTCCATAAGCAGCTTCTATTTTTTTGATGATACCGACGCAATAGTCAAATCTCTTCTTGACTGGTGGCGCAAGCATTCTTACATCATAAACACGCGGGGTTTCTTCTGTGACTTCTACAGCAAAAGTTTCTATGAGGGAGGCAACCACCCGAATATCATGCGAATACAAGTTCAACGTGTCGCAATTCATCTGGCATAATACAACTTGATTGCTTTTGATACAGATTATGCGATAGCGAGTAGACGTGTTTTTATCTGTCAGAATGTCACCGACATTGAATTTCGTCTCCATATTGCAATCTCCTTTTCATATATAGGCTTTAACTTTCGGATGCTTAGTATCGCGGATTCCATATTCACCGATACTTGCTTTGTTGCTATAAGATGTTTTAAAACTGAGGCATCATCATGTACAAATTTGGCATCATAAAATTCAACAACAAGACGAATATTATGATATAAAGTCATATTGATGTCACTCTTAAAAATCAACCTGAATTCGACATTCTGATTTGTCCAATACATTTTTTCAAGAAAGAGCTTTTCCACTGTTCGCTTATTATTTAAAACCGCCTTAGAGGGTTTGAGGGAATAAGCAATTAGCCTTCCATCACGCATTGTTGCAAGCAAATCCGTAGTCATCGGATTTTTACCGGGATGCTGAATGCCAAATTTTCCTGAAATTTTAAAGGTCTGCTTCAAGTCCAGTGGATACTGTTCTCGAATATCAACGACATCATCGTCCCATCGAAGAATATGCCAAAGAGCACTCTCACCTTGCGACAAAAGTTCAACAGTTCTTCCTGTTTTCCAATCAATCGGATTGGAACAGGTTCCCAAAGAGTTTACTTCTCGCGCCTGAATATAAGGCTTATAGTCCTTTTCTGTTCCTGTTCCACGGCCTTCTTGTCGTTTGCGTTGGTCGCTTATCTGTTTCACGCTGCATCACTCCTTTACGTCTCCGCGTATGTATTTCCCTCGGTCTACCGTCAGCAGCAGGCCCTGCTTCCGCATCCGAATAATGACCTGCTTCAAAGTTTCCGGTGATAAATAGTCCTTACTCTGCTCGCGCAGAGCCTCACTTGTGATGACCTCCTTAGCAGAATAGTTTTCTTTTATCCAGTTCCAAAGTGTTTCCAGCTTGGTTACAGGCTTTCCGTCCGCATTTAGGTGTGCCGCATGTTCCGGGAAAAAGTAGGTTCCCTTGCGAATCCAAACAAGAGAGCCATCATCCTTTAGAGACTGTACTATTCGTTTGATTTCCGAATAGGCTAAGGTGCTGCGCCGTGTCATATCTTTCATTGTCATTTCGGAATCAGCAGTATAGTTCTCTCTCAACCACGACAAGAACACTTCACTTTTTCTTAATTTGAGAGGTTCTGCTGCTACGGGATGTTCACAAGGCAAAATTTCCGATGGTGTTGGCCGAAGCAATTCCTGTAAAGCATAGTAGCGCTCCATGCAGATTTCCTTTTTGGCTTCGTTGTCTAATAGCAGCGCCTGATTTTGAGTTTTCATTTTTATAAATTGGTATCGCCCGCAAGACCGTTCCGAGACGATTTCAGCAAAGCGTGGTATCGGGATGTCACGGCTACATTTAGAGCATCGCTGGCCCCGCAGGAAGTGAGCCACCTTATATTCCTGTTCTGTACCGCAATGGTTATGCCGCAGGACCACCTTTGTGTCTTTATCGGAATACTCTCCGACAAGTTCGTATTCATCGCCAACCAATTCTTTGATTTCACGCTTAAAGGTTTCATTGTTCCGGATTGCAGGCTGGCAGACCTTACAGACAGGAACCTTCAAAAATTTTACATAACCAATTTCAAAGTTTCGTCCGCAGCCTTTGTGGTGGATTTGGACCCGTTCGGTTTTCGGGTCGTATTTCAGCAGTTCAAAATCGCCGTAAGATTGGATTTTGTCTTGCATTTCTTCAAATGTACGAGTAGATTCGCAGATGCAGCGGGCACCATCGTATACGAAGTCTCTGGCGGGTCGATTTATCGTTCTGCCGCACTTATGGCGGAGGATGATAGGCTGTTCCATTCCCTTGAATTTGCCCTCAACAGTATAATCGCCGTGGCCCGTCCAGCGAACCACCTTTTCATATTGCTGTTGTAACGACATCGCGCCATCACATACCGGGCATTGCCAGCCGTTCATAAAGCCAACCGGATTGATGCAGAAACGTGTTCCGCAGGAATGTTCAAATTCCATAATGTTGCGGTGATAAGGGCTGCAAGCAGTGTATCCCTCTGGCAATTGCAACGGAACTGTCGGCTTTTGCACTTGTTTACACGCAGAAATGAATTTGTCGGCCGTACCAAACAGAAACCAGCACAGCCTCATAAGGTCATCTATCGCAACATAATTCATGTCATACATCTGCACAAAAAGTCTACTCAGGCTGGAAACATAAACACCTGCATTTTTCAGCGCCGTATTCAATTTCGCATACTCGGATGCAGGTGCATAGAAGCCTTGGCACTTCACTTCCCGCAGAACAGCCGCCTTGGTGTTCTCGGCCGAAATATCTGGTGCTGCATCCAACAGCTCTTTTGCAAACACAGCAAAGTCTTGTTCCCACGAATTCTCTGTATTAGTACACGAAACTGACTGGGGGCTTGCTGAAAGTTCTGTACCAAATTTTCCCGTAAAACGACGTAAAATAGAGCCATGTTTATGGCAAACCTTAATGCTTGGCATCTGGTGGGCGCGATGATAGTACCAACCACCAGCAACTTCATCCTCTTTTTTGCATAGTGGGCAGAACCGAAGTTCTGAGGTAAGCGAGTTTGATGCACTCACGATGGAATTATTCGACGCTCCAAGCCGAAATGCGGTATTCAGATAATGGGTTTGCCGCGCATCGGATAAGAACGGAGCAATACCGCCATAGCAGGATGTTTTCATATAAAGGTCCCACATGGAGACACCCTGCAAATTGAGCGCTTTGTATAACGAGATAAAATCTTCGGTACCCAGCATAGCTTTAAATCTCTGCTCATTTGCAATGTCAGAATCGCAGATGAATTGTTGGGCAAATTCTTCTGTGTTGTCAAATCCGTTCGCCAAAGTCAAGCGTTTAATCCATGAAGCAGTTGTTTCGTTGTTCTTCGGGGCAATGATAACAGGCAAATACATATTGCAAATATTCCTTGTATCGTCAATTTTCGCATTTTCTTTTATTATACCACAAACAGATTTTCAATTATACTTATACATTCCATATAAATCTACACTTTTTCATCAAAAATATTGCGGTTACACGATGGATATTGTATAATCGAATTGAAAGGATGTGAAAGTTTTGGCGACCTTCTACCAGACCGAAATCGTGTACAAGTGGTATCGAAAAAGCAAAGATGATGCAGATGGGCAGGCCACTAAATACACGATTCTCGACAAAGACAAGCTGACGGATTGTCAAGAAACGATTTGCTCGATTAGTGAACTGGCGAAATGGCTGGGCCGTAAGCGTCTGCCGCCTGATGGATATACCGTTCCTTTTGATGGAGTGCGCGATAAGGCTATGATAGCCGCTATGTTCGAGGACATCAACCGCTATCGCAATGTAAAGCGATGCTATGCTGCACTCAAGGATGGTACGGTATACGAGGCCCTACATGAAGCTGTTGGGTGCTTTCTGCCCACCGAAACGCGAGAGGAACAGACCAAGCACTATATCGAAGATGGTGTACCTGACTTTCTTGCTGAGCGCATGGGTTATACCGATGAAGCCATCAACCTATTATTAGGAAAGTGGCCGCAATATACCAATGCCCTCGCCGCTGCTACGGTTCTCTGCTGTATGTGGAAAGACATTGAACAACAGCATGATGAAGAACTACAAAAGAAATACGGCCTGAAAATCCGGGACTATGGAAAAGGGACGGCGGGCGTTCTGCGATGGTGGTCTAACCCGGCATCTACCGATGAAATTCGGGAACTACTGGAAGAACGACGGCAGTACATCCTAAAAAGCCTGTTCTATTACAGACGAAAGTACATGGATGATGACCCTGATGCTGAAATTCAGAGCCTAAAGCGATTCCCCGGCAGTTGGTTGAACGCCATTTCCAAAATCGAGCAAATTCGTGTGGGTCCGCAATGGCCGAGTGCAGAAGCAATGCTGGATTATGTGCTTGCAGGCCCCGATATATGCGTAAAGCGCGGCATGGATGACATTGTAAACGCGCACCTAAGCAGTGTACGCCTGCAGATAGACAGCGGCACCGACCAGCAATACCTTGTTGCTGATTCCATTGTAGATGCGATGTACGCTTATCTGTCGTGGGATTTGCAGCATGGGTTATCCTATCGCAAATGCCTTTGCTGCGACACATACTTTGTTGTTGGAAATCATGACCGCAAATACTGTGACGCCCATATGCCCCCGAATGGACAGTATCAACGGAAACTGATTTATAAGAAGTTGGAAGAGACAGCCGCAAAGGAGGAATCCATATGCAAGAACGAACCGTAAATGTTGGAACGATAAGCACATTTGACCTGCATGTTCTGCGAAATGCACTGGCGGTGTACAGTGATTACACCAAAGGCGAGCTGGAATCCGGTGCATTAAGCGCATCGGACAGAGAGTGCATCCAAGAGGAACAGCAAGCTGCAAAAGCCCTGATTCATAAGTTTTGTAATCTTGATTAAGTAAAGCAACAGCCTCCACTTGCAGTATGGAAACCGTAAGTGGAGGCTGTTTTGTATATGTTCGACAGTTTTTGTGATGGAAGTTTGTGCTATTTTTTGAGGGCATAAAGTCTTGGAGTCCAAATTATGGGTACGGACAAATGGTAGAATGGAGATAGAAAGAAAAACAAAACGTTTTGATAACCCATCGAAACACAAGTCGAATGGAGGTTATACCATGAAAAAATTCGTATCTAAGCTATTTGCTTGCCTTCTGGTTGTCGTTATTGCCGCCAGCATAATGTGCAGCAGTGCTTTTGCACTTTACGCTCCGTGCAAAAAAGATGGTTGCTATAAAATGAGGGTTGCAGGTTCTTTTTTCTGCGAAAGACATAGGGATAACTATTATGCTCCAAATGATGAGCCGAAAAAGCCAGAGCCCGTAAAAACCAATACCATCTATTGCGCAAAGAGTGGCTGCACCAGACTTCATAGCACTTACTCTAAGTATTGCATCTACCATCGTCCGGGGAGCAAATTCGTTGATTCCGATTCTTCCACATCCAAGTCTTATAGTTATTCGAACAAGAGCAGTAAGTCGTCCTCCAGCAAAACCTCTTCAAAAAAATCTTACAATTCGTACGATGATGGCTATGATGATGTGTATGATAATGATGACTATGACTGGGACCGCTACAATAGTGATTCCGATTACGCTGACGGCGTTGATGATGCAATGGATGAACTCGATTGGTAACAGGGAGAGCCATCATGAGTATTCCAACAATTTCGTCTGGCAAAAACAACTACTACGACCTCGGCCCAACTCGCAAGTATGATATAGACATCATCTGCAAGGCACTTTTTCACTATGAAAATCTTATGTCTACTAAGGTACATGGAGCTGAGCCGGGCAGTGATGAGAGATTCTTTCTGGCATCGGAACGCAATGCGGCAAGAGAGTTGGTCGAACGATACAGCAAACCATTACCCTTATACGAATAACGGAGGTACACATCATGGCAAACGATTATGGCTATTTCGGCAGTGGCAGCACTGGCTATGCACATTACAAACAGGCATTTGACCGCAACTTTGGCGGTAGTTCCGGTGGCGGCGGTGGTGGCCGCAGACCTCCGCAGCGGAATAATGGAAATAACAATGGCGGTGGAGATAATTCTGGCTGCGGCATTCTGACTCTTATCGGAGTGGTTGTTATTGTTGCGTTTATTGTTCTTCTGAGTATGTGAAAAGGAGTGGGTGTGGTATCATCGGCATCCATGTTATCTTTATGGTAAAACGGTAAGTAAATACTATATATCTATCGACTTGTTTTTTATGTCGATAAATTACTCGTCTTTGATAGGCTATTGTTTAGATTAGTAGTTATTCACTATGCTCAATTGATGATATATAAGCATTGCAAGGTGTGCATGCATATGTATTATATTTTGTAAATAGCTGTTTGCGCGTGTTATGGATAAGTGATAGAATTGTAAGCAGTACCTATTCCGTACTAAAAAGGAGACGTCTATGAAAGATGAAGAAGAATTTCGTACAGGCATTTTTTCCTGTGGAGAGAAAGATTATACATTTGCTTTAAAAAATTTTAAATTTCTAATAATGGACCCATCAAAGGAATCTATTAACTTCCTTCCTAACAGAGAATCCAGTTCGCTGTTTTCAGATGAGCAAGGTGCAATCTATGGTTCAACTTACGATGCGCACTCTATAGCAATTTATGCCCCAAATTTCAAATGTAATATTGATGGATACCGAATCCTTCGTACTGACAACTATTTAATCCGACAAGCCAATATTTGCCCTCATCCGCAAGATGTCTTTTTATCATTTAATACAATCGAATTTTATGGTGGTACGTTATCAAAAGTGTTTTCACCCAAGGCACTGTCTGTAAAAGCTGAAACTAAAGACGAAACTATTTTAAAAACGTCGGATGATAGCATTGACTTTTCTTTTATGTATAATGGTTCTTTATGCGAGGTTTCGGTTTATTCATCTATATCCAGAAGTTATTCCGCTAGCATCAAATCTATTGAGAATAGCACTATATGTCTTTCCATGCACTTTGTAACACCGCAACGCATGTCGGATGTGTTTACTCATTATCATAATATCCGTCAACTTTTATCGTTCATGGTGTTTCGAAAAAACATTACTTTTGATAAAGTTTGTCTTTGTAATTTATCAGATGATATACCTCCAAAACGCAATAACGAATGGCGGTTCTATGCAAAAGACAAGGGAAGTGAAACTCGCAAAAGTACAATAAATTGTATCACCTTTTCTGATATTAGTGCATGCCTCAGCAACCTTGTTACACTCCTCTATAGTAATGTAGATAAAAAGCCTAGCTATTTATTAGACTTCATCCCTAATGAAGATGCCGATGTCGGACGTTTTTCCGACGAAATAATCAAATCAATTTGTTCTTCGCTCGAATGTGAAATTTCCTTTTCGAAGATTCCAGATAGTGAAGAGGCAATACGTATTAAAGCACTATCAAAAAAGGTAAAAGACTTTATAAAAAAATATTACAGTGAGAACCCACCGTTTTCGAACAAAACCAAATCCAAAATATCCTCTAATATTCAATACTGGGGAATGGCAACAGCCGACCAAGTTTGCTATCTCTACAATCAATATAAGGACGCAATAAAGGCTATTCCACCACACATTGTTCTTAGCGAGGATGATATTGCAGATTTTATAAAATTTAGAAACGATATAACCCACGGAAGCTATCGCACTGGAAATATGCAAATCAGTAAATCTTGCTACGCATTAGAGGCATTGGTCTACTGTCGAATCCTTTCAAGGGCCGGATTAGATAATGTAGCCATACAGGAACTCTGTATTCACAAACTTATGCGTTAAGCAAAAGCCGCCAAACGATTTCACCCGCTTGGCGGCTTAGTTATATTTCTATACTGTTTTACCCAAACAATTCGTCCAGCTTCTCGCTCAGCGTGCCATCCTTTGCATAGGGCAGCGCATCGCACATACGGAAGTTACGATGCCTGCCTATGCGCCAATGCGCCGTGCGATAATGTAGTCTGCCTACGGAGAAGATTGCATTGCCGGAGAGTTCCGCGGCGGCAGCAGAATATATGCGTTCTACCATTGGCCTACCTAAAAGCGGCCCAATAGGGAATTTGACACATATCCTTGAAAACAACGGCATTATTGTTGTACTGCTATCTCCTCCCAAGAGGGAGAAATTCAGCGGATACAGCGCTATCTCAAATAAGGGCTTTGCCATTATTGCCATCAATAGCAATTATGACGGCGTTCAGCAGCGGTATTCTCTGGCCTGTGAGTTGGCGGCAATGCTTTTCCATGATACCGACAATGCGGATTTAGACGATATAGTCAACCACTTTCTGCTTCCAACTACTGACCTACGCCGCGAAATCGGGGAAAAGCGTAAGCATCTCAGCTTTGGAGAGATACGGTATATCTGCGAGGAATATGCCATCCCTCCACAGATGGTTGCAAAACGAGCAGAACAGGAACACATCATCAGCCACAGCGCATACCAACAGTTGCTTCGGCAAATACGAGAAATGCAACACTTTGTTTTGCCGCAGGAAAAGCCGACTCGCTTAGAGCAAATGGTCCAACGGGCCCTTGCTGACGGAGAAATAAACGAAGCCACGAGCAGCAGAGCTACTGAATCAATGGCAATAGAAAAGACGGGCATCGCCGCAATGGTGATGCCCGTCTTTTTCAAATTTCAAAATAATCTACATTTACTTCTTCGTATGCAAATGTCTGAATAAACGGCGGCATATCCGTCATCATACGCGCATCAAGATTTATGCATTCTTTAAATCCACTATTTAGAAGATTCTGCCGCATAACAATTCCGAATCCTCTCGGATACTCATCAGATTCGATGATTTTTGCGTTGAAATTCTTCTGATAATAGTAATTTTCTTCCGGGAGATTACGGAAATCACCGTTTGAATCGAAGTTGCGAGCCCAATCGCCTTTATACTGGTGGGTTGTTACGATGAGGGTTGTGTTTCCATCACCTATGATATTACAAAACTTAGAAATCTGCTCGTTATTGTAGTAGATGTCGTTTTCATCGCAGGGGAAAATTTCTCTGACAATCTTCTTTGCCAAATCGATGATTTCAGCATGCAGGTAAAATAAGTCAAATGTATCATTGGGTTGGTAGCAATAGTAATACCGCAAATCACTGATATTTTTGGTATCCGTCTCATCCTCAGGTGTGTCAAATCCCAGTATCTCGCGTTGGAGCGAGAAAAGGGCGGTTAAATATCGCATACGCCGCATACCATTGCAATTTTCAAATGCTGCTTTCTGTTTTTTCTTGTATGCGCCAAGCCGATACCGTGCCTTTTGTACCTTATCCATAACGGGAACGGGAATCATCGTGCCAAGGAAATCAATGAAATAGCCGCCATCATCAGGATAGTAATCGAGATAATGCGTCATATCTGAAAGCCATGACTCCGTACGCATTATTCTGCATCGGTAGAACAATTTCCCATGATTAGGCTGCTGTTTTTGCGTCACTTCGATGATTTTATATTCTTCACATTCTTCGTTTAGTATGTTTACAAGATACAATATATCGCCATATTGAGGTATATTTTCATTCACTGCCATCCACCTCCACCGCTACGTTCCACAAAACAAAACATTTGCCGCATATCAGGGAAAGTATCACTCGCAAAGCAGCGATAATATGTTTGGCTCAATCCATGTGGCTTTGTAAGCACAAGTTTATACATATATGGCGCAATATCTTCCGGGAATTTTTCATCCATGCAATCAGGGTAAAGAAGTTTCCATTCGTACTCTTTGGGCGGTAGAACCATCGAGCGACAGTCAGTATTGTCACCCGTGAAATCTGGTTCCGTTTTGCTCATCCATTCCGGCGTCAGGCTGTTGGCTATCACAACCATGTTTATCGGAAGGATATCTATACCCTTATTGTAGATAGCATTCAAGCCTGCAATTTGTTTACTTTTTATGCGGAAAGCCTCACCATCTCCGAGCATTGGTATTACTTCTTCTGGAATATACAGCACCAGTCTGGCTGCTTCGTTTAGTAGGTACATAATTTCGCCGCGTAGCGTATCATACATACGGCTGTCGTCAATATATTTCCAAAAAAGTCTGGTATCTCCGGATATTCTCAGTTGTTCGTATAGAAGGTCGCGCATATCCAGCAATTTTTGGCGATACTCAAGGTTGTATTCTTTCTCCTGATTTTCTTCAAGAAAAGCCTGCGCATCTGCCTGCTCATCCGCCTGCTCATCAAATGCAGGAATGTATCGCCTGATGTCGATAAGATTGGGAGGTTCTTCATTATCAACCTTTCCTCTGGGAACAGCCTTGATGTTTACATAGAATTTCCGCTCACCGATATCATAGTAAAGACTTTTAATTACAGCGCTGGAATGTCGATATTTTTCTTCACCTATGTATTCGAAGAAAACCATTGCTCTGGTTTTATCACCCGCGAACCGCTGTACGCCTAAAACTCTATACCACATCAGAACATTGTCGTAGAAATTCGGAATATAGAATATATCTCCTTCCTTGGGAATTCGTGGTTTCGCCATCAAATCAACCTCCTTTACTTTTACACAATTCTGTGGTGCTATGTCTATCGTACCATGCGGAACAGCTTGCTACAATTGTGGGTATCTACAGATTATTGGCGTTTGTTTTGTGCGTGTTGCGAGAGTTGGCCGAAGAACAACGAAGAAGATGATACGGTCGCTATCTGTCCGATGGGATGGAAGATGGCGGCTACTTTTTGTGGGATGTCACAAGTAGAAAACTTGAGAAACAGTAGGGGAGTCTGCATTCCATCAGGCTCCAAACAAAAACAAGCTACAAGTCAGACGCTTTCGTCTTTCTTGCAGCTTGCTTATTTTATTTGTTCAGTTGACAGCGCACAGCGATACGCGCCTGACCGCTGTAATCGCAGGTAAAGAGTGTCAGGGGGTAATCGCCCGCCGTCATCTCTTTCACTGCGGTTTCAGCCAGTGTTTCCAGCTGTGCCACCTGATAGGAGTGCTTCTCTCCGTCCATGGTTTGCAGCGTGACCTCATCGCCGGTCTTCAAATTGGTAAGCCCACCGAAATGACGCTTGTAATTATGTCCCGCAATGACCAGATTGTTTTCGGCAACGCTGCCGGAATATCGGCAGACAGTATCCTTCATCCGTTCATCGTCGCAGGTCGCGTATACAGGCAATTCAAGGTCTAATGCCGGAATCCTCAACACACCAAGAAAACTCTCCTGTGCCGTTTCCGGTGTAGCAGATAGCATGGCAGTTTCGGGCGTTTCCGTTCGCATCGCGGTCACTTCCATCAGAAGTTTCTGAGATGCCTTTTCTGCGCGATTTGCCTCAGCATCGTTATAATGCCAAAGCATCAATGCTGCCAATACCAGAGCCGCGCCCAGAATGGTGCAGATTTTCCCAAGCTTACTTTTCATGGCGAGACTTCCTTTGCAGCCATGCACCGAGCAGCATCAGTGCCATACCGAGTGTCAGCAATACCGGAATGGGCCATTTCAACTGTCCGGTTTGGTACAGCTTGTCAGGCGTAGATGGTTGTACAGACGGTTTCGCAGGTTCTTTTGCAGGCGGTCCGATTGTCGGTTCAGGGCTCGGTTTCGGAGATTCAGGGTCCACCTTAGCGAACTTCTCGTCCACTTCGATGTCCTTGTATACAGCACCGTCCTCAATGCTCGGCAGTGTGACGAGGTAAGGGTCAAGGATATATGCCTCGTTTCCCTCAGCCACATCACAGCGTACCACCAGATACAAACCCGGTTTCAGACCTCCGAAGGTAATCTTGCCATTACGGTCGGTGACGCCTGTTTTATCAGGCACCGCAACCTTAGCCAGCTTTTTGGCAAGAGCCAGCTTATCAGAGGCTGTCGCTGCATCCCAGTCACAGTCGTAGGCGCGGTAAGCGTCGACAACTGTGTAGGTGACATCCAGCGTAGCGGCATCGACAGTCTTGTCGGCAATCAATGTCAGAGCGTACGTATCGCCCGCAAGGTATCGGGTCGTTCCGTCATCCTCATGGTAATGCGCATCGAGCGTGATAGAGCATGTTCCACCAAGCGGTGCAGCAAACACCACCGTCTGAAAAGCGAATCCCAACAGCACTGCCATCAGAACGGCGCAAATTTTGCGGATTCCGGGCAGGCTCATGATTGTTTTCTCCTTTTCAGAAACTTAGCGAACAGCAATATCAGCCAACGCAGCAGCACAACCACCAGAATGACTGCAGCACCCGTCAGTCCGTGTCGGAACTGAATAGGCAGGCTTTCAAACCAGTTCTCAGGGGCTTGCTCCTGCATGACCTGCTGCATATCCTCAGGGATATATTCTACCCTGGTTCCGCGCACCAATAAACGATGCGAGTTGACACCGTAGGGCGTGCAGGTAATCAGAGTAACAAGGTCTCTGCCGGGTTCAATAGCCAGATGCTCGGTTTCTTCCGGTAGTACAGTCAGGATTTGGTCAACCTGATACGCCAACGTTTGTCCCAACACTTTGATGTAGAACATGTCTCCGACTTGCATTTGGTCAAGGTCGGTAAACAAGCTGGCGGTAGGCAGGCCACGATGCCCGGAAAGCGCCGCATGGGTGTTTTCGCCGCCGACAGGCAGTGATGTAGTCATAACATGACCTACACCCACCTGCAATACAGATTCCGCTGTGCCGTGATAAATCGGAATGGTCGTATTTAAGCGCGGAATAGTGATGTAGCCCATCATACCGGTACTATCTAAGTTCAAAAGCTGCCAATATTCGGTGTTTTTGTCCTCAGATTCCCGGTTATCGATGGAATCCGTTTGATTGCCCTGTTCGGCAAGCTGACGGTTGTATTCCTGCGCTTCGGCCAGCAATTCATCCAGCTGCTGCTGTTGAAGCTTGCTGACCGAATCATCGTAGGAAGCGGTCGTTCGGCTGCCATGAACCTCGGACAGATATTCACTTAAAGATGGATATACCAGAATGCCAACGCCTACCAGAATCAGCAGTAAGCGAGCCAGTCCAAGCAGCCTGTCTTTCATTTACTGGTTTTCCTTCTTCTTTTTGCGGGGAGCAAACACACCCAGCAGCACAACGGCAACACCCAGCGCGGTCAGACCGATAGTACCGATGCTACCAGTTTCAGGCAGCATAACGCCCTTGACGTTCTCGACCTTGATGGTGGAGTCGTTTGCTTTGTTCGGAGTTCCATTAACAGTGTAAGAAGGCTTGGTGTAATCATTGTTGGTGACATCAATCTTAATCTCGATGGGCTTCTTCAGCTTGTTGTAGCCGGTAGGAGCGATGGTCTCATGCAGGTAGTAAGTACCGGCTTTCAGACCCTTGATGGTGATTTTGCCGTCAGCGCCAGTAGTAACCTCGGTGACCTTGGTAACAGAAGTGTCTTCCAATTCCTTGGCATCCGCCACATGATAGGTTTTGCCATCAGCCTCTGCCACCAACTTAATAGCTTCGGAGGTGCTTTCCTCAGAAGCAGTCAGCTTAAAGGTTGCGTTGGCCAGTGCGGTTTCGGCATTTTCCTCACCTTTATAGAACTTGAAGATGTTGATGTCGTAGGTGTAAACCTTGCTCTCGTCAGGGTTGGATTTGCCGAGTTCATTAGTGCCGGGGTTGTTGCTGTATTCCAGATAAACGGTGTTCTTTGCAGGATTGGTAGTTACAGCGTCCTTTGTGATTTTAGCCTTATAGGTAACAACGATTTCATCATCCGTGGCCACCTTGTCAGTACCGTTCTTGACCACATTTTTCAAATCATCAAATGCGACGGTCAATGTTTTAGTGGTATCTTCGTAAGTTGCGCTATAAGTATTTGCTCCAGCCGTGATTTTGTTGTTTGCGATGTTTACTTCAACAGAATCTGCAACAAACTCCAGACCGTCAGAAAGTTTATCGATAAACTTAAAAGTGTATTTGTCGTAGTCGGTCATATCGGGAACTTTTGCAGTCAGCTTAAAGGTAACGGTATCGCCAACTTGTGCGGTGCCATTGTCAGTAGGGTTCCCGCCTTCAGTAGTCTGCACCTTTTTATCCACAGTCGGGAAGGCGCTCTTAATGGTCTGCTCTGTGACACCACCGTTTTTAGGAACATTCACAAGGATAGCATCAGTACCACGGCTATTGTCACCAGTAGAACCGCCCTCAGGGAATACAAGATAGTAACCGGCAGTCAGGTCCTTGAAAGAAGCGGTGCCCTTGGTTTTATCTTCACCAGAATCCTGTGCAGCAGCCTCAACAGTCACCAAAGACGGGTCAGCGGAAAGAGTTGCGTAATTATCGCGTGCCCACTTCTGTGCTTTGTGAGCAAAGTCTGCCAGAGTGCCCTTATTAGAGTTATCGTTCTGAAGGGTTTTGAGGTATGCAACGGCAGCGTCGTTCAACTCATCGGCAGTGATGGCAGTGGCTTCCACCTCATTTCCAATAACGCTTGCAGTCTTCATAGCAGTAAAAACCTCATCCTGCTTAAAGAATGCCTCCCACTTTTTTTCCAGCACATAGCTGTCGAACTCGTTCTTCTGGGCAGGGTCAACGGTAGCGTCACCAGTAACGCGAGCAGTAAACATACGGATTGCAGTAACCTTTTTGCCAGTGCCAGCAGCCTCACCCTTACCGGGGATATACAGACCAGAACCGGTTACAGTCAGGTTGCCAGTTTTCTGTTCAGTGTCTGCCGCAAACGCGGTCACTGCCAAGCAGAGGGAAAGTACAACAGCCAGCAACATTGCGGCTGCACGCTTAAAATGTTTCATAACAAGTGTCCTTTCAATTTGATTTTCTTGTTTCTTAGTATTTCTTTCTGTACCGTGTGCTATAATTCCATCTCCCCCTTATCATTTCGTCTGCGCGGTACAGCAAGCGCAAACAGCAGAATTCCAACGCCGAACATCACAAACGCCCAGTCACCGGTACTGCCGGTATCGGGCAGGCGCGGATGGTGGGTATTTGTAATGGTTACGTGGTATGTCTTTTCGTCATACTTAGGTTCGGTCGTCGTGTAACCGGGGACCGGGTCCTCCTCAAACGAATAGACATAGTAGGCTTTGATGGTATTGGTCGGTTTCTCGTCCGAACCCATGGTATATTCCAGCACAGGTGCGTTTTTCAGCACCGTGCGCCAAACAGAGAATTGTCCGTTCTGAGCATCGTCCTTCGTCATCACGACGGTCTTATAATAGGCTTTCTCTCTAACTGGGGTGCCGTCCGCTTTAAACTCCTGCCGATATACTTTGACCGTAATACTATCCGGGCGTTTGCCGTCAATGTTGGCAAAGTCCTTCCAGATTTTACTGATGGTCAAATCAATCTTCTTTTTACAGGGGTCTGCGGTATCGGCAGGTTCGGTAGTTGTACTGTCGGGGTTTGCGTTTGTGGGGGTATCGAGCATCAATACCGCTTTCGCCGGGCTCTCATAAGCCGCAAGGTCTGCGGTCTTGGATGCTGTGGTATCCTCCATCTTTGCATCCTTCAAATCATCGTATGCGTTGATGATTTCCAGATGCTTTACATCATACCGGTTATAATTGGTGCCGGTAGAGGTATCCGATTTGGCTGTGCTGAATATTGTGGTTCTATCCGCTTTGACAACCCGGTTCAGCACTGTATCAAAGGCACGGTAGATGGAATAGTAGTTGTTGTTGCCCTCAATCGATTGGATAGTATTGAAGCTGTAAACCGACTTCAAATCATTCACGCCGGTAAAGGGTCCAACCAAGTTTTCTGTTCCGCGCACCACATCGCAGAGGGTCATGGTGCTGTTCTTGACCTGACCTTCATGGTTCAGGCCAATAAAGCCGCCGGAATAACCATCCTCATTTGTGCCATCTACATCATTTCCGGCACCGCCAGCAAATACATCGTACCCGGCAGAAATGCCCGTAACGCTGCAGCCGTCAATGTCTGTGCGGTTGCCCTTGATGAGGTTGATTTTTACATTGGAGATTTTGTCTTTATCTATGCCGCCGTTTTGCGTACAGGGCAGTTCAATGACCGAGTCACCGATGGTGATGATGGCAAGGTCTCTTTTGTCAGGTCCCGCCTCCTTGTTGAGTGCAACACCGATTTTGAGACCGAGCAATTCAACATACAGGGTGTTTCCATCCTTCAAGACTTGCAGTTGTACAATAGGACTAAGGTTGACATCGATAAGGCCTAGGTCTTGCAGTTTGTCGAGATACAGGATGCTCAGCAGTTTGTTGACAATCTCAAATACAGCGTTCAGCAGTTCGGATTGCAATTCGGCGGAAACCACATAGTTCATATCGGTCTTGCCGATAAAGCCGCCTGCGATTTTGCCGCTGGTGACCTGTTTAAGTGCCGTGGTGCTGCAGCCATTGATTTTGGCAAGGTCTGCATATCCGGCAAATCCACCTGCAATGGGCTGTTCACCGCCTTTGGCCTCGACCACCGTGCCAAGCCCAAAGCCGGTCACGGTGCAGTTTTCCACATGGGAGCCGAACAAATCGAGCACACCCGCGTTGGCGTCCAGCAGCTCTTTAAGAACGTTTACCTTGTCAATGTCAGCCACGCCGCTTTTTCCCAGATGCCCGACAAAGCCGCCTGTGTAGTTGAGTCCTTCCACGGTAGCGAGGTTGGAAACAGCACTGTTCTTTACGCTGCCGTCCATCATGCCGCCGCCAAAGCCGCCTGCACAACCGCTATAACGGGTTTCACTCAAGGTTCCTTGCTGTTTTGCGGTATATGCCCGCACGGTCAGACCATCCGAAACGCCGGTGACTGTGGAATCGTAAATATAAGTGCGGAAGGCTTCCAACACCTTTGTTTTCCCCAGCTTAATCAAACCTTGCAGCAGCTTTGTTTCGTTGCCGTTCGCGTCTTTACCGGATATCTGTGCCACACCGGCCACATCCGCCAAGCCGAAGAATCCGCCCGCATACAGGCCGCCGTCTACACTGCGCAGATTTTGTACCTGTATCTTTTTGGAGGTAGACTTTTCTTCTCCCACTGCACTGGCTTCCAGTGAACCCGCAAAGCCGCCCGCATAGGCTGCATACTTTACGGCGTCACCGTCTTTATACGCGCCATCTACCACAAATCCCCATGTATTGTCAGCGGCAGAAACGGTTGCCGCGTGAATGGTGGTGGCAGTAGCCTGCAGCACCTTGACTAAATCGCCGGGGGCGCTGATGAGGTGTTCCAAGATACCTTGCAGCAAGCCGTTGGAGGCGTTGGTATTCACACCCGCCACGCTGCCTGCCGAGGCAAGACCCACATAACCGCCTACCGCAATGCGACCCGTAACACGGCGCAGGTTGGTAGCGTTGCAGGAAGCAACGGGCGCGGCATACTTGTTGGTGGATGTCCATTGGGCATCGGATAGCAGCTTCTCTTCACCGTTCAACTGAATCTGTGCGCCGTAGGCACTGCCTACATAGCCGCCCGAATAGCCGCAATGGTTTTCCGGCATGCCTGTGGCCTGTACCGTAAGACCTGACTGGTAGCCCTGCACTGAGGAATTGCGAACGGCAGGGACAAACAACTTTGCAATGCTCAGCAGTTGTTCTGCATTGAGTTCCAAACCCAGAATTTTGACTGTGCCGAGTTCTACTGCGCCACCGGTTTTCATCTGTCCGGCAAAACCGCCTGCACTGTGCATGGCACTGACCAGCTTGGCATCGTATGCCATGCAGTTGGTCAGGGTTCCGCTGTTCATGCAGCCCACATAGCCGCCTGCATCACCACCGTAGAGCATATTGTTAAACTCACTGCGTCCGGCAACGACATTGTAGCCGTAGATGTAGTCGGCAAGTTTTGCATCCAACTCAGCTTGCGAATCTACTTTTCCGGTTTGCGCCAATTCGTATCCGTAGCCGCCGTGTACGCCGACATACTCGACCCAGCTGTTCCATGTTTGCACGTCCAGCCCCGCCAAAGGACCATACACGGCTGTGTTGGTCTGTACCGGGTAAATGACACCCAATGCGCCGAGAATGTTATTGACTTTTATCAGACCGCCCAGCACCTTTAAGCCGCCGACTTTTGCGGTGTCTGCGGGTTCCATAAGACCTGTATAACCGCCCGCGTACTCATGCCCGTAGACCGAACGGATGCGCTCGGCCTTGCAAAGGCTCATGGGACCGTTGTAGGCTTTGCTGGTGCCATCCTCGGCAAACCAGAGAGATGTATCAAAACCGTGGATGGTGCCGCCCATATTGTGACCCACATAGCCGCCAGCCATGCCGCGCTGCACCGTAGTATCCGATACAGCATTGGCGCGTACTGCGCCGCCGCATGGCACACAGTTGGTAGAACTGTTGCGGATGGACGGGACGAAACTTTGCAAGACAGAGGCAAGCACTTCATCAACATCGACCAGCCCATCCAGAATACTGGCGTTGTCCAAAAGCTTGGCAACATCGCCGGGCTGCATTTCACCCACATAACCGCCTGCGGCAATCTCACCGATAATGTACGAGAAGTTGACCGCTTGGCTGTCCTGAATGTGACCGCCGTACATTCCGCCAGCGTAACCGCCAGCCATTCCGACCTTGCCCTTGCTGTTGTCCAAAACACCGGTTGCCAGAATGGCATATCCACCGGTTCCGCCGGTGACATCGGAGTGTTCAATGGTCGTCACGACCACAGAGAGGGCTTTGAGAATACCGGTAACGGAAACTGCGCTATCAAGAACCTTCAGACCGCCGCCCACAGAGGCTGCACTGCCGATGTCCATATCACCTACATAGCCGCCTGCATAGCGACCACCCGTGACCGCGTAGGCGCTTTCATTGTTGAAGTAGGTAGGCGCGGATGTATCTTCCAGATTATCCGGAGCCTTGACGATGGTGTGTTTCAGCTTAGTGACATCGGAATACGAAATCTGAGCGCCACTGGCATAGCCTACGAAGCCGCCTGCGCTGCCCACCGTGGTATCCTCTGTCAGCTTAGTTGCCGTAACGGTAAAGCCGCCATCAAAGCCGCCATCGGATTTGACACCTGCATACTGGATGTATGGCACATAGGCGTTTATCACGCTGAGAAGGTCACTCAGCTTGATATTCACACCTGTTAAATCGCCCAGTATGGAGATGCCCTTAGAGGCATCTGCCAAGGCACCGGAGTATACCCGCCCGGCAAAACCGCCCGCGTAAGATTGACCGTTTACGGAGCCGATATTGTAGACGGCGTAGTAGTTCTCTTCCCCAAGGGCTTGGTTATTCACCGTTCCACTCTGGAAGTCGGCTGTGAAGCCGCCTGCGACATCACCAGTCACGCTGCCGCCATCCACATAAGAAACCGTGCAGTTTGTGTAGCTGGGAATCAGGTAGGCAATAGCAGTAACCAGTCCGTTGATTTGTAGCAGCTGTTTCTTAACCTCTGCTTCATCTCCGACATCTGCCAGACCACCCGTTTTTGAGATTGCCACAAAGCCTGCCGCATAGCCGCCATCATTAGCTGCTGTTACGGATTTCAGATTAGTGACATGCGAGTTTTCTATCTTTGTGCTGTTGCTGCGAGCAATAAAGCCTGCTGCGGTGTAATCGAGCACAGAGTTTTCATCCCGCACTCCGGTTGCAGTGACAGTAAAGCCGTCCTTGATTCCGTTCACACTGGAGTTTGTGATGTTGACTTGAACATACTGGCCTATGGCGAGAAGCTTATTAAGCTTTAAGATGTAGTTCAAGCCAAGCAGGTTGACGGTCAAACCGCCGTCAGTTCCAACCAGTTCGCCGGGGCCGGACAGACCAATAAAGCCGCCTGCATAGTTTTTGCCTTCGATAGATTTAAGGTTGTTTACGGAAACATTGTTGATAGTGCCGCCAATAGCATCACCAAGCCCGCCGCCGACACGCTCCCATCCATCGACAGTAAGACCGTTGTCACTACCGGTCACCGTAACGCCGTCCACGGTAAAGCCAAGATAAGAAGCAATGCCAGCTGTATTATTCAGTAAGCCGCCAACGCTGGCCGTTCCAAGAGAACCCGCAATGCCGCCTGTATAATCGTGACCTGAAACGCTTTGCAGACCGGACACTGCCGTGTATCGCTCAACTGCTGCTGAGGCATACACTCCGTTTCTCCAGTACGATACCTTGCTCAGATAATCGGCACTCGATGGAGCAATGTATGCACCGTCGCCCCGTCCGGTTATGCCGCCTGCGTAGTTGGTGCCAATGACTGTCAGTGGTGCGTTGATGGTGCATCCCAAAATGTAAGACGGATTCACGCCAGCAAGGGAAAGTAGTGAGGTTGCTGAATTCTTATCGCTGCTGAGCAGTTTTACAACTAGGTCTACAAGACCGCCAAGTAAATTGTCTTTGGTGTCAGATTTACCTAGATTCGCCGCCCAGCCAAGAGTTGCAATGCCTGCAAAACCGCCAACATTACTGCCCGTTGCGTGAACTGTGAGAGGTTCTGTAGTCGTCAGCGTGCAGTTAACTGCCGATGTATTGGCAAACGCACCTGCGAAACCACCAACATAGTTTTCACCTTTGACGCTTATAGTCGCATTCTCCAACGTGCAGTTAAGGAGCAAGCTTTCTGTGTTCATTTTCGGCAGCTTCGTCTGAATGTCCAGAGCGCCGGAAAGAGTGCCCTCGATTACACCGTCGCGGGCAATACCTGCGAAGCCGCCCACATAATTCGCGCCATTGACAGTATAGCTACTACCTGTGATGGAACAGTTTTCAAAGATAGAGCCAACCTGTTGTCCAACAAATCCGCCTGCGTAGTTCTTATCGCTTGCAGTTGTCAGGCTCAAATTGTTTATACTGCAATCAACAAATTTAGCATTGATGTACCCGGTAGGAATCAATTTTTCTAGGGGAATCGCATTGCCTAGCAAAATGGTAATCAAATCGCCCAATCCCAAACCCGGAATGACATTCAGGATATTGGTCAGCAGTTCAACTATTTTTCCCAGCGCTTTTGAAAGGCCATCGTATTGCGTCACACCAACGGTGTAACCAACAAAGCCGCCTGTATTGTTATTGACATTCTGAATTGCTGCATCAACCACTTCGATGCCGGAGAACTCAACCTGCCCTTCTACGCGCCCGGCTATTGCGCCGGTAGCAAGCGCCGTTGGGTCCTTCTTTCGTGCGTTCAGAACATCACCCAAGGTTTTACCAAGGTCAACCTTCACCTGTCCAAAAGTCAGGATGAAAGTCAGACCACTCAGCAAACCGCCCAGCAGCTTACCCAATGTGTTTGTCAATGTGCTGACCAGACTAGGGGGATAGTAGGTTTCGTTTGTTGTGGTATGAACTTTGATTTTCTCAAATTTCAGGTTGGATACCTGCACCAGCCCTTTACTCAAACCAATGTCTTTCTCACTGACTTCACTGGATATAGTAGAGAAGAAACCAACGCCCATCTGCTCGCCAACATTCAGTTTGTCGGTCTGCATTACGCTGATATTTGAAATTGTAGGCTTTGTGGATGTGTTGATGGTGGAAGAGTCATCATTCCATATTTTTTCGCCGTTGGCCGACTTGGCACCAATCATAGTCCCTTGAAAAGTCAGCGGCGTCCAGTTTGCACTGCCAAGGTCAATATCTCGGAAGATGATGTAGTTGGCGTTTGGGGCGTAAGTTTGACCGGTAGCATCATCAATATTCAGATTAGGGTCAATTTCGCCTGTTGTCTGGTTGACACCGCAAAGGTCAACAGTTTTATTGTGAGTCCCTAGGGATTTATTTGCCTTATCTGCGGTTCCAAGAGAATAATCTTTTTTTCCGTTGTGTTCGGTAGACAAATCCGCATCGCCGCCGTACAGCATAATGGGGTTATCGTTATTGTCCGTATCGACATGCCACGATGGGATAATCACACCCGAATTGTATGCCTGATAAGCAGCACCACGCACCGGATAATACTTATCGTCCGATACCTTTACGCCGATTTTTCGCAGCTGCTGCTCATTACCAATCAGGATATAGGTTTTTCCGCCGAGTTCCTTAATGACCTGTCCCGGAAAATCGCGTCCGTCCGCCTTGCCATCAATCGAGTACGGCTGTACAGAGGTATCCGAACTGAACTGCGTAGAAAGTACATAGCGGTGATTTAGGCTATATGTCAGATACGCATTATCCTCCCCATCGGGATAGATAAGTTGACCGCAGCCAAATGTCTCAGCTTGTGCATCCCCATCCATGACCGGCTCTGCGTCTGGGCTTTCCTCGTGCAGCACCGCCAATTGGTACGGGTTGTAAAGATAGATAGTGTCGCTTTGCGCATCGTACAGCGTTAGGTCATCGCTGGTTTCTGTCAGCGGTGTGATGCTGCCCGTGAAATCTTCTGGCAGCTGCCATTGCAGCATATCACCCGTCAGTTCGATGTCCTCCGCAATAGCGTATTGCGCGTCCGAAGCGTATGTGATGTCTGTACCGTCTTCGCCGGTAACTGTATTACCGCTTCCAATTTCTTTTAGTTGGTCGCAAGTGTAAATCAGGATTTTTCCGTCCTGATACAGCGTTTGGTCGCTGCTTTCCTCCGGCTGTTCCGGCTGGGCGGTTTCCTCGTCAGAGGGAAGTTGCTCGTCATCCGGCAGGGGCTGTTCCTCATCTGGGGTAATTGGGTTGATGTCCGTGCCTGAATCCGGTGTATCTCCCAATGAAGAGTCCGTTGATTCAGAGGAGTCCGGCTCATCTGCTTTGCCTGAATTGCCCCCGGATGGGGCAGCGTCTACCGCGCCATCCGTATCAGCATCGTCCGATATATTCGTGTCATCCGAAGGAGTTTCCGGAATGTACCCTGCGTCACTGTCTGCAGGTACACTCTCGTCCACGCTTTCGGAAGTCATCACACTGCTCCCCAGTGGGGTGGTGTCATTTGCAGCATAGGCTACCGGTGCTGTACTCTGGAACAGCATAAGCGCTGCCATTGCCGCAGACACACATCTCAGAAAAGAGTAATGTTGCATAAGATAGTATTTCGCACTCCTTGCCAAATAGGCGTTTCGTTGTTTGTACGATTCAGATTTTAAATTTTGTTATCTAACTGCATTTGATAAGCATATAAAAATAGCCGTCACGGTAAACTAGGACGGAATTGTAGGCATATGTGTAGGCAACAAATTCACCTATACTATATTATTTCAGTAGGATTATAGCACCCCCCCCCCCACGGATTCAAGACGTTTTCTTAAAATCTACAAATTTAACTATTTTTTTTACGGGATAACTGAAATTTTTGTTAATGTATCAAATTGACATTATTCAGTGTATCTATGTCCTTCGGAGGTCGTCATTGAAGGTGTCGCAAGTATATCCATGCACATTTGTTTTTAGAAATTCGTTTTTTGCTCTCGTATACTGGAATTTCCTCTTATAAAGATAGACCGGGAAAACCCACGGTTTTAACCGTGGGATGAAAGGTCGTTTCTATCTTTGACAGATAGAAGTGAATGAGTTTTTAAGAAACGGCTTCCGTATAGGTAAACCGTTTTTTTGTGGACATTTGCTGCAATGTGAATACAATAAATACGAAAGAAGGTGATAATTTGAAAATCACAATGCAGATTAAATTACAACCAACAAAAGAAGAAATGGCGCTTCTGGATTTTACAATGCAGGAGTATATTTCACTTGTGAATGACATTCTTGACTACGCCATAGCAAGTGATATCATGCCAAAATTAACATCCAAGACGATGATTGCGCCGTTGCCATCAGCATTAAAGGCACAATGCTATGTGGACGCAAAAAGCATCTACAATAAAACACTAAAACATAAAAACAGACTACCTGTCCTCAAAAAACCAGTGGCAATATGGAATAACCAAAACTATACAATTGGCGATGGATATGTAGCATTTCCACTTTTTGTAAATAACAAGATTACGAAAACAAAGATAGCAGCTATCGTTCCACAGCGAGTATTGGATATTGCCGTTACTCATAAGTTGGGTACACTGCGTATCACAAAAAAGGGTGACAAATATATTGCACAAATTGCCTATGACGTAGAGGAGCCTACTATCAAGGTCGATGGTAATGTTATGGGCATTGACCTTGGCATCAAGTGTCCTGCTGTAGCAGTTACCAGCAGTGGTAAAACAAAGTTTTACGGAAATGGTCGCCAGAACAAACAGAAACGCCGTAAGTTTGCTGCGAAGCGCAAAAAACTCGGCAAAGCGAAAAAGCTGAAAGCCATTAAAAAATCTCGCAATAAAGAACAGCGTTGGATGACAGACCAAGACCATAAGATAAGCCGCGCTATTGTAAATGCTGCTGTTGTGAATGGCGTAAAAACCATCAAATTGGAGGAGCTTTCCGGCATCCGCCAATCGGCAAGAACAAGCCGTAAAAACAATCACAGCCTCCATAATTGGAGTTTCTATCGTTTAGCAAAATTCATTGAATACAAGGCTGCCCTTGCAGGAATTGAAGTTGTATATGTCAACCCAGCTTATACAAGTCAGACCTGTCCCTGCTGCGGGAAACGTAATCACGCAAACGATAGAAATTACGTCTGTTCTTGTGGGTATCACACCCATAGAGATAGACTCGGTGCAGTAAATATTCTTACTGCCTGAAGTATTTGGTAACAGAATACTTGCCCATGGAGCTATATGCTCTGCCATGGGACGGGGTGATGACTCACCCCTATGGCGAGGACTGCCAACTCTGCGACAGAAATGTACGCAGTTTAATCACTCGCTAAGAATCCCACGATTTCAATCGTGGGAGAAGTCAACTAAGGTCGAGGATAATCAGCCACGCAACTACATTATTAAAACAATCGACGATTCCGAAACAGTAGGATACCTCCAACTGATGCAGACCGATAGGACAGCGCCAAGTGTTATCCTATATATTCGGCCCGATGCCCGCAGAAAGGGCTATGGTTATGATGCTCTGATGGCAATGATTGAGGCATTAAAAGAGGAGTCCGTATATGCAGCGCTTTATTTTATTGTCAATGCAGCAGATGCAGCAAAAACCCATCTGGCTGAGAAATGTCCGTTTCCTAAGAAGGCACTGGAGTGTCCTGAACTCGGGCAGATTGTAAAGGTATATCGGATTGAACTCTAACTACGAATAGTGACCCAAAATGAGGTGTTAGAAAATGAAAAGCGCAGATTACTATGATTCTCTGCCGTACAAAATGGCAGTTGCCCATGATGTCGAGGACGGCGGATATGTAGCTTCTTTTGAGTATATGAGATAGCAGATACCATCAAACACTGTACGATAGAGCCCTCTATAAACCCCTTACCTGCGCAGTTCTTTCGAACTTTGCATGGGTCACATATCGGAAAAGGCATTTCGAATATATATGCATTCGTTTTTCTCTTTCGATGTCTTAATTATATCATTCTATGTATCATATCGAAATCGCTTTGAGGACAATTATACTTTTGCTCTCGTTACTCGTTGGGTCACAATAGAATCAGTCATACTCGATAGTCTCACTATTATACCAACATCAGATAACAAAGCAGCCGCCCTCACCGTGAGGGCGGCTGCAATCTAGCTGCAATCTAAATGTTTCGTTGTAATTGAATATCGATTTGCGTTACTTGACTATGTAGAATCACTCACAAGTTCCGAAGATTACCATTCCTCTATTACCGAAGCCATACTTTTCTTTCAGAGACTTTTCCTTTTCAGCATCAATGTCGCAGGAATTTTTTATGACCCCAGTAAGAGAATCTGTCAAGTCAATGCGTGCTGACTTATCAGCGATTACCACAGAATCAGGTTCCACACACTTTGAATTGGTGTGTTCTGCGCAAATCTGCTGCTGTTTGCCTTCATCAACAACCATACCGTATCTCCAATAGTTCCAATCCAACAAAAGAAAACATAGCGTCAACTATGAATTGTGCGCTGTTGTATCCGGCCTTGCCCTCATTTTCAAATAATCGCCCCTGTATATCGCACAACTACGACTGCCACAGTCCTAGCATTTTATCACAACTCTTCGATTTCGATATTGGGGGTCGCCCCATATTTTCCAAGAAGGTATCCTTTGCGGATATTTTCTGTTGTGTGAGCCGAGAAATCACGGATACCATATAGTTCCGACACGCCCTCGCTATTCTTGTCCACGAAATAGAGTTGTTCTTTTCGGAGCAATTCCATGTCCAGCAATTCGGTGTTGTGCGTTGTAAAAACAATCTGTGCGCCATTGGGGTTAGTCTTTTTGCTCTGGAACTTAGCAATGACAAATTCGACTAAGGCCGGATGCAGTTCTTTTTCTATACCATCTACCAGCAAAAGCCCACCTTTGGTCAATACAGATTCAATCGCGGGAGCAAGCGCCATCAGTTTTCTGGTGCCGTCCGATTCATCGGCAAGTTCCATCGTATAAACACTGGGTTTTCCGATTTTATCTTTGCCTTGGTGTATTGATATTGCCTTTAGATTCGTTTCCGAATCATTGGAAGTCTCTGAAAGCAATCGCATAAATTGCACCAGCTCAGCTCTGATTTCTTCCGAGGAAGCAGCTTCTTCATCAATTTGTTTACCGTTGATTTCGAATCGCATATCTTCGATACCAACATCCGCAGCCTTCGCATAATTAGAAATGGCTCTCAAAATATTGGCATCATTGGGGTATTCAAGTAACTGCCGTGGAATATCCGAGTAATCTCTTGAGAAATAAATCATTTCCCGGAACCACATCATAGCCTTAGCGCAATCCACATCATTCATTGTACAAGCAACCGAGAAGAACAACTGATTTTCTGCTACGACTTGACTAATCAGTTTTCTGCGGGCTTTCGCTTCTGTGAACGAAAATTCTTGTCCCTCTCTGGCAAAAACCAGCGTTTTTCGTCCTTTGGGTGCATGATACAATGATTCGGTATACACTTTTTCCTTTGTAGCTGAAAACGAATACCAGTACCTGATTCCATCCAGCGTATATAGGAAGGAAAATTTAGTCGGCTCAGATGCGGAATAATCATTTAATGCAAATGGTACAACAGGTATGGCTGCTTTTTCGTGCTGTGTTCTCTGCGCATTTCTAATGAACTGAACAGCAAGCCAAAAAGCTCGGATTACGTTACTTTTTCCTCCACCGTTTTTTCCATAAATGGCAGCGCTTGGCAAAATAGGCGTTCCGCCAAATGGAATAAGGACGCTCTTTAGTGTGCTTGACTTGGTTGCTTCCAGAGAAAGAATGGCTTCATCACGAAAAGACCTATAGTTCTTTACACTAAATTCAATCAGCATATTCTCACCTCTTGCGACACCTTATTTCAGAGCATTGCATACTTTTAGCATTCTATTAAAAGAGGCCCTATCAGCACGATAGAGCCTCTGTATGTGTTGTCTGCCTTTACCAGTATTATACTAAGGGCAAAAAAGACTGTCAACCGTATATTACCCAAACAATTCGTCCAGCTTCTCGCTCAGCGTGCCATTCTTTACGGAGTATACTCCGTAAAGGAAAAGCCGGCTTTTCCGCGCCGCTTTATTCTTTTGTGCAAATTATATCATATTAGCAGAAATTTCGCTATCCTTTGTGGGATTATTTTGCCCCAGACTCTTTGATTTTGCTTCATTTTTGTCCTCATCGGGAACTATATGTACTTCGGCTTCCTTACAATCGCCATTGGCATCATCTATGGCCTCTTTTAGCCCTTGCAGAAAAGGAGTTTTTTCACTAAAAAATGATTTTTTGTCTTCTCAACTCCATTCTACCATTTTGCGATACCTATAAATCGGATTTCTGGCGTTTTGGGTATTGGAATAATTACCAAAGATTTCATCTCAAAATGTCGTTGTTGCACAAAAACAGATTAAAAACACTGATTTTTGAATTTTTCTTGTAAAAGAAACTCCTTTTGAATATAAAAATAGCCGCCCTCGCGATGAGAGCTGCCATCCTAAATGTTTACTTTACAGTGGCTAATAGTTTTGTTATCCATTGTGGGTGATAATCACCAACAGGCTCTATATGTCCATCATCCTTTTGCGCCACAAAAACAAAGCCATTGTAGTTGTCGTAGAAATCGGCACAATCACAGTAAGGAAGAATCACAGTTAAATCATCAATTCGGTGAGCATACTGGTTCTGTACCTCTTGGCAAACAGCATTTTCCCCACCGCTTTTTGCGCGATTCTTGATGCGAAGAAGATTTTCTTCAACGGGGTCCAAGGCAACATAATATAGACGAACAGTGTATCCGGCATCCTTGGCTCTACGGCACAGCTCCTTGGAGAACTCTCCATACAGAGTAGTCTCATAGCTAAAATTGATTTCATCTTTCAAAGCAGTCTCAATGCGCTCTGAGGCTGCTTTTTCCTTTTCGTCGACAACCAATCCCAAATCCGTTCGCACGGCTCTGAGAACTCCGAGCAGGCTGGATTTTCCTACGCCGTCAATGCCGCCAATAATCGTACAAATCTTCATGTTCTGACACCCAATTTTAGTTTATGGCACGCCTTTATTTCCTAGCTGATTCATTAACATCTTTGCGATTTCCTCGGTCTGTTGTTTCTTAACTTCTTCCATTCGTTTTCGATAATATTTGGCATTTGGACCACGATGCACATCGCAGTACCTTCTTGTGACATGATTGCTAAGTTGGAAATAGGAAGACGTATATCCATCGGGAGGGACATGATTTTCCTCCAGCCATTGGCGCACATTATCTTCCGTGATTCCATGTTCGCGTAAATCTACCAGTGCATCGTTGCTGATGGCAGTATATTGCGTTCTGCCTCGGTCCTGCTTTAATTGCGAATCGTCCGCCTTGTACCATCGCAGGACCATGTCCGTTGAATAGTAAAGTCCCATAATTGCGTCCTCTCAGCATTTTTTACAGCCTCATAATAACAGTATATTTGCTGTCAGACGCATCTGCAATAGGTTCAAAAGGTAAATTGAGCGGAAAATTTTCAAAAATAGTAAATGTTATCCCTATGTTATCACTTTTAGTAGGAACAATAACGAGCTACAGAAAGCAATCGTCGTTTGTTTTTGATACGTTCTTTGAATTGTGCCGAAAATTCAATATTCAATATAGCATCGCAACAACACAAGAAAAAGCCTCCACACAAAGCCGTAAATATCAATAGTTTTTGTTGCAGGAACTGTGATGTAACTGATATCCCCGTTGATAGAAGATGTATCTACCTGCTCGTGATGAAAGAGTATGAAAGCGTTGAAATCAGGTGAACATTGATAATTATTGCGTGGCACATGACTATTTGTACATTCGATTTTTCCTTATTAAGGATATAATTGTAGATACATTCGCCAGCAGAGTTTTACATATTAAGGAAATAAATGTAGATTTCGAGATTAGAATGTCTTGACAAATTATCTTATTAAGGATATAAATGTTAAAAAGATTGGAAATTCAGTGTGTTTTCAAAGAGTTGGTTAAGGATATCGTTGTAAAAGGACATGTTGTAAATCTACAATTATATCTTAAATAAGACAAAACATCTTAAACAAGCAAGGCCGCTTCTACCGAAAGGTGGAGGCGGTCTTTTTGCCATCAGGGAATCAGAAAGGAATTTTTCAACTCTATCGTTAATATTTATTACAACACTTCGTTAATGAAGTACAAGTCTATCGTTAATGAAAAGCAACAATAGCGGTAAAGCGCCGCTCCCACGAGTCTGTGGAGGCGGCGCTCTTTATTTGATAATATGCTTTACCATATTCTGTTTAGATATTACGATTCACCTTGAAATATGGGAGACTATTTCATATCGGGAAAATAAGTTATGCAGATTCCAGTAAACATCTTACTTTCCCTTGGATAGCACTTTCCAGCATTTTAATGCGTTCATCACTGAGATTGTAGCGGCTATGTTTTTTGAACTTGAAAGTAAGCAAATGTCGCAGTTCCTGTTTTTGCTTTTGTCCAATAACGTGAAGAGCAACCTCATCGAAGTTCGCATACAGGGCAGGAGCTAATGTTTTTTCCTGTTCTGCGAGGTTGTTTAAATCATTGTCCATAACATAGCAATACAAGGACAGTCCATTGTCAAAGATGGGTGCTGGCCTCAACAATTGATTCGTATGGTTATCGACCAAGAAGCCGAAGTTTCCGAGGTGACGGTCCGTATTACGAATGATGGCATCCAGAACAAGCATATCTGCCAAGTCGTTTTTCCAGCCGTGGTCATCAAACCAATCAATAATTTGGGAAATTTTGGAAGTTCTGATAAGTGTGAATGCCGGTACAAATGAAATATCTTTGCTAGTAAACAGTTCGCAGGTGGAGCAGAGCTGTCCCTTCCATTTTGAAAGACCGTAGGTAACATGAGGTATGCCCATTGCCTCTGCCACCTGTGCGGCATAGAACTCAGAATAGGGTTCTTTACCTGTATTGGCTAAACCGCTCGTTCCACCTTTATAAAGCAGAACCTTACCTTCTTTCCTGCGCCACGCTTTAGGCAGCATACCATTCGTAGTAAATTCAGGAGAAGAACGAAATTTGGATGCCGGAGAACTACCATATCCAGTAAATGCAATCTGAGAAAGCACTTGGCTAAAACGATTATCGAAGAGATTTACTTCGGCAAAGGTTTTTTGGTCATTTGGGTATGTAACCCAATAGCAATCCGTCAGAGAAAGTCCTTTACAGATTTGCAGGATACCAATAAAGTCGTTTTCGCTCAAACCGTTCTTTGATAAGAAATTTTGTGCATACGCACGATTTGCCGGAATCGTCCGATGTCGTAACCAGCGTGTGAGCGATTCGCTGGTAGGTGACATGCCAAGAGGAAGCCGTTCTACCTTATCTTTATTTATTGAGGTAATCGAAACATCAATGCCATCGATAGTTCGTTTAGTCATAAAATTAAGCAGAACATCGTCAAATTGTTTTAGTACAAAATCCATAAAGTTTCCTCCTTTCGCAAATAATTTATAAGAATATTATAGCATACAGCGCCATTTTTCTCAACATTTTATTCCCGATAGTTGTCATCGCCACAGTGAAATATAATCTCTAACACCCTAAAGAGTCACAACGGTTGTAAATAAAGCGCTGTTTTCGGTCGATAAGAGAAACCCAAAAATGCTGACTCACATAGGTTCGGAATCTTTGCGTTTTGCCCCAAAGTACATAGCGTTTATTCAGGGCAGGCGCTTTTTTATATTTACGATATAGTTGTAAAAAATCGCCTCAAAACCACTCAAAAGCGGCTGTTTCATTTACGATACAATTGTAGATGAACATGTAAGGTCAAGTAAAACAGCCCCTTTATTGTCAGGTACCAGATGACAATAAAGGGGCTGTAATTTTTATGACTGTTGCTTTTTGCAAGTATAAAAGTAGTATGGCATCTCGAAGCAGAGCATGACGCACCAACCGAAGGCACAGGCGTAGGCGATACCGGGCAGGCCGATACGGGGGGCCAGCAGAGCAGCTCCGAGGGCGCGCAGGCCGGCCTGCAGGCAGGTGCCGATGAGGGTAGTGGTCATCTTGCCCATGCCGCGGTAGAAGCCCTGGAAGCCATTGGTCAGCGCAGGCAGGGCGTAGAACAGCGCCATATAGCCTAGGTATTGGCTGCCCAGGGTCACGATCTCGGCGGCACCCTCCCCTGCCACAAACAGGCTGACGACAGGCGCGCGCAGCAGCCAGGTCAGGCTGCCCACCAGCAGCCAGTAGCACAACTCCAACCGGATGCCCACGCGGAAGCCGGGGCGGATGCGCTCCTTTTGGTTGGCGCCGCGGTTCTGGGCAATGTAAGTGGTAATGGCGGTGGCAATACTTTGCTGCGGGGTAAAGGCGAAGTCATCCACGCGGGTGACAGCGTTGAACGCGGCGATGGCCTGCACGCCCAGCGCGTTGACCTGACCCTGGATCAGCACCTTGCAGACAGGCTGTACCGCCTGCTGTAAGGCTGTGACAGCGCCATACTGCAAAATGCGACCCAGCAGCGCCGGGCGGATGCGCCACTGGCTGTGCGCCGGGCAAAGCTGCGGCACATGGCGCATCATGTACCAGGCGGCCATGATGGCGCTGGCGGCCTCGGCCACCACGGTGGTGACGGCGCTGCAAACGATACCAAACCCCAGTCCGCCGATAAGCACGATGTCCAGCACGGCGTTGAGCACGGCGGAAAACGCCAGAAATTTGAGCGGCGTTTTGGAGTCACCCACACTTTTCAGGCCCGCCGCCAGCGCGTTATAGAAAAATGTAAACGGCGCGCCCAAAAACGTGATGCGCAGATAAATGCCGGTACTATGCAAAATCTCATCGGGCACCGCCAGGCTGTGCAAAATCAGCGGCGCGGCGGCCACCCCAAGCAGTGCCACGGCACAGCAGAGCGCTGCGCCGAACAGCAGGGTCGTAGCCAACGTTTCCTTTAGGCGTTCCTCATTTTTCGCGCCGAAGGCCTCGCTCATCAGCACACCGGCGCCGATGCATAGCCCGCTGACGGCCAGGATGACCAGGTTCATCACCGGGCCGGCAATGCCCTCGGCCGCCAAGGCGTCCTGCCCGATGAAGCGGCCCGCGATGATGGAATCCACCGCATTATAGGCCAACTGCAACCAGTTGCCCAGCAGCAGCGGCACCGCATAAAAGAACAGGTGCCCCAGCGGGGCACCCTTTGTCATATCACGCATAAGCGTTATTGATCTTCCTCGGTCTCGGCCACAATATAGATGGGGCGGTGCTTGACTTCCAGGTAAGTCTTGGCCAGGTACTCGCCCACGATGCCGGTGCAGAACAGCTGTACACCGCTGCACAGCAGGATGATGCAGACCATGCTGGGCCAGCCGGAGGTTGGGTCACCAAACATCAGCGCACGGACAATTACAAAAATAATGCCGATGAACGCCAGGATGCAGAACAGCACGCCCACTCCGGCGGCGATGAGCAGCGGCGTGGTGGAGAAGCCGACGATGCCCTCGATGGAGTATTTAAAGAGTCCCCAGAAGTTCCACTTGGTGGTGCCGGCCACGCGCTCGATGTTCTCGTAATCGAACCACTTGGTTTTGAAGCCGACCCAGCTGAAAATACCCTTGCTGAAGCGGTTATACTCGGCCATGCTGAGGACGGCGTCGGTCATTTTGCGGCTCATCAGGCGGAAATCACGCGCGCCGTCGACAATTTCCGTGTCCGACATCTTGTTGATGATCTGGTAGAACTTGCGGGCGAACCAGCTGCGCAGCGGCGGCTCGCCCTTGCGGGTGGTGCGGCGGGTGGCGGCACAATCGTAGTCGCCGGTCAGCAGCGTATCCAGCATCTGGGGCAGCAGCGCAGGCGGGTCCTGCAAATCGGCATCCATGGTGGCAATGTAGTCACCCTTAGCGGCTTTCAGGCCCGCGTAGATGCCAGCCTCCTTGCCAAAATTGCGGCTGAACGAAACGTACCGCACGCGGTCATCCTGGGCGTGCAGCTCGCGGGCCACGCGCAGGGTACCATCGCGGGAGCCGTCATCCACAAAGATGAACTCGAAATCCGCGCCGTGGCTGGTTTTCATCTCGGCCGCCACACGGCTGGCCTCTTTATAAAACAGAGGCATCGCCTCTTCCTCATTATAACAAGGTACGATCAGACTGATGAGCATGGTTTGTGACCTGCTTTCGTGACAAATTTGTATCTTTTATTATATCGTACTTTTCTCCTTTTGTAAACAATGGAAATATAGGTCGATACCCCACGGGCCGATGCAAGCATCGGCCCTTACAAAGCATAACAAAAAGGCAGAACCATTGCGTCCTGCCTTTGATTAAAGGCAACACCGCACAATTCCCGCCTAACGGCTTAAGCACCGCTCCGGCGGCTGCGGTACGGCATCTGCGTTGCCAAAATGCTCGATAATACACAAAGTATTATCTGCGCTTTTGGCTTAGCATCTGCCGCACCTCGCTCGCCGTATCGGCACTTAGAATTATGCGGTATTGCCTAAAGTTTCTTTGGTTCTTTCTTTTCAAAGAAAGAACAGAGTCTTAGCCTTTCACGGCGATGTTGACCAGCTTGCCCTTAACGTAGATCTCCTTGGCGATGGTCTTGCCGGCGATGGCTTCGGCCACAGCGGGCTCAGCCTTGGCCTGGGCAATGGCATCGGCGCTCTCGATGGCGGCGGGCACGTGGATGCGGGCCTTGACCTTGCCGTTGACCTGGACAGCGATCTCGATGGTCTGTTCGGTGCACTTGGCCTCATCGTAGGTGGGCCATGCGTGGTAGGCCAGCTGCTCGGTGTGGCCCAGCTGCTGCCACAGTTCCTCGGTCATGTGGGGGGCAAACGGGTTCAGCAGTTCCAACAAAACCTCGTACTCGTCCTTGGTGGCGCCGCCCTTGTCACTGAGGGCGTTGACGTAGATCATCAGCTGGGCGATGGCGGTGTTGGCCTTCAGGGCGTCGATGTCCTCGCCGACCTTCTTGATGGTGCGGTTGGCCACAGCCTCCAGCTCGGGGCGGATGCCGTCGCCGTCCGCCAACTTCTCGCTCATGGACCAAATCTTATCCAAGAAACGCTTGCAACCCTTAATGGAGGAGGTGTTCCAAGGGGCGGCTTTCTCGAAGTCTCCGATGAACATCTCGTACAGGCGCAGGGTGTCGGCACCGTACTCGTTCACTACATCATCGGGGTTGACAACGTTGCCCAGGGACTTGGACATCTTGACGATGGGATGCTCGGCCATCTCGCCGTACTTCTCGACCAGGGCCTTGCGGGCGCCCTTCTCGTCGCCGTAATCGGCCAGCAGGCGCTTGCGCTCGGCATCTGGCTGATTCTCGAAGGCATGGGGGTTCAGGCCCAGGATCATGCCGTGGGAGGTGCGCTTCTGGTAGGGCTCCTTGGTGGGCACTACGCCGATGTCGTACAGGAATTTATGCCAGAAACGGCTATACAGCAGGTGCAGGGTGGTGTGCTCCATGCCGCCGTTGTACCAATCCACGGGGCTCCAGTACTCCAGAGCCTCCTTGCTGGCGATAGCATCGTGGTTGTGGGGATCGCAGTAACGCAGGAAATACCAGCTGGAACCGGCCCACTGGGGCATAGTGTCGGTCTCGCGCTTGGCGGGGGCACCGCAGCAGGGGCAGGTGGTGTTGACCCACTCGGTGTGGCGGGCCAGCGGGCTTTCGCCGTTCTCGCCCGGCTCAAAGTCCTTGATCTCGGGCAAACGCAGGGGCAGCTCGCTCTCAGGCAGGGGCACCCAGCCGCACTTGTCGCAGTAGACCATGGGGATAGGCTCGCCCCAGTAACGCTGGCGGCTGAAGACCCAGTCACGCAGCTTGAAGTTGACCTGCTTGTGGCCCTTGCCGTTCTCTTCCAGCCAGGCGTACATCTTGTTCTTGGCATCCTCGACAGACAGGCCGTCCAGGAAGCCGGAGTTGACCAGCGTGCCGGCAGCAACATCGGTGAAAGCTTCCTTGTCCAGGTCGCTCTCGGTGGTGCCCTTAACGACCTCGATGATGGGCATGCCGAACTTCTTGGCAAACTCCCAGTCGCGGGTATCGTGGGCCGGGACAGCCATGATGGCGCCGGTGCCGTAGGTAGCCAGAACGTAGTCAGACACGAAGATGGGCACCTGCTTGCCGTTGACGGGGTTGATGGCCTGCACGCCCTCGATGACAACACCGGTCTTTTCCTTGTTCAACTCGGTGCGCTCGAAGTCAGACTTGCGGGCGGCTTCCTCCTGATAAGCGGAGACAGCGTCGACATTCTTGATGAGGCCGGCGTCGGTCCACTTTTTGATGAAGACATGCTCGGGGCTGATGACCATGTAGGTGCAGCCGAAGAGCGTATCGGCGCGGGTGGTATAGACGGTCAGGGTGTCGCCGGCGGTGGTGTCGAAGTTGATCTCGGCACCATGGCTGCGGCCGATCCAGTTACGCTGCTGGGTCTTGACGCGGTCGATGTAGTCCACATCGTCCAGGTCGTCGATCAAGCGGTCCGCGTAAGCGGTGATCTTGAGCATCCACTGGCTCTTGTTTTTCTGCACAACGGGGCTGCCGCAGCGCTCGCAAACGCCGTTGACGACTTCCTCGTTGGCCAGCACGACCTTGCAGCCGGTGCAGTAGTTGACGGTGGTCTCTTTCTTATAAGCCAGGCCCTTTTTGAAGAGCTGGATGAAGATCCACTGGGTCCACTTGTAGTACTCGGGGTCAGTGGTGTTGATCTCACGATCCCAATCGAAGGACAGGCCCAAGGCTTTCAGCTGGCTCTTGAAGCGGGCCACGTTCTGGGCGGTGACGATTTCGGGGTTGATGTGGTTCTTCAGGGCGTAGTTCTCGGTGGGCAGGCCGAAAGCGTCCCAGCCCATGGGGTACAGGACGTTGTAGCCGCACTGGCGCTTTTTGCGGGCTACGATGTCCAGCGCAGTGTAGCTGCGCGGATGGCCGACGTGCAGGCCAGCGGCCGAGGGATACGGGAACTCGACCAGGGCGTAGAATTTGGGCTTGGAATGGTCGATGTCAGCGTGGAAGGTATCTTCATCCTCCCAGACCTTCTGCCATTTGGCCTCAACGGTTTTGAAATCGTACTTCATACTCTATCTTTTCTCCCCACGTTGATAATTTAAATGGGTTTTTCTGTAAGGTTATTCGGCCGGGGTCTCGGCTTCTTCCGGCATCCACTCGCTGGCGGGCACAGGCTTGGCATCGGCCCACAGGTGCTCCAGGTCGTAGTAGTCATGGGCTTCCTGGGTAAAGACGTGAACGATGACGCTGCCGTAATCCAGCAGCACCCAGCGCTTGCCGTCGTGGCCCTCGGTGCGCAGCACCTGGACGCCCTCGCGGCCCAGCTGGAACTCGGCCTCATCGGCCAGGGCACCTACATGGGTGGTGGAGTTACCGGTGGCGATGACGAAATACTCGGTAACGGTGGTCAGGTCCTCAACCTCCAGGATATGGATGTTGAAAGCCTTTTTGGCGTCCAGCGCACGGGCCAGACGGATGGCAAGTTCTCTGCTTTCCATAGGTTCTCCTTTTATTTAGGCGGCCGGTTCGCTGGTGGATTCGGATTCCGATGTCGTAGTCGCCGAATCATTTTCCATAACATCCGTAACCTGGTTGGAACCGTCGCGGTTATTGTTCTTCTGGGCATCGTCGGCCTCGCTCATCAGACCGCCCATCACCTGAATGTTGGGGTCGGTGGCCGAGTAGCCGGACAGGTCAACGACGTTATCGCACAGGTTCAGCTGGCTGGCATCCACGGGGCCGGTATTCTCGCGGAAATACTGGTTCAGCAGGTCGGCGTCCTCCTGCCGTGCCGGGTAAAGCAGCGCCTGGCCCTGATACTTCGGACCGCTGATGACCGGCATCTGGGCGATCATGATTTTGTTGGAATCGATCTTGAGCATGCTGACCGCGAAGCTGATGAGGGTGGAGGCGTTGAGGTCGGTCTCCATATAGTTCAGCACGGCGGGGGTCAGCCTGGCAACGTCCCAGATGTTGCCGATGCTCTTGAGCTTGCGGAACAGAGCGGCGTAGAACTGGCGCTGCATGTTCAGACGGCCGATGTCGCCGTCCGGGTAGACCTTACGGGCACGCAGCAGGAACTCCATAGCCGCGCCGTCCAACGTCTGGTAACCGGCGTGGATAACGCTGGCGCCCTGGCCGATGGCCGAGTAATCCACGTCCACAGGGACGTTGATCTCGACACCGCCGAACAGGTCGACAAGTTCAGTCAGCATTTCCAGGCGGATGGTGATATAACCATCGATGTGGATCTTGTACTGGTCGGCGACCAGCTCGCACAGGGCGGCCATATTGTTGTTGTTATCGCTGCCCTGGGTCTTGGCCACGCCGTTGATGCGGTAGTTGCCGGAGACGCTGGCGTCGGTGGTGACCATCGTGTCACGGGGGATCTGCAGCATCTTCAATTCGCCCGTTTCGTTGTTGAAATGGACGTACAGGATCATATCGGTCATGCCGTCGTTGACGTTGGAGTCGTTGGCGGCACCGGCGGACAGGTCGCCGGTGGAGGAACGATCCACGCCGGTGACAAGGACATTCAGCTCTTTATCCTGGAATTCCTTGGGGGTGTTGACCAGCTGGTTCAGCTTGATGCTGCCGCCCTTGGGGGCGATAGCGCCCATGATGAGCGCATACGCGCCGCCGAAGATCAGCACGATCACCAGCAGGGTGATGAGCAGGATCTTCCACCAGGTGCCTTTCTTTTTCTTCTTTTTGCCGCCGTTGCCCTTGCCGCTTTTTTTGCCGTGAGGCTTGGGGTCGGCGGGGTAACCGTCACGCGGGGGCTTGCGGCCGCCGCCGTTGGCGCGATGGGTGCGGGGGGCGGCTTCGTCCTTATGGTGGGCCTTGTGGGTGCGGGGCGTTTCTTCCATCTGGATGCCTCCGGCGGCGGGGGCTGCCTCGTCATAATTAAAGGCGGGGCGGCTGCCCTGCACCTTGTTCACATCCAGCTGCTGCACCTGCGCACGCGGGCGGCCGGTCTGGGCGGCACCATCACGGTGGATGGTGCGCTGCTGGGACGGCTGCGCGGGCCGGCTGGGGCGGCGGGTCTGGATCTCCCGCGTGGGGAACTGCACGGTGTTGCCGTACTTGCGTTCGGCTGCAGCGCGGTAGGCCATGGCCTGGCGCTGGGCGTGGGTCAGCTCACGGGGTGTCTCCTGCACGGAGGCCTGCCGGACCGGCTGCGGGGCTTCCTGCACCGGTTCCTGTACGGGGGCCTGCTGGCGGATCTGCCGGGCCTGCTGCTGGGTGCGCATGGGCTGCTGGATGATACGGCGGCGGGCGTTCTGGTTGGCCTGCTCCTGGGCGCGGCGGCGGGCAGCCTCGTACTGGGACTGGTCAAATCCGCCGGACGCGCTGCCGGTATTGAGCTTACGCGGTTCGCTCATTATGTTTCCTCCCTGTTTTTGGAGTTGGTGGGAACAGCCACAAAACAACATACCGCGGATACGGCAGCAGCACTTTGGCTTCCCTTACGGTTCTTGCAAATGCTCTTTTGCATACTCGTATGCGGCCACGCTTTCAGGGTCCAGCGTGCCGCCCTTTTCTTCTACAAAATCAATGCTGCGCTTCAAAGCGTCGCACAATGCCCGATTCAGGTCCTGCATCTCCAATTTGCGCAGGTCTTCCACGCCGGGCCAGTCACGCTCAGCGCTGGTCATATCGGCCAAGTAGATGATCTTGTCCAGTTTGGTCATGTTCAGCTTGCCAGTAGTGTGGCAGCGGATGGCGGACAAGATCTCAGGATCGGTAACGCCCCATTGGGTCTCGGCCAGGATGGCCGCGGCGATGCCATGCCACACGGGCGATGGGCGCGCAGGGGCATTTTCTGCTATTATAGCATTATCGGCAAAAATCTGCAACAACTCCGATTTGGGTAGTTCTTTGGCAGAATCATGCAAAATTGCCGCCACAGCGGCTTTTTCCGGGTCTGCGCCCCACTGTTTTGCCAGTTTTACCGCCATTTTTTTTACATTTTTGGTGTGCGTCCAGCGTTTTTCGCTCAGACGCGGCTTCACGATCTTCTTGGCTTCTTCGCAGGTCATGGTATCAAACCTCTTTTTCTGCGCTGTATAAATGGTTTTCCTGCACCACGCGCAATGTCTCCGGCGGCAAAACTTCCGGCCATTGTTCCGGCGGGATCTTGCCGCTGCGGATGTCGCTGGAGGCACAGGGGTAAGCCTCGGCCCTGGCAAACAGCACCCTGCCGCCCTGGGCGGTCAGGTCGGCAGCGGCCGCCTGCAAAGCGGGTTCGTCCCCCGCTTCGCGGCTTTCCACCACCAGCGCGGCCATGGCCAGCATATCCTGCCAGCGGTACCACTGGGTAAAGGTCAGCAGCATGTCGCTGCCAACACAAAGGTACAGCTCTGCGCCGGGGTAGGCATCACGCAGCATTTCCAGCGTGTGTACCGTGTAGCTGCGCCCACCCTGGGCGATCTCCCAATCGCTGACTTCCACCGCCGGGCTAAGCGCCGTAAAGCATTGGCACATGGCCAGCCGCACTTTGCCGGGGGTGGTGCTGGCCTTTTTGTGGGGCGGGATGCCCGCAGGCATCACGATGGCCTTATCCGGCCGCACCAGTTCCAGCGCGGCCCGCAGGTTGTTCATGTGGCCGTTGTGGGGCGGGTCAAACGTGCCGCCGTACAACAAAACCTTTTGCACCGTGCCCATTATTTTGCAAAAACAGCGTCGAAGGCGCTTTCTTTCTTCTTTTTCTTGAACAGCACGAACTTACGGCCGATGACCTGCACGCACTCGCAGTCCAGCGCTTCGCAGAGGGTGTCGGCGGCTTCGCGGGCGGAATACTCGCTGTTTTCCAGCACCTTGATTTTGATCAGTTCGCGGGCGGCGATGCAATCGGCCAGGCCCTGGATCAGGGTCTCGTCGATCTCACCCTTGCCGATCTGGAAAACGGGGTCAATGGTATTGGCGGCGCTGCGCAGGGCGGCGCGCTGTTTGCTGGTTAAAGCCATAATGGTCTCCTTTTTATAAATAGGTTACTGTAAAAACGCAGACATTCATTTTAAAAACACCGGAAGCTCCCGGGCCAATTTTTCCATAGCGCGGCCGCGGTGGCTGATAGCGTCCTTCTCGGCGTCGGTCAGTTCGGCATAGCTGCGGCAGGCGGTGTTCTCGGTGGTGGTGCCGTCGGGCAGGCCCACACGGGCGGGCACAAACAGCGGGTCGTAGCCAAAGCCGTTGGAGCCGGTCTCGGCGAAGCTGATGGAGCCGGGGCATTCCCCTGCCACTTCCAGTGCGCGGCCATCGGGCAGCATAAAGCAGATGGCCGAGACAAACTTGGCGGCGCGCTGCCCTGCCGGGACGTCGGCCATCTCGTGCAGCAGCTTAGCGTTATTGGCGGCGTCATCGCCGTGGTGCCCGGCATAGCGGGCGCTGTACACACCGGGGGCACCGTGCAGGGCGTCGACACACAGGCCGGAGTCATCCGCCACGGTGGGCAGGCCGCTGGCCTTACAGAACGCTTCGGCCTTGATGCGGGCATTCTCGGCAAAGGTAGTGCCAGTCTCCTCGGGGTCGAGGTCTATACATAAGTCACGCAGGCTCTTGACCTCGTGGCCCATCTGCTCCAAAATGCGGCGCAGTTCTTTCAGTTTGCCGGCGTTGTTGCTGGCGGCACATACGATCATGCCTGTTCCTCCCCGGAAGTTTCCTCTTTTTCTTCTTCCTCTTTCTGCAGTGCTTCCTCGGGCAGCAGGGTCTCCACGAAGGTCTGGGCGTCGAACTCCATCAGATCATCGATCTTTTCGCCCACACCGATAAAGCGGATGGGCAGACCCAGGTTCTCCCACACAGAGACCGCACAGCCGCCGCGGGGGGTGCCGTCCAGCTTGGTCAGCACGATACCGGTGGCACCGGCGGCGCGGCAGAACTCCTCGGCCTGACTGATGGCGTTCTGGCCGGTGATGGCATCCAGCACCAGCAGCACTTCCAGGCTGGCTTCGGGGCTGGCCTTTTTGACGCTGCGGGAAATTTTGGCCAGCTCGTCCATCAGGCCCTTTTTGTTGTGCAGGCGGCCTGCGGTATCGGCGATGACCATGTCATAGCCCTTGGCCGTGGCGCTCTTCACCGCGTCAAAGATGACGGCGGCGGGGTCGGCACCCTGACCGGCCTGCACCAGCGGCACACCGGCGCGGTCGGACCACAGTTCCAGCTGCTCGCTGGCAGCGGCGCGGAAGGTATCGCCCGCGGCCAGCATCACACGCTTGCCTTTCTCCTTATACAGGTGGGCCAGCTTGGCGATGGTGGTGGTCTTGCCCACGCCGTTGACTCCGATGACCAAAATCACGGCAGGTTTACCGTCCAGCTCCATCGGGTAGCGAGGGGTCAATTCCTGGCAGATGATCTGGCGCAGTTCGTCCAATGCCTGCTGGCCGTTCTTGAGGTGCTTTTCCTCCACGGCATCCCGCAGCTCGTCCACCAGGCGCACAGCGCACATGGGGCCGACATCGGCCAAAATCAGCTGTTCTTCCAGTGTGTCATACAGGTCGTCGTCGATCTGGGCGTGGGTCAATGTGTTGACAATGTTCTGGAAAAAGCCCGTGCGGGTCTTTTCCAGGCCGTACTTCATTTTCTGCTGCTCCTGGAACTCCTGCTCCGAGATGTTGCGCTTGAAAAAGTTGAAAAATCCCATGGGAAGCCTCCCTTATATATCAGGTAATGAGGTCTGCGCTGACCTTGTCCAGGTCAAGGCGCAGGATCTTGGAAACGCCGTCCTCCTGCATGGTGACGCCGTACAGCACGTCGGCGGCCTCCATCGTGCCGCGGCGGTGGGTGATGACGATGAACTGGGTGTGGTCGGTCATGCGGCGCAGATATTGCGCGTAGCGGGCCACGTTGACGTCGTCCAGCGCAGCTTCGATCTCATCCAGGAAGCAGAAGGGCGCGGGGTTGACGTTGAGGATGGCGAAGTAGATCGAGATGGCGACCAGCGCCTGCTCGCCGCCGGAAAGGGCGCTCAGGTTCTTGATGACCTTGCCCGGGGGCGAGACCTCGATCTCGATGCCGGATTCCAGCACGTTGCTTTCGTCGGAGAGGTACAGGCGTGCGTGGCCGCCGCCGAACAGCTCTTTGAAAATCTGCTGGAAGTGGGTGTTGATCTGCCTGAAGCTCGTCGTAAACAGCTCTTCCATCTCGCTGCACAGCTCGGCGATCATACGGGTCAGCTCGCTCTTGGCCTTTTCCACGTCGGTGACCTGGGCTTTCAGGAAGTCGTAGCGTTCCTTGACTTCCTTATATTCCTCGATGGCGCCGACGTTGACGTTGCCCAAGCCGCGAATTTTGCCGCGCACCTCGGCCACGCTGCGGCGCAGCTCGGTCAGGGACTCAAACTCAACGCAGAGCTCCTTTGCCTCGCCGGCGGTGAGCTGGTACTCCTCCCACAGTTTGGTGTTGGTGTCGTTCAGCTCGTTTTCGGCGGCAGTGCGGCGTTCGGCCAGGCGGGCCATCTCGCCGCTCATCCGCTCGCGCTCATCGGTCAGGGCGCGGTTTTCCTGTCCTAAGCGGGCCACGGCGGCTTCCTTTTCCATGCGGGCGGCGTTGGCCGTGCGGATGGTCTCCTCGGCGGCGGCGATCTTCTCTTTGTTCTCGCCGCGGGTGCGCTCGATCTCGGCGATCTTTAAGGCGTTGGCTTCGATCTTGGCCTTGGCGGCCTCGATGGCGGCGTTCAGCTCGCGGGCGCGGGCTTCGGCCTCGCCGGTGCGGCTTTGCAGGCCTTCCAAAGCGGCCTCATGCAGGCCGATGTCCTTCTCGTTGGCCAGGCGCTGCATCTGGTTTTCGCTCAATTCGTTGGTGATGCGCTCCCGCTCGGCGGTCAGACTGCCTGTGCTCTCGCCCAGTTCGGCCAGTTCGGCATTGTAGGTGTTCAGCTCGGCCTCGGCCTTGCCCTGGGCGGCTTCGGCTTCGGCGCAGGCGGTCTCGTTCTGGGTCACGGCGGCCTGCTGGGCCTCAATTTCGGCGGCCAGACTGCGGGTACTTTCCTCATGCTGGGCTACGGCGGCGGTCAGTCGATCGAGCTCCAGCGAGGCGCGCAGCCGTTCGGAGGAAGCATTCATGCCCTCGGCCTCGGCGCCGGAGAGCTGGGCGGTAAGGTTATCCACCTCGGCCTTGCGGGCTTCCAGCTCTTTTTCAGCATCGGCACGCTTTTTCTCCAGCTTGACCAGACGGGTGCGCAGTTCATCCAGCTCCTGCTTGCGGCTGAACACACCCACGCTGCGGGCGGTGGAGCCGCCGGTAAACGAACCGCCGGCGTTGATGACCTGGCCGTCCAACGTGACGATGCGGTTGCGGTAGCCCAGGTTTTTGGCCACAGTGGAGGCTTCGGACAGATCCTCGACCACGATGATGCGGCCGAGCAGGTTATCGATGATGTGCTGGTAGCGCGGGTCGCACTTGACCAGATCGGCGGCGACCTCGGCGGTGCCGGTGAGGCGGCCGGTGAAGCGGGAGCCCTGCACGGTATCCAGCGGCAGGAAGGTGGCGCGGCCTGCGCGCTCGTCCTTCAAAAAGCCGATGGCCGCACGGGCGCAGCCCTGGTCCTCGACCACGATGTTCTGCAAAGCAAAGCCGAGGGCCGTCTCGATGGCGGTCTCATAGCCTTTTTCGACGGTGAGGATGCCCGCCACAGGGCCGATGATGCCCCGCAGACGACGGCCCGCAGCGGCGCGCATGACGGCCTTGACGCTTTGCTGGTAGCCGTCCATGTTGCGCTCCAGGTCTTCCAGAATGTGGATGCGCTGGGAGGTGTTGGACCGCTCTTTGTCGGCCTTTTGCAGCGCGTCGGCAGCTTCAGCCTGCTGGCGGCGGCGGCTTTCCAGTTTCAGCTTTAGGCCCGCCTTGATGTTATCGTTGCGGGTGACGGCCTCCTCGGCATCCTTCAAGCGGCGCTCGGCGCGGCGCTTTTCTTCCTCGGCAGCGGCGGCGGAGTTTTCCAGTTCTACGGCCTGCTGCTTTGCTTCATCCAAACGCTGGGCGGCGGCTTCTTTTGCCGATTGGGCCGAGGCGGCGCGCACTTTCGCGGCAGTGGCGGTGTCCTGCAGGCGGGCAATAGCGGCGTCGATAACGTCCCGGCGCTGGCCGCTGGCGGCAGCTTTTTCTTCCAGCGCACGGAGTTCGGCGCGCAGTTCTGCCACGCGGGCGTCCAGCGCAGCGACCTCGCCGTGCAGTTTTTCGATGGCGGCTTTGTGGCCGGCGGCCTCGGTCTTGATGGACTGGCGGCCCTGCCCGGCGCGCTCCAACTCGCCGGTGGCTTCGTCGATGCGGAAGCGGCTGTGCTCGCTCTCGTTTTTCAAAACGGCGATCTCACTCTCACTGCCCGCGTTGGCCTCGGTCACGGCGCGGATGTCGGCGTTGGCCTGCTCGACCTGCAGGACAAGCTGCTGGGCTTCCTCCCGCAGGGCGGCGCTTTTTTCGTCGAACTCGTCCAGCTGGCGGCTCAGGCGTTCGTAATCTGCCTGGGCGGCTTCAAACTTGCGCTGCTGGTCGCGCACGGTATCGTTGGCGCGGCGGATGGCATCGACCCAGAGAGTGACTTCCAGGCTCTTGCGGCGCTCGGAGAGTTCCAAAAACTGCTGGGCCTTTTCACTGTCCCGCTTCAGGGGGCCGACACGCTTTTCCAGTTCGCCCAAAATATCCCGCAGGCGTTCGAGGTTTCCCTCGGCGGCTTCGAGACGGCGTTCCGCCTCGTTTTTGCGGTAGCGGTACTTGGCGATGCCGGAGGCTTCCTCGAAAATTTCGCGGCGCTCGGCGGACTTGGCGCCGACGATCTCGGCAATGCGGCCCTGGCCGACGATGGCGTAACCGTCGCGGCCGATGCCGGTGTCCAGCAGCAGTTCGTAGACATCCTTCAAACGGACGTTCTGGCCGTTGATAGAGTACTCGCTCTCACCGCTACGGTAGTAGCGGCGGCCGATGGTGACCTCGTCGGCATCCATGTCCAGGCCGTGGTCGCTGTTATCGATGGTCAGCGCGACCGAGGCAAAGCCCATGGCGCCGCGGCTTTGGGTGCCGCCGAAGATAACGTCCTCCATCTTGCCGGAGCCGCGCAGCTGCTTGGAGCTGGTCTCGCCCAAAACCCAGCGGATCGAGTCCGAAATATTCGATTTGCCGGAGCCGTTCGGCCCGACCACGCCGGTGATACCCTCGCCGATGGTGATCTTGGTCTTATCGGGGAAGGATTTGAAACCTTGGATTTCCAGTTCTTTCAGGCGCATGTATGGTTAAAACCTTTCGCGTAGGTTGGTTGAATTCGTATTTTTACCGCAGTTTCTCCAATGCCAATTTGGCGGCGTGCTGCTCGGCGGTTTTTTTGCTGCGGCCGGGGGCTTCGGCCAGCTTTTCGCCGTTGCGCCATACGCAAACGGTAAACTTCTTGGCGTGGTCGGGGCCGGTCTCGCCGGTGACCTCATAGCGCAGCACGGCGCTGGGGTCCTGCTGGACTACCTCCTGCAGCTGGGTCTTGTAGTCTTCCTCGGCGGTCTTGCCCTCGGTGATAAAGGGCAGGATGAAGTTACGGGCGGCCTCCATGCCGCCGTCCAGATACAGCGCAGCGATGACGGCCTCAAACGCATCGGACACCACGCTGGGGCGGTTGCGGCCGCCGCCCAGGTCCTCGCCGTGGCCCAGGCGCAGGTACTCGCCCAGGTGGATCTCCTGGGCAAACTGGAACAGCGCATCCTCACTAACGAGGCTGGCGCGCATGCGGGTCAGCTCGCCCTCGGGCCGGCCGGACTGGTGGAACAGGTAGTCCGCCACCACAACGGACAGCACGCTGTCGCCCAAAAACTCCAGGCGCTCGTTGTGGGTGGTGGCGACCTTGCTCTCGTTGGCAAAGCTGGTGTGGGTCAATGCAATGCGCAGCAGCGCGGGATTTTTAAAGGTATAATGCAGTACTTGCTGCAGTTCTTCCGGTTTTTTTGCCATCTGTCTCATGCCTTTCTTAAAACAACAGTACGATAGCGTTTACTCTTTTACAGGCTCGGCTTTCTCGGCTTCGGCCTTTTCGGCCACAGCGGCCAGGGCGGTCTGCATGGTGCCGCACAGGTCGTTGGCAACGCACAGCTTGGCCTGGCGGATGGCGTTTTTGATGCCTTTGGCGTGGCTGGAACCGTGGGCCTTGATGACCGGCTTGGCAGCGCCCAGCAGCGGCGCACCGCCCACTTCCTCAGAGTCCATCATCCGTTTCAGCTCGCCCAGGCCGCCTTTGATGCCCAGGTAGCTGAGCTTGGTGATGAGGTTTTGCAGGAAAATTTTCTTCAGCATGCCCAGCAGCGTTTTGGCGACGCCCTCGGTCAGCTTGAGGACCACGTTGCCGACGAAACCGTCGCAGACGACGACGTCCACCTCGCCATCCATGATGTAGCGCGGCTCGATGTTGCCGGCGAAATGGATACAGGGGTTAGCTTTGAGCATCTGGTGGGCCTCGCGGTAGATGGGCGTGCCCTTGGTCTCCTCGGCGCCGTTATTGACCAGCGCGACTTTGGGGGCGGTGCGGCCCATGACCTTCTCGGCGTAGACGCTGCCCATGGTGCCGAAGGCGTTCAGCATTTCGGAGCGGCACTCAACGTTGGCGCCGCAATCCAGCAGCAGAAAGTTCTGCTTCGCGCCGGGCATCGGGGTAGCCAGCGCCGGGCGCTTGACACCTTTGATCGTCCGCACGATCAGGCTGGTGCCCACATGCAGTGCACCGGTGGAACCGGCGCTGACAAAGGCGTCCGCCTCGTCGTTTTTCAGCATCGTCAGGCCCTTGACCAGGCTGGAATCCTTTTTGTGGCGCACAGCCTTGACGGGGTCGTCATGCATGTCGATATTCTCGGTGCAGTTGATAATGGTGAATGGTGCCAGGTCAATTTTGTTCTGGGCGGCGCAATCCTTGATAGCGTCTTCTTCGCCCAGCAGCACCAGCTCCATGCCGTCGCCAAACTCGGCCGCAGCCTGAGAAGCGCCCTGCAAAACGCACAGCGGGGCGTTATCGCCGCCCATGGCATCTACTAAAATTTTCATTTGTATTCCTCCACCCATGCGTGCATGGCGTTTTGTGCGTTCTGCGAAAGAGCGGCGTAGCGCTCGCGCTTATCGCGGATGGTGTTGATTTCTTCGGTGCGGGGCAAGATGCCCATGTTCGCGCCCATGGGCTGGAAGTCCTTGTTGGGCGTGGTGATATAATCCAGCAGCGCACCACACATCGTGCTGGCGGGCGGCGGGGGCAGCTCACGGCCCTGCAGGCGGGCCAAGATCTGGCGGGCAGCCAGCAAGCCGCTGGCGGCGCTTTCCATATAGCCCTCAAAGCCGGTGATCTGGCCCGCAAAAAACACGTTGGTGTGTTCTTTCAGAAATTGCTGCCCGGTCAGCACGCTGGGGCTTTCCAAAAACGTGTTGCGGTGCATGACGCCGTAACGCACGAACTCGGCATGCTCGAGACCCGGGATCATACTGAACACCCGCTTCTGCTCACCCCATTTGAGGTTCGTCTGGAAGCCGACGAGGTTGTACAGCGTGCGGGCGGTGTTCTCGGCGCGCAGCTGCACAGCCGCCCAGGGGCGGTGCCCGGTGCGGGGGTCCCGCAGGCCCACCGGACGCAGCGGGCCAAAGCGGATCGTATCAGCTCCGCGGGCAGCCATGACCTCGATGGGCATGCAGCCCTCGTAGACGGTGAGATCGCCGTCAAAATCGTGGAGCGGCGCGCGCTCGGCGGCGATCAGCTCGGCGTGGAAAGCCTCGTACTCTTCCTTGTTAAAGGGGCAGTTAAGGTAATCGGCCTCGCCGCGGCCATAGCGGGAAGCGGCGAAGACCTTCTCGTAGTCCAGGCTTTCGGCGGTGACGATGGGCGCTACCGCGTCAAAAAAGCTCAGGCGGTGGTCACCGGTCAGGCCGGCCACGGCGTCCGCCAGGGCTCCCTCGGTCAGCGGGCCGGAGGCTACCAGCACGGGGGCGCTTTCGTCGAGAGCGGTCACTTCTTCACGATGCACTGTGATATTCGGGTGCTTTTCCACCATCTCAGTAACGGCGGCGGAGAAGACATCCCGGTCCACGGCCAGCGCACCGCCGGCCGCCACGCGGGCGGTCTCGGCCGCCTGCAGCAGGTGGCTGCCCATCATCTTCATTTCCAGCTTGAGCAGGCCGGAGGCAGAGTCCGGGCGCTCGGCTTTCAGCGAATTAGAGCAGATCAGCTCGGCAAAGCCGGCACTTTTATGAGCGGGCGAAAACTTGCCCGGTTTTTGTTCGTACAGGTCTACCTGCACACCGGCGTCCGCCAGCCACAGCGCGGCTTCGCACCCCGCCAGACCGGCACCGATCACGTTTACTTGCATAGTCACTCCGTTATGGTTTCGTCGTTATTCCGCCATTTTTCACTTCTTTTCGATAGGCTTCGTAAAGCCGCAGCCCTCTTTGGCGCAGTAGAGCTGGCCTTTTTTCTTAAACAGGGTCTGGCCGCACTGGGGGCATTTTTCAGGCACAGGCTCGTCCCAGGTCATAAAGTTGCACTTGGGGTAGTTGCTGCAGCCGTAATAAATACGCCCTTTCGCGCTTTTGCGCACCAACATGTGGCCGCCGCACTCCGGGCAGATGCCGCCGGTATCTTTGACCAGCGGGTGGGCGTTGCGGCACTCCGGGAAGCCGGAGCAAGCCACGAACTTGCCGTACCGGCCGGATTTGATGACCATGGGGCGGCCGCACTTTTCGCAGATCTCGTCGGTGGGGATGTCCTCGACCTTGACGCGCTTGCCCTCCATGTTCTTCTCGGCGTCCTCCAGGCTCTTGGCAAAGCCTTTGTAGAAGTCATCGATGGTCTGGACCCAGTCAGCCTTGCCAGCCTCGATAATATCCAGCTTTTTCTCCATATCTGCGCTGAATTTCACATCTACAATGTTGGGGAACTGCTCCATCATCACAGTGTTGACGGCCTGACCCAGCGGGGTGGTTTTCAGCTTTTTCTGGTCTTTTTCCACATAGCCGCGGTCGACGATGGTGGTGATGATGGGCGCGTAGGTGGAAGGGCGGCCGATGCCGTTTTCTTCCAGTGCGTGGATCAGCGTGGCTTCGGTGTAGAGCGGCGGCGGCTGGGTGAACTTCTGGTCTGCCGTCAGGCTGCGCAGTTTGAGGGTCTGGCCCTCCTCCAGCGGGGGCAGGGCGGTCTCCTTTTTCTGCTTGTCGTCGGTGGATTCCTCGTACAGGGCGGTGAAGCCGTCAAAAGACACGCGGAAGCCAGATGCACGGAAGAGGTAATCCCCTGCCGTGATGGACACCGAGACGGTATCCTGGATGCAGTCGGCCATCTGGCTGGCCATAAAGCGGCTCCAGATCAGGCGGTACAGTTTGGCGGTGTCGCCGCTGATGCTCTGCTCCACTTCATCGGGGGTCAGTTCCGGCATAGACGGGCGGATCGCTTCGTGGGCGTCCTGGGCGGCCGTGGCCGAGCGGGACTTCCACTTGCGCTGGGTGTTGCAGACGTAGTTGTCGCCCCAGCGGCCCGCGATGAACTGTTTGGCGGCGGCGCTGGCCTCGGCGGCGATGCGCAGCGAGTCGGTACGCATGTAGGTGATCAGACCCACGGTGCCGTGGCCTGCAATGTCCATGCCTTCGTACAATGTCTGGGCTGCGCGCATCGTGCGGGTAGCCGAGAAGCCAAAGGCACGGCTGGCGTCCTGCTGCAGGGTGGAGGTGATGAAGGGCGGCGCGGGTTGGCGGCGGCGCTTGCCTTTTTCCAGTTTGGAGATGGTGTAGCTTTTACCATCCAGCGCGGCCACGATGGTATCAGCCTGCTCTTTGTTGGTGACGGTCAGCTTTTTGCCGTCAGCGGTAGCGGCCAGGCGGGCTGTAAAGCCGTTTTTGCTGTTGCTCTGGGGGTACAGCGCGGCGTCGATGTTCCAATATTCATCGGGCTTGAAGTTTTCAATTTCCAGCTCGCGGTCGCGGATCAGGCGCACCGCCACGCTCTGCACACGGCCGGCGGAGAGGCCGCGGCGGACCTTGCGCCACAGGAACGGGCTGAGCTTGTAGCCCACCAGGCGGTCCAGTTCGCGCCGGGCCTGCTGGGCGTTGAACAGATCAATGTTGATGGCACGGGGATGGGCCATACCCTCCTTCACGCCCTTTTTGGTGATCTCGTCAAAGGTCACGCGGTTGGGGGCGGCGGGGTCCAGGCCCAAAATGTTGGCCAGATGCCAGCTGATGGCTTCGCCTTCGCGGTCCGGGTCGGTTGCAAGCAGGACGCCGTCGCACTTTTTAGCCTCGGCTTTCAGCTCTTTGACCAGTTTCTGCTTGCCCTTAATGGTGATATACTTCGGCGCAAAGCCATTGTCCACATCAATGCCCAGCTGGCTGGCGGGCAGGTCACGCACATGGCCCATGCTGGCCGTAACTTTATAACCCCGGCCCAGGTATTTGCTGATGGTCTTTGCTTTGGCGGGGGACTCCACTATGACTAATTTCGGCATAGGTTACCTCAACTTAACTCTATATTTTACAGGGCGACATAGCGCCGTCCCGGCTGACTTTGTGCACCGCCGTACAACTCCAATTCGGTACAGGCGGCCAGCACCCGGCTGGCGGACAGGCCGGTGGCAGCGGCCAACTCGTCCACGCCTTTGGGCGTGGGACCCAGTGCCGCATAGACGGCCTGGGCGTCGGGGCTGGTTTGTTCCACCGCAAAGGCCGATTGCTCCGGCGCGGCGCTTTCACTTTCCACGCCCATACAGGCCAGCACGTCCGCTGCCTGGCACAGCACCCCGGCCCGGCCGGAGCGCAGCAGCTCGTTGGTGCCCTGGCTTTGGGCGCTGTAAATACTGCCCGGCACGGCCAGCACCGGGCGGCCCAGGCTTTCGGCGTGGGACACGGTGTTCAGCGTGCCGCTGCGGATGCGAGCCTCGGCCACACAAAGCACCTCCGACAGGCCGGCGATCAGTCGGTTGCGGGCCAGAAAGGTGCCCTTTTGCTTACCCTGGTAGCCGGGCGGGTACTCGCTGCAGACGGCGCCACCGCCTTTCTCGATGCGCTGGCGCAACTTGACATTGGCGGCGGGGTAGGTCGTATCGATGGCCGTTCCGAGGAACGCCACGGTGGGTGTGCCAGCTTCCACCGCCGCGCGGTGGCCCTCACTGTCGAGACCGTCCGCCAGACCGCTGACAATGACGGCTCCCTGTTTGGCCATCTCCAGCGAAAGGTCAAACGCCGCCTGCCGCCCGTAAGCGCTGGGGCGGCGGGTGCCCACCATGCCCACATAGCGGTGGCCGTTCAGGCAGGCGGGCTCGCCGGTGACGTACAGCACCAGCGGCATATCCGGCAGGTCCCGCAAGCGATTCGGGTAGGCGGCATCATCGGGAGTGATGATCTCCACACCGGTCAGCAGACAGTGGTCCAGCCGTTCCTCATAATCAAAGGGGGTGGTGTCGCACAGCTGGGCGACGGCGTGGTCGCTCAAAAAGTAGGGCGGTGCTTCCCGCCCGGCGCACAGGGCTTCGTATAAAGCTTCTGGGTCGGGGTAGAGCGCCAGCAGATCGCGGGCGTTCTGGCAGGCAGAACCAACGGCATCCGCCAGCCAAAGCCAGGCCAGTGTCTTATCCACGCGCGTCTCCCCTTCCCTTATTATACTATGTTTTTACACATTGCGGAACTGCCACAGCAGCACGCTGCCGGCCACACCGGCGTTCAGGCTTTCCACCCGGTCTGTCATCGGGATACGCACAGCCAGGTCACAGGCGGCCACGGTGGCATCCGTCAGGCCCTGGCCCTCGCTGCCAATGACTACGCAGAGTCCCTGCGGGAACTCCTGCCCGGCTTCACCCAGCGGACGGGAGTTGTACAGAGCAGTGGCCAGGCAGGCCACACCCCGGGCGCGCAGGCCTTGCAGGGTGGCGGGCAGGTCGTCCACATGCAGTACCGGCAGCCGCCCGGCCGCGCCCATCGAGGAGCGCAGTGTTTTGGGCGAAAACGGTGCGGCGCACCCCGGTCCCAACAGGACCAGGTCGTACCCAAAGGCCGCGGCGCTGCGCAGCAGGGTGCCCACATTGCCGGGGTCCTGCACGCCTTCCAGCGCCAGGATGTGGGTGGCGGTGTCCAGCCGCTCTACCGGGGGCGCGGGCTGTTCAAACAGCACAAACACGCCCTGGCTCGTCTTGGTGCCCGCCAGCTTTTCGGCCACGTGAGGCGCGATCAGCGTGGGGCGCAAGCTTTCCAACGCGGGCGTCTTTTCCATAGCCACCTCGGTGGCATAAGCCGTGCGCGGGGTGCAGCTTTTGGCCAGTTCCAGGCAAAGCTTCGGCCCCTCGGCAAAAAACAGCCCCTCTGCCGCGCGCTGCTTCTCACTATCGCGCAGTGTGCAGGCATACTTTACGCCTGCGTTGTCGCGGCTGGTGATTATATCCATTTTAGCGCCCCTCTCCCGTAAAATCAATGTTGTTTTATGAACGATAGGGATTCCCTATGCAGGAAAGCCACCCACAGTAAGCCGTAAAACGGCTGTGCTATAGCTTTCCCCTTTAAACACAAAAGGACTCACGCGTGCGCGTGAGTCTTTTTGCAAGAATTATTACAGAGCCTTCTTGGCGGTCTCGACCAGAGCGTTGAAGCTGGCGGGATCGTGGATAGCCATTTCAGACAGCATCTTGCGGTTCAGCTCGACGCCAGCCTTCTTCAGGCCGTTCATGAAGCTGGAGTAGTTCATGCCCTGAGCGCGAACAGCGTTGTTGATGCGGGTGATCCACAGGTTGCGGAACTGACGCTTCTTCTGCTTACGGCCAACGAAAGCGTAGTTGCCGGACTTCATGACGGCCTGCTTGGCCATGCGGAAGTGCTTGGACTTAGCACCGTAGTAGCCCTTTGCGAGTTTGAGAGTTTTAGCACGACGCTTGTGCGTCATGGTAGCGCCTTTAATACGAGCCATGGTTTATATCTCCTTTATACACTCTTAAGTTAACTGACCTTGCCGCGGGGCGATTAGCCGCCGTAGGGCATCATTTTCTTGACAGCAGCCTCGTTGGTCTTGTCGACATACTTGGGCATGCGCAGGCCGCGGGTAAGCTTGGTGGTCTTCTTGGTCAGGATGTGGCGGCGCTTGGTCGCATTGCGCTTGATCTTACCGGAAGCAGTCATCTTGAAGCGCTTCTTTGCGCCGGAAAGGGTCTTGAGCTTCATTTTAGCCATTGTTGTTTCCTCCTAAAGAGTTACTTCTTACTTGTTGGGTGCGGGGGACATGAACATCATCATGCTGCGGCCCTCAAGCTTGGGCTGCTTGTCGATGACGGCCTTGCCTGCCAACGCATCGGCAAACCGCTTGTGCACTTCCAGACCCAGGCTGGTATGTGCCATTTCACGGCCGCGGAACCGGATGCTCACCTTGAGCTTGTGACCCTGCTGCAGGAATTTGGCAGCCTGGTTCACCTTGGTGTTGAAGTCGTTGGTGTCGATATTCAGGGAAAGGCGGATCTCCTTGAGTTCAACCACTTTCTGGTTCTTCTTGGCTTCCTTTTCCTTTTTCTGCATCTCGAAACGGTACTTGCCGTAATCCAGGATCTTGCACACCGGCGGCTTGGCCTGCGGCGCAACCTTGACCAGGTCAAGATCTTTGTCGATAGCCATACGCAGTGCGTCGCGCGGGCTCATAATGCCCATCTGCGCGCCGTCCGCCCCGATCAGGCGGATCTCTTTATCGCGGATCTGCTCATTGATTTCCAGTTCCTTGGAATTGCTGTTGCTGGCGATTGGAACACACCTCCCACAAGTGTATGATAAATGATAAAAGCGGCTGCCATAAAAGCAGCCGCCGAACATACGTAGTTGCGCACCAAGTGCGTATCTGGTATGACCCGGGGCTTTGCGCCCGCAAGGTGAGCCGACGGCCTACTGCCGGTTGCTGCTTTTTTTACAGGCAATAGTTTACCATAGAAACCGTGCCTTGTCAAGGGATTTTTTCACACTTTTACATCGTTTCCGGCACGCTGACTTTGAACATGGTCAGGATGTTGCGGATGACGCCGCGCACGGCGAGACACAGGGCAATGCGGCCCTGCTGGACAGCACCCTCGGTGCCCATGATGCGGCAGGCATTATAGAAGCGATGGTAAGCCGAGGCCACATCGATGCAGTAGCGGGTGATGCGGGCGGGGTCGTACTTATCGGCCGCGGCCACGATCTCAGCCGGGAAGGCGGCCAGCAGGCGGATCAGGGCCTGCTCGGCGGGGTCGGTCAGCACGGAGGCATCAACACCGTCCACACCGTTGAAGGTGATGCCCTCGCTCTCCAGCTTTTTCAGCACGGAGCAGATGCGGGCGTGGGCATACTGCACATAGTAGACGGGGTTTTCACTGTCGTTGCGCACGGCCAGGTCAAGGTCAAAGTCCAGGGTGGAGGAGCTTTCGCGCTGGTTGAAGAAGAAACGGGCGGAATCGATAGGCACCTCGTCCAGCAGGTCGGTCAGGGTGATGGCCTTGCCGGTACGCTTGCTCATACGCACGGGCTTGCCGTCGCGCATCAGGTTGACCATCTGCATCAGCACGATGTCCAGGCGATTGCCGTCCAGACCGATGGCATCCATAGCACCCTTCATGCGAGCCACGTGGCCGTGGTGGTCGGCGCCCCAGACGTCGATGGCCTTGTCAAAGCCGCGGACGGCCAGCTTATTATAATGGTAGGCGATGTCGGCGGCAAAGTAAGTGGGGATGCCGTTGGCGCGGACGAGGACCTCGTCCTTAGCCTCTTCCTCGCTGCCGTCGTCAGCCTTTTTCTTGTTGACGACGCCGTACTTGGCGGCGTACTGGGCGCTGCGGTACATGATAGCGCCATCCTCGGCCTTGTAGCAGGCACCGATCTCCAGCAGCTTATCCACAACCGCCTGGACCGCACCGGACTTGTGCAGGTCGCTCTCGTGGAACCAGACATCATAATCGATACGATACTTGCCCAGGTCGCGCTGCAGGCCGGCAATGTTCTTGGGCAGGGCGTCGGCAATGAGAGCCTCTTTCAGCTCCTCGAAGTCGGCATTGACATAGCTGTCGCCATGGACCTCAGCAAACTCCTTGGCGCGCTGAATGATGTCAGCGCCCTGATAGCACTCCTCGGGCAGCGGGCAGGCTTCCTCGCCCTTGTACAGCTGCAGGTAGCGGATGGCCAGGCTCTTGCCGAACTTCTGGATCTGGTTGCCGGCGTCGTTGATATAGAACTCGCGGGTGACATCGCAGCCGGCCCAATCCAGGCAGGCGGCCAGACCGTCACCCAGGGCACCGCCGCGGGCGTTACCCATGTGCATGGGGCCGGTGGGGTTGGCGGAAACGAACTCCACGTTATACTTTTTGCCGGCACCGGCGTCGGTGCGGCCGTATTCCGGGTTGGCGCAGGCGGCGCGGACAACGCTGGTGAACCAATCCTGACCCAGGAACAGGTTGATGAAGCCGGGGCCTGCAATGTCCACGCCGGAGAACAGCGTGCCGTTCAGGTCCAGCTTGGCGGTGATAGCCTCAGCGATCTGGCGGGGTGCCTTATGGAAAGCACGGGCACCGGCCATGGCAATGTTGGATGCTACGTCACCGTTTTTGACATCCGCCGGGATCTCGACGATGAAATCGGGCAGTTCCGCGGCGGGCAGGGTGCCATCGGCCACGGCGGCCTTGGCGGCATCGGTCAGCAGGGCGCGGGCTTCGGTCAGCGCGGCCTGGCGGGGGTTGTAGTTTTTATAGTCCATAGGTTACCTCCTGTGGGAGTTTTGCTTTTGTACGACTTAGGGCAGCACCGCACAATTCCCGCCTTACGGCTTAAGCACCGCTCCGGCGGCTGCGGCACGGCACCTGCGTTGCCAAAATGCTCGATAATACACAAAGTATTATCTGCGCTTTTGGCTTAGCAGCTGCCGCACCTCGCTCGCCGTATCGGCACTTAGAATTATGCGGTATTGCCTTAGTTTTCGGCGTTTTCGGGCAGGGCTTCCACCGTGATGTCCACGAGGTTGCGGCTGATGAAATTCTCGGCGCCGGAATCCAGCGTATAGCTGAATTTCAGCTTGCCGCCCTCCTCGGTCAGTTCATGCTCGATGACATCGGCGGCGACGCCCAGGCTGATGGCACCGTAGCCTGTCTCGTAATGGCAGAGATGGCGGGTGCCTTTCTCAACGATAAGCTGGCTGGGCACCTTGCCGTAACGTAGCATTGATACTTTACGGGCATCTTCGGCCACCTTGACGGTGGTGGTGCATCCTTCGTAGCCGGTGGCTTCGGTTTCTTTATAAACGATATAATAGGCACCCTCTTTGTGGACGAGGGAGCCGCGGGTCATCAGTTCGACGGTGTCGCTGTCGCCGCGCTGCTCCATGGTGCCTTTGATGGTGATGAGAAAATTTTCCTGCATGGTTTTTCCTTATGGCAACACCGCACAATTCCCGCCTTACGGCTTAAGCACCGCTTCGGCGGCTGCGGCACGGCATCTGCGTTGCC